>Ga0136620_10001719_pt1 | contig 10423 bp, 9 predicted proteins | sample AntDrymUQ4162106_2_FD_104806 | JGI IMG/M metagenome (GOLD analysis project Ga0136620, IMG submission 104806) | Polar desert sand microbial communities from Dry Valleys, Antarctica - metaG UQ416 (21.06) | ecosystem: Environmental > Terrestrial > Soil > Desert | place: Antarctica: Dry Valley... | reverse complement strand
TCGAGGACCGCTGGCGCGTACACGACCGCGGGCGGTGGATCGATCGCCCGGATCGCGGCCGTCAGCCGGTCCTCATGGTCCGAGAGCGCGCCGTCGGGGAGGCGCAGGAACATCGGCGGCGGGACCCCGAGCGCCGCACAGGCGGCGCGGCACTCCGACTCCCGGGTGGCGCCCAGACCGACGCCGGCGCCGCCCCCTCCGCTCGCCTCGCCGGAGGTCGCGACCAGCACGCTGACCGGGTCCCCGGCATCGACATGGCGGGCCAGCGCCCCGCCGCAGCCGATGGTCTCGTCGTCAGGATGGGGTGCCACCACCAGGACGGCACCGGGTGGGGGCCCGGGGAGGACGACGGGGCCCGTGCCGGCCGCCGCGGCCAGGGCCAGCGCGACCTCGCGCGCCGCCGCAGGCATCCGGCCGATTGCGGCGCGCGCGCCCCGGTGCGCGATCCGCCGGAACGCCCGCCGCGCGCCGCCCACCACGGGCCGCCTACTTGCGGTACAGGCCCTCGATCTGTTCGGAGAAGTGGTCCACGACGACCTTCCGCTTCAGCTTGAGGGTGGGGGTGATCTCGTCGTGCTCAGCGTCGAAGTCACGATCCAGGACGGCGATCTTGCGGATCGACTCCGCCTTGCTGACGGCGTCGTTGGCGTGCGCGACCGCCTTGTCCAGCTCGTCCAGGACCGCCTGCTCCTTGGCCAGCTGAGCCACCGCGCCCGGCCCGCTGGCCCCCGACAGCCCGCGCTCCTTGGCGAACGCGGCGAGTTCCTCGGGCTCGAGCGTGACCAGGGCGCCGATGAAGGGCCGGTTGTCCCCGACGACCATCGCCTGGGAGACCAGGCGGTGGGACTTCAACCGCTCCTCCAGGACCGCGGGCGCGACGTTCTTGCCGCCGGCCGTGACGATGATCTCCTTCTTGCGGCCGGTGATCTTCACGTAGCCGTCGTCGTCGATCTCGCCCAGGTCGCCGGTGTGGAACCACCCGTCGGCGTCGATCGCGTCCCGGGTCGCCTCCTCGTTCTGGTAGTAGCCAGCGAAGACGCCCGGGCTGCGCACCAGCAGTTCGCCGTCAAGGGCCACGCGCATGTCCACTCCCGGGCCTGGACGGCCGACGGTGCCGATGCGCATCGCGTCAGGGGTGTTGCACGTTGTAGCCGCGCTGGTCTCGGTGGGGCCGTAACCCTCCAGGAAGGAGATGCCGGCGGCGTGGAAGAAGTGCGCCAGGTGCGCGGACAGGGGCGCCCCGCCGGAGACGCAGTACCGGACCCGGCCGCCCAGGGCAGCCCGCAGGCGCGAATAGACCAGCCGGTCGGCCAGGCGGTGCCTGAGCGCGAGTCCGCGCGGAAGCGGGCGCCCCTCCCGGCGAAGCTCGCTCACGGCACGGCCCGTCGCGAGCGCGAAGTCGACGATGCGCCGTTTCACTCCCGTCGCTGCGGCGAACTGGGCGGAAACCGCCGCGTACACCTTTTCGTAGACCCGGGGGACGCTCGGCAGAACCGTCGGGCGCACCTGCGGCAGCGCCTCGGCGATCCTCAGCGGGTCGGCCAGGAACGCGATCGTGAAGCCCGCATACGGACCGGACAGGTGCATCAGCCGACCGAAGTTGTGCGCGAGCGGGAGGTAGAGGAGCATCACGTCACCCGCGACGATGAAGTCGTCGAGCCCGTCGATCGTCGCCGTCATCGCGTAGTAGTTTCGGTGCGTGATCAGACACGCCTTGGGTGGGCCGGTCGTCCCCGACGTGTAGATGTAGGTGAAGAGATCGTCCTCGCGGATCGTCGCCGTGCGCTCGGCGAGCGCGGTCGGGTGCTCGGTCGCGTAGGCGCGTCCCTGCGCCTCGAGCGCGAGCAGGTCGGCGAACGTGAGCACGTGGTCGCTGTCGGTGCCCTCGAGCTTCATGCGCTGCTCTTCGTTCTCGACGAGGACGCCCACCGACTCGGAGTGCTCGACGATGTAGCGGACGTCGCCCGGGGAGCTGTTCGGATAGATGCCCGCGCTGACGGCGCCGACGAGGGCTAGCGCGAAGTCGAAAAGCGCCCACTCGAGGCTGGTCGTCGCCAGCAGGGCGAAGGCGTCGCCCTTTCGGATCCCGCGGGCCAGCAGGCCGTTGGCCATCGCCTCGACGCGCGCTGCCGCCTCGTCGAGCCCGACCTCCTGCCACGAGCCTTCGCGCTCGTCGAGGTAGGCGGGCTCGGGCCCTCCTCGCCCGACGGCGTCAAGCCAGAGTGCGCCGATCGTGCGCTGCGCCGAGCCGCCCTCATGGCTCGGGTTCTCTCGCGGTTCCGTCCTGGTCGCCATGCCCTTAGCTTAGGGATCGAAGGGAAGAGGCTGCATACGGGGAAGAACACCCGCCACCCACTACACTTGGGGGACCATGCGCACCACCTGGAACGGCTCGCTCAGCTTCGGACTCGTCACCATTCCGGTCGGGCTCGCCCCGGCGACCAAGCCGGCTGCCCGGCAATCCGACATCGCCTTCCGCACGCTCCATCGCGAGTGCGGGACGCCGATCAAGCAGAAGCGCTGGTGCCCCGTGCACGAGCGCGAGCTTTCCGCCGACGAGCTCGTGAAAGGCTGGGAGATCTCCAAGGGCCAGTTCGTGGTCGTCGAGGACGCTGATCTCGAGGCGCTCGCCCAGGGCGAGAACTCGCGCTCGATCGACATCACGCGGTTCGTGCCCGCCGGCGAGGTCGACCCGGTCTACTTCGATCGCACCTACTTCCTCGCTCCGGCCGCCGCTCCCGCGCAGCGCCGGCCGTACGCCCTCCTGCTGCACGCGATGCGCGAGACCGACATGGCCGCGATCGGGAAGTTCGTGCTCGCCGGCAAGGAGAAGCTCGCGCTCATTCGGGCCAAGGGCGAGGCCCTCGTGCTCGAGACGTTGTTCCTGACGGAGGACGTTCACTCGCAGGCCGAGATCGACGAGGCCGTCGACGGCGTCGAGGTGAAGGGGCCCGAGCTCGACCTCGCCCGGCAGGTGATCGCCAGCTTCGCGGGCGAGTTCGATCCTTCGGAGCTCACGAGCGAGTACCGGCGCGACCTGCGCGCGATGCTCGAGGCGAAGCTTGCGGGCCAGGAGGTCACGCACGCGGAGCCGGTTCCCGAGACGCCCGTCGTCGACCTCATGGAGGCGCTCAGACAGAGTGTCGCGGCCGTGAAGGGTCGTAAGGGCGACGGTGCGCCCAAGAGCTCGCCCAAGCCCCGCCCATCCCGCGCGCGCGCCAAGGCACCCGCCCGCAAGAGCGCCTAGGTCTACGTCCAGCACTCTGGTGCTGTCAGTGCGGTTGCGGTAACGCTCCCACCGATTCGAGCTGCGCTTGAAAGAGCGTCTTGTCGATCTTGCCCTGGTAGATCGGGACGCCCTCCTGCACACACAGGCGGATGACGTCTTCGCGCTCGAGGCCGAGCTCCTTCGACAACTCTTCCGGCGTCAGATGATTTGCCATGTGGCTCCTCCTTCGCTCGAGCACAAAAAAGCCCGCCGGCACGGGGCACGTCGGGCAGCGCTCGAACGCTCGATTGTGGATGCTGCGGGCTTCAACGCGCCCGCCCGCGGAAACGGCTCATCGATCCAAGGATAGTCTCGGTCCGTGACGGACGCAAAACGTCTTGCGCACTCCGGTCTTCGGGGCTTCGAGCAGGGCTTTACCGACGCAAAAGCGGTGCGGATGCGCTTCTTCGTCGCGGGAGAGGGGCCGCCCATCCTGCTCGTGCACGGGTTGAGCGGGGCGGCGGCGAATTGGAGCGAGCTCGCGCCGGTGCTCGCGCGCCGGCGCCGCGTCCTCGCGCTCGACCTCCCGGGTCACGGCGACTCGGCGCCGCTTCCGGCCGCCCCCGACCTCGATGCGTATGCCGAACGGGTGAGAATCGTCGCCGAGCAGGCGGGCCTGCTCCCCGCGGCCGTCGTCGGACACTCGCTCGGCGGCCTCGTCGCGCTCCGGCTCGCGCTGCGCCACCCCGGTGCGGTGACGGCTCTCGTCCTCGCCGCGCCGGCCGGAATCTCCTCGTCGACTCGCCGGGCCCAGTTCTGGCTGACGGTCTTCGGCTTCTCCCGTCCCGGGCGGCGGGTTGCGCCGCTGCGCGGCGTGCTTGCTGCAAGACCGGCGCTCCGGGCCTCCGTGTTCAACCGCTGGCAGGTCTCCGACCCCCGTTCGCTCTCGGAGGAGGCGGTCGAGGGGTTGCTCGCGCCTCACGAGCTCCACACCGATGTGCTGAGTGCCGGTCGCGCGCTCGTTCGCGGAGACCCGCGCGACGCCCTCGCGGGCGTCGGCTGCCCCTGCCTCGTGCTCTGGGGCGCCCGGGACCGCCAGGTGCCGGTGGACGACGGTTTCGAGTACGCACGCCGCCTGCGCGCCCCGCTGCGCGTCATCGCCGATTGCGGCCACCTGCTGATCGCCGAGCGTCCGGAGGCGTGTCTCGACGCGATCGATGGATTCCTCGACGCGCTCGCCCGGCGTGGGGGAACCCATGGTTCCCCCACGGACCCCCTCCTTACGGGAGACGCGCCGGAGCCGCGGGTGGCTACGCCGGGCAAGCCCGGCTCCGCCGAAGAAACTTGTCGCAAGGGTACGAGTTCCCATCCCAAGAAGAGCTAGGGCGCGCGGATCCGTCACCCAGAGCCGCAGCTCTCGCCCGCCGCAGGCGGCGGCCCAGGTTGCGACGGCTTCGACGAGGCGTCGGGCGTGACCACATCGTCGGTGCTCGGGAGCGACCCACATCGCGACCAGTCCGAACGCGCCCGGATCCTCCTTGTCCCGGTAGCCGGCCGCGAGGCCGACGGCCGTGCCGTCGTCGGCCAGCGCGAAGAAGGTGGCGTACTCCGTTCCGCGACCGTCTTCATGGGCCCAGTCGTTCCACTCGGTCGTGTAGGCGGATTCCCGTTCCCACGTGCTGCCGAACGAGAGCGGGTCGGTCTCGAGAGCGCGCAACCGGACGGCCCGAAGCGTCTCGGCGTCGCCGGGCTCGATCCGGCGCACGAGCAACAGGCGCGGGCTCACACCGGGTTCGGAAGCTCGACGAACGTCCACGCGAGCCCGAAGCGCTCCGCGAGATGCTCCCCCAGCGCCTGGACGCCCAGCCGCTCGGTCGCATAGTGCCCGCCCGCGACGAAGTGGATCCCGAGCTCCTTCGCGCTGTGCAGGTTCGGTTCCTCGGCCTCACCCGTCAGGAAGAGGTCGAAACCCTCCCGCGCGGCTTGAACGAGGTCGTGCCCTGCAGCTCCGGTCGAGATCGCGACCCGGCGGATCTCGGCCGGGCCGTAGGGGAGGACGAGCGGCTCGCGATCCACGGCTGCTCGAACACGCTCGGCGAAGGCGTCGATACCCACCGGCTCGGGCAGGCTGCCTCCGAGGCCGATCCCTCCAAAGGAGCCCTCGGGCTCGACGCGCAGCCGACGGGCGAGCTGCGCGTTGTTGCCGAGCTCGGGGTGGGCGTCCAGGGGCAGGTGATAGGCGGCCAGCGTGATGTCGGCGTCGAAGAGCGCCTGCAGCCTTCCGCGCAGGCGACGGTCGACGACCAGCGGCTCGTTCCGCCAGAAGAGCCCGTGGTGGACGAGCACGAGCTTGGCGCCGAGCGAGGCTGCCCGCTCGAATAGCTCCCGCGACGACGAGACACCACAGACCAGACGCCCGACCTCGTCGGCGCCGAGTACCTGGGCTCCCGCAGGCCCGAACTCCGGGAACGCGGCGACCGAGAGGAGCTCGTCGGTGTACGCGAGGATCTCGTCCCGGTGTGCCACGCCGGGCGATTCTAGGTTGTCGTCAAGGCTACGCCATCGCCACCTCATGGGACGGGGTTCCGGATTCCGCCTCGTGCGTTGGCGGTGAGAGGAACTCCACCGTGTGCGCAGTGACCTCGATCGCACTGCGGCGCGTGCCGTCGGCCTGCTCCCAGGATCGGCTGCGGAGGCGGCCGTCCACCGCAACCTGCCGGCCCTTGGCGAGGAACCGGTTGCACGTCTCGGCCTGCTTGTTCCACGTGCACACGCGGACGAAGTCGGCTCCGCCGGCCGGCCCTCCCCGGTCGACGGCCAGCAGGAAGCTCGCCACCTTCCTCTCCGCGTCGAGCTCGCGCAGCTCGACGTCCGTCGCCAGATTCCCGATCAGCGCTACGACGTTCATTGCTCCTCCTTGTTGCCGGTGAAGTCAACGTACCGGGCAAGGTGTGACGCATGTGCGCCGATTGTGAGACGACTCGGTACCCTATGCCGCTCGGGGTGTGGCGCAGCCTGGTAGCGCGCTCCGTTCGGGTCGGAGAGGTCCCCAGTTCGAATCTGGGCACCCCGATTGCCGTGCGGGGGGACCACGCCGGTCCTCCCGCACCCGGCTCTCGATCGCAAGGGCTCAGCGATCCATCGTGCCCTTCGCTGGATTCTCATCGGAGATCGGGATCACACCGAGAGTCTGGAGGCGATCGACGAGGCCGCGCAATCCGGCTCCCGATCACGAACGAAGGAACGCCAGCACGGCCAGGACTCTCCGGTGATCCTCGGGCGCCGCCGGCAGCCGCAGCTTCGTGAGGATGCTGCCCACGTGCTTCTCGACAGCCCGCTCAGTGACCACGAGCCGTTCCCCGATGCCCTTGTTCGAGCGGCCCTCCGCCATCAGCCCGAGGACCTCGCGCTCGCGTGGAGTGAGCTCGGAAAGCGGGTCGTCGCCACGACGTCCCACGAGCTGCGACACGACTGCCGGGTCGAGGGCAGAGCCACCCTGCCCGACGCGCCGCACCGCCGCGACGAAGTCGGCGACGTCGAAGACTCGGTCCTTGAGGAGATAGCCGACGCCCTCGGCGCTGTTGCCGAGAAGCTCCAGCGCATACGTCGACTCGATGTGCTGCGAGAGGACGAGTACGCCCACGCCGGGCAAGCGCTCCCGGATCTCCTGCGCCGCACGAAAGCTCTCGTCGGTGTGGGTCGGGGGCATGCGGATGTCGACGATCGCGACGTCCGGCCGGTAGCTCCGAACCTTCATGAGGAGCTCGTCTGCCGTACCTGCCTGGCCCACGACGTCGAAGCCCGCATTCGTCAGGACGAGCGCCACGCCCTCCCGGAGCAGGACCGAGTCTTCTGCCAGGACGACCCGCATCGCCCCGGTCTCACGCTCGTGCAGACTCGTGGAGCGGCTCATTCGGCCAGGGTACGCTCTTCGCTTGCGGCGCCGAGCAGCGCGCGGAGGGTCGGACCCGAGAGCTCCTCCTTCGGAAGGAAGCCGAGCGCTCCGCTCTCGGCGATCGCCCGCGTGAAGCCGGAGAAGTCCCGGTTCGAGGTCAGGACGACCCTCGGCGCGGGCGTTCCGTCGGAGGCGAGGCACGTCGCCACCTCGAACCCGTCGACGTCGGGGAGGCCGATGTCGAGCAGGACGATCTCGGGCCGAAGCTCCCGCGCGAGCCTGAGTGCCTCGATCCCGTTCTCCGCTTCCGCCACGACCCGGAAACCGTCCCTGGCGAGCAACGCTCGAAACGTCGAGCGGAACGCCGGATGATCGTCGACGATCAGAACCGTGGACGTCATACCGTCCTCGGATGCCCGTGGACAGCGAGAGGATCATCCGCCCGTGCATCCGAGGAGCCGAGCGAAGTTGAAGGTCCGGCCGGCGCCCACTCCCTCCGGACGAAGACGCGTCGATCATCCGGCCTCGAGAAGTCGCGTCGCAGCTCGGTGCGGGTGGGTCGCCGAAAAGACGCTGTTGCGTGTGCTGGGCAGCAAGGGGCCTCCTGGTCACGTGGACGAACTCGCCGCATCGTGTCGGACGCGAAGGTGCTTCGCGATGAGGCGGGCCCCCGTTTCTCGGTGGAGGTAGCCCACGGAGGGCTTACGGAACCGGGATCTCGGCGCGGATCGTCGTACCGCCGCCCGGCGGGCTGACGACATCGAAGCGGCCGTCGAACGCCTCGACTCGATCGGCGAGTCCGCGCAGTCCCGAGCCGGCCGCGGGATCGGCACCGCCGGCCCCGTCGTCCCCGACGAAGACGTGCAGAGAACCGTTCGAGCGGCTGACCCGAACATCGGCCTTGCGAGCCCCGGCGTACTTGGCGATGTTCGTGAGGGCCTCCGCGACGACGTAGTACGCCGCGACCTCGATCTCGGCCGGCGGCCGCTCCTCGAGGGCGACGTTCATCTCGACCGGGAGAGGAGTTCGAGCAGCCAGCGCCTCGAGCGCCGGCTCGAGCCCGCGTTCCGTGAGAGCCGCGGGGTGAATCCCGTGCGCAAGCTCGCGGAGCTCCTTCAGCGCCGTCTGCAGCTGCTCGTGGACCTCGTCGAGCATGCGCGCGGCGTCGGCAACGTCCTCGTCGATCCGTGCGCGCACCAGGCGCAACGTGAGCGTCGCAGCGACGAACCGCTGCTGCGCGCCGTCATGGAGGTCGCGCTCGATGCTGCGCCGTACAGAATCCGCCGCCTCGACGACCCGGGCGCGCGACGCTTGCAGCTCTGCGATCCGCGCCTGCTCGCTCTCGCGCTGGCGCAGGGCTTCCTCGGCCAGTCGTCGCTCGGTGACGTCGAAGATGGCGCCGTCGAGCCAGGCGCGCCCGCTCGCGTCGTGGACGAGCTGACCCCGCTCGAGCACCCAGGCGATGGCGCCGTCAGCGCGCACGATCCGGTATTCGAGCGAGAAGGGAAGGCCTTGCTCCGTCGACTCGCGCACGGTCTTCATGACCGCATCGAAGTCGTCGGGATGGACGAGCGAGGAGAAGGGCCTGCAGCCGTCGCCGAGGAACTGACCGGGCGGGTACCCGGAGATCCGCTCGATCTCGTCGCTGATCAGGTTCATCGTCCAATCCTCGTCGGTCGTGCAGCGGTAGATCGCGCCCGGCACGTTCGCGATCAGCGCGCGCAGCCGCGACTCGCTCGTCCGTAGCTCCCCCGCCCGCAGGCCGGCCCGCGCCCGCGCCCGTAGCTCGGCCGGTACGAGGGGACGCACGAGGTAGTCGTCGGCTCCCGCCTCGAGCGCCTCGGCGCCGAGGAACCGCTCATCCGGCGGAACGACGACGATGACATGAACCGTCGTCAGCTCCGATCGCGAGCGGAGCGCCCGACAGAAGTCGCTCCCGCGGAGGCGAGGTGAGCTCCACTCGACGATCACGAGGTCGGCCGGCTCGGACACGAGCTCGGCCAGCGCGGCTTCTCCGTCGGCCTCGACGCGCACGTCGAGGCCGGGCGGCAACGCGGGTCGGAGATCCTCGGTCAACGACGGATCGCCCACGAGGAGAACGCGCCGGCTGACCTGCGACATCGGCTCCACAGTAGCGAGCCAGCACGCGCGAGGCGTGGGGTCTCCACGACCACGGGACGCCGGGAAGCGTCATTTCGGCTGCGTCCGGCCGTTGCGATCCTCGTTGCACAAGGTTCGTCGACAAGCAGAGGAGAAGCAATGTCACCGCTCAAGCACTCGAACAACATCGCGGCTCGCATGGGGCGCTGGAGCGCCCGCCACCGGAAGATCGCCATCTTCGGCTGGCTCGCGTTCGTGATCGCGGCCGTCTTCATCGGCAGCGCGGTCGGCACGCGGACTCTCGACGACAGCGAGCGGAACGTCGGCGAGGCGCGCAAGGCGGACCGCATCATCGACGACGCGGGCTTCAAGCTCGACGAGCAGGCCGAATACGTCTTGATCCAATCCGACAAGCTGACCGCGAAGGATCCGGCCTTCAGGGCTGCGATCCAGGACGCCACGCGCACCCTCGACGGCTTCCCGCAGGTGCGGAAGCTGCGCTCCCCGCTCGACGCCGGCGGCGCGGACCAGATCTCGCCGGACGGCCACTCGGCGATGATCCGGTTCAGCCCGAAGGGCGACTTCGAGGAGGCCACCGCCTCGATCGAGAAGATCGAGGGGGCCGTGGGCGAGGTGCAGGCACGGCATCCGGGCTTCTACGTCGACGAGGCCGGCAGCGCCAGCACCGGCAAGGCGATCGACGACGCCCTCTCCGGGATGCTCGCGACCGCGGGGCTGATCTCGATCCCGCTCACGCTCGCGATCCTGCTGCTCGTGTTCGGCTCCGTGGTCGCCGCGGCGATCCCGCTGCTGCTCGCGACCACCGCCGTCCTCGCGACGACGGGTCTCGTCGCGCTCCTGAGCCAGATCCTGCCGATGGCAGAGGGGATCGGAGAGATCATCCTGCTCATCGGTCTCGCCGTCGGCGTCGACTACTCGCTCTTCTACCTCCGACGTGAGCGCGAGGAGCGGGCCGCCGGGCGCAGCGAGGGCGCAGCGCTCGAGGCCGCCGCGGCCACGTCCGGCCGGGCCGTCCTGATCTCGGGCGTGACCGTCCTGATCGCGCTGGCGGGCATGGTCCTGTCGGGCGACCAGACGTTCATGTCCTTCTCCGTCGCGACCATGATGGTCGTCGCGGTCGCGATGCTCGGGTCGCTCACAGTGCTGCCGGCGGTGCTCTCGAAGCTCGGCGACCGGGTCGACAAGGTGCGCGTGCCGTT
>Ga0136620_10001718_pt1 | contig 10423 bp, 8 predicted proteins | sample AntDrymUQ4162106_2_FD_104806 | JGI IMG/M metagenome (GOLD analysis project Ga0136620, IMG submission 104806) | Polar desert sand microbial communities from Dry Valleys, Antarctica - metaG UQ416 (21.06) | ecosystem: Environmental > Terrestrial > Soil > Desert | place: Antarctica: Dry Valley... | reverse complement strand
GTCGCTCCAGCGGCGGTGACGGGGACGTACCCGGACGTTGCGCTGACGTTCTCGGTTCGCGGCGCCTGACCCACCGGCGAAAGGACCCATCGGCCGTGCGTAGCTTTCTCGCCATCCGGCGCGGCACGCTGGCCGCTGGGGTGCTGAGCCTGTTGCTCACTGGTTGCTTCGGCGACGACCTACCGGTGGTCGAGGTGCAGCGCGTCGGTGACGGCAAGGTGACCCAGACGGTGTCGGCTCCGGCCACGATCGAGGCCGCCGCCAGCCAGCAGGTGGCCGCTGGTGTCTCCGGCGTCGTCGTGGACCTCGCCGTGCGCGATGGCGAGAAGGTGCGCAAGGGCCAGACGGTCCTGCGGCTGTCCTCTGAGCAGGTCCAACTCGCCCGCGAGCAGGCGCGAGCCGCCGAGTCGGCCGCTGCGGGCGCTGGCGGTGTGGCGGTCTCAGGCGCCGGTGACCAGACCCTGGCCAACGTGCAGGAGGCGGTTGCGGCGCTGGACCGGCGGACCGAGCCGCGGGTCGCCGAGGCCCGCCGCAACGCGAAGCGCATCAAAGACGCCGACCAGCGCGCGGCGGCACTGTCGGCGGTCGACGCCGTCGAGGCCTCCTATGAGGCCACCCGGGCGGCGCTGCTGACCTCGGGACAGGCCCTGGCGGCGCAACAGGACGCGACCGCCGAGGCGCTGTCAAGCGCCCTGAACCAGGCGGCGTCCTCGGCGACCGCGGCGCAGCGGCTGCAAGCCGAGGCGGCCGCTGCCGCCGCCAAAGAGCAGGCTTCGCAGTTGGTCGTCAAGGCCCCATTCGCCGGACGCGTGCAGCTCGGCGACGCGGCGGTGTCGCAGGCGTCGCCCCTGCCTGGGCAGCTACCCGATGACCTGTCGGGCGCGGCCGGTGCCCTCAGCGGACTAACGGGAGGCGGTGAGCCCGGCGGGACGCTGCGGGTCGGGGCGCCGGTCAACCTCGGTCAGGTCCTGTTCAGCGTGTACGACCTTTCCGAGCGCTACGCCGCAGCCGACGTCGACGAGGTCGACGCCCCGCAGGTACGCAGCGGACAGCGGGCGACGGTGCTGGTCGACGCCTTTCCCGAGGCGACGTTCGAGGGCATCGTCGAGCAGGTGCAGGTTGCGGCCGATCGCACCGAGACGGGCGGCGTCGGCTACCCCATCCGCATCCGGATCATCCCCGAGAACGAACGCCGCGGTGGCACGTCGCGGCGGCTGCGAGTGGGCATGACGGCCAGCGCCGAGATCGTGACCAAGAACCAGCAGGCCGACCTGGTGGTGGCGTCTCGGGCGCTGCTGCGTCGTGAGGGTGGCGACATCGTCTACGTCGTGCGCGACAGCGTGGTGGAGGTCGTCGACGTGCGCGTGCTGGCCCTTGGCGAGGAGCGCGCCGCCGTGCGTGGCGACCTCGAGGTCGACGACCAGGTGGTGGTCACCGGCTACGAGGACCTGTCGGCGGGTGACGAAGTGACCTTGCAGTGACGGTCTGTCGTGGACCGGGCCAGCTGCGGTGACGCCCCCGCCCGTCGTCGAGGCCACCGACGTCACCCGGTCCTACACCCTCGGCAAAGGCGCCGACGCTGCCGTCGTCCACGCGTTGCGGGGTGTGTCGTTCGCCGTTCGGCCGGCCGAGCTGGTGGCCATCATCGGGCCGAGCGGTTCGGGCAAGTCGACGCTGCTGCACCTGCTCGGAGCGCTGGACCGCCCCACCACCGGACGGCTGCGCTTCTTCGGCCGTCCTGTCGACGAGATGAACGACGCCGAGCTGGCGCGCCTGCGCAACACCGAGATCGGCTTCGTGTTCCAGCAGTTCCAGCTGCTGACGAGGACCTCGGCTCTGGCCAACGTCGCGCTGCCGCTGGTCTACCGCGGCACGCCTAGGCCGGAGCGCCGTGAGCGGGCTGCCGCTGCGCTGCGGTCGGTGGGCCTTGGTCACCGCCTCGACCACCGGCCGTCGCAGCTGTCGGGCGGCGAGCAACAGCGCGTGGCCGTGGCCCGTGCCCTGGTCAGCCAGCCCCGCCTGCTGCTGGCCGACGAGCCCACCGGCAACCTCGACACGGTCACCGGGCAGGAGATCATGGACCTGCTGCGCGAGCTCAACCGCGAGCGGGGCGTGGCCGTGGTGGTCATCACCCACGACCCGGAGATCGCGGCGCTGACACCTCGCCAGATCCGCATCCGTGACGGCGTACTGGAAGGCGCGGCCGTTACGCCAGCGGGTCCCGTGGCGCGCGAGCAGCCCGTCTCGCCCGTGGCGGCCCGCCGGGAGCGCGGCGCGTGAACCTGCCCGAGGCGTCCCGGGTGGCGATCACCGCCATCGGTTCCAACCGGTTGCGCTCGGCACTGACGGTGCTCGGAGTGGTCATCGGGGTGATGAGCGTGGTCCTGCTGGTGGCCGTCGGCACCGGCGCACGCAACGAGGTGACCGCCGGGGTGGAAGACCTCGGCTCCAACTTGCTGCTGGTCGTGCCCGGCTCGTTCGACTTCGGCCAGGCCCCGACGCTGAGCAAGTTCACCATCGACGACGTCGAGGACATCCAGCGTGACCTCGGCGATCAGGTGTCGGTCAGCGGCAACCTCGCCAGCGGCGAGACGGTGCGGGCCGGCAGCGTGTCGGCGTTTTCCAGCGTCCTCGGGGCCACCGCCGAGTTCGATCAGGTGCTCAACCGCGAGGTGGTGCGAGGCGAGTTCCTCACCGAGTCCGACGTCGCGACCGGCCGCCGGGTGGCGGTGCTGGGGTCCAGTGCCGGGGCAGCGCTGTTCCCCGACAGCGACCCCATCGGCAAGTACGTGACCGTCGCGGGGCTGCGCTTCCGGGTGATCGGGGTGTTCGACGAGCTCGGCGCCGCCCTCGGCGTCGACCGCGACAGCCAGGTGGTGGTGCCGATCACCGCGGCACAGCGACTGTTCGGCACCCGGCGGGTCGACACCATCTTCGTCAAGGCACCCGACGCCTCGCAGCTGGATCCGATTACCGAACGGCTGCGCGCCGTGCTGTCCGAACGGCTCGACGAATCCGAGTTCAGCGTGCTGACTCAGCAGGAGATCCTCGGCGTCGCCGGCGAGATCCTCGACACACTGACCCTGGTGCTGGCCGCCATCGCCGGCATCAGCCTGCTCGTCGGCGGGATCGGTGTGAGCAACATCATGCTGGTGTCGGTGCAGGAGCGGACCCGCGAGATCGGCCTGCGCAAGGCGCTGGGAGCACGCACGCGGGACATCACCACGCAGTTCCTGGTCGAGGCGATCGTGCTGTGCGGCGTCGGCGGGGTGCTGGGCATCGCACTGGGCATCGGCCTCGCCGAGATCGCGTCGTCGTTCACGCCGCTGCCCGCCGCGGTGACCGGCTGGAGTGTGGCGCTGGCCTTCGGGGTGAGCGTCGGCGTCGGCATCGCCTTCGGGACGTTCCCCGCCCGACGCGCGGGGCGCCTCGACCCGGTCGTTGCCCTGCGCTACGAGTGACCGCGCACGCCTCCTGGCCATGCGCGGTTGGCGCCGCCTAGGCATGCCTAGGCCCGCCATCGCCCGGTCCTAGGCAAGACGGCCCACGAAAGATGCGCACTGCTGCCGATGCGGCTGGCTACCTCAGAGGCACATGGTGGTCGTCATCGGGTTGCCACGACCCCGAGAAGGCTGGAAGGAGGCCGACATGCTGCACGACCCGCATTTCGCGGCGGTCATGGAGACCGCACGCGTCGAGCGACTCCGCGCCGGGTTCACGCGACGTCGCCGTCAGAACAAGACGGCGACGTCCGCGTCCCGTCCGGCCGCCATCGCGCCTCGCCCCGCCGCCACCGCGCCGCGGCCGGCCGCCACCGCGCCCCGCGCAGCCGCCACCGCACCCCGCGCAGCCACCGCCATCGTCGACCTCGAGGAGCGTCCCGCCTCTGCGGCCAGCGCGGCGCGCTGACCTCGGCCTCTACCCTGGAGGCCATGTGGGTGTCGCGCCCCGGTCTCAGCCCCGTCATGGTGGGACGCCAGGCTGAGCTCATCCAGCTGCGCCGGCAACTCGACGTCGCGCGGGACCCGCAGGTCGCCCTGGTCACCGGCGAGGCGGGCGTTGGCAAGAGCCGCCTGGTGCGCGAGTTCGTCACGCTGCTCCCGCCCGCCACGATCGTGCTCGGCGGGCAGGCCGAGGAGGGTGACCTGAACCGCCCGTACGAGCTGCTACGAGACGCCGTCGAGCCGATCGTGGTCGGCTGGGACGACGTGCCGGCGCCGCTGCAGTCCCGAGCCCACGCCCTGGGTCACGTGCTCGCGCCGCTGGTCGGTGACCCCCACCACGTGGACGACCACGGCCACACGGCCGACGAGTTGCTCCGCGCCGGCCTCGAGCTCGTCCGCTACCTGACCGGCGGCCGGCCCGCCGTAATGGTGCTGGAGGACCTGCATTGGGCGGACGCGGCGAGCATCGCGCTGTTCGGCCGCCTCGCGACGACGCCCGACCTGCCGCTGCTGATCATCGGCACCTTCCGCCCGGAGGACTTCGACCGCCGCCACCCGCTGGCCGCCCTGTTGCCGTCGCTGGAACGCCAGCGCCCCGTCACCCATCTGTCGCTGTCCCGCCTGCAACGCCACGAGCTGGCGGCGATGCTCGAGGCCGTCTACGGCCGCGCCCCCTCCGCCGAGACCGTGCTGACGCTGCACCGGCGAACGCAGGGCAACCCGTTCTTCGTCGAGGAGCTCATCGCCACCGCGGGCACCGACGATCCCGAGGCCCTTGACCGGGTGGCCCTGCCGTGGAACGCCGCCGAGGCGGTGCTGCGCCGCCTCGATGCGCTCGCGCCGCAGGAGCGGGCCGTCGCCGACGCGGCGGCGGTGCTGGCCACGCGGGTTCGCTTCGACCTGCTCGCCGCCGTCTGCGAGATCAGCGAGGATCGGCTGATTGTCGCCCTGCGTGACCTGGTGGCGCGTGGGCTGTTGGTCGAGGGCGACAACGACAGCTTCACCTTCCGCCACGCGCTCACTCGCGAGGCGGTCGCCAACCAGCTGCTGGGCCGCCAGCGCCGCCGGCTGCACGAGAAGGCCTTGGCCGCGCTGCGTGAAGCCGGTGAGACCGACGACGCACTGCTGGCCCATCACGCCGCTGGCGCGGGACACCACGCCGAACTGGTGACCCACGCAAAGGCCGGCGCCGCGCGCTACCTGCGGGAGGGTTCCGGCCTGCTGGCCCTCCGCCTTGCGGAGCAGGGGCTGTGGGGAGCCGACGAGCTGGCAGAGCCGCTGATCGCCGACGAACTGACCCTGCGTTCGGTGGCAACCCGAGCCGCGCTCGCGGTCGGTTTGCTGGATGTGGCGACCCGCCACGCCGGGCAGTGGCGCCTGCTGGCCGAACAGGCGCAGGCCCCGGTTGAGGAGGCGGCCGCGTTGCGTCACCTGGCGTTGCTGGCCTTCTACGGCGGCGACCTGCCCGGTTACTGGCAGCGCATCGGCGAGGCCTTGGAAGTCGCCGACCGGCTGGGCCCCAGCGAGGAGACGGGCTGGGTCCTGGCCTACCGCTCACAGGGCCACATGCTGCTCGACGAGCACGAAGCGGCGATCGAGTGGGCCGAGCGCGCCATCGCCGTCGCCGACCAGGTCGACGCGCCGGCCGTCCGCGCGTACGCCCTGGTCAACAAGGGCACCGCGCTGTGTTCGCTGCCGGGACACGCCGACGAGGGGGCTGGGCTGCTGGCCGAGGCCAGGGACACGGCTCGGCGCAGCGGTGACATGCTCACCCTGACACGCGGCTACGTCAACGGCGTGCTGTTCGAGTTGGAGAAGCGGCGCTACGCCCGCGCCCGCCTGTTGCTGGAGGAGGGCTGGGGCGTGGCCGACCGTCACGGACTCGACAGCGCCGCCGCCAGCATCGCCGGTCTCGGGGTCCACCTTGCGCTGTGCGAAGGTGACGCCGCCGCGGCCTACCGCTGGCTGCGGCTGGGTCGCCGCGTGGTGGCCGCTCCCGGCAGCGATCTGTGGCTGCTGGCCATGGACGGTCTGATGGCCGCCGAGCGGGACGACGCCGAGGCCGCCGCCAGTGTGCTGGCGCGGCTTGTAGACGAGGCGCAACGCCGGCCCAGCGAGCGGGCGTCGGCCTGGATCGGGCAGCTGGCCACCGCGATTGCCGCCCGGGCAGGCAACGCGTCCGCTGCGCGGGCGGCGCTGGCCGAGTACCGCGGCGGTGTGGAGGCTGTCGTGCGCTACGTGCAGGAAGACGCGGCCTGGATCATGGCCGTCGACGCGCTGTCGGCTGGGGTGGACGTCGCCGAGCTGCGTGCCTTCCTGGCTGCCATCGAGCCGGGGCGGCGTGACCGCGCGACCGTCAAGGACGGCTACGCGACCGCCGACCGGCGGGTAGCGGGATGGGCCGCGCACCTGGAGGGCATGGCCGGCGAGCGAGTGGGCGACGCGGCCGGAGCCGCGGAGGCCTACCGCCGGGCTCTGGCGGCGCCGCAGCTGTGGCGGCCCGCCACCGCCATCGCCGACCTGCACCAGCGCCTGGCACGCTGTCAGGACCTGTTGGGCGACCGCTCAGGCGCACGCCAGGAGGCGGTAACCGCCGTCGAGCTTCTCGACGGCTGGCCGGGCTACCGCCGGGCCGCCGCCGAGACCCTGTTGCGCCGTCTGGAGGGCGGGACCGGCAGTGGCCTGCTGACCCCCCGTGAGACCGAGGTGGTGGCCCTGCTCGCCGAGGGACTGACGAACCGCCAGATCGCCAACCGGCTGTTCATCGCGGTCAAAACCGTGGCCGTACATGTGTCCAACATCCTGGCCAAGACCGGCCTGTCGACCCGCACCGAGGTGGCGGCATGGGCGCTGCGCTCGGGTGCCGTGGACTCGCCCGCGGCGTCCTGACACCGCCAACCGCGCCATGCTGCGGCGTTGCGTCGAAGGGGGTGGACAGAATCGGGTCATACGCGCACGATACGTCGTCATCGGCGTGCGATGGGTGCTTGGGCTCGGCGCTGGCGGGCTCCGGGCGGACGGGTGATGAACATGGGCGCAATCCGGCTCGACGAGTGGTGGCGGCAACGCCGCCGGGACCAACGCGGCGAGGGGCGCGTGCTGTTGTGGCTGCTGCTGGCAGCGGCCGTGGCCGCCATCCTGATCCCGTCCATCCTGCTACAGCAACCGGCGCGCGTGTTCCTCCTCAAGCTCGTGGCGGTCGGTCTGCTGGCCATCCTGCCCGGCTGGCTGTACCTGCAGTTCATCCGCAATCGAGGTCCCAGTCTGTACGACGAGTACGTGCTGAACCTGTTTCGCCTGCACATCGACGAATACCGCAACCTGCCCGCCCCGCCGGTGCACACCAGCTACTACCAACGGTGGCGGGACGAGCACGGCGACCCCGGCACGAAGGACAATCTGTACCGCCGCAAGTTCGAGACCGTCTACGGCCAGCTGGCGGTCAGCACACGAGCGCTGCTGGCGAAGAATCTGGGTCTGCGTGACCGCGCCGAGACGTTCTCACCAGTGATCTTGGCCACGCTCCTGCTCGGGGTGGGCTGGGTGCTGGTGCTGCAGCCGGAGCTGTACGGCAACGTCGGCCTGCTCGCCGGGCTGCAGCTGTCGGGTCGGCCGCTGCTGCCGTCCGAGGCGTTGCAGTACGGCTTCGTGGGCGCCTATTCGTTCATCCTGCAAGACCTGATCCGCCGCTACTTCCGCGCGGACCTCAAGGCGGGCGCGTACATCTCGGCGGTCGTCCGCGTCGTGTTCGTGGCGGTAGTCGTGAGCGCGGTCCACCTGGTGTGGCCTACCGCCAGGCCCGGACAGGAAGCCGTCTTCGCGTTCCTGCTCGGGTTCTTTCCGCAGATGGGACTGCAGGTGCTGCAGGCCGCCCTGACCAAGCCGCTGCGGCGGTGGATACCGCCGATCGCCAGCGACTACCCGCTGTCCGAGCTCGACGGACTGAACCTGTGGTACGAGGCCCGGCTGCTGGAGGAGGGCATCGAGGACGCCCAGAACCTGGCCACCGCCAACCTGGTCGACGTACTGCTGCAGACCCGGTTGCCGGTGGCACGGCTGGTCGACTGGATCGACCAGGCCTGCTTGTCCCTGCACCTGCCTCGCGACGCCGACGAACGCCGGATCGTGCGCGATCGGCTGAGACGGCTCGGCATCCGCACGGCGACCGATCTGCAGCGGCGCGCCGCGATGACCGAGGATCGTGCCGACTTCGCCGCCGCCTTTGCCGCCGCCCTCGGCGAGCCGAAGGCGACCGGCACGACCCTGTTGGTTTCCCATCTCAAGGCACTGGACGGCGACGTCAACCTGTGGCACGTCGAGCAGTTCCGCCGGCACGACTGGCTCACCGCCGACCGACATCCGCCGGCCGCAGCGGCGGACAGCGGGTCAGCGACCGGGGAGTCACGGGACGCGGCGCCCGCTACGGCCGCGCCCTCGACGACGGTGACGGTGACGGAAACCATCCAGCCGCCGGCCGACTCGCGCACCTGAGCGCAACCCGACCGGTTGACGCCGGCGTGGCTGGCCTAGGCTGGTCGCAATGGCCACCGCGCTGATCTGGAACGACGAGGAACTCAACTACGACTTCGGCCCTTCCCATCCCCTCAAGCCCATCAGGGTCAAGCTGACCGTCGACCTGATCCGCGCCTGCGGGCTGACCGACGCCGACAACGTCGTGACGCTGCCGCAAGCGGCCTTCGGCGACGAGGACGTGCTGCGGCTACACAGCGAGGCCTACGTCGACGCGGTGCGGGGCTGCTCACTGCGGCCTCGGCAGTCGGCGGTCTCCTTCGGGCTCGGGCCGGGCGACAACCCGACGTTCGCGGGGATGCACGAAGCTTCCCTGCAGGTGTGCGGGGCGTCGGTCGCTGCGGCGGATGCGGTGTGGACCGGCACGGTGGCGCACGCGTTCAACCCCGCCGGGGGGCTGCACCACGCCATGCCCGACCGCGCCGCCGGCTTCTGCGTCTACAACGATCCGGCGGCGGCCATCGACTGGCTGCTGCGCTGCGGAGCCAACCGGGTGGCCTACGTGGACGTCGACACCCACCACGGCGACGGGGTGCAAGCCTTCTTCTACGACGACCCTCGGGTCCTCACGATCAGCCTCCACGAGTCGGGGCGGTACCTGTTTCCAGGCACCGGGTTCCCCGACGAGGTAGGCACTGGCGACGCCGAGGGCACGTCGCTGAACGTGCCGCTGCCGCCGGCCACCCCCGGCCCGGTCTACCTGGAGGCGTTCGACGCGGTCGTGCCGCCCGCCCTGGACGCCTTCGACCCCGAGGTGCTGGTCACCCAACTCGGTTGCGACACCCACGTCACGGATCCCCTCGCGCATCTGGCGCTGGTCACCGACGACTACCTGGAGCTCGCCGAGCGGCTGCACCGCCTGGCTCACGACCACACCAGCGGCCGTTGGGTGGCACTGGGCGGTGGGGGCTACCAGATCGTCTCGGTGGTTCCGCGCGCATGGACCATCTACTTCGCCGAGCTCACCGGGGCGCACGTGCCACTGGAAGTGCCCTTGCAGTGGCAGCAGCTGGCCGAGGAGGCCGTCGGCCAGCGGTCGGTCGGCACCTTCCTCGACGGGCCGGTGCAGCTGGCCCCCGAGCGACTGGGGGCCATCCGCGGACAGGCCGCGTCCAGCGTGGAGGAGCTCAAGCGGGCGGCCTTTGACCTGCTGGCCGCGCGGTGAGCGACGGCACGGACTCCGGACTGCGCGAGCACCTCATCGGCGCACGCCTGACGGGCGATGTCGCGACTAGTCCCCGCAGCACGCTGAACAACTGCGCCAAGCTGGCTGCCGGCGACGAGCGCTACACCTTCGGCCTGTCTGGAACCTGCACGATCCTCCAGGCGGTTCGAGCCCTGGTGGCGCTGTGCGGCGGCGACCCTCCAGCGGCCGACCCTGATGGCGACGGCTGGATCGACCCGGAAGCCACGCTGCGGGCCATCGGGGTGCACCGTGATCGCCTGGCAGCGTTCGCGGCCGCGGGTGGTGGGCGCGTGCTCCTGGCGACCGGTCATCCGACCGGCCTGTTACCGCACTACGCCGCGATCGCCCGGTTCCTGCAGTCCCGAGGTTGCCTGTTGCTGGCACCGCTGGACGACACCAGGATGGCGGTCGACGAAGGTTCGGGCAAGCGGCTCTGGCTGCGGTTCCTCGACGGGGTCGCCTGCGTCTCCGACGCGGGATCGCTGCGGCATACACACCGCAGCCGCTACATGGAAGCGATGCTGGACGAGCTTGCCGCCGACACGCCCGATCTGGTGGTGGCCGATCACGGCATGGCGGGCGCGGCCATTGAACGGGGGCTGCCGACGCTGTCGATCGCCGACGTTAACGATCCCGCGCTGCCGGTAGCTCAAGCTCGGGGCCTGACCGATGCCGTGCTGCCGATCGACGACAACCTGGCGCCGCGTCTGTTCATCCCTGTGACGGCGGCGATCCTCTCGGGCTGACTGGGGGTAGGTGTTCG
>Ga0136620_10001717_pt1 | contig 10427 bp, 12 predicted proteins | sample AntDrymUQ4162106_2_FD_104806 | JGI IMG/M metagenome (GOLD analysis project Ga0136620, IMG submission 104806) | Polar desert sand microbial communities from Dry Valleys, Antarctica - metaG UQ416 (21.06) | ecosystem: Environmental > Terrestrial > Soil > Desert | place: Antarctica: Dry Valley... | reverse complement strand
CTGCGCAACCTCGCCTACATGGCACGTCTCCTTGGAGCAGTCACGGTGATCGTCGGCATCCAGCCCGACGTCGCCTTCGCCATGGTGCAACTGGGAATGGATCTGGGGAAGGTGCACACCGCGCTGGGGCTGGAAGAAGGCCTCGTGCGCCTCGATGAGTTGACCGGCGCGGGACGCCTTTCCCCTGCGAGCGGCCCCAAGTGAACTCGGCGGAAGCGGGTCAGGGCAGGACCGGCCCACCCGAGCTGGAGCGGCTTCGACGCGACTACGCGTTCGCCTTCCTGGCCTACCGGCGAGAAGGCACGGAGCATCGGCTGCAAGCCGCCTACGAACTGGGTCGCAAGGCGATGGCCAGCGGGTTGAGCCTCCTGGAGCTCGCGAAGGTGCACCACGAAGTCGTGGCCGAGGCGCTTCTCACCGCAGACCGCGAGTCGGCACTCCAAGACGTCGCCGATGCGGCATCGGCCTTTTTCGTCGAGGTTCTGTCCACCTTCGAGATGGCACAGCGGGGCTTCGCCGAGATCCGTCAGTCGGGTGTCGAGGATCGCGGACGTCTGCCACCAGACTCTTCACCACCGCCCTGAGCGCGGCCTCGCGCCCGGCGCATCCTGCCTGGTGGGAATCGGGCCGAACGCTCGCGCCGAAGGTGCACGTGGTACACCGCCGCCGTGGACGGTGCGATCGAGGTTCTTGCTGGACGGCTCAGCAGTCTCCCGGGAGTCGTCGCGGTGGCGCTCGGTGGCTCTCACGCGCTGGGATGCGCCGGCCCTGCCAGCGACTGGGATCTCGGCGTGTACTACCGCGACAGCCGCCAGCGCCTCGATCCCGGCGACATCCGCGCGCTGGGATATGCCGGTGAAGTCTCCGAGCACGGCGGCTGGGGTCCGGTCATGTTGGGCGGAGCGTGGCTGAGGGTCGACCGTCACCGCGTCGACGTGCACTACCGTGATCTGGACCTCGTCGAGCGCTGGCTGGCCGACGCCCAAGAGGGCAAGTTCGAGGTGCACGTGCAGGGCGGGTACCTCGTGGGTGCGCCGACCTATGTGCTGGTGGGAGAGTTGGCCCTGGCCCAGGTCCTGCAGGGCCAGGTCGAGCGCGTGCAGACCTATCCGCCGGCGCTGCGGCAGTCGGCGAGCCGGTATTGGAGCGGCACTGCCGACTTCGCCCTGGCCTACGCCAACACCTACGTCGACCGCGCCGATCCGGTGGGCTGCGCCGGCTGCCTCATCAAGGCGGTGCTCGCGACGGCACATGCCCGCCTGGCACAACGTGGCGAGTGGGTCCTCAACGAAAAGCGACTCGTCACCGACGCTGGTCTGGCCGGCGCTCGTCCGATCCTGGCCGGCCTTGGCGCCAATCCTGAAGCGCTCCGCTCCTCGGTCGACGCCATTGCTAGGTTGGTCAGCGCTCACGTCGCTGCCACAGGAACCATGCCATGAGGATCGCCGCCGCGCAGGCTCACCCCGTTTGGCTCGACGCCGGCGCCACCGCCAAGAAGGTGATCGGTCTGCTGGGTGAGGCGGCGGAGCAGGGTGTCGAGTTGCTCGCGTTCCCCGAGACCTTCTTGTCGGGCTATCCGTTCTGGGTGGAGCGCACGGATGGCGCGCGCTTCGACGACGTACGGCAGAAGTCGGCGTACGCCCACTACCTGGACGCGGCTGTCGAGATCGGCGGACCGGAGCTGGCTGAGATCAGTGAGGCCGTCGCTGACCTGGAGGTGTTCACCTACCTCGGCATCACCGAACGCGGGACCGGCCCGGCCAGGGGCACGGTGTTCTGCACGTTGCTGGCGATCGACCCGGAGCGCGGGATCGTCAGCCAGCACCGCAAGCTCGTCCCAACCTTCGAGGAACGCCTGGTGTGGGGCGCCGGTGACGGCCACGGGTTACGGGTGCACGCCATCGGCGACGCACGCGCCGGGGGCCTGAACTGCTGGGAGAACTGGATGCCCCAGGCACGCCACGCCCTCTACGCGGCCGGCGAAGACCTGCACGTCAGCGTGTGGCCAGGCTCCCCCCGACTGACGCGAGACATCACCCGGTTCATCGCCCTGGAGGGCCGTGTCTACTCGTTGGCCGCGAGCGGGCTCCTGTCCCTCGACGACGTGCCGGCAGATTTCCCCCTGCGCGACGCGCTCACCGAGCAGCAGGGCGACGTCTATCACCGGGGTGGGTCGGCGATCGCGGGACCCGACGGTAGTTGGGTGGTCGAACCGGTGGAGGACCGCGAAGGCCTTGTCATCGCCGACGTCGACCTTGCGCTGGTCCGCGCGGAGCGGCAGAACTTCGACGTCAGCGGTCACTACAGCCGCCCGGACGTGTTCGACGTACGCATCGACCGGCGACGGCGCGACGCCGCGGTCTTTCTGGACGGCTGACGGCTGCCGGCTTAGGGGTGGGCCGCTTGGCGTTGGCGGAAGGTTCGGGTCTTCTCGCGGTTCCCGCAGACCTCCATCGAGCACCAGCGCCGCGAGCGGTTCTTGGACGTGTCGTAGTAGGCCCACTCGCAGGAGTCGGCCGCGCACAGCTTGAGACGCTGCCAGGTGCCGCCGGCAACGGCGAGCGGCAAACCGGCGAGCAGTCGGGCCATGGCTCCGGCAACGGTGTCGTTGTCGGCGGTGAGCGCCGGGGTCCCATCCTCGTCAAACTCCACCCGTAACGGATAGCCCCGCGCCGCGAGCGTGGCCGCCTCCACCTCCGCAGAGGGGCGTTGATCGGGGTGCGCCGAGACGAGACTGCGCAACGCGGCGCGTAGCGCCAGGGACTGCTCGAACTCCGCCTTGCTGACACGGGTGGCGGGCTGGAGCAGTCCCTGCTCGACCAGCCAGTCGTGCAGCGCCTGCGGGTGCGGCAGCGCATCGGTCCCGTCCTCGACATCGAGGGTGTTGAGGAAGTCGCGCACCGGCGCCAGTTCCACGGGAACTGTTTCCGAGTCCATGCACCCAGCATATGCGGTTTGCAGGTTGCACGAGCAGTGCAACCGGCTATATACTTACACCAGTTAGCCAACACGCAAAGAGGAGGAAGGCCATGTTCGCTTCATGGGAGCTGGTACAGGCCCACATGGATGAGATGGAGCGCTCTGCCAGCAGGCAGCGGCTCGTGCGATCGGTACGGCGTTCCGGCCGTCCGCAGCCGCGCAGGATCGCACGGCGTGAAGACGCCGTGCGGCCCGCGGTCGCCGGCGGGAGCGCCGCGTGAGCACGCAATCCGGCATCGGGACGGTCAACGCAGTCATCGTCGACTGCGTTGACCCCGGGATGCTGGCCGCCTTCTGGGCAGAGCTGCTCGGCTTGTCGGTGAGCGACCGTGATGGCAACGACTGGGTCGATCTACACCCGATCGCCGCCGGCGGTCCCATCCTGGCATTCCAGCGTGTGCCGGAGCTCAAGCAGGTCAAGAACCGGCTGCACCTCGACGTGCGGGTCGACGATCTGCGTGCCGCCGTGGATCGGGTGCGGTCACTGGGCGGCAGCACCGCCGGCAACGTGCACCGCGGCGAACATCCGTGGCGGGTCATGCGTGACAGCGAGGGCAACGAGTTCTGCCTCGTCACGATCTGAAACGATTAGGAGCGGCGCGGACGGGTGACGGTTGAGCCGTGCAACGCCTGCGCCGGTCCGACTGCTCCAAGCCCGGCATCGTGCGCCGCCGCAGGGGGCGGGGCTTCAGCTATCACTGGGCCGAAACGGGACAGCGCATCTCCGATCCGGAGATGCTGCAGCGCATCAGCGACCTGGTGCTGCCGCCAGCGTGGGAACAGGTCTGGATCTGCCCGGTCGCCAACGGCCATCTGCAGGCGGTGGGAACCGACGCGGCGGGACGCAAGCAGTACCGCTACCACGACGACTGGCGCCGGCGGCGCGACAACGAGAAGTTCGACGAGATGCTGGACTTCGCCCGGGCCCTGCCGGCGTTGCGAGCGGCCGTCGAGCACCACCTCGCAACCGAGGGACTGGGCCGCGACCGGGTGCTGGCCTGCGCCGTGCGCCTGCTTGACAGGGGTTTCTTCCGCATCGGCGCGGAGATTGGTCGCTCCGAGGACGGCGAGACCTTCGGGCTGACCACGATGCGCAAGCAGCATGTCACAATCGCCGGTGACACCATCGTCTTCGAGTACGAGGCCAAGGGCGGCAAGCATCAGGTGCAGGCCGTCGTCGACCCGGCCGCGCGAGCGATCATCACGGCGCTCAAACGCCGGCGCGGTGGCAGTGACGAGCTGCTGGCCTGGAAGCAGGGCGGGCGCTGGTGGGACGTCAACGCCACCCATGTCAACGACTGGATCAAGGAGGTGGCTGGCGGGAACTACTCCGCCAAGGACTTTCGCACCTGGAACGCAACCGTGCTGGCCGCCGTCGCCCTGGCGGTCTCCGGCGAGGTGGCGAAATCCAAGACGGGAAGCAAGCGGGCGATATCGCGCGCCACGCAGGAGGTGGCGCATTTCCTGGGCAACACAGCCACCGTGGCGCGCAACTCCTACATCGACCCACGCGTGTTCGACCGCTACCAGTCGGGATGGACGGTCAGCGGCGTGCTGCCAGATCTCGGCGAGGGCGAGTTCGGCCAACCCGCCATCCACGTCGGTGTCGAGGACGTCGTGCTGGACCTATTGGAACGCAAGACCGACACCGACGGCGTGGAGCGGGTCGGCAGCCTGGCCTCCTAGCCCTTGCCGAGTGGTAGGAGTGCGCGCGTGGACACCGCCGAGCTGGAGTCGTCGTACCGGTCGTTGCTGGACCTTGCGCGTGGCGGCGCTTTCCGTCCGCCCGCTGTCCAGGGGGATTGGCCCGCGGAGCTGATCCTGGCCCACATCGCCTTCAACGACCGCCTGCTGATCGCCGTGACCGCGAGCCTGCTGGCCGGTGACCGGCCCAGCTACGACAACACCGCAGCGGGCTCTGGAGTTGCGCTGCAGGCGCTGGCGCAGGCGGCGGGGGACTGGGGTGGGCTGGTGGCCACGGTGCGCCAGTGCGGCCTGGAGCTGGTGCTGGTCGCTCGGCAGCTGGACGCGGCGCGGGCCGCGACGGCGGTGCCCACCCGCATCATCGATGGTGGCGCAGTCCGCGCCGACGGCCCGGTGCCGTGGGCGGGCGTCCTCAACACCCAGGCCCAGGTCCACCTGCCTTCCCACACCGAGCAGCTGCGCGCCATGCGCTAGCGTCACGGCGCGAATGCGCCCAGATCGGGCGGCGATGCCGCGAGGTGCACGGTGAGACAGGGTGGAAGTCTCGATCCGCAGGGGCCGGTTGCCGAGGTGATGGCAGACCTGTGGTGGCTGATGCTCGGCCTCGGTGTGGTCGTGTTCACCGTGTTCGCCGTGCTGCTCGCGGTGGGCTTGTTCCGCCGGCGGTCAACCGAACCGAAGGCGGGCCCGCAGCAGTCGAACCGCTTCGGTCGCTGGATCGTCGTCGGCGGGGTGGTGATGCCGCTGATCGTGCTGCTCGTGGTGTTCGCCGCCACCGTCCAGGCGCTGCGGGTGGTGCCAAACAGCGCCCCGCCGGAGGCGCTGGTCGTCGAGGTCATCGGCCACCAGTGGTGGTGGGAGGTTCGCTATCCCGAGGAGGGGATCACCACCACCAACGAGCTGCATATCCCGGTGGGGCGTCCCGTCGCCTTCCGGCTGACGTCCGCGGACGTGATCCACAGCTTCTGGGTGCCGGCGCTGGGCGGCAAGATGGACCTGCTGCCTGACGGCGTCAACACCCTGGTCCTGCAAGCCGACGAGCCCGGCGAGCACCTCAGCCAGTGCGCGGAGTTCTGCGGGTTGGAGCACGCGAACATGCGGTTGACCGTCGTCGCGGAACCGGCGGAACGGTTCGCCACCTGGGTGGCCGATCAAGACGGCAGCAGCGAATGAGCAGCGAACGGGGGGTTTCGCCCTCGGGCCGGGAGACGCCGTCGGTTTCAGAGCCGCTGAGCGGCGAGGACCTCAACCGGCTCTGGGCCGACCCGCCAGGCCTGCGGGGCCAGCTGACCGGGGTCCAGAACGACAAGATCGGCGCACGCCTGCTGCTGACCGGCTTCTTCTTCGTGCTGCTCGGGGGCAGCCTCGACTCCCTGGCGATGCGTCTGCAGCTGGCGGTTCCAGACAACACGCTCATCGGCCCGCAGCTGTACAACGAGCTGTTCACCAACCACGGCTCGGTGACGATGTTCCTCGTCATCCTGCCGATCTTCGAGGGCTTCGCGATCCTCCTGCTGCCTCTGGTGCTCGGCACGCGGGAGATGCCGTTTCCGCGGCTGGGCGCCTTCTCCTACTGGACGTTCCTGCTCGGCGGGTTGCTGTACTACAGCAGCACGCTGTTCCAGCTGGTCCCCGATGCTGGCTGGTTCGCCTACACCCCGCTGTCCGGCCCCGAGTTCTCACCGGATCTCGCCATCGACTTTTGGGTTCTCGGGCTCGGGGTGGCCGAGGTCGGGGCGATTGCCGCCGGCATCGAGATCATCATCGGCGTGCTGAAGATGCGGGCGCCCGGGATGACGCTGAGCCGGATGCCACTGTTCGCCTGGGCGGTGCTGGTGATGGCGTTCATGATCCTGTTTGCCTTTACGCCGCTGATCATCGGCAGCCTGCTGCTCGAGCTCGACCGTGGTTTCGGCACCCAGTACTTCAACCCCCAACAGGGCGGCAGCTCACTGTTGTGGCAGCACCTGTTCTGGATCTTCGGCCACCCGGAGGTCTACATCCAGTTCGTCCCGGCGACGGGCGTGGTGTCGGCGATTCTCCCCGTCTTCGCGCGGCAGCGCATCGTCGGCTACACCTGGATGGTCGGCTCGCTGGTGGCGATCGGGTTCCTGTCGTTCGGCCTGTGGGCGCATCACATGTTCGCCGTCGGGCTGCCGCCGCTGGTGTTGAGTTTCTTCTCGGCCGCCAGCATGGCCATCGCCATCCCCGCCGGGGTGCAGATCGTGGCCTGGGTCGCCACAATCTGGTCTGGTCGGCCGGTGTGGAAGACGCCGTTCCTGTTCGTGGTCGGCTTTTTGGTCATCTTCGTCATCGGCGGGATCACCGGCGTGATGGTGGCCGCCGTCCCGTTCGACCTGCAGGCCCACGACTCGTACTTCGTCGTTGGTCACCTCCACTACGTGCTGATCGGCGGGGTGGCCTTCCCGATCTTCGCCGGCGTCTACTACTGGTTCCCGAAGTTCACCGGCAGGTTGCTCGACGAGCGGCTCGGCAGGCTGAACTTCTGGCTGCTGTTCGTCGGGGTGAACACCGCGTTCTTCCCGATGCACATCGTCGGGCTAATGGGGATGCCGCGACGGGTCTACACCTATCCGGCGGGCCTGGGATGGGAGGTCTACAACCTGATCTCAACCATCGGCGTGCTGATCATCGTGCCGGGCATCGCCGTGTTCATCTGGAACGTGATCCGCAGCTACCGGCGGGGGGAAGAGGCGGGCAACAATCCATGGGGCGCTGACTCGCTCGAGTGGGCGGTGCCATCGCCGCCGGCCGAGCACGGCTGGTCGGTCCTGCCCATCGTGCGCAGCCGCCACCCCCTGTGGGATCAGGACGAGTTGGACCGCGGCGACGAGCGCATCGAGCGGTTCGTCTACGGGCTGTCGCAGTGGCCGCTGCGGTGGCGGGCCGCGGTGATCGTCGGGACGGCCGACGGGCGACCCCAGGAGGTGTTTCGGGTGTCCGACCCGTCGATCTGGCCGCTGATCGCCGCGGGCGGGGTCGTGCTGATCTTCCTGTCCGAGCTGGTCAAGCTGCGCTGGGGCGCGGCGGTCGGGGCGTTGATCATCGTCGGAGCGGTGATCCGCTGGAACTGGCCCGTCGAGCCGCCGATGAGCGTCGAGGACGAGGACGCCTTCGAGCGCGAGCACGGTGTGGCGGTCAACGCCGGCGGCAGCGTGGTGGTCGCCACCTGGGGGACGGCGCTGGTGATGCTCTTCGTCGGCATCGCGTTCTCGGCCCTGCTGCTGAGCTACTTTTACCTGCGGTTGGAGAACCCGCAGTGGCCGCCCCCTGGCATTGCCGAGCCGAGCCTTGTCCGGGCTCAGCTCGCTGCGGCGCTGATCGTCGCCAGCGCCGCGGCGGTGCTGTCGGCCCTGCGCCGCGTACGGGCCGCGGACCAACGCGGCTTCATCGGCGGCCTGGTCGGGGCCCTCGTCCTCGCCGGCGCAGGCGGGATCGTCCAGTACCTGGACATCGCTGGGCTGGGCTTCGACGGCACCACCCACGCCTACGGGTCGATCTTCTTCACCCTGGCCGGATTCATCTACGTCGTGACGATCGGCGCCATGATCGCGGTGGCAATGATGCTGTTCTGGGCGATCCGGGGCCTGTACACCGTCCGCCGGCACGCAGCCATCGCCAACGTCGCCAGGTTCTGGGCCTTGATGGTCGTCGTATGGGTCGTCGGCTTCGGCACCCTCTACCTCGGACCCCATCTGACATGAGCGATCCGGCTACTCCTCACGACGGCCCCTCCTCGAGGGGCGGGTCAACAACGGCGGCGGAGGGGACGCCGGTTGCCGTTGACGTCTCCCGGGACCGCCGGGCCAGGACGACCATTGCCATGTTCTTGGCGGGCCCGGTGATCTGGTCGGTTCATTTCATGCTCGTCTACCTCGTCGTCGAGGCGGGGTGCACCGGCGACGGCCCCGGGCTGCGCCTGTTCGACCCGCCGGTGCCGACGGTCGTGACGCTGGCCGCGACCGTCGTGGCGACGGCGGCCTGCCTCGCGTCCGCGGGATGGAGTTACCGGGAATGGCGTGCGAACCGGCACAAGGTGGCCAACCAAGCCGAGCGCCCGACTGGTGAACTCGACGAGCACGACCGCCGCGAGTCGCTGGCCTTCGCCGGCTTTCTGCTCTCGCTGCTCGGGGCGGTCACCGTCCTCTTCGTCGGTCTCCCGGCCCTGGTCCTCCCGGCATGCTGACCGTGGTCCTCGCCCACGCGGGACAGCCGCCGGCACCCCACGACCTGTGGGGCGCGTGGAACCTCGAGCCGGCGTTGCTGCTCGGCCTCTGCGCCGCGGTGTGGGCCTACCGGCGTGGCCAGACCGGCGGCCTGCGGCGGAAGGTCGACACCTGGCGGGCGCGCTGCTTCGCGGGGGCCATGGTGGCGGTCGGCGTTGCGCTGCTCTCGCCCCTCGACGCCCTGTCGGGCGCTTTGGCCTCCGCGCACATGGTGCAGCACATCCTGCTGCTGCTCGTCGCGGCGCCGCTGCTGGCGCTCAGCGCGCCGTCCAGCACCCTGCTGCGCGGCAGCCCGCTGAGCGTGCGGCAGGCTCCTGGCCGATGGCGCAGACGCCTGCGTCTGAACCGGGGCCATCTGGTTGCCTTGCGCCACCCGGCCACCGTGTGGCTGCTGCACGTCGGCACGCTGTGGTTCTGGCACGCCGCGGTCCCCTACGACGCGGCGCTCGACAACGAGCTTGTCCATATCCTGGAGCACACGAGCTTCCTGGTTACCGCCATGCTCTTCTGGCGTGTCGTCATCGGCGCCCGCAGCCCGGGCCGGGTGCCGAACGGGTTGGGCGTTCTGCTGGTCTTCGGCATGGCGATGCAAAGCGTCTTCCTCTCGGTCCTCCTGACCTTCGCCCGGACGCCGTGGTACGCCGGCTACGCGGCGACAACGAGGCCCTGGGGTCTGGCGCCGCTCGCCGACCAGCAGCTGGCTGGGGTCATCATGTGGATCCCCGCCGGCCTCGTCTACCTGGCGGCGGCGCTGGCCCTGATGGTTACGTGGATACGGTCGACGGAGCGCGAAGATGTGGCGCTGTAGGCCGGGCTGCGGAGTGGCAGCTTGCGGGCGCCGCCCGTCTTCTACAGCGCTTCGACGCCGGCCCTGACGTCTATCCCACGGAGAGCCGATCTCATGCCATGCCGGTGTTGGCCTCAGCGTTGTTGGCGCAGCGCCGTCACCGCCTGGCTGCGCTTGTCCACGACGACGGTGAACAAGTTGGACGCCAGCGTCCCGGTGCGCAGGGCCGACTGAAGCTGTTCCACCGTGGTGATCGCGGAGCCGGTGTTCGATGTCGCCGTTACCCGCACCGCCGTCGGCTCTGAAATGAAGATGTCGCCGGTTTCCCTCGTGGTCCGCCCGCTCGCGGCGTACGGGTCGGTGAAGTTGCGCAGCCACAGATCGCCGTCGCCGCCGGGATCGCCCGCAGGGGGCAGTCCGATGACCCTGAAGCCGGTCTCGGCATAGTCGCCAGGAAGATGCAGCTCGCCCGTGTACTCGTCGCTGCCGCGGAAGAAGCCGGCCCGGCCGGCGTAGTCAGCGGTGATGGTCAGCGAGGTGATGCGCCCTTCACTGACGTCCACCACGAATCGGCCCTGACTGTGGTTGTAGCTGTCAGCCAGTTCGGGCTCGGAGTCGGGGTTGCTGAGCCCGAAGACATCGGCGACCGGTGCGTCGGGCGGACAGCGGGGCAAGCCGTCCGGTGCCGGATTGCCGCACAGCCTCGCGGG
>Ga0136620_10001714_pt1 | contig 10440 bp, 10 predicted proteins | sample AntDrymUQ4162106_2_FD_104806 | JGI IMG/M metagenome (GOLD analysis project Ga0136620, IMG submission 104806) | Polar desert sand microbial communities from Dry Valleys, Antarctica - metaG UQ416 (21.06) | ecosystem: Environmental > Terrestrial > Soil > Desert | place: Antarctica: Dry Valley... | reverse complement strand
GGAGAAATGTGTCCCGATGCGGTTGACGAGCACGCGCTCACCGACCTCGAGCGTCGGCACCATCGACTCGCTGGGAATCCGGAATGGCTTGACGAGGAAGGCCTGGATCCCGAGCGCGAGGCCGAGAGCGACCGCCACGATCGTGACCAGCTCGAGCAGCGAGCCGCCACGCGAGCTCGACTTCTTCGTGCCTACCGCCATCTACGAGCGCCGGGGGGCGCTAGGAGTCGGCCTTGTCAGCGGCCTCAGGCTGGTCGCCGGGGGCGGCCTCGGCTTCGGCGGGTGGGGCATCGGCCTCGGTGCCCTGGCCCTCCGTGTCAGCTTCTCCGTCCGCCTCCTCGGACGGCGGTTCCACCACCTCGGCGGGGGCCTCCTCAGCCGCCACGCCCTCGGCGTCGACGCCGCCGGCCACCTCGGGCTCGAACAGCTCGGCGCCTGCCTGGCTGCGCTCGCGAACGCGCGCGGCGCGGCCGACGCGATCGCGCAGGTAGTAGAGCTTGGCGCGCCGGACGGCGCCGCGACTGGCAACCTCGATCCGCTCGACCTTGGGCGAGTGGAGCGGGAACGTTCGCTCGACACCGACCCCGAATGACTGCTTGCGGACGGTGAAGGTCTCCCGCGACCCGCTGCCCTGGCGCTTGAGCACGACGCCCTCGAACACCTGTGTTCGCTTGCGGGTGCCCTCGATGACCTGGAAATGCACCTTGACGCGGTCGCCCGCGGCGAACGCCGGGATGTTGGGACGCAGGGTGTCCCGCTCGAGGCTGTCGATAACGCTGCTCATGGCAAAGAAATGGCGCGAAGGTCCCGGAGGACTCGACGCGCGGCGCGGCCAATGGTAGCGAGTGGACAGCGCCCGCCCGGCCGCCGCCGGAGGGCCCTCGTCAGCCCCCGCCGCCACCCCGCTCGAGCGCTCGGCGGCGGCTCTGCTCGAGCCGCCACTCCCTGATCCGCGCGTGGTCGCCGCCGAGCAGCACCTCGGGCACCGCACCCCCGCGCCACTCCGCCGGCCGGGTGTACTGCGGGTACTCGGGGGCCCCGTCGAGGGCCGGGCTGAAGGACTCCTCGAGTGCGCTCGACTCGTCGCCGAGCACGCCGGGCAGCTTGCGGACGACCGCGTCGCAGACGACCATCGCGGCCGGCTCGCCCCCGGCCAGAACGTAGGGGCCGATCGAGACGACGTCCGTGGCCAGCTGCTCGTGGACACGCTCGTCGAAGCCTTCGTAGCGACCGCACAGAAGCGTCAGGTCGCGCTCGCCGGCCAGCTCGGTGGCGAGCGCGTCGTCAAATTGGCGCCCCCCGGCCGCCAGCGCGATCACGCGCCTGCCCGTGCCGGCGCCGCCCTGCCCGTAGCGCGCGTCGAGCGCCGCCTCGACCACGTCCACCCGGATCACCATCCCGGCGCCGCCGCCGTAGGGCGTGTCGTCTACCTGGCCGCCCGAGAGCGGGGTGCTCGCCCGCATGTCGACGCATGCGACCTCGTGCCCGAGCCTTGCGGCGTTGCGGATGTGGCGCTGCTCGAGCATCCAGTCGAACCAGGCCGGGAAGAGGGTGAAGACGTCGATCCGCATCGTTGCCCGCTTCGCTGGGCGGGCGCCGGCCTCTCAGTCGACGACGTCGACGATCACGCGGTCGCCGTCGCGTGAGGCCACCGCTCGCATCACCGTCCGCAGTGCAGACGCCGTCCGCCCGCCGCGACCGATCACCTGGCCGGCGTCGCCCTCGGCCACGCTCAGCTCGAGCACGATCGTGCCGTCGTCCTCGTCGAACCCCTCGACCGAGACGGCCTCGGGCTCGTCCACCAGCGAGCGCGCCAGGAACTCGAGCAGCGCCTCCACCGGGGCCTCAGGAGCCGGTCGGCTCGGCGGCCTCGACGGCCTCGGACTCGGCCTCTGCCGGGACCTCGGCGCCGTCGCCGGCCTCCGCGGCCTCGACCGCGGCCTCTGTCTTCGCGGCGGCGGCCTCGGCCGCCTCGGCGTCACCGCCGGCCGCTGCGACGCCGGTCTGGGCGCGCATCAGCTTCTTGACCGTGTTGGTCGGCTGGGCGCCATGGGCGATCCAGTGATCGAGCCGGTCGCGGTCGAGCACGATCTCGGATGGGTTCGTCTGCGGGTTGTAGTGCCCGATCATCTCGATGAAGCGACCGTCGCGCGGCGAGCGCTGGTCGGTCACGACCACCCTCCAGATCGGATTCTTCTTGCTGCCCACGCGGGTCAGCCGGACTCTTACGGACAAAGCTCTCAGTTCACCTAGTTCGGGATCGAGCACCCCTTACCGGGGCACGGGGCGGCCGCCAAGGCTAGCGCGTGCCTACGGCCCGGCGTCAGCGACCACCGGTGAGCTGCGACAACGAGGGCATCTTGCCCTGCTGGAGCGAGCGCATCATCTTCTGCATCTGGCCGAACTGCTTCACCAGCTGGTTGACGCCCTGGACGGTCGTGCCCGACCCGTGTGCGATCCGCCGCCGCCGGGAGCCGTCGATCAGCGAGGGGTTGGCGCGCTCGGCGGGGGTCATCGAGGTGATGATCGCCTGCAGGCGATCGAGCTCCGAGTCGTCTATCTGGACGTTGCCGAGCTGCTGGCCCATGCCCGGGATCATCTTCATCAGGTTCCCGAGCGGGCCCATGTTGCGCACCTGCTTCATCTGGTCGAGGAAGTCGTCGAGCGTGAACTGGTTGTTTTTCAGCTTGCGCCCGAGCTCCTCCGCCTTGCCCTCCTCGAGCTGCTTCTCTGCCTTCTCGGCGAGCGTCATCACGTCGCCCATGCCGAGGATCCGCTGAGCCATGCGATCGGGGTGGAAGCGCTCGAAGGCGTCGAGCTTCTCGCCGGTCGAGGCATACAGGATCGGCTTGCCGGCGACGGCCTTGACCGACAGGGCCGCCCCACCGCGCGCGTCGCCGTCGAGCTTGGTCATGACGACGCCGTCGAAGTCGGCGGCCTCGGCGAAGGCCTGCGCGACGTTGACGGCGTCCTGACCGGTCATCGCATCGACGACGAGGAGCACGTTGTGAGGCTTGGTGCGCTTCTTGACCTGGGTCAGCTCCTTCATCAGGTCCTCGTCGACGTGCAGCCGGCCGGCGGTGTCGACGATCAGGACCTGCTTGCGCTCCGACTTCGCCTGGCCCAGCGCCCATTCTGCGACGTCGACGAGGTCTCGGCCTGTGCCCTGCTCGTAGACGGTCGCGCCGGCTTGCGTGCCGACCTTGACGAGCTGCTCGACGGCGGCCGGGCGCTGGAGGTCGCAGGCGGCGAGGGCGACGTCGAAGCCTTTCTCGTCGCGCAGGTGGCGGGCGAGCTTGCCGCAGGCGGTGGTCTTGCCCGAGCCCTGGAGCCCCGCCATCAGGATCACGGTCGGCCCGCTGCGCGCGATCGCGAGGTCGCTGCTCGCGCCGCCCATCAGGGTGGTCAGCTCCTCGGTGACGACCTTCGCCACCTGCTGGCCCGGGTTGAGCGACTCGAGCACATCTGCCCCGAGTGCCTTCTCCTTGACCGCGGCGGTGAACTCCTTGACGACCTTGAAGTTGACGTCGGCCTCGAGCAGCGCGAGGCGGATCGCGCGCATGGCCTGCGTGAGGTCCTCCTCGGTCAGCTTGCCCCGCGAGCGGACGTCCCCGAGGGTGGCTTGCAGGCGCTCAGACAGGGCGTCGAACATGAGCGGCTGAGGCTAGCGCTGCGGCGGTGGCCCTTCGTCGTCGGCGTTGCCGCCGATCACGTTGCCGATGTTCCCCATCGCCGTGGCGAACTCGCTCGGGATGATCCAGACCTTGTTCGCGTCGCCTTGAGCGATCTTCGGCAGCACCTGCAGGTACTGGTAGGCGAGCAGCTTCGGGTCGGCGTCGCCGCGGTGGATCGCCTCGAAGACCGTCTCGATCGCCTTCGACTGGCCCTCCGCGGAGAGGATCTGCGACTCGCGCTCGCCCTCGGCGCGAAGGATCGCGCTCTGCTTGTCGCCCTCGGCGGTCAGGATCTCGGACTGCTTGACGCCCTCGGCGGTCAGGATCGTGGCGCGCTTGTCGCGCTCGGCGCGCATCTGCTTCTCCATCGCGTCGACGATCGTCGCCGGCGGGTCGATCGCCTTGATCTCCACGCGGTTGACCCTGATCCCCCACTTGCCGGTCGCCTCGTCGAGCACGCCGCGGAGATGGCCGGAGATGTGATCGCGCGAGGTCAGCGTCTCCTCGAGCGTCATGCCGCCGATCACGTTGCGCAGCGTCGTCGTCGTCAGCTGCTCGATCGCGGCGATGTAGTCGGCGATCTCGTAGGTCGCGGCGCGCGGGTCGGTGACCTGGAAGTAGATCACCGTGTCGATGTTCATCACGAGGTTGTCCTCGGTGATCACCGGCTGGGGTGGGAACGAGACGACGTTCTCGCGCAGGTCGATCAGCGGCCTGACGCGATCGACGAACGGGACGACGATCGCCAGGCCGGCGTCGAGCGTGCGGCTGTAGCGGCCGAGTCGCTCCACCACCCCGGCGCGCGCCTGCGGCACGATCCGGATCGTCCGCGCGAGCACGAACAGGACGACTACTGCCAGGACGATCAGCGTTATCAATGCGGCCATGCGAGCACCATCTTCCTATTTCGAGACGAGCGCGGTCGCGCCGTCGATCTTGAGCACCTCAACCCTGGCCCCGGCCTCGATCACGTCGTCCTCGTCGTAGGCGCGTGCGGTCCAGACCTCGCCGACGAGCTTGACGCTGCCCCCGTCGGCGTCTACGGCGTCGATCACCACGGCGCGCTCGCCCACCAGTGCGGCCGTGTTGGTGCGCAGGCGAGCCGGCGTCTTCAGGTGGCGGCGGGCGATCGGCCGCAGGACCAGCAGCGAGGCGATCGACGCGATCGTGAAGACCGCGATCTGGACTCCCAGCCCGACGCCGATCAGCGCGAAGACGGCGGCGATCACCGCCGCGACGGCGATCGGCCCGAGGAAGAACCCGAGCGTCGCCACCTCGCCGACCGCGAGGACGCCGGCGCCGATCATCCATAGGACCCAGTCGGGCATCGAGCGCGATCCTATGCCGCGTGCGGCCGGCGCGCACCCAGGTGGCACGGTGTCACGGCTCGAGGATCGCGCGGGCGAAGTCGTCGGGGTCGAACGGCTGCAGGTCCTCGAGCGCCTCGCCGGTCCCGATCAGCTTGACCGGCAGGCCCAACTCCTCCGCGATCGCGAGTGCGATGCCGCCCTTCGCGGTGCCGTCGAGCTTCGTCAGCGCGATCCCGTCGACCTCCACCGCCTCGCGGAAGAGCATCGCCTGGCGGAGGCCGTTCTGGCCGGTCGTGGCATCGATCGTCAGCAACGTCTCGTGGGGAGCATCGGGAACCTGCTTCGCGATCACGCCGCGGACCTTCGCGAGCTCGTTCATCAGATGGTGCTGGGTGTGCAGCCGGCCGGCCGTGTCGACAATGACGACGTCTTGGCCGCGCGCCTTAGCCGCCGCCAGGGCGTCGAAGGCCACCGCGCCCGGGTCCGACCCCTCGGCCCCTCTGACGATGTCGCAGCCCGCACGACGGGCCCACTGCTCGAGCTGCTCGGGGGCAGCGACGCGGAAGGTGTCGGCCGCGGCGAGCAACACCGACTGCCCGAGCTCCCGCTGGAGGTGCCAGGCGACCTTGCCGATCGTCGTCGTCTTGCCGCTGCCGTTGACCCCAACCATCAGGATCACCGCCGGTCCTGCGCGGAGGTCGATCGCGAAGTCGGCCGGCTCGGAGCGCGCGCTATCGGCGAGCAGCTGCTCGAGGCGCTGCGCCAGGTCCGGCCCGCCGGTGAGATCCCCGGCCTGCACCTCGTGCTCGAGCCGCTCGACGATCGTCGCGGTCGTCGGAGCGCCGACGTCGGCGCCGATCAGCATCTCCTCGAGCCGCTCGAAGGCCTCGTCGTCGAGGCTCTGGAAGACGGTCGCCTGCAACTCGGAGCCGAGCGCCTGGCGCGTCTTCGACATGTTTTCCCGCAGGCGGCGGAAGAGGCCCTTGGGCTCGTCCTCGCCGGCTGGCGGTGAGGCATCGGCCGCCCCGCCTTCGCCATCGGTCAGGAACAGCTCTCGCCAGGAGCGGGGCATCGGGGGCAGGATAAGGACGTGCTCATCCCCAGGAACGCCGGCGCCCCGCTCGAAGGCGGGGCGCCGGTTGCTGCTCGAGTCCGCCGGTCAGAGACCGGCCGACGATTCTCTAGCGGCCTCCGCGGCCACCACCGCGGCCGTTGCCGCGTCCGCCGCGACGGACCTCGTCGGTCCCGTCGCAGTTGACCACAACGTCGTTGGCGTCAGCCACCACGATGTCCGTGGCGTTGTCGCCCGCGCCGCAGTCAATCGTGTCGGCCTTGCGACCGTCGCCGCGACCGTTGAGGCGGTCGGCACCGTCGCCGCCGGAGATCGAGTCGACGCCCTTGCCACCCTTGACGCGGTCATCGCCGTCGCCACCGTTGAGGTCGTCGTCGCCGCCGCCGCCACGGATGCGGTCGTCGCCGATGCCTCCGGACGCGATGTCGTCGCCCGAGAACGCGAGCAGGCGGTCGTTGCCGCCCTCGCCGCTGAGGATGTCGCGACCCCGGCCACCGCTGGCTCGGTCGTCGCCGTCGCCGGCCTCGATCGTGTCGCCGCCGCCGTTGCCGCGGAGGCGGTCGTCGCCGTCACCGCCCGCGATCTCGTCGCGGCCCTTGCCGCCGCGAACGCGGTCGTTGCCCTCGCCGGCGTCGACCTTGTCATCGCCCTTGCGGGCGTTGACCTTGTCGTTACCGGCCAGCGCGTTGATCTCGTCAGCGTCGTTGGTACCGCGCAGCTTGTCGTCATCGCCGTCGCCGGTGATCACGGCGGCGCTGGCCACCGCTGCTAAGACGAGCAGTGCCAGCGCGGCGATCAGAGTCGAAATTCGAAGCTTCGAAGTCAAGGGGATTCCCTTCCAGTCTGGTGGTTGCCTGCGTCAAACCTGAAGAAGCCCGGAGTTGCCCCGCGACGGCTGTTTCTAGGCGGCGCTCGACTCGTCGGCGACCGCCGAGAGCTTGCGCGAGACGACGCGTGAGACGCCGTCGTCGCCCATGCTGACGCCGTACAGGCGGTCGGCGGCGTCCATCGTGCGCTTCTGATGGGTGACGACGATGAACTGCGCGCGGTCCGAGTAGCGGCGAACCAGCTGCAGGAAGCGGTCGATGTTGATGTCGTCGAGCGCGGCCTCGACCTCGTCGAGGATGTAGAAGGGGCACGGGCGGGCGAGGAAGACGGCGAACATGAACGCGAGCGCGACGAGCGACTTCTCGCCGCCGGAGAGCAGCGAGAGGCGTTTGGTGGATTTCCCAGCGGGCGTCACCTCGACCTCGACGCCGGGGTCCTCGGGCGAGGGTGCCTCTTCCGCTTCGGCCCCGGCCTCGGCTCCGGCGTCCGTCCCGGCCTCCTCCGCCTGCTCCCCGTCGTCCTTGCTTGCGCCTCCGATCACCGCGCGGGGACCGTCCGGCTGGACGAGCCGCAGCCTGCCGCGCCCGCCCGGGAAGAGGTGGCCGACGACCTCCTCGAAGTTGCGGGCCGCGGCGGCGAAGGTCTCCTCGAAGCTCTCGCGGATGCGGCGGTCGGTCTCGCGGATCAGCTTGCGCAGCTCGGACAGCGCCGACTCGAGGTCGTTGCGCTGTTCCTCGAGCTCCTCGACGTGCGCGATCGCCTCGTCATACTCGGCCTTGGCCAGCGGGTTGACGGGCCCCAGCTGCTCCCGCCGCCGGGCAAGGCGCTCGATCTTCGCCTCGAGCGCTTCGCGCTGCTCGTCGTCGAGCGGCTCGGCCGCAGGCTCGGCCTCGAGGCCGAGGGCGCCGGCGACCTCGCGCAGCTCGGCCTCGACCTCGGCGGTCGCGTCGCGCGCCTGCTGGGCCGCGACCTCGGCGGTCGTCACCGCGTCGCTGCCGCGCTTGAGCCGGGCCTGCAGCTCCGCCTCCTCGTGCGCGCAGCGGCGCAGCTCGGCGGCGGTCTCGGCGGCCGCGGCCGCGCCGGCCTCGAGCTCCGACACGAGCGCGGCGGCACGGGCCTCGACCGCCTCAGCGGCCGCAGCCAGCGCCGTCGCGGCGCGCGCTGCGGCGGCCGCGAGCTGCTCACAAGCCGTGATCCCGGCGCGCAGCCGCTCGATCAGCTGATCGCGCTGGGTCCGCTCCCGCTCGACACGCTCCGAGCGCTCGCGCTCGGAGCGGAGCTCGCCGGCAAGCTCCGCCCGCCGGACAGCCTCGGGACCCTCGCCCTCGCGCGCCTCGCGGCGGCGCTCGAGCAGCCACTCGAGGCGGGAAACCTCATCGGCCACGCCGGCGGCGTCGCGCAGCGCGCGGCGCAGCGCGACCTCGGCCTCCTCGCGGCCGGTGTCGGCGTCCGCCAGCTCCTTGCCGGCGCGCTCAACCTGCGCGCGTGCCTCTGCCTCGGCGCCCTTCGCCACCTCCACCGCCGCGGCCAGCTCGCCGCGGCGGTTGCGCTGCTCGAGCAGCCGCTGCTCGCCCCCGGCGGCGGCCTGGCGCAGCTCACCGGTGGCGGCGAACAGGATTCGCCCGGCGCGCGTGACCGCCACGCCCGCGAACGCGTCGGTCACGCCGGCGAGCGCCTCGACGACCCAGACGTCGGCCAGCAGGCGCTCCGCCAGGCGGGCAACGTCCTCGGCCGGGCTGACCCGGTCGAGCAGGCGCTCGGCGCCGGCCGTGGGCGGGGTCGAAGCGGGCGCGCCCTCAGCTCGCCCGGTGGCGCCGGAAGACCCGGCGCCACTGGTCGCGGGCACAGCGGCAACGAGCGCAACGGCGCCGTCCTCGCCGGCGCCGTCGAGCAGCTTCTCGCCCGCGCTCACGTCCGGCACGACGCCGGCTCGCAGGCGGGGACCGAGCGCGGCCGCCAACGCCGTCTCGTAGCCGGGCTCAACCCCAAGGTCGTCGGCGAGCGAGCGAGCGCCCTCGGGCGCGCTCGCGGCGGCGCTGAGGAAACGCTCGACCGTCGCCAGCTCGGCGCCCGCCTCGGCGGCTGCCTGGCGGGCGACCTCGGCGGCTCTCTCGGCCTCGACGCGACCCTCACGGGCAGCGTCGGCGGCGCCCTGCGCCTCGTCAAGCGCCGCACGCAGCTTGTCGGCCGCCGCGTCCGCCTCGACGCGGCGCGCCGCCGCCTGCTCGCGGTCCTTGTCCAGCGCCGCCAGCTCGTCCCGCACCCGGTCGTCGCGGGCAGCGTCAAGCGTCGCGAGCTCCTGCTCGAGCGCCACTACGCGCGCCGAAGCGTCGTCGGGCTCCTCCTCGGTCGCCTGCCGGCCGAGCTCGGCCAGGCGCTTGCCGCGGCGCTCGGCGCCGTCGGCGGCGGCGGCGCCCTCCTCGCGCGCACGCTCGAGCCGCAACGCGATCCGCTCGGCGGCGGAGCGCGCGGCGAAGGACCGTGTCTGCAGCGCCTCGCGCTCACTGCCCTGAGCGGCGACGGCCTGCTCCGCGGCTTCGCGCCGCCCGGCGACGCCGGCGAGCAGCTCTTCGGCCGCATCGCGCTCGGTGCGTGCAGCGGCCGCCGCGGACTCGGCGCCCGCCAGGCGCTCGCGCTCGACCCGGACGGCCTCGCTGCAAAGGCCCAGCCGCGCCTCGAGCGATTGCCGCTCGAGCCGGGCGTGAAGCTCCGCCGCTTCCGCCTGTCGCTTCAGCGGCTTCAGCCGCGAGCGCGCCTCACGCTCGACGTCGAGCGCGCGGTCGAGGTTCTCCTGGGTGCGCTCGAGCTTGAGCTGCGCGCGGCGACGGCGCTTGCGGTGCTTGCCGAGGCCGGCGGCCTCCTCAATCAGCAGGCGCCTGTCGCGCGGCCGCGAGTGGATGATCGTCTCGACACGCCCCTGCGAGACGATCGAGTGCGCCTCCTTCCCGAGCCCGGTGTCCGACAGCGCCTCGATCACGTCGACCAGCCGGCAGCGGGCGCCGTTGAGCCGGTACTCGCCCTCGCCGGAGCGATCGAGCCGGCGCATGATCGAGAGCTCCGAGAACTCGCTGTCGAGGACGCCGTCGGAGTTGTCGACCACGACCTCGACCTCGGCTGCGCGCGAGGACTTGAGCCCGTGGCCACCGGCGAAGATCACGTCCTGCATCGTCTGGCCGCGGACGGCGAGCGGGCTCTGCTCACCGAGCGCCCACAGCACGGCGTCGGTGACGTTCGACTTGCCGGAGCCGTTCGGCCCGACGACGACGCCGACGCCGGGCGCGAACTCGAGCTTCGTCCGCTGCGGGAACGACTTGAAGCCCTTCATCGTGATCGAGCGCAGGTGGGACATCAGCTCTCCGCCATCCCTTCGAGCGCCCGCTCGGCGGCCTCCTGCTCGGCGGCCTTCTTGGTACGGCCGTCGCCGCGGCCGAGCTCCTCGCCGGCGACCTCGGCGACCGCGACGAAGCTGCGATCGTGCGCCGGGCCCTCCTCGCACTCGATCCGGTAGGTGACGATCTCGGCGCGCTGGGCGAGACGCTCCTGGAGAACGGACTTG
>Ga0136620_10001712_pt1 | contig 10454 bp, 9 predicted proteins | sample AntDrymUQ4162106_2_FD_104806 | JGI IMG/M metagenome (GOLD analysis project Ga0136620, IMG submission 104806) | Polar desert sand microbial communities from Dry Valleys, Antarctica - metaG UQ416 (21.06) | ecosystem: Environmental > Terrestrial > Soil > Desert | place: Antarctica: Dry Valley... | reverse complement strand
GGCCTCCTTTGTGGGACGTATGACTTCTAGAAACCCATACATACCACGGAGCGCCCTCTCTTCCAAGCATTTTCGCTCCTAATCTATTGATCTGTCGTCGTTAAAAAAGATCTGCACCCAACGACGTATTCGACGACGAGATCAAGCAAACGCTGGCGAACACCGCGATTTTTCTCCCGGTGATGTCCCCGCGGTATCTCGAATCGACGTCGTGCCGGGCGGAAGTCCAGGACTTTTCGCGCCTAGCCAAGCAACAAGGGGGCGTTCGGATCGGCAGCAAGCATCGGGTCTTCAAGGTTGTCATCACCGATGTCCCGCTCGGTGCCCACCCAGAGGAGTGGCAGGGGCTGTTGGGCTATGCGTTCTACGAGAAAGACCCGGCGTCGGGCCGTGTGCGCGAATTCGATCACTTGTTGATCGGCGAAGAGCGGGACAAGCGGTATTGGGATCGATTCGAAGACCTCGCCTCGGACATCAAGGAGACGCTCGACTTCTTGCGGGACGATGCTCAACCGCGTCCGCAGTCAGGGCAGGACCGAGCGCCGACGGCTGGGGCGGTGATTTACGTAGCGGAAACGACATCGGACCTCAGCGCTGACCGCGACAACATCAGGCGCGAGCTTCAGCAACACGGTTACCAGGTCTTGCCGGACCAACCCCTGCCAATGAACGCCCGAGCACTGGAGCAGGCGGTGCGCGCGGATCTACGTGAGACGAGACTCTCGATTCATTTGGTCGGCGCGCATTACGGCGTCATCCCTGAAATGGAGCGCAACCGCTCCAGCGTGCGGATGCAGCTCGATCTCGCGGCCGAGCGCTGCGGCGATGCGAGCTTCTCGCGCTTGATCTGGATGCCGATCGGGTTGAGCTCCGAGGACGAGCGGCAGCAGGCATTGATCGACGAATCGCAGCGCAGCGCTCAAGCGGGGTCGGACTTGCTGCAAACCAATCTCGAAGAGTTGAAGACCTGCATCCACGCGAAGCTCGCGCCTAAACCCAAGCCGGCGACGCAGGCGGACGGGGAGGAAGGCTTGCCGCGCGTTTATTTGCTTTGCGATAGAGAAGACTACGACGATACCACATCCATCGAGGATTTCCTGAGCGACCACGGTGTTGTAGTGTTGCCTCCGCCTATCGAAGGCGATGAGACACTGATCTCGCAATATCACAAGGAGAGTTTGCAGGCCTGCGATGCGTTAATGATCTACTACGGGCGCGTGGGCAATACCTGGGCACAATTGAAGCGGCTCGAATTGCTCAAGCTCGCGGGCTTGGGTCGTGACCGGCCATTGCGAGCCAAAGCCTTCTATCTCAGCGTGCCAACGACCAGCCAAAAGGAGCGGTTTCGATGCCCCGGCGCCCTCGTGATCAAAAACTACCAGGGCTTCGCCCCGGAACCGCTTGAGTCATTTCTGGCCCACCTCAAACAGGGCGGCACGGCATCGCCATGATCGCCGAGAGTTTGCTGAAACTCGCGGCGATCGAGGAACCCACGCAACCCTTTCCGGGTTTACGCCCCTTCGAGTTTCACGAAAACCATCTCTTCTTCGGGCGCGACGGCCAGAGCGAGCAGGTGATCGCTAGGCTTGGCGGCACGCGCTTCGTCGCCGTGGTCGGCACGTCGGGCAGCGGCAAGTCCTCGCTGGTACGTGCCGGATTCTTACCCGCGCTCTTTGGCGGGTTGATGGGTCATGCGGGTTCGAGTTGGAGAGCCGCGATCATGCGTCCCGGCAATGACCCCATCGGTAATCTGGCGCGCGCGCTGAACGCCGACGGCGTCCTTGGTGCCGAGGACCCGGCAAATGCCACGGTTCGGCTTGCCATGAGCGAAGCGATCCTGTGGCGCGGCAGCCTGGGACTGATCGAGGCATTCCGCCAAGGCGAGCTGGCCGTAAATGAAAAGCTGCTCGTTTTGGTGGATCAATTCGAAGAGCTGTTTCGCATCGAGGCAGGAAGCGAGGACAACCAGGATGTAAAAGCCGCTTTCGTCAAACTGCTGCTCGAAGCGAAGGATCAGCGGGAGCTCTCCATCTACGTCGTGCTGACGATGCGATCCGATTACCTGGGCGATTGCGCCCAGTTCCGGGATCTGCCCGAAGCGATCAACCAAGGCCAGTATCTCATTCCGCGCATGACGCGCGAGGAGCGCCGCTCCAGTATCACGGGCCCCGTTGCCGTTGGCGGCGCGGCCATCACGCCGCGCCTGGTGAACCGCCTGCTCAACGATGTCGGCGACAACCCCGATCAACTGCCCATCCTGCAGCATGCGCTGATGCGTACCTGGGACCGATGGAAACAGGACGCTCAAGGTGATGACCCGATCGATCTGCGCCACTACGAAGCGATCGGCGGGCTTTCCGAGGCGCTCTCGCTACACGCGGACGAGGTCTACGATGAGGTACCGGAATCACGCCGGGCCTTGGCGGAACGGGTCTTCAGATCCCTTACCGAAAAGGGTCGCGACAATCGAGAGGTGCGCCGCCCTCTCACCGTGCGCGATATTTGCACCGTGACTTCGGCCGACGAGCCGGAAGTCATCGCGGTCGTCGAGACCTTCCGCCGCGCCGATCGCTTGTTTTTGATGCCGAGCGCGGAAGTCGGCTTGACCGCCGACTCGCTGATCGACATCTCGCATGAAAGCCTGATCCGAAATTGGAAGCGGTTGAAAGCATGGGTCGAAGACGAAGCACAATCCGCGGCCATCTACCGACGGCTGGCCGAGACCGCCGTGCTCCATGGGGAAGGTGGGGCAGGACTCTGGCGCGACCCAGACCTGCAAATCGCGTTAGACTGGCGCGAACACGTCGCGCCGAACGCCGCTTGGGCACGGCGTTATCACCCCGGGTTTGCGGAGGCTAACGGCTTTTTGGAAGAGAGCCTCGCGCTGCGGGAAGCAGAAGCGCGGGAAAAAGAGGAGAGGCGCAGACGAGAGCTGACGCGTGCTCGGATCTTTGCAGCAATTCTCGAACTCGCGTTTCTCATCTCGGCGGGATTGGCCCTATATGGCAACCAAAAGCGCAAAGAAGCGTTGGAGCAGACGGACCTTGCCGTCCAGCAGAGAAAGCTGGCGGAGGAGCGGGAACGATCCAATCGCCAGCTCTTCTATGTCGCCCGGATGAATCTCGCCCAAAAGGCGTTTTCGGAAGGAGACTCGGGGCGGGGTAACGAACACCTCAACACCGCCCTGCCTACGGCTGCCGACGCACCGCGGAGCGGTATGGGTGGCTTCGGTTGGCATCTCCTGTGGCAGTTACATCACCACGAAAAGGCGACGCTCGCGGGGCACGCGGGTCGGGTTTCATCCGTCGCCTTTGCCCCGGATGGGAAGACGCTGGCTTCGGGGAGCCAGGAGGGCACGGTGAAGCTATGGGACGTCGCCACGCGTCGGACGTTGGCCACGCTCGAGGGGGGCACGGGTAACGTCGCATCCCTCGCATTTGCGCCGGACGGCAAGGTATTGGCGGTAGGGAGCACAGACGGCACGATAAAGCTGTGGGATGTCGCCACGCGCCAGCAGGTGGCCACGCTGAAGGGGCACAGCAAGTGGGTCACTTCCGTGGTGTTTGCCCCGGATGGGAAGACGCTGGCCTCGGGGGCTAGGGACGGCGCGACGAAGGTATGGGGCCTCGTCGGCACGCACCAAGAACTGGCCACGTTTAGAGGATCCGCCGACTGGGTCTATTCAGTGGCGTTCGCGCCGAATGGGAAGACGCTGGCCTCGGCAGGCGATGATGGGACGGTGAAACTGTGGGATGTTGTCACTGGGCAGGCGCTGGCCACATTCAAAGCACACCCTGACGGCGTCTTTTCAGTAGCGTTCACGCCGGACGGCAAAGCGCTGACCGCCGGGAGTGCGGACGGCGCAGTGCAGTTGTGGGACGTGCGCACAAGCCAAGACCTGGCCACATTCGGGGGGCACGCGGGCGGGGCTTTAGCGGTTGTCTTTACGCCCGATGGAAAGACATTGGCCTCGGGGAGTGAGGATGGCACGGTGAAACTCTGGGACATGGAGACGCGCGAGCCGCTCGCCACGCTAGAGGGTCACGCGGACGTGGTTTACTCAGTCGCGTTTGCCCCGGACGGCAAGACGTTGGCCTCGGGAAGCGGCGACGGCACGGTGAAACTGTGGGAGAAGGGCAAACCCCAGTCCCCGGCCACGTCGCTCGAGGGGCACACCGGCGATGTCTTTGCGGTCGTCTTCGCACCGGATGGAAAAAGGCTGGCCTCGGGGGGTGGCGACGGCACGGTGAAACTGTGGGAGACAGGCGAGCTCCAGGCGCCGGCCACGCCGCTCGAAGGGCACACGGGGAATGTCTTTTCCGTCGCGTTCGCGCCGGATGGAAAGATGCTGGCCTCGGGAAGTCAGGACGGAGCAGTGAAACTCTGGGACGCAAATACGCGGCAGACACTCGCCACACTCGAGGGAAAGGCGGGCGAGGTGTCAGCCGTCGCGTTTTCGCCGGACGGCGAGATCTTGGCCGCAGGCAGTTGGGGCGGCGCGGTGAAGCTCTGGAACGTGCACAAGCGGCAGGCACTGGCCACGCTCGAAGGACACGAGTACGGGGTTTCTTCAGTGGCCTTTGCGCCGAATGGGAAGACCCTTGCCGCGGGGAGCTTTGGGGGCACGGTGAAGGGGCCGTGCACGAACGCCAAGTCCCGCCCACGCCGCTCGAGGGCCACGCACGTGATGTCCTCTCCGTGGCATTCTCCCCGGATGGCAGCGTCGTGGCCTCTGGGAGCAGTGACAACACGATAAGACTGTGGGACGTGGGAACAGGGAAGGCACTGGCCACGCTCAAAGGGCACGCGAACACGGTCAATTCAGTCGCATTTGCCCCCAAAGGGAAGGCGCTGGCGTCGGGGAGCTTGGACGGGACGGTGAAGATCTGGGACTTGGACGCGCGTCAGCCACTGGTCACGCTCCAGGGTCACGCGGGCGAGGTCTATTCGGTCGCGTTTGCGCCGGATAGCAGAATGCTCGCTTCCGGCGGCAAGGACAAGACGGTGAGACTCTATTTCGCGGCGACAGAGGAAGAGGTCGTGAGGCAAAGAGGCGGTTACTGAGCGTTTCGCAAACGGCTCAAAAGTGTGTTTGTATCGAGGCACACCAATTTCCACCAACCTTCGGACGATTAACGAGAGGCGCACATGTTTCCTTATCGCGACGAGAATGAGACTCAGCGCACGGCTATTGTTACCGGGACGATCATCGGCCTGAACGTCTTGACTTGGATAGTGGTGCAAGGGGCCGGCGACACGATACCGCTGGCCAGCTCTGTCTGCGAGCTCGGACTTATTCCCGGAGAGTTGACCGGTTCACTTCCGGTCGGGACGGGCTTCTCCATGGGCGATGGGCTTGTCTGCGCCACCGATCCCGGCCCTCAGGTCGCTCATCTGTTGACCTCCATGTTCATGCATGGATCTTGGATGCATCTGTTGGGGAATATGTGGTTCCTGTGGATCTTCGGCGACAACGTTGAGGATTCTATGGGACACCTACGTTTTGCTGTCTTCTACCTTTTGTCCGGACTGGCCGCGGCCATAGGACAAGTCGTGACGGACCCCAGCTCCCCGATTCCCATGGTTGGCGCGTCTGGAGCAATCAGCGGGGTGATGGGCGGCTACCTGCTGCTCTATCCGAACGTGCGCGTCTTCGCGATACTACCCCTTGGCTTTTTCATCACCTCGATAGCGCTGCCCGCCTGGGCCATGCTCGGCTACTGGTTTCTCATTCAGTTTGTGAGTGGGCTGGCGGCCTTTGGAAGCGAGATCGGCGGCGTGGCTTTCTGGGCGCATGTCGGCGGGTTCGTGGCGGGCGTCGTGCTTATTAAGCTATTCGCCCGCTCAGACTACGTATCGGCTCACCGGGCGCACCATTGGCGTCCTCGGCGTCTCATGCGCGACTGACCAATATCCATTCGCAGGCTGCCTCAGCCTCGGTCGGACTTCCCCCCGACCGGACACGCCCATCCACAGGCCGTTGCTACCATGTAGCGATGCGGACCGCGGCAAATTCTGAGCACTGAGCTCCGGGGCATCACCGCCGAGCCGCCGGAGAAAGAGTCGCCCCTCAGGGAAACGTCGCCAGGATCCCGGCCACGACCACGCCGCGGTTCCGCCCGGGCGTGGCCATAGGGTCGGTCGGGGCGCGCCGCGCGTCTCGGCGCTGCTCCACGTGAATGAACCGCGAAGGCCCCACCGGGACGTTGCCGTCCGGGCAGATGCTCGCGTGCGGCAGGCCCGAGGCGAACCTCATCTGCATGTTGTCCATCCCCCGAAGGTCGCAGTCGTCCGTCGCGTCGCAGACGTCGGCCTTGAGGACGAGCCCGCCCGCCGCCGCGGCCGTCGAGGCCGCCTCGATGTTCGCTTTGAGCGCATGGAGCGTGGCCGGCGCGGCCGCGACGCCGTTGCTCAGGAACAAGTCCTTTTTGCATGTGGCGTTCCCGTGGAACTGGAGGTGCCACGTGGCCGCGTCGCTCGAGTAGATCTCCTCGAAGGCCATCTGGAAGACCGACTCCGCCGTATGTGCCATGTCGGACTCCCGGTAAGGGCGGTTCGACCGAACGCAGGGCGCGTCCGCCGTGTTCTGGTCCCGGTCGGCTCCCGCGATGAGGAGGGTGCGGGCCCCCAAGGCCAGGTAGGCTTCGACCGCTTCGTCGGCTGTCTCGAGGTCGTCCTTGGGGTGCGGCGCCGAGAGGCTCAAGGCCCGCTGGGGCTCTGCATCGAAGACATAGGTGCCCCAGCCTCGGCGCGTGGGGTCAGCGGGATCGATGATGGTCACGCCCGAGGGATGGCTCGCGGGAGCGGGGATCTGGCCCGGTACGCCCTCCATGAGGACGTAGTAGGTCCGGCCCGTGGGAGTGTCGAGGAACTGGACCACGTTGTAGGTGGAACTGATCATCCGGGCCTGGAGGTGTGCTGGGCCCCAGGCGCCGACGAGGAGGCTCTGGAAGACGGCGCGCCACGAGGCCAGCTGGGACACCGTGGGGAGCACGTATTCGTTGTGCCGGTCGGCGGGGTCCGCCGTGGCGCCGGATCCGTTCACGCTCCTGATTGAGGGCAGGAGCTCCGTCTTGACGAAGGCCGCGAAATCGCCCGTGGCCGCGGGGAGCGTCCAGGAAAAGTCACGAATTTTATACAGGATGACCACGTTATCTATGATGAAGTCATCGATGTCGTCACCGCCCCCACCACTTGAATTGCAAGATCCGAGTGCAGTACGTTACCTGTCGCTCTCAATTGGTGATGGGGTTCTATGAGTAGGATGTTGCCGTTCCATACACCTCTAGCAGGGCTTGCTGGTAACCCGCCAACACATCGACTCCATTGATTTGAAAGAGAATTGTTTGATGGTCAACATCACGCGATTGAAACATCATGAAGGCCGTTTCGCCTGGATTAACACCTGGGAAATCGAACGAGAAGCCCTTTGTCAACCACATCTACCTCAAGCTCATGATCGACGGAGCGCCGAGTAAGGCGTTTAGCGGGGTGACTCTCCAGCCGGCAGAGGGTATATAGAGGCCGATAATACACCGCCGAGCGGCACAGCCCCCATCCGCAGGGGTCAATAACAGTTCGTTGGATGGTTATTGCTACTACTGTTGTTGCACGTTCCTCCTGTGGGACTTGGGTGGAAATTCTCCCGTACCTCCCTATACTGGTGGTCCGTATCGTCGTTGGAGTTGTGGCCATATACGGATGTTGCGTTGTAAGGAGTAGAACACGAAGCATGGTTGTGAACGTGATTGTTGCGATTCGCAGGGCTCGTCCAACTGCACTTGTGAGGCATTTGGTGCGCGCAGGTTCCGTGATTGCACGTGATAACGGCTGTGGTCGTCACGCCGCTGCTGGATATAAGCTTTCCAATCGTAGCACCGTGACGCCCGAGTCCAAAGCAGCAGGACTGGTCGTGAATTTCGACCTTGTGCCGATAAGGGCTGCTAGCAAGCAGCTTCGGAGAAGATATCTCTTGGTCCCCGCCCTCCTCAATTTTGTCGATGACCCGTGCTGACGCAACAAGCGGAGCCAAGTGTAAAAGGGTGCGATACTCGGGGTGAAATCGTCGGGTGAACTTTACTTTTGCCAAGCTTTCGATGGCTTTCGCCGCTAACACGAACTCACGCTTACGCTTCGGACCAGCATCGTCTGTGACTCCCTCGGTACTTGCCACCCATGTCTCATCGATCGGGGCATGACCTCCGATCTGAATCAAAAACGGCTGCCCGTTCCCGTTCATGAATTGCACATCGATTTCGAACTTAGGAGTCCTCGGATCGCTCTTTCGGAGGACGCTTGGCGTGCGAGGCCCGCGCCTCGTTTCGAAATGCAGGATCTCTCCTTCATGCTCGTATGAGCCAAAGATGCCGTTTGGAACTGTGGACAGGGAGGTGAGGCCTTCACGCAGCTCATGCCCTTCTGCCAACACAGCGGACGAGCCTGGAGCGGGTTCGCTGCGAGAAGCCTGGCCGGCCGCTGGCAAAGTTGTTGCGCACAGAGCAACGAGACACAAGCATGGCACTGCGTTGGAACGGAAGGTTCTAAGAGCTGCCAACATACTGACCTCCTGCGTAGACGTACTATACGATCCCCTTAAGGATAGGACATTGAATGCCCTATCGCAATACGCTGTAGTGGCCGATCCCGGTGACGGGGTGGCTACGGACCTTCGGGAGGTGGTTGGCCATCATTTCGATTGATCTGGAAGCAGGGTCTCAGTCTGTCTTCGAGAAGGGAATGAGAAGGTCAGAGAGAGCGACGGGGGTTCGCGAGAGCTCCCGGTTTTTGGTTGCTTGTTTTTGGGGGCGTGCCCAGCCACCCCAGCAGCGGGGCTGAAAGAGAAGGGCGATAGGTTGACAGCTTGTCACTAGAGGATATGATCGGCACTACACTCAACTTTAAAGAGGCAGCGTAGATATGAAACGGCCATGGGAATGGGATGAGGACGATCTGGGGGCCTTAATCACCGGTATTAAACTCACCAAGGACCACTTTGTGGATATCTGGCTTGACGACAAACAAAAGTATGAGAAGCTATATGGACATATAATAACAATTCACTCCATGCTTCGAGTCACACTATACGTCGTAGCAATCTTACTGACTGGTTTCGCACTCATTGTCCCACTCATTGCGTCTGAACCCACAGTAGCTCTTTTTGGTCTACCTATTTCCTTGGCTGACTCTTCTATCGGATAGGGTATAAGATGGGCCTCCGAGCACCCACAGATTCTAACCAGTGTATTTAAGGACCCTTTGTTTTTTGATGTTCCTTTTTCCGAAAGGCTGCGCACACTGATTGTCGATCCTCCTCCTTCGGCTTTTCAAAGAGGCGCTACAAGCTTAATAATGAGAGGGTCGGCACTAAAGCCTCTAACCCTACTGAAGGCTATAAAGTCCGCACCAAGCTCGACGATGCGAGCGGGAACACCGACCAACCGTCTGAAAATAACCCTCGCTGCACGGCAAAGGCGGCAAGGTGCGCTACCTGCCGCTGCATCCCGGTACGGCGGAGCTCGTCATCGACTACCTTGAGACCGCGGGGCATGGCGGTGAGACGGCCGCCACGCTCTTCCGGCCGGTGAAGAACAACACGGGCGGGACGGTGCCGCGGACGTCGACCCCGACTCTCGCGAGGACCATGACCGGGATCGGGTGGCGCGCCAAGCCCTTAACTGGCCGCCTGGGTGGTGCGCGAGGGATTGATCGGACGCTGTGCCCTGACCGCGACCACCTTACTGGTCTGCGGACGAAATCGACCAATTGATCAGGAACGCCGGCATACCCGAAGACCGGCGCCTCGAAAACCGGAGCAAAGCGCCGCGCGCCCCACTCGGCCGGACAGCGCTACCAGGGTCGGGAGATCGGCAACGGACGCCTCCCCGTGCCGGTGGCCGAGCAGGCCGGGTCCGGGCGATCCTGGTCCACGCGAAGGACGCCCCAAGCCCGCAGCTCGTACCAGCGGTTCGTTTCGAGCCCTCGCCCCTCGATCCGCTTCGGATACGTTGCTGATCAAGGACGCGCGAAGAGGACCTCACCGAAGCCGATCACGCCGAACCCGCGCGCGACCGGCATCCGCCTGCGGAGCCTCTAGGCAGTTGCGAGTGCTGTCTGCGGACATCCGCTGGAAGGGGCGGAGCGGCGGCGGTGGCGGACGGGAGGGGCGCCGGGCGAAGGCAGGGAGGGCGGTTCCCGCATTGCGCCACTCTCGATCCACCCGGAGCTCCACCATAGTGCATCGCTGATACCGGCTCGGCGCCGGGATCGACACCGGCCACACTCTCCGGTGCCGGATTGCCAAGGTGCGTTCAATTTCCTATAAATACCCAATCCCTCGAGCCGGCGCCCCCGGAACGGCCCGAGCCGGTGAGGACACCCTGCGAGTCAGACGCTGCCCAGGCAAGCCATGATCATCTCGAAGCCATGATCATCTCTAAGCCATGATCATCTCTAAG
>Ga0136620_10001711_pt1 | contig 10461 bp, 10 predicted proteins | sample AntDrymUQ4162106_2_FD_104806 | JGI IMG/M metagenome (GOLD analysis project Ga0136620, IMG submission 104806) | Polar desert sand microbial communities from Dry Valleys, Antarctica - metaG UQ416 (21.06) | ecosystem: Environmental > Terrestrial > Soil > Desert | place: Antarctica: Dry Valley... | reverse complement strand
CGCGTCACTTGAGCAGGCGCGAGAGGCGCCTGTCCTTCAGCACCCGCCCACCGGTCTGCTCGGCGGGGCAGTAGGTCGTGACGTAGTCCTTGAAGAACACGGCCGCGAGCGCCGCGCCGCAGCGGGGGCACGGCTGTCCCTGGCGCGCGTGGACCTTCAGGGGCATTGGCGCCTTGTCGGGCATCGTGTCCCCCACCACCTGCTCGTAGTGCTCGAGCGCTCCGCCGAGCACCTCGTGGCAGGCGTCACTGAGCCGTGCGATCGAGGCGTCGTCAAGGTCCGAGCCGTTCTTGAACGCCGACAGCTCCGCGGTCCAGAGGATCTCGTCCACCCACGAGCGCCCGATCCCCGCGATCACCCGCTGGTCGCGCAGCAGCGCGTGCAGATGGCGCGGGCGGCGGACGAGCTCCGCGAACTCCTCGAGTGGCGGCGCCGGGTAGGCGTCCGGGCCGAGCGTCGCCACGTAGTCGTCGCGCTCGACCTCGCCGGTGCGCAGGAGCTTGGCCCAGGCGCGCTGCTGGGTGCCGAACTCCCGCAGCCGCAGCTCGCGCCCGTCCGCGAGGCGCAGCAGCACGCGCGCGGTCTTGTCGCGAACCGAGGCGCGCTTCTCGAACAGCTGGAGCCGGCCCGACGACATCAAATGGACGAGCAGGGAGAGTTCGCCGGCGTCCACGGCCAGCATCTTGCCCAGCCGCCTGACCGCGGTCAGCGTGGCGCCCGCCAGCGCGTCGAGCGGCGGGTCGAACGTCTTCATCGTCACCACGCCGGGGGCCAGGGCGGACTCGACCTCGGCGCCCTCGACGGCTCGCTGGAGCCGCCGCGCGGTGATCTCGACCTCGGGCAACTCGGGCACGGGGCTACCCTAGAGCGATGCGAATCGCGGTCTCGAGCGACGAGCGGACAGGGGTCGCCGACGGGCTCATCGAGGAGCTTCGCCAGCGCGGACACGAGCCGATCCCGCACGGCGCGCTGGCCGACGACGAGCGCGATGACTGGGCGTGGGCCAGCGAGGCGGCCGCGCGGGACGTGGCCGAACGGCGCGCGGAGCAGGCGATCGTCTGCTGCTGGACGGGAACCGGCGCCTCGATCGCCGCCAACAAGGTCGGCGGCGTCCGGGCCGCGCTCTGCTGGGACGCCGCCACCGCCGAGGGAGCGCGTCGCTGGAACGACGCCAACGCGCTCGCCCTCTCACTGCGCAGCACGAGCCAGGCGGTGCTCGGCGAGATTCTCGACGCGTGGTTCGGCGGCGAGCCGAGCGCCGACGCGGTCGACGTGGACAACGTCCGCCACGTCGACGCGATCTGACGATCGAACCTGACGTTGACCGCGTATTTCGCGGACAACGTCGAGCTCGACGGGCGAGAGGCTGCAAGGATGCCGCCGATGCCCCGCGAGGTGGTAGCCACCCACGAGGAAGCCGGTGCCGAGGAGCTCCCGCCGCTGATCATCCGCGAGCCGCTCGAGGCGTTCCTCGAGCGCGAGGGCCTCGGCGACGGCCGCGTCAAGCCGGAGCGAATCGGGGAGGGGCACTCGAACGTGACCTTCCTGCTGCGCCGCGAAGGCGACGCCCGGTTGGTCCTGCGCCGCCCCCCGCGCCCGCCGTTGCCGCCCTCGGCCCACGACGTGCTGCGGGAGGCGCGGCTGCTCGCCGCCGTGCGAGGCACGAGCCTCCGCGTCCCCCCCGTGCTCGCCGTGTGCGACGACGAGTCGGTGCTCGGCGTGCCCTTCTACGTGATGGAGCGAATCGACGGAGAGGTGATCACGAACGAGGTTCCCGCGACGCTCGACTCCCCGCCGCAGCGGCGGCGGATCGCCGAGGAGCTGGTCGACGCGCTCGTCGAGATGCACGCGGTGGACTGGCGCGCGTGCGGCCTCGAGGGCTTCGGAAAGCCGACCGGGTACCTGGAGCGCCAACTCCGGCGCTTCGGCGGCCTGTGGGAGCACAACAAGACGCGCGACCTGGCGGTCGTCCAGGAGGTGAGCGACTGGCTCGCTCAGAACATGCCGCAGTCGCCCGAGGCGACGATCGTCCACGGCGACTACCGCCTCGGCAACACGATGTTCGCCCGTGAGGCGCCGGCGCGACTCGTGGCCGTCTTCGACTGGGAGATGGCCACGATCGGCGACCCGCTCGCCGACGTCGGCTACATGACCGCCACCTGGGCGCGGCCCGACGAGATGCACGAGACGATGTTCGACCGCATGAGCGTCACGCACGCCGAGGGCTTCCTCTCACGCGACGAGCTGGTGGCCCGCTACGAGGAGCGCACGGGGCGCTCGATGTCGGATCTCCGCTGGTACCAGGCGCTCGCGCTGTGGAAGGCCGCCGTGTTCATGGAGGGCAACTACAAGCGCTCGCTGGCCGGCACGACCGACGACCCGTGGCTGCGAATGTTCGACGAGGGCGTGCCCCAGCTCGCGGAGGCCGCCCGCGAGATCACGCGGATGCCGGCGCCGAGCGCGTGAGGGAGACTGTCGGCGGAGAGGCGGACGGGGCTCCCGGCCGCGCGGGCGACCGACATGTCCGCGCGCTCCTCGTCGACTTCGGCGGTGTCCTCACCTCCAGCGTGTTCGACTCGTTCCGTGAGTTCTGCGAGCGCGAGGGGCTCGAGCCGGGCGCGGTGAAGCGCCTGTTTCGCGAGGACCGGGAGGCGCTTGCGCTGCTTCGGCGGCTCGAGCGCGGGGAGCTGACCGAGGATGCCTTCTCCGAGCGCTTCGCGCCGCTGCTCGGCGTCTCCGACCACGACGGGCTCGTGGACCGCCTGTTCGCCGGGATGCGCGCCGACGAGGCAATGCTGGGGGCCGTCCGGCGCGCGCGGTCGGCCGGAATCAGGACCGGCCTCCTGTCGAACTCGTGGGGCGCCGGGCGCTACGACCGCGATGCCTTCCCCGAGCTGTTCGACGGCGTCGTCATCTCGGGCGAGGTCGGCCTCCACAAGCCCGAGCCGGAGATCTTCCGGCTGGCCGCGGAGCGGGTCGAGTCCGCGCCCGAGAGCTGCGTCTTCGTCGACGACCTCAAGGAGAACTGCGCGGGCGCCGAGGCGGTCGGCATGACCGCCGTGCTCCACCGCGGCGCCGGCGCCACGGTGCCCGAGCTCGAGCGGCTGCTCGGGCTGACGCTGCGCTGAACGCTGATCCGGCCCCCCCGGGCGCTCGAGGGCTGATTTAGGCTCGGAGGCGTGTGGACCGCGCTTGGCGCCCCGTTCGACTCCTCTGGCGCCGACAGGGGCGAGGAGCGCGCTCCCGCCGCCCTGCGCGCCGCGGGCGTGGTGGAGGCGTTCGGCGCCGAGGACGCGGGCGACGTGGCCGCGCCGCTACGGGATCCCGGCCGCGACTCCGAGACGGGAATCATCGCGTTCGCGGATCTTTGCGCCTCGTCGCGCTCCCTGCGCGAGGCGGTCGCGGCGCGGCTGAGGCGGGGCCGGCGCCCGCTCGTGCTCGGCGGCGACTGCACCCTGCTGCTCGGTGCGATCGCCGGCGTCCGCGAAGCGATCGGGCGCACCGGGCTGTGGTTCGTGGACGGCCACGCCGACTACCTGGACGGCGAGTCGTCTCCCACCGGGGAGGCGGCCGACATGGAGCTAGCGATCCTGACCGGGCACGGCCCGCCGGGCCTGGTTGACCTGGGTCCGGACGCGCCGCTCGTGGACGCGGGCGACGTCGTGATCCTCGGCCACAGGCCGCCCACGCTCGACGAGGACACCGCGGTCGAGCTCGCGCGCGTGCCCGACGCGACCCCCCGTGTGACGGCCGAGGAGATCGCCGCCGACCCGCCGACGATCGGGTCGCGCTGGGAGCGAGCGCTCGCGGGACGGGGCCCGGCCTGGCTCCACCTCGACCTGGACGCACTCGACGAGGCGGCGCTTCCAGCGGTGAGCTACCCGCAGCCGCGCGGCCTGGACTGGACGGCGTTCGTGGAGCTGGCGAAGCCGCTGCTGGCCTCGGATGCCCTCGTGGGCGTCAGCGTCGCCGACTTCAACCCGGACCTCGACGAGGACGGAACGCAGGCGCGGCGCATCGTCGATGCGCTCACCGCCGCCGGGCCGTGAGCGCCTGACCGGCCCTGCTACCGCCTCCGCTTGCGCCCGTACAGCAGCGCGAGCCCGCGCTCGAGCATCCGCGAGGTCCTCGCCGAGTACGGGTAGAAGTGGAGCTCGCGCTTCGGCGCGAAGCGCGTCACGCAGATCGTGTGCGGCTGGGTGTATTTGCGGATGCCGCCACCGGAGTGGCGGTAACCCAGGCCGGAGCTCTTGACGCCCCCGAACGGAACCTCCTGGGCGACGAAGTTGATCATGGCGTCGTTCACGCAGGTGTTGCCGGCCTCGATCCGGCGGGCGATCGCCTCGCCGCGCTCGACGTCGCGCGTCCAGACGCTCGAGTTGAGCCCGTACTCGGTGTCGTTGGCCAGCCGGACGGCCTCCTCCTCGTCGCGCACCTTCATGATCGGCAGCGTCGGGCCGAAGGTCTCCTCGGTCATCGCCTTCATCGAGTGATCGACGTCGGTGAGGACGGTCGGCTGGAAGAAGCGCCCCGGTCCGGCGCCGCGCTCGCCGCCGACCAGCACGCGCGCGCCCTTCTCGACCGCGTCGCGCACGTGGTCTTTCACCACGTCGGCCTGCGGCGCGAACGTCACCGCGCCGACCTCGACGGCGCCCGGCTCCCCCGGCGCGCCCTGGCGCAGCCGGCGCGTCTTGTGGACCACGCGGGCGACGAAGTCGTCGTAGACCGGCTCCTCGACGTACACGCGCTCGACCGAGGTGCAGACCTGCCCGCCGTTCGCCATCGCGTACGACACGGCCGCGTTCGCGGCGCGCTCGAGGTCGGCGTCGCGCAGGACGATCATCGGGTCCTTGCCGCCGAGCTCGAGCGAGACCGGCGTCAGCGTCTCGGCGGCGCGCGCCATGATCTTCTTGCCGGTCGCGGTGGATCCCGTGAACATGATCATGTCCGCGCCATCCACGAGCGCGGCGCCGGTCCCTCCGCGTCCGGTCGCCACTGGCATCACGCCCTCCGGCAGCCCCGCAGCACGCATCCCCTCGGCCATCAGCAGGGTGGAGAGCGGCGTGATCTCGCTCGGCTTGAGCACGACGGCGTTGCCGGCCATGAGCGCGGCGATGGCGTCGCCGAAGCAGAGGTTGAGCGGGAAATTCCACGGGCCGATCACGCCGACCACTCCGATCGGACGGTGGCGGACCACGAGCTTCTTGCCGAGCAGGAACGGCGAGCGCGAGCGCACGCGCTCGTCCTTCAGGTAGCGCCGCGCCCGCTTGGCCCAGAAACCGAGTGAGTCGCAGATGAACGACCAGTCGCCGACGATCGCGTCCTCGCGCGTCTTGCCGGTCTCCTCGATGATCGTGCGCAGCATCCGGTCGCGGTTCTCGACGAGCCAGGCGCGAGCCTCGTACATGACGCGGGCGCGACCCTCGAACCCGAGCGCATCCCAGGCCGGCTGGGCGCGACGTGCGCGCGCCACGAGCTCGGCGACCTCGTCGGCGCCCATGTCGGGCACGTGGGCGATCGTCTCGCCGGTGGCGGGGTTCTCCACCGCGATGCGGTCGTGATCCTCAGCCGCGCCGCCGTTCGCGCGCGCCCGTGCGCCCCTCTCCTCGTCGCGCTCGACGACTGACATCAGGCCTCCCCGGTCGTGGTGGCTCGATTGTATGCCGGTAGGCGCGGCCGAGCCGCGCAGGCGCGCGGCTACCCGCCCCCGACGAACGCCGCCGCCGGGAGCGCGGCGAGCGCGACCAGCACCACGTCGCGCGGACGCAGGCGCACGCGGGCGGCCTGGGTCGGCCCGGCGGCTCGGAAGCGGTCCGCCTCGAGGCGTACCCAACCGAGTACCGCGTCGGCGACCGGGAGCGGGCGCTTTCGGACCGGTCGAAGCGACGCGAACAGGGCACGCCCGGCGTCGGCGAGGCGGGGTGTGGCACCGAGCTCGTCGAGCGCGTGCTGCGCCTCGTCCACCGCGGGCAGGGCGCGCAACCGGCGCAGGCTCCTTCGCCCGACCTCGCGCAACCCCTCCGATCCGGCCGCCGCCCGCAGCCAGGTGGCGACGAGCACGAGCAGCCCGGCGCGCGCGCCGCGACGCAGCGCGAGGTCGAGCCCGAGCCCGCCGACGACCGTGAAGAAGAAGCCGCTTGCAGCGAAAATCGCGGCGAGGATCAGCCCCGCCGGGAGGACGTCGCGATCCGCGCGCGCCGCCACGATCGACGCGACAGCGAGCCAGGCGGCGACGGCCGCGATCAGCGGCCAGGCCGTGCTCGTGAGCAGCAGCCCGAAGGCGACCGCCGCGGCAAGCGTCACCGCGCGCGGGTCGAACCGGTGCGGGCGCGCGTCGTCGCCCGCGGCCGCTAGCGCCGCCTCACCCTCCGCCGGCGGCGGCGGGGCCGCGCCCACATCGCCGAGGCTCGCCGGCCCGTCCCACCGTGCGAGCCCGCGCCTGTAGACGAGAACCTGGACCGTGCTGCCGAAGGCCGACCAGGCGAGCAGGCCGACCGCTGTGGCGATCAGGGCCGCCTCCGAGCCAGACGGGAGGGGGAGCACGCGGGTCAGCACCGCGTCGTAGCTCGCCGCGTACGCGTCGAGGCCGGTCACGATCCCGATGAAGAAGGCGGCGCCGAGGACGTTCTGGACCGTCCGGATCAGGGCGCAGACCAGGACCTGGGGAAGCGTCCCGCGACCCTCGGCCTCCATCCGGCCGAGCAGCGGAGCGCTGAGCGCCTGGGTGAGCGGCACACCGAGGCGAGCCGGGCCGATCATCGCCACCGACTGGAGCATCGCCGCGATGCTCGCGCCGTAACCCCGACGCGCGCCGAGGCGCTCCCCCGCGCGGGCGAGCGCGGTGCCCCCGGCCAGGGTGATCCAGAAGCCGCCCGATGGCGTCGCGCGCGCGGCGAGGAAGGAGACCGCCGCGACGTGCGCCAGGCCGGAGTCGGGGCTCGCGGCGCTCGGGTCGGGCGCCGGAGCGGGCGCCTCAGCCGAGCGGGCAGCGCCGCTCGCACCTGCCGCCTCGGCCGGCATCGGCGAGGTCCTCAGTCGCCGAGCTCGACGCGGTCGATCAGCTGCGGGTCGCGCGGGCGGTCGCGAGCGTCGGTTGGCACGCCCTCGATCGCGTCCACCGCCTCCATCCCTTCGACAACCCGGCCGAAGACCGTGTGCTTTCCGTCGAGCCAGGGAGCCGCGTCGGTCGTCACGAGGAAGAACTGGCTCCCGTTCGTGTCCGGGCCCGAGTTCGCCATCGCGATCGCGCCGCGCTCGACCCTGTGCTCGTTGATCTCGTCCTCGAATGTGTACCCCGGACCGCCGGTGCCGGTCCCCTGCGGACAGCCGCCCTGGACCATGAACCCGGGGATCACGCGGTGAAACGTGAGCCCGTCGTAGAAACCGTCGCCCGACAGCTTGCGGAAGTTCTCGACCGTCTTGGGAGCGCCGTCGTCGAAGAGCTCGACCACGACCGGCCCCTGGGTCGTGCGGAGCGTCGCCCGGCTCATCGTCCGGCCACCTGCACCCGCAGAGCGACCCCCCGAACGTCGCACCCGTGCACCTTCTCCACGACCTCGTCCGCGCGCGCCGCCGGCACCTCCACGAGGCTGAAGCGCTCGAGCAGCCTCACGTTGCGGATGTCCTCTCCGTCGAGGTGGGAGTGATCGACGATCGCGCTGATCACGTCGGCGGGCTCGAGACCCTGCGCGCGGCCGGCGCCGACCAGCAGCTTCGTGCTCGGGCCGTCGGGCTGGCGACGGGGCTTGGTGTGCCGCGGGCGGCGCGCCTCGCGCTCCTCGCTCGGCGCGGCGGGGTCCCGTCTCCGCCGCCGCGAAGGCTCTCTCGCGGCGCGGTCACGACCGTCTCCGTTGCCCGCCGGCGCGTCGTCCCCGCCGCCGGTGGGCGCGGTCGCCGGAGCGTCAGGGGGGGCGGCCGGCGGCCCGGCGCCGCCGCGGCCGTTGGCGGACCACTCGCCGATCTCGATCCCGGCGTGGCGCTCGATCGCCTCGAGCTCGCGACGCTGGCGCGAGGTGACGAGCGTGATGGCTCGACCCGACCGGCCGACGCGACCCGTGCGCCCGATGCGGTGCACGTAGAGGTCGGGTGAGTTCGGCATGTCGTAGTTGAGGATGTGCGTCACGCCCGAGATGTCGAGCCCGCGCGCCGCGATGTCGGTGGCCACGAGCAGGCGCTCGCGGCCGTCCTTGAAGGCGATCATCACGCCGTCGCGGGCGCCCTGCGACATGTCGCCGTGGAGCGCCTTGACCCTCACCCCCCGCTGCGACACCGAACGGGCGAGCCGGTCGGCGCCGATCTTGGTCCGCACGAAGATGATCGCCTGCTCGGGACGCTCGGCCTTCAGCACCCGCGCCAGGGCATCGGGCTTCTCCCGGTCCCCGACCCCGACGAACCAGTGCTCGACGGTGTCGATCGTCAGGGTGGCGGCCTTGACCTTGATCGTCTGCGGGTCGTACATCCAGGTCTCCGCCAGCCGCTTGATCTCGGGCGGAATCGTCGCGGAGAAGAGCCCGGTCTGGCGGCCGGAGGGACAGCGGGAGAGGATCATCTCGACGTCCTCGAGGAAGCCGAGGTCCAGCATCTCGTCCGCCTCGTCGAGCACGACGTAGCGCGCCGATGTGAGGACCAGCTTGTGACGGCCCATCAGGTCCATGACGCGGCCGACCGTGCCCACCACCACCTGCGCCCCCTCCTTCAGCTGGGCGACCTGGCCCGGGATCGGCGCGCCGCCGAAGACGGCCACCACCCGTACGCCGCGGCGCTCCCCGTAGGCGCGCAGCGCCTGCGTCACCTGGATGCAGAGCTCGCGCGTGGGGGTCAGGACGAGCGCCTGGACCTCGCCGTCGCCGGGATCGACGTAGTCGAGCAGCGGCAGGCCGAACGCAGCGGTCTTGCCGGTTCCGGTCTGGGCCTGGCCGATCACGTCGCGGCCCTCGAGGAGGACCGGTATCGCCTGCTCCTGGATCGGCGTCGGGCGCTCGTAGCCGAGGTGGCGCAGCGCGTCTATGAGCGGCTCGGAGAGGCCGAGCTCCTGGAAGGTGGGCATTGGAGGTGAGGGTAGTGGGACGTGGCCGTCGCGCCGGGACGTGAGCCCCGGCCGCCTGACAGGCGGCCTCCGCGCGAGGGGTTAGGGTGGGCGCGCCTTGACGCCCACGACGGAGAAACCCTAGTTGATCTTCCGCCCACGCCGAGGGCGTGCACGCTGGATCGCGATACTCCCCGTGGCTGCGGCCGCGACCGCGCTCGCGGGGTGCGGCGGCGGCGAGTCGGAGCCGGAGGAGGCGGTTGCCGAGCCGCAGATCCTCTCGATCCGAGTCGATGAGCAGGGCGGAGCGGCCTCCCTCGAAGTGCCGAAGACGGCCGTGCCGGGACTCGTCGAGCTGACCTTCGATAACGCCGGCGAGGATCCGCACGCCGCTGAGCTGATCCGGGTGGAGGGCGTCCACAGTGCCGCCGAGGTCGTGGAGGCGCTCGGAGCGGCGGAGCAGGGTGGGCCGGTGCCGGACTGGTTCTTCGCCGGGGGCGGCGTGGGCGCGACACCGCCCGGCGAGAGCCGAACGGTCACGCAGGTCTTCGAGCCGGGCACCTACTACGTCTTCGACACCGAGGCGGCGGGCCCCGCGGCGACGGACGCCGAGCCGCCGACGATCGAGGTGACAGGAGAGGCGGCGGCCGAGGCGGAGCTGCCCGAAGCGCCGGCGACGATCACCGCAAGCGAGTACGCCTTCGAGTCGGAGGGCCTGACGCCGGGAGCGGGCCCGGTCACCTTCGAGAACGCCGGGGAGCAGCCGCACCACATCGTCGCAGCGCCCCTGCGCGAGGGTGCGACGGTCGAAGACGTGGAAGCCTTCGTCGAGGACGAGAGCGGTGCGCCGCCGGTGGACTTCGAGCGCGGCTTCTCGACGGCGGTGGTGGAGGGCGGCGACACCCAGGTCGTGGACCTCGCGTTCGAGCCGACGAACTACGCGCTGATCTGCTTCATCGCGGATCGCGAGGGCGGCCCGCCGCACGCCCAGCTGGGAATGGTCTCGGAGGCCGTGGTCGAGTAGGGCTCGGCGGGGCGGTCCGGCAGCGAGCCTGAGGTTGAGGACCCTATGCGTCCGAAAGCTCAGGCTCGTCGCGCCGAACAACCGGCGGCGCCCGCGCGTCCGGCTACCGCGCCGGATCGAGCAGCAGCTTCCCCTGCGTGCGGCGCCCCTGGAGATCCTCGTGGGCGCGTCGCGCCTCCGAGAGCGGATAGGTCTCACCGATGACCGGCCGCAGCTCGCCGCGAGCGGCGCGGTCGAAGAGGTCGCGCAGCGGCGGGCCGATCATCTCGGGGTCGCCGAAGCAGTGGGCGAGCCAGAAGCCCACCACCGCCTGGCTCTTCCGCAGCAAGCGGGCGTTCGTGATCTCGTTCTGCTCGCGGCTGGCGAGCCCGTAGGTCACGAGCCGCCCGAACGGGGCGAGGGCGTCGAGGCT
>Ga0136620_10001710_pt1 | contig 10465 bp, 9 predicted proteins | sample AntDrymUQ4162106_2_FD_104806 | JGI IMG/M metagenome (GOLD analysis project Ga0136620, IMG submission 104806) | Polar desert sand microbial communities from Dry Valleys, Antarctica - metaG UQ416 (21.06) | ecosystem: Environmental > Terrestrial > Soil > Desert | place: Antarctica: Dry Valley... | reverse complement strand
TCAATGCGCCTCGGGACCAATCCTGACAAGCAGGGAGGCCAACTCTGTCTTCAACTCCTCTTCGGTGCCATCGTTGCGCACCGTGAAGTCCGCACGCTGCGACTTCTCCGCCTGGCTGAGCTGACGTCCGGCCCGCCCTTCGACGCCCTCGTGCCCTCGCCCTCCAGCGCGCGCGGCGCGCGCCTGCTCGTCGGCCACGACCGCCACTGTGTGGTCGAAGGCGTCCTGCATCTCCGCCTCGAACAGCAATGGAACCTCGACGACGGCCGCGGGCGGCGGCGGGTACCGCGCGTCCACCTCCGTGCGGAACTCCATCACCCGCTGCCCGACCTTGGGCCAGAGCACGCCCTCGAGCCACTCCCGGTCCTCGGACGACTCGAACACCCGCGAGGCGATGGCGCCGCGGTCGAGGCCGCCTTCGGGCGAAGCAACGCCGTCGCCAAGGCGGGCGACCACCTCGTCACGCAAGTCGCGGCCGGTAAGGAGCTCGTGCACCACCTCGTCGGTGGACAGCGTGGCGGCACCCAGTTGTGCGAGTGCGGCAAGTGCGGTGGACTTGCCCGCGCCGAGGCCCCCGGTCAGGCCGATGAAGGGAACCCGCGCCGCGGGCCCGGCCACTACGACTCGTCGGTGGGAGGAGCGGGCTCGCCCTCGGCGGGCTCGTCCGGAGCCTCGGGCTCAGCAGGTGCCTCCGCCTCGGGCTCGGCAGTGGCCTCAGCAGGCGCTTCTGCCTCAGCCTCTTCACTGCCGCCGTCGTCAGCGGCCTCGGGCTCAGCAGCGGCCTCAGGCTCAGCAGCGGCCTCAGGCTCAGCAGCAGCCTCCGGCTCCGCCTCCGCCTGCTGCGCATCGAGAGCAGATCGCAGACCACCGAGGCCACTCACGTCTGGCCCGGCGAAGACGTCATCGGAAAGCCCGAGATCGCGGACCTCGCCGAGGTCCTCGCCACCACGACTGCCGCTGGTCTCCGTGCCGGGTGGCGGCTCGTTGCCCGCCACGCGCTTCACGCTCAGCGAGAGGCGGCGCCGGTCGGAGTCGATCTCGAGGATCTTGACCTTCGTGGTCTGGCCGGGCTCGACCACCTCGCGCGGGTTCTCCACGTGGTGGTGGGCCAACTCGGAGATGTGGACCAGGCCCTCGACCCCGTCCATGATCTCGACGAAGGCTCCGAAGGTCACGACCTTGGTCACCGTGCCCTCGAGCTCGTCACCCAGGTTGTAGGTGTCCACGACGCGCTGCCACGGATCCTCTTGGGTCTGCTTGAGGCCCAACGAGATGCGCTGGCGGTCGCGGTCGATGTCGAGCACCTTGACCGGCACCTTGTCGCCGATCGAGAGGATTTCCGACGGGTGGTTCACGTGGCTCCACGACAGCTCGGAGATGTGGATCAGGCCGTCGATGCCGTCGAGGTCCACGAACGCACCGAAGTCGACGATGTTGGAGATCGCGCCCTCCACGACCTGGCCTGGCTGCAGGCGGTCCAGGATCTGCTGGCGGACCTCCTTCCGTTCTTCCTCGAGAACAGCGCGACGGGATAGGACGACGTTGTTTCGCGACCGATTCAGTTCGATCACCTTGCACTGGATCGTCTGGCTCATGAACTCGTCCAGGTTCTGCACGCGGCGGATGTCCACCAGGGAAGCCGGCAGGAAGCCGCGCACACCCAGGTCGATGATCAGTCCGCCCTTCACGACCTCGATCACGTTGCCGTCGACGGGCTCGCCGGACTCGGCCGCGGCCTCGATGCGCCGCCACGCCTTCTCGAAGCGGGCGCGCTTCTTGGACAGCAGCAGGCGGCCGTCCTGATCCTCCTTGGTGAGAACCAGGGCATCGACCTCTTCGCCCAGCTCGACCTCGTCGGCGGGGTCGACGGACTTCCGGATCGACAGCTCGTTGGAGAGGATGACCCCCTCGCTCTTGTATCCGATGTCGACCAGCACCTCGTCCTGGTCGATGCGCACGACCTTGCCCGAGACGACGTCGCCCTCCTCGAACGGAACGAGGGTGGCGTCGTAGTTGGGGACGATCTGCCCGTCGATCTCGAGTAGGAGACCGTCGGAGCCTTCTACGGGCTTGGGTGGCGGTGTGAGCGTTGCGGTATCTGTCAAAGCGACCGCAGAGAGTAGCGGCAATGCGCTCCTGGGTACCCTGCGAGGCCGATGGCCCAGCGAGCTACCAAGCGCGGGGAGGATCGCACGCCCCTGGCGGGCGACTACGACGTGCTGATCTGCGGTGCCAGCTTTGCCGGCCTGGCGGTGGCGCGCGAGCTGGCCGGCGCCACGCGCGAGGACGGTTCCCCCGCGCGCGTCCTGATGATCGATCGCTACGAGATCGGCGAGCGCCAGACCTCCGCCTGCGGGATACCCACCGGCTGGCTCGAGGCGCTCGACCTCATGGGAGCGCACCGGCAGACCTTCGGCGAGCTGGTGGTGGGCACTCCGCACGGGACCGCCCGCTGGCCGCTTCCGTGGACCTTGTCCACCTTCGACTACCACGAGCTGTGCCGCCTGCTCGCCGAGCAGTCCAACTGCGACTTCGAGACCGCCAAGGTGAACGGCCGCACCGCCCACACCGTCCACACCGATCGCGGCGACATCTCCGCCCCGCTGATAGTGGACGCGCTCGGTTGGCGCCGGATGCTCGCCGACGGGGGCTACCAGCCACCCGACGCGCCGCTGTCGCGCGGGCTGGAGGTGCATCCCAGCGGCCAGGGTGACGAGCTCGCGATCTGGATCGACCGCTCGATCGTGCCCGAGGGCTATGGCTGGAGCTTCCCCGCCGCGGATGAGCTTCGCATCGGCGTGGGCTCGTTCGACCCGCGCTTCCACGTGAAGGACAACACCGTGAAGCTGGCTGAGGACCTCGGCTCCGAGGCAGAGCGCTTCCAGGGCAACTGGATCCCCCACAGGCTGCGGCCGGCGGTGGAGGACGACGTTTTCTTCGCCGGCGACTCGGCCGGGCACTGCCTGCCGCTCACCGCCGAGGGCATCCGCACCGCCTTCTACTTCGGGATCGCCTGCGGGCGCGAGCTGCGCGCGGTGGTTGCGGGCGATCGCACGCGCGCCGATGCCCTGCGTCGCTACGGCTCCTTCAGCCAGTCACACGGGTGGAAGTTCCACGGGATGCTGCGCGCCCAGGGATGGGTGCCCAGGCTGCACCCGAGGCTGACCCACGGTCTGGTGCGCGCGATGACGATCCGCGCCCTGACCGACTGGAGCTTTCGCCACTACCTGCGCATCGCGCCGCCGGAGTTCGCCGGGCCCGCCCCCGCCCGGCGGCCACGCGAGACCCTCGCGGCCTAGTACCCGCGGCGCTCGCGGTCCGAGCGCGGCGAGGAGTTCTGAGTGGAGAACAACCGCTTCCAGGCGTGGGCCAGCCACAGGACGGCCAGGACCGCGACGACCACCGACGTGGCCTTCGCCTCCGACGGCTCGAAGCCCCCGAACGCCGCGAAGAAGATAAACAGCACGATCGCCGCGGCGATCAGCGCCCACACGAAGGCGACTAAAGCGTTGTTCTTGGGATCGGGGCCCACGGGGCGACCATAGCGCCGGTTCGCCGGCGCGGCAAGCGGTCAGGCCTTCGCCAGCGGCGGCAAGCCGAACTCGGCTCTGAATTCTTCGGTGTCGTGCAGGTGGGGAAACTCCTTGTCGGGCGCCTCGACGCCGAGCTTCTCCGTCAGCGGTTCCCACCCGGGGCTGTCCTCGAGGTTGAACTCGATGAGGCGCTCCGCCGGCACCGTGGACTTGATCTCCTCGATCCGCGCCGCGTACATGTCGCGCATCCAGGCCTCGTCCTCGAAGTTGCCCTGGAAGTCGACCTCGTAGATCAGCTTGCCGATCACCTGCCACAGCTCGGGCGGGGGCGCGGGGCGGTTGGCGTCGGGCCGCAGCTCGCCAGCCATCGAGGCCTTGCGCACGGCCACGATCGTGTTGTTCACGCTCTTGTACCAGCCGTCGAAGTCGCGGTAGTTGAGCAGCACGAGGGCGTCCGGGTAGTAGTCGATCAGGTCCTTCCAGTAGGTGCATCCGGGCCAGTCGATGGTGGACTCGAAGCCCTCGAACATCTTGTCGAAGTCCACGTTGCCCTCGATCGCGGCTTCCTGCCACGGTGGAATCAGCTCGTTGTTGCGGATCAGATCGATCATGTGCAGGCAGGGACCCTGGCCGAGATCCTCCAGCGCCTGCTTGAGCGACATCGTTCCACTACGGCCGAAGCCGACTCCTATGACTTTCATTGAGCTCCTTTCGGGGGGCGTGCGTTGGGACTTCGACCCGGAGCATAAACCGGCGCGCGTGAAGGGGTCAGTCCCGCACGATCAGGAAGGTGCCCGCGGAAAGTAGGACCACCCCCACGATGCGCTGGGCGGTCAGGCCCTTCTCGGGCAGTCCCAGTACCCCGGCGCGGTCGATGATCACCGACATCGTGAGCTGTCCGGCGATGGTGGCCGCGGTGACCGAGCCCGCGCCCAGTTCGCGCACGGTGATCAGCACGGTGGTCACGTAGATCGCGCCCAGCACGCCGCCCGTCAGGTAGTACCAGCTGAGGCCCTGTATCTCGCCCACCTGGCCGAAGCCACCGCCGGCCACCAGCGTGATGGCCACGAGCACCGCGAGGCCGATCGCAAAGGACACCGACGCCGCAGCCAGGCTGCCCACCGTGCGCCCGAGCATCCCGTTGATCGGCGCCTGGAGCGCCACCAGAGATCCCGCTATCACGGTGACCAGGATGGGCAGCCACTTGTCCACGGCTACTTGGCGTCCAGCCAGTTGGATGCCGCCGCCACGTCGACCTCCAGCGGCGGGTCCATCTCGAAAGCCCCTGCCATCTCTCGCTCCACGATGCCAGATGCCTCAGCCACCTCCGCCTCGGGCCCCTCGAACAGCAGCTCGTCGTGGATCTGGAGCACCATCCGCGTTTGGAGGCCGTCGTCGCGCAGCGCGGCACGGCAGCGCACCATCGCCACCTTGATGATGTCCGCCGCGGTGCCCTGGATCACCATGTTCACCGCCAGCCGCTCGCCCAGCATCCGCGTCTGACGCTGGCGGGCGCGCAGCTCGGGGATCCGCCGGATGCGGCCGAACTCGGTGGCCACGAAGCCCTCCGTGGTGGCCTTGGCGATCGTGGCCTCGATGAACTGCTTGACCGCGGGAAAGCGCTCCAGATAGCGGTCGATGAACTCTTGGGCCTCCTCCTGCGGGATCTGGAGGCGGTCGGCGAGGCCGTAGGCCGACAGCCCGTAGACGATGCCGTAGTTGACCATCTTGGCCTTGGACCTCGTACCCGCATCCGGCTTCCCTCCGAGGATCTGCTCCGCTGTGGCGGTGTGCACGTCCTCGCCGCGGCGGAAGATGTCCTTGAGCACGTCCTCGCCCGCGATGTGGGCGAGCAGGCGCAGCTCCACCTGCGAGTAGTCGGCTGAGATGAGCCTGCAGCCGTCCTCGGCCACGAAGCAGGCGCGGATCTCCCGCCCGCGCTCGGTGCGGATCGGGATGTTCTGGAGGTTGGGGTTCTGGCTGGAGAGGCGACCCGTGGCGGCCGCGACCTGGTTGAAGGTGGTGCGCAGACGGCCGTCGTGGCCCAGCAGGGAGGGGAACGCGTCGAGGTAGGTGGACTTGAGCTTGGTGACCTCGCGCCACTCCTCGATCATCGGGATGATCGAGTGCTCGTCGCGGATGGCCTGGAGCACGCGCGCGTCTGTGGAGAAGCCGGTCTTGCCGCGCCGCTTCTTGGACAGGCCCAGGTTGTCGAACAGCACGGCCGCCAGCTGCTGCGGGGAGCCGATCGTGAACTCGCCGCCCGCCAGCTCCCAGATGCTGCGCTCCAGCAGTGCAGCCTCCTCCCCCACGCGCTTGGCGATCGTGCGCACCTGGTCCACGTCGAGCTTCACGCCGGCCCGCTCCATCTCCACGAGCAGGTCAACCAGCGGCAGTTCGACGTCCTCGAACAGCCGTACGAGCTCCAGTTCCTCGAGCAGCGCGCGCTGGCGCGCAGCCATCTCTCGGGCGATCACCGCGCGCTGTGCCAACGCGTCGCCACCCTCCACGTTCGCGCCGAGCCCGGTCTCCTCGGCCAGCTCGTCCAGTTGGTACCCGCGCCGCGCCGGGTCGATCAGGTACGCCGCCACCATCGTGTCGTGCTCCAGCGGCGGCGCCACGGACGGATCCTCCGAGCCGGCCAGGGACTTCCAGTCGTGCGCGATGGCCGGGCGGTCGCCCCAGCCCTCGAGGAGCTGTCCGAAGCCGTCGGGCGCCTCGCCGATGAGCACGTCGCCACCCGCGTAGGCCGCGAAACGCAACGGCTGCTGCTCCTCCAGGCCGGGCAGCTGGTCGTCGTCGCTCACGGGCCGCTCGGCCACCAGCGTGGCGTGGTCGCCGCCGAGGTCTTTCAGCCCGGTGGGCTCCACCGTGCGCGCCCGCGCCTGGGTCTCCGAGGACGGGGGCGGGCGCGGCGCCGTGGCATCGCCCTCGCCGAAGACCTCCTCCAGGCGCCGCAGCGGATCACGCAGCTCGTACTCGCGGAAGGTGTCGCGCAGGCGCGAGCGGTCGGGCTCGCGCGCCAGCGAGCCGTCGAGGTCCACGACCACCGGCACGTCGCGAATGGAAGTGGCCAGCTGCTTAGACACGCGGGCGTCGTCCGCGTGGTTCACGAGGTTCTCCTTGCGCTTGGCGCCGGAGATCTGGTCCACGCTGGCGAGCACGGTCTCGAGGTCGCCGAACTGCTGCAGCAGTTGGGCGGCCGTCTTGTCCCCGATCCCGGGAACCCCGGGGATGTTGTCGGAGGTGTCGCCCTTGAGGCCGTAGAAGTCCGGGATCGACTCCGGAGCGATCCCGTAACGGTCAATCACCGATTCGCGGTCATACATCTTGGTATCCGTGATGCCGCGGCCTGTGGCCATCACCCTCACCCCGTCGCCCACGAGCTGGAAGGCGTCGCGGTCGCCGGTCACGATCGTGACCTCGATCCCCTGCTCCTTGGCGCGCTCCGCCAGCGTGGCAATCACGTCGTCGGCCTCGTATCCATCTGCGCGCACGTTGGTGTAGCCGAACGCGTCCACCAGCGGCTCCATCGCGGGCCACTGCTCGCGCAGCAGGTCCGGCCGCGACTCGCGCCCCGCCTTGTACTCGGTGTAGGCCTCCTTGCGACCCGAGTCACCGGCGTCCCACGCCACGATCGTGGGCTTCTGGCCGTACTCGGTCATCAGCTTCACAAGCATCGAGGCAAACCCGAAGATGGCGTTGGTGGGAACGCCTCGCGAGGTGGCGATCGTCTCGGGCAGCGCGAAGAACGCGCGGTAGACGAGGCTGTTCCCGTCGATCAGGAACAGCTCTCGGGGGGAGTCGGCGACCACGACTCAATCGTATGCGGGAGCAGCTCGTGGCGGAGTTGGGAACCCTTCTGCCGAAGCCGCGCTTTTCGACCCTCCACTACGGGCGCCGGGATGGCCCCTAGCCTAGGCCGGGACCCGGAAGCGCCACTGCTTCCGCGCGTCAACGCGTCTATATAGTCGGCCGCCCCCGCCGATGGCCAGCACCAGCGCACAGTTCTCGCTCACCCTCCGGGTGGAGCTCCCGCACGAGTCGGGCACCCTGGGCAAGGTGACCCAGGCGATCGTGCGCGCCGGCGGCGCCATCGTGGCGGTGGACACCGTGGAGGCCGGCGGGAGCGGCACGCTGCGCGAGATCACGATCGACTGCGAGAGCCAGGACCACCGCGGGCGGGTGATCAAGGCGGTCGCCTCGGTGCGCGAGGCCAAGCTCGTGGAGACCACCGACCGCACGTTCGAGCTGCATCGCCGGGGCAAGATCTACACGGGCCTGGCCACCCAGGTGAAGACCCGCGACGACCTCTCGATGGCCTATACGCCGGGCGTGGCGCGCGTGTGTAGCGCGATCGCCGAGAACCGCCAGAAGGCGTTCAAGTACACGATCAAGGCCAACACCGTGGCCGTGGTGACCGACGGCACCGCGGTGCTGGGCCTGGGCGATATCGGGCCGGAGGCGGCCATGCCGGTGATGGAGGGCAAGGCGATGCTGTTCAAGGAGTTCGCCGACGTGGACGCCTTCCCGATCGCCCTGGACACCAAGGACCCCGAGAAGATCGTGGAGACCGTGCAGCTGATCGCGCCCACCTTCGGGGGCATCAACCTCGAGGACATCTCCTCGCCGCGCTGCTTCGAGATCGAGCAGCGGCTGATCGAGACGCTGGACATCCCCGTCTTCCACGACGACCAGCACGGCACCGCGATCGTGGTGCTCGCGGCGCTGATCAATGCGTGCCGCTACACCCGCCGTCCCCTGGAGGGCCTTTCGGTATCGATGGTGGGCGCCGGCGCGGCGGGCGTGGCCGTGGCCAAGATCCTGATGAACTCGGGCATCACCGACGTCGTGGCCTGCGACCGGTTCGGGGCGATCCACATGGGCCGCGACGACTACGCGTCGGGGTCCATGAACGCGCCCAAGAAATGGCTGGCGGAGCACACCAACACCCAGGGCCGCTCGGGCTCCCCCGCCGACGTTCTGGAGGGCACCGACCTGTTCATCGGCCTGTCGGGGCCGGGCATCATCACCGCGAAGGACCTCCAGCGGATGAACGAGGACCCGTTCGTGTTCGCCATGGCCAACCCCAACCCCGAGGTGCAGCCGGACGAGGCCGCGCCTTACGTGGCCGTGATGGCCACGGGCCGCTCGGACTACCCGAACCAGATCAACAACGTGCTGGCCTTCCCCGGGATCTTCCGCGGCGCCCTGGACGTGCGGGCCAAGAAGATCACCGAGGAGATGAAGATCGCGGCCGCGCGCGGGATCGCCGCCACGGTGGCTGACGAGGAGCTGGCCGAGGACTACATCATCCCCAGCGTGTTCAACCGGGACGTGAGCCGCGAGGTGGCCCGGGCCGTAGCCGAGGAGGCGGAGCGCGCGGGCGCCATACGAGCGCTCACCGACACCGCAGAGATTTCCCTCCCGACCTAGGAAGGACCACATGAAGGTGACCGTGACCGGTGCCACAGGCACCCTCGGCGCACAGCTGGTGAAGCTGCTCAGCTCCCGTGGCGACGAGGTGACGGTGCTGTCGCGCAACGCCGGCAGCGCGCGCGAGAAGCTGGGCAGCGGGGTGCGCCCGCTCGAGTGGAAGAGCCCCAAGACCGAGGCGCCGCCCGCCGAGTCGCTCGCCGGCCAGGACGCGGTGATTCACCTGCTCGGCGAGCCTGTGGCCCAGCGCTGGTCTGACGACTCCAAGCGCGAGATTCGCGAGTCGCGCGTGCTTTCGACGCGCAACCTGGTGGCTGCCCTGCGGGACGTGGACGACGCCCAGCGGCCGCAGGTGCTCGTATCGCAATCCGCGACCGGCTGGTACGGCCCGCGTGGCGACGAGCCCGTGGACGAGTCCGAGCCCGCGGCCGACGACTTCCTCGCACAGGTGTGCGTGGAGTGGGAGTCCGAGGCTCGCGCCGCCGAGGACCTGGGCATGCGCGTGGCGCTCACCCGCACCGGCGTGGTGCTGTCCGAGGACGGTGGCGCGCTGGAGAAGATGCTCCCGCCCTTCAAGCTGGGCGTGGGTGGCCCCGTGGCCGGCGGAGACCAGTACGTGCCCTGGATCCATACCGACGACGTGGTGGGCGCCCTGGCCTTCACACTGGACACCGAGGGCGCATCCGGTCCGGTGAACCTCACCGCCCCCGAGCCGGTGACCAACAAGGAGCTATCCAAGACGCTCGGCCGCGTGCTCAAGCGCCCGGCGGTGGCACCCGTGCCGGCGCTGGCGATCAAGGCGCTCTACGGCGAGATGGCGATCATCGTGACCACCGGCGTGCGCGCGGTGCCCAAGCGCCTGCAGGAGCTGGGCTATGTCTTTCGCCAGCCCGACCTCGAGGCGGCGTTGCGCTCGGCCACCGGGAAGTAGTCGCCACTAGGCCGTGGCGAACCGCGCGACGGTCTGCTCGGGCCGGATCCCCGGCAGGTGCTCGGAGAACACGCGGTAGTAGTGAAGCTCCTCGAGCGTGCGCAACGGCGGGTCCAGAGCTTCCTTCTCGGCATCGAACTCCTCCTGCGAGACCCTGTCTGACAGCTCGTCGGTGAGCACGTCAGCGGCGCCGCTGCCGTCGCCGAACTGAGCCTTCTCGCGCCACAGCAGCTCGTCCGGGAGCCAGCCCGCGAAGGCCTCGCGCAGGAGCTGCTTCTCCTGGTGGCCTTCCGCCGGGATCTTCCAGGTGGCCGGGAGGTCCAGCGCCAGGCCGATCACCTCGCGGTCCAGGAACGGCACACGGGCCTCGAGGCCGTGGGCCATCGTCACGCGGTCGGCGCGCTGGAGGTTGAGGTTGTGCAGGCTCGACACGGTGCGCTCCAGCTCGTCGTGCAACTCGTGCGGGTCCTCGATCTCACGCAGGTACTCGTACCCGGCGAACAGCTCATCAGCGCCCTCGCCGGTGAGCACCACCTTCACGTGGCGCGCCGTCATCTCCGCGAGC
>Ga0136620_10001709_pt1 | contig 10466 bp, 9 predicted proteins | sample AntDrymUQ4162106_2_FD_104806 | JGI IMG/M metagenome (GOLD analysis project Ga0136620, IMG submission 104806) | Polar desert sand microbial communities from Dry Valleys, Antarctica - metaG UQ416 (21.06) | ecosystem: Environmental > Terrestrial > Soil > Desert | place: Antarctica: Dry Valley... | reverse complement strand
ACCTCCCATAGCTGGGGTGTCGGCCGGAGGCCCGTCCCCCGGCCCAGTCCCCGAACATCTATGCGTTGGGGTGCCGACCCATCAACTACCCAGAGCGAACACAGCCCGCTCCATAGGGTCTAGCCGGGCTTCGACGCCTCCACCACCAGGCTCCCCGGCCGGTTGTCCAGCTCCTGGAGATCGGGCACCCGCCCCTCCTGGTACTCGCACCGGCGCACGTCCGCGAAGCCCGCCCGGCCGAGCAGGCCTGCGAGCATCTCGAAGTCGTACATGTAGCGGTGGCGGGCGAAGTCGCCTAGCTCCCAGTCCTCGAACATCCCATCCATCGCCTCCTCCTTGCGCCCCTCTCCGTACGCGTCGATCAGCCGGGCCAGGTCGGGAATGGAGATCCTCACCACCCCCCCGGGCTTGAGCACGCGCAGGGTCTCGCGCACCAGCTGCTCGCCGTGGTGCTTGGACAGGTGCTCCAGGAAGTGCGAGGCGAAGGCGTAGTCCGCGCTGGCGTCGGGCAGCGGGATGCCGTACTCGAGGTTGTAGTGCACGAAGCGGTTGCGCTGGAGCACCTCGATGTACTCGGCCTCCGAGAGTTGGGCGCGGATGCCTGCCAGGCGGTAGAGGACTCGCAGCGCGGGCGTGGGCCATGAGGCCACCAGGGCGCTCAGTGCGCCGTCCACGTTCACCCAGCCCTCGGCCACCAGCAGCGACGACCCGAGGTTCACCTTCACCTCGCCTTCGGAGGGGAGGTCTGCTCGGTGACCGCGGCGCAGCCATCCGGCAAGCCGCGTGACCCGGTCGACGAAGGCGCGTCGCACGCGCGGGCACGCTACCCGGCCAGCTCGGCGTTCGCGGCCGCGAGCTCCTCGGGGGTGTTCACGCTCCGTACCGCGTCCGCGCGCACGGGCAGCCGCACGGGAGAGAGGCCTTCGGCGACGACCGTCGCGCGCGCGTCATCGCTTGCGGCACGCAGCGCGGTCAGGGCCGCGGGGCGGTAGACCGCCAGCAGCGGCTCCAGGCGCCCCCCGGCCTCGGCCACGACGGCCCGGGCATCGGGCTCCTGTTTCGCCACCTCGATCAGGGACCTGCACACCGCAGCGTCCACGAACGGCATGTCGGCCGCGCACACCAGCACCTCCCCGCGGGCCCGCTCGACGGCGTAGGCGATGCCGGCGAGCGGGTGACGGGGCTCGGCCGGCTCGTCCCACCGCTCGATGCCGTGGGGCAACGCGGCAAGGTCGGTGTCGGCCTTGCACACCACCGCGACCGTGCCGCACACCGATGCAAGCACCTCGAGAGGTCGTGCCGCGAGTGGGCGGCCCGCCAGCGCGACGGCGACCTTGGGCCGGTCTCCCATCCTGTTGCCGGCCCCGCCGGCCAGCAGCGCGCCGATCAAGCCGCGCCCGCCAGCGCCTTCAGAGTCGCGCTCCTGCTCGTGCCGCCACTCCGCGCGCCATCAGAGCCTCCACCTGCTCGCGCGGGCACCCCAGCTCGCCCAGCACCTCCGCGGTGTGCTCGCCGAGGAGCGGCGGCGGTTGCGGCGGACGCAGACCGCCGATGCGGATCGGCGAGGCCACCAGCTGCACGCGTCCGGCAAGCGCATGGTCCACCTCGACCGTGGCAGCACGCCCGGCGGCCGCGGCGGCCGCCAGCGCATCGGGCACCGAACGGATCTCCCCGGCCGGCACGCCCGCCTCGGACAGGGTTCGCACCCACACTGCCGCGGGGCGTGCAGCCAGCGCGCGCTCGAGCTCTTCCACCAGCTCTTCGCGGTTCCCCACGCGGTCGGGGTTGCCGGCGAAGCGGGGGTCGTCGGCAAGGTCCTCGCGACCCACCACCGAGCACAGGCGGCGGAACAGCCCGTCGTTGGGCGCGGCCAGCGCCAGGCGGCCGGAGGCCGTCGCGAAGTCCTGGTAGGGCACGATGCTGGGGTGAGCGTTCCCGTGCCGCCGCGGCTCCTGCCCCGTGACCAGCGCTCCCTGCGCCACGTTGACCAGGCCCGCCAGGGCGCTGTCGAGCAGCGGGACCTCCACCCTGCCTCCCCCGCCCGCGTGTACGGCCGCGAGGATCCCGACGGCGGCGTGCACGCCGGCGAGCACGTCGACGAGCGCCACGCCAACCTTGGAGGGCTCCCCCTCGGGCGGCCCGGTGATCGACATGAGGCCGCTCTCGGCCTGCAGGACGAAGTCATAACCCGGACGCCCCACGGGCTCTCGGTCAGACCCGAAGCCCGTGATCGAGCAGTAGACGGTGCGCGGGTTACGCTCGCGCACGTGCTCGTAGCCCAGGCCGAGGCGCTCGGCCCCGCCGGCACGGAAGTTCTCCACCACCACATCCGCGCCGGCGCACAGATCCAGTGCGAGCGCGCTTCCCTCGGAGTCCGCCAGGTCCAGTGCCACGCTGCGCTTGCCACGGTTGACCGCGAGGAAGTAGGCCGACTCGCCGCCGGCGAATGGAGGGCCCCACGCGCGTGTCTCGTCGCCGGCGCCGGGGCGCTCCACCTTGACAACGTCAGCGCCCAGGTCGGCCAGCACCATCGTGCAGTAGGGCCCTGCGAGCACCCGCGAAAGGTCGGCCACGCGCACTCCGGCGAGCGGCGCATCTGCGGAAGCTGGCGATGATCTCATCGGAGGACGCGATCCTGACAGGCGCGGACGCCGCAGTGGCCGCACTCGAGCGGCTCGGCGTGGAGGTGGCCTTCGGCCTTCCGGGCGTGCACAACCTTGCTCTGTGGCGGGCGCTGGATACATCGGGCATCCGGCTGGTGGGAGTTCGCCACGAGCAGACGGCCGCCTACGCCGCCGACGGCTACGCGCGCGCCACCGGTCGCCTGGGAGTGGCGCTGGTGACCACCGGCCCGGGCGCCGCCAACACCCTTGGCGCGGTGGGCGAGGCCTGGGCGTCCCGCCAGCCGGTCCTCGTGATGGCGACCGACATCCCCGCTAGCGCCCGGCGACCCGGCGTGTGGCGCGGCGTCCTGCACGAGACCACCGACCAGGCCGCGATGTTCGAGCCGGTGACCAAGAAGACGGTGAAGGTGGGAAACGCCGGCGAGATCTCGAATGCGGTCGAGGAGGCCGCACGAGCGGCGCTCACGGCCCCCTCACGCCCGACCTACGTCCAGATACCCACGGACTTCCTCAGCGAAAAGCCTCCTGCCGAGCGCCGGCCGGCTGTGCCCTCCGTAGGCGGGGAATCGGCTGCCGCATCACCGGACGAAGCCCAGCTCGAGCGCGCCGTACAGGTGCTGACGCACGCGCGCAGCCCACTGATCTGGGCGGGCGGAGGCGCTCTCCAGGCCGGTGCCGGCGACGCTGTCGCTCGACTGGCCGAGCGCCTCGTCGCGCCTGTGATCCTCACCTACTCGGCCCGCGGCCTGCTCCCGAGGGGCCATCCCTGCCTGGTGGAGGTGCCGCCCCACGTGCCGGAAGCAGGCGCCCTGTGGGATGAGGCCGATGCGATCGTGGCCGTGGGCTCGGACCTGGACGGCATGATGACCCAGGGCTTCTCACAGCCCGAGCCGCGACACCTGATCGCGGTGAACGTCGACCCTGCCGACGCCACGAAGAACTACCTGCCCGACGTGCTGGTGGAGGCCGACGCCGGAGTGGCCGCGGCGGCGCTGGCAGACCGGCTGGAGCCTCGGGGCGGCCTGGACGCGCTGGGGCAGCGCCTGGGCGCGCTCAATCGCGGGGTGCTCGCCGGCCTGGCCGCCACTGACGCCGAGGCCGTGGGCTTCCTCCGGGCCATGGAGCGCGTGCTGCCCGCCGACGCGGTCGTGGTCTGCGACATGTGCATCCCCGGCTACTGGCTCGGCGGCTTTCACCGCAGTCCCGCCCCGCGCAAGCTCTCCTACCCGCTCGGCTGGGGCACGCTGGGCTGTGCGTTCCCGCAGGGCCTGGGAGCGGCGCTGGCGGGCGCCGGCCCCGTGGTGAGCGTGTCCGGCGACGGCGGGTTCTTGTTCGCATGCGGGGAACTTGCCACCGCCGCCCAGGAGCGCATCGCGCTTTCCGCCGTGATCGTGGACGACGGCGGCTACGGCATGCTGCGCTTCGACCAGGACCAGAGGGGCGACCCCCATGCGGGAGTCGACCTGGTCACCCCCGACTTCGTCGCTCTGGCCCAGTCCTTCGGCGTACGCGCCGACGAGGTCGACGGACTCGGGGAGCACTTCGAGGGCATGCTCGGCCACCACATCCGCCTCGACGAGCCAACTGTGCTCGTGGCCAAGGCAGGGCTGTCACCCCCGCCCAACACCTCCCCGCGCTGGTATCGGAGGTGAGCGGGCGGGCCCGCCCGGGAGGATGTGCGCACGCCCGCCCGGGTCAGTCCCAGCCCAGCCGATATGCCGGATCGCCGGACAGCTCGCCCACGTCCATCTGGGCCTTCTGGAGCTTGCCGGCGTAGTCCCAGTTCATCGCCTGCCAGCGGGTGAACTGGTCGATCACCCAGATCCCCGACAGTCGGCCGCCGTTGCCCGACTTGCCATTGCCCCCGAAGGGCAGGTGTGCCTCGGCGCCGGAGGTCGAGTTGTTCACCGAGATCATCCCCGCCGAGCAGCGCTCGCGAAAGCGAAAGGCGTGGGCGGGGCTCGTGGTGTAGACCGATGCCGACAGGCCGTAGCCGTGCCCGTTGGCCAGCTCCATCGCCTCGTCGAAGGTGGAGAAGCGCGCGACGCCCACGATCGGGCCGAAGGTCTCGGTGGAGTAGATCTCGTCCTCGGCGGTCACGCCCGCCACGATCGTCGGGTGGCAGTACAGCCCCGCCTCGGGGTCCCCGACGAAGCCCTCGCGGGGATTATCGGAGGTGATCCGCCCCTGCCCAGTGGAGCCGCTCACCGAATGGTGGTCGCGGATCAGGCCGAGCCATCCCTCGAAGCGCTCGGTGAAGCGCTCGGAGATCATCGGCCCGTAGAGCACGTCTGACATCGGGTCGCCGATCACCGCGCTCTGGACCGCGGCCGTGAAGCCCTCCAGGAACTCGTCGTGTAAGGCGTCGTGCACGATCGCCGTGCCGAGGGACGTACAGCGCTGGCCCGCGGTGGCGAAGCCGCTGAAAAGCGCGCCCTCCACGGCCAGCTCCAGGTCGGCGTCCGCCATCACCACCAGTGGGTTCTTGCCGCCCAGCTCCAGGCACGGACTCTGCAGGTGGCGCCCGCACAGCTCGCCGATGCGCGCGCCCACCTCCGATGACCCCGTGAAGCCCACCTTGTCGAGCACGCCTTCGCCCAGCGCGCGTTCGATCCCTTCGAAGGTGGCGGGCCCGTCGGCCTGCACGACGTTGAGCACGCCATCAGGCAGCCCACCGTGCAGGAACAGCTGGGCGAGGGCCTCGCCCAGCGCCGGGGTGTAGTCGGCCGGCTTCCAGACCACCGTGTTGCCACACAGCAACGCCGGGATCAGGTACCACGCGGGAACCGCCACCGGGAAGTTGCCCGCGGTGATGATGGCCGCGACGCCCACGGGCGTCCGGAAGGTGAACAGCTGCTTGTCGGGCATCTCGCTGGGCACCGTCTGGCCGTACAGGCGCCGGCCCTCCGACAGGAAGAAGTCGCAGGTGTCGACGATCTCCTGCACCTCGCCGAGCGCCTCGGGGTAGGGCTTGCCGATCTCGCGCGTGACCAGCCGCGCCAGCGCCTCGGAGTTGTCCTCCACCAACCGGCCGATCGCCGCGATCGCGCGGCCCCGCACCGGCGCGGGAGTGGCCGCCCATCCGTGCTGGGCGCCGCGAGCCGCGCGACAGGCATCGACGAACGTCGACGCATCGCCGAGCGCGGCCTCGGCCACGACGTCGTCCAGCTGCGCGGGATTCAGGGACCGGACGACGTGCTCGCCCCTCACGACGTCGCCCCCCACTATCGACGCGATGCCGGGCACGTCGGTAGAGGTGATGGGCGCCATGGCCGCCTAGGCTACCCGCGCCATGGCCGATGTCCATCGTTCACGAGCGACGGGCTGAGCGGGTGGCCTCGAGGGTCATCGCCTCGGCGTCGTTCATCCAGTCGGCCCCACCGTGGCGTTCGAGGTCCCGGAGAGCGTCGTGGTCGCTGTCGCGATTCTCGCACCGCCGCACCTGCTCGAAACCGGCGCCGCGCAGGCGAGCGCCGAGATCCTCCTCGTCGAAGATGTAGCGGTGTCCCCAGAGGCGCAGAGCGTCGTTGAACGACTGGCACGCCCGGTCGTGGGCCTTGCCCGTAATCGATGTCATGTGGCGGGCGTAATCGTCGCGAGAGACAACCGGGTTGCGGTCCTCGTAGATCGCGATCAGCTTCTTGAGGTCGGGGGTGGTGAGCCTGACGACGCCCCCGGGACGCAGGACCCGGTGGATCTCACGCAGGAGCCTGTCGACCGCGCTGTCGGGGATGTGCTCGATCGTGTGCTCGCTGTAGACGAAGTCAAAGCGCGCATCGGGTAGAGGCAGCCGGCGGGTCAGATCGAGATAGGCATCGCCCGAGATGAGGTCGGCGTTCAGCCACCCTTCCAGATGGATCGGTCCCCCGCCCACGTGGAGCCGGGGCGCAGCAGTCCCTTCCAGGTAGCGCTGCACCTCCCGTCGGCGCAGGACGTGGCCGTGAGCGAGCCAGTGACCCGTCCCGCGGGCGTAGAGCAGAAAGGTCCGAAGGGCCGGGTTCTCCACCCGCTTCAGCCGAGCGATCAGCCCGGCCGAAGCGGGCTCTGCCCGCGCCTCGTCGCCTTCACCCACCGAATCGCTCACAGGCCAGGACGCTATCGGCCAGGATCGGCGGGGTCATCCCCCAGCGGAGGCCAGCGCGGCGATCCGCCAGCTGTCGCGCTCACGCACCAGCCGGATCGTGTCCTCAATCGCAGCCTGGCCCTGGGCGGTGGTCCGGACACGCACGTCGGCGCGGTCGCCTCGGACCCTGATCGACAGCTGGGAGATCTTCGGACGGCGTACGTTTCCGGCGGTGGAACGCACCAGCTGCGCGCAATCCTCGCCGCCGGCGCGCTCGCGCGCGGAGCGCGAAAACAGCTCGTCGCAGATCCGCTTGAAGTCGCGACCGCGGATCGCCCCCTCGAGCGCGGCCACCGCCTGGGTCACCTCCTTGGGCGCCCCCTCGATTGGCTTGGGGGCGTCGTCCGAGCCGTCCGAGCAGCCCGACAGCAGGGCCATCGCAAGCACAAGTGCGGTCCCGTGCCTCATGCATGCGAGGATAATGAGCGAATGGAGGGCTCGGCACGGGATTCGGTGGGAACGCGGTCGAGCTGGCTGCGCTGTTATCGCTGCTGGTCCCAGAGCCTGGAGGTGCAACTCCACTATGAGGGCATCCTCAAGGTCGATCCCGATAGTGGCGAGGCCGTCGAGCCGGTCGAGGAGGTCCAGGAGGCCGTCGTGCAGTGCCTGGAATGCATGCACGACCAGCCGCACCTCAGCCTGTCCTTCTACGAGGAGGACGGCCGCCGCGTGAGCCGCATCGAGGCCGTCGAGGATCGCTGGGAGCGGATGGTCACCGGCACGCCGTGGGTTGCCTCCTGCACAGTCAGCGTGGACGGTGACCAGGTGGAGTCATGTTCAGGCCCGGATGCCGCCGATTCGCTGGCCTTCGCGGCCTTCGGTGACTACGGGACGCGCGAGTTCTTCACCCACGTGCGCTTTCACAAGCACGAGGAAGAGGGCCAGATCGTGGTCCACATGCTGGTCGAGCTGTATGCGCGCTCCGCCGAGGAGGCCACCGAGGTCCTCCAGGGCGCAGCCCGTGGCTCGCTCGCGATCATGTCGCTGGCGGAAGAGTCGCGCCCGCCGGCCTCGAGCGGCGACGGCGCGCACTAGCAGCGCTTTGACCACCCCATGAGGGCAGCGCTGCGCTTCATGGCCTCGGTGATGGTGGTCAGCGGCCTGCTGCTGATCGCGGACGCCGGTGCCACCTTCCTGTGGCAGGAACCGGTGTCCTGGGTGCTCGCGAACCAGCAGCAGGGCGAACTCGAGGATGCGCTCGCAAAACCCCCTCGACGCGTCCTCGATCGCAAGCCCTTGAAGGGAGATGCGATCGGCCGGATCTCGATCCCGTCGGCGAACGTGTCGGAGTACCTGGTCGAGGGCACCACGACTGGGAATCTGCGCAAGGGGCCCGGGCACTACCCCTCCACCCCGCTTCCCGGAGAGACCGGCACCACCGCGATTGCCGGCCACCGGACCACCTACGGCGCTCCATTTCGCCGCCTCGACGATGTGAGCAAGGGGGACCGCGTGACCGTGGACATGCCTTACGGTCGGTTCATCTACCGCATCGAGAAGACCAAGATCGTGGATGACCAGGAGCTGTCGGTGCTAGACCGGCGCAGCTACGACCGGCTGGTGCTCTCCGCCTGCCACCCGCTCTACAGCGCGGCCCAGCGGATCATCGCGTTCGCCCGATTCGAACGCAGGCTGCCCGCGCAGGTCGGGCCGGGCTCCTGAGCGCTCGACCGAGGACTGGTCGCGGGACTCGAAGAAGAGAATGAGGCCCACGACGATCGCGAGAGAGATCGCGATCACCGCGAGCCAGTAGAGGATCTTGAGCACCATTGAGCGACCGAACCCGACGGTATAGCTTCGCCATGGTCTCGGAGGGCGTGCGAGAGTTGCTGCGCGAGAACTGGGCGCTGCCCTCCCACCTGCTCATGGCAGGGATGCTGGTGGCCCTCGGGGCCGCCGAGGCGGGCTATGCGGAGACCGACTGGTATGCCGTCGCCATCTTTGCGGCCGTCCTGCTGGCCGTATCGGCGATAGCGCTTCCCGGGCGAGGTCGGCTGCCGAGGGCCGTCCTGTTCGCGCAACTGCTCTTCGGCGCGTTCGTCGCGTGGAGCTTTCTCTCCATCACGTGGGCCGATTCCCCGGCCACGGCGTGGGACGGCGCAAACCGGTCTGCCCTGTACCTGATCGTCTTCCTGCAGTTCTCCCTGTGGCCGTCGGATCACAGGGGGACGGGCATCTTCATCGCAACGATCGGACTGGGACTGGCCACGCTGGGCGCCGTGGAACTGCTGCGTGCCGACGCCTCCTCGTTCTCCGCCGGGTTCTTCACCGACGCGCGCCTGGTGGAGCCGGTGGGCTACATCAACGGCAACGTAGCCCTCTGGACCATGGGGCTCATGGCCTGCCTCGGCACGGTCGCGATGCCGCGAGCCCCAGCGGTCGTGCGCGGCCTCTCACTCGGCGGGGTCTACCTGCTCGCGGCAGTTGCGCTCATGGGACAAAGCCGCGGATGGGCGTTCGCACTCCCCCCCGCGCTGCTCATCTTGGTGGTGATGTGCCCTGGCCGCCTCAGGATCCTCACTGCCGGCGCACTTGCGGGCATCGCGCTGGCCGTCACCGCCGGGACGATTCTCGCGGTTCACGATCGCTTCGACCCGGATACATTCGACGCCACCCTGCACAGCGCAACGGTGACCGTGCTCGTGGGGACCTTGGTGCTCGTGGTCGTGGGCGTGATCTGGTCGCTCGGCGACCGCCGGGTCGACATCGGCAAGCGTGCGACACGCCGGACGGAGCTCGGCCTGGCCCTGGCTGCCACGGTCGCAGTCGCAGGTGCGGGCGTGGCGCTGGCGCTCACAGACAGCGGCCCGGTCGATCGGCTGGAAACCGCCTGGAATGAGTTCAAGTCCGGCGGCGAAACGCCAGGGCCCGGGGAGTCGCGCTTCACCACCGCCGGCACCAACCGGTACGACTTCTGGACGGTTGCGGTCGACTCATTCAAGGATCGGCCGGTGGGCGGTGTGGGCGCCGACAACTTCCAGGCGGAGTACCTGCGCCGCGGCAACAGCGGGGAGCAGCCCCGGTTCGCCCATTCCCTGCAGCTCGGGATTCTGGCGCAGAGCGGAATCGTCGGTGGCCTGCTGCTCGCCGGAGCACTCGGGTCTGCCCTGGCGGCGGCCCTGTCTTTGAGCCGGCGGGGAGGCGCCCCGGCCATCGCGGCCACCGCCGGCCTGGGTGTCTTCGGCTACTGGCTGCTGCATGCCTCCGTCGACTGGTTCTGGGAGTTCCCCGCGCTAACGGCTATCGCCGTGGCGCTGCTCGGACTGGCCATGGCCACCGGAAGGCCCCGGTCGGCGCCGGTGGAGCCCCGGCGCGTCCGGCTATCACTCGTGGCGACGGTGCTTGGCACTTTCCTCGCCGTCCTCAGCTTCACCTTCCCGTGGCTGGCGGTGCGCGATGTGGATCGAGCAGCGTCGCAGTGGCGAGACAGTCCGGCGCAGGCCGCTGACAGGCTGGACCGAGCCGAATGGCTCAATCCGCTCTCGTCCCGCCCCCAGATAACGGCCGGGGTGATAGCGATCAGGTCGAAGGCGATCCCGGCGGCCCGTCGCGAGTTCCGCGAGGCGCTCGACCGGGAACCCGAGAATGCTTTTGCAATACTCGAATTGGCGCTCATCGACGCCGAGAGCGGCGCACGGCCGGCCGCTGTCAGGGGGCTCCGGCGGGTCCTCGAGCTCAGTCCCCGCAATCGGGTCGCGCGAGATACCCTTGACCAGGTT
>Ga0136620_10001707_pt1 | contig 10471 bp, 9 predicted proteins | sample AntDrymUQ4162106_2_FD_104806 | JGI IMG/M metagenome (GOLD analysis project Ga0136620, IMG submission 104806) | Polar desert sand microbial communities from Dry Valleys, Antarctica - metaG UQ416 (21.06) | ecosystem: Environmental > Terrestrial > Soil > Desert | place: Antarctica: Dry Valley... | reverse complement strand
GAGGCTTCAGCGTCAACGACCCGGAGGGCAACATCTGGAGCTTCGGCACCTACCGCGGAGAAGCCCCCGACGCGCCGTCCGCCACGTAGCGCACATCAACATCGCGTCGAGCACGAAGCCCGCCCCCCGATCGTGGTTGCGGCGTGAACCAAGCGATCGCCAGCAACGCAGCCATGGCGGCGAGCTCCGACGCCGCAAGGACTCCGTTGTGCTTCGGAGCGCGCGGATTGACGATGACGAGGTAGGCAACGGTCGCACACATCGCCGCCCGAGCAGCGTGCTCTCGACCAGCTCGGCGTGCCGTGGCTGCCACCAGAAGCGCCAGCGCCGCCAGAGACACTGCGATCGGCGCATCGAATGCTATGGACAGGGTCGTCAGCGGTTCCTACAGACGGGACGTGTCTTGTTCAGGTGGTCGGGAGGTCGAACGCCACACGCCCGCCTGGTGGTTGCTCGATCCAGATGCGTCCGCCGTGCGCCTCGACGAGGCCGCGGGCGATGGCCAAGCCGAGGCCGGCACCGCCGGTGGCGCGGTTGCGACTCGGATCGGCTCTGGCGAAGCGGTCGAACGCGTGTGGCGAGAAGTGGTCGGGGAACCCGGGCCCCTCATCGATCACGCGGACGCACGGCCGTCCCGCCTCCCCGTCGGTGCGGCTGACGGCGACGATGACGGTGGAGCCGGCCGGGGAGTGGTGCACGGCGTTGTCGAGCAGGTTGCGGATGACGCGACCGATTGCGGCGGCGTTGCCGTCCACGAGCACGCGACCGGACGTCCGCAGCTCGAAGGACACCTGGCGACTGGTGGCAGTAGGTGTCAGGGCCTCGACGGCCTCGTCGACCAACTCCGTGAGCTCGGCAGGCTGGCGTGCCAGCTCGATGTGCCCACCCTCGATCCTGGCCAGCAGGAACAGGTCGTCGACGAGCGACCCGAGCGCCTCCACGTCGTGCTGCATCGATCGCAGGTAACGGTCCGGGTCGGGTGCCACGCCGTCGGCCAGCGCTTCGACGGCCGCTTGCAGCGCGCTGAGTGGAGTGCGCAGATCGTGGCCGATGTTGGAGAACATCGTGTGTCGTTCCTCGTCGAACATGGCCCGCTCCCGCTCGAGCGCGTCGAGCCGGTCGGAGAGCTCGTCGACGGCACGGGCGACAAGACCCAACTCGTCGGCGCGGCGCAGCCCGCTGCGCTGGGAGCGGTCGCCGGCTTCGATGCTCCTCACGATGGTCTCGAGGCGGCGGGCGTCGCGGCCGAGGGGGGCAGAGGCGATGAGCACGAGCACCGTGGCGAACACCGCCGTGAGGGCAAGCACGCCGAGTGTCGTACGCAGCCCGGCGCTGTCGAGCACCATCAGCCTGGCCAACGCCACGGCTGCCAAGGCTCCGATGCAGAGCGACACGAAGGCGATCACGAGTACCAGATGCCGCAGCGATCGGGTCCGGCGTGTGACAGCGCGGGCGCCGAACCCGGCACCGACCGCCCCGAGCGTGAGGAGGACGGCGGCGAGGGCTGCCTCGCCGGGATTATCGCGGATGGCGTCGAGCCAGGACGTCGCAGCAGCGATCACGGCTCGAACCGGTACCCGATTCCCCAGGCGGTCGTGATCCAGCGTGGCTCGTCGGGGTCGGCTTCGAGTTTCTGGCGCAGCCGGCCGACGTGCACCGTGACCGTCGCCGGATCCTGGAACTCAGGTGCCGAGTCCCACACCTGCTCGAGCAGCTGCCGTCGTGAGAACACCTGCCGTGGGGAGTGGGCGAGCGTGTACAGGAGATCGAACTCCTTGGGCGTGAGCGTGATGCGCTCGTCGTCGACAGACACCTCGCGGGTCTGGGCGTCGACCGTGAGCGAGCCGAAGCACAGGCGCTCCGCGGCGACGGCGACGTCGGAGCGGGTGCGGCGCAACACGGTGCGCACGCGGGCCGTGAGCTCTCGCGGTGAGAACGGCTTGACCACGTAGTCGTCAGCGCCGAGCTCCAGTCCGAGCACCCGGTCGAACTCGTCGGCGCGGGCCGTGAGCAGGATCACCGGCACGTCGCCGTCGGCGCGGAGCTGGCGCAGGATCGTCAAGCCATCTGCTCCCGGCAGCATGATGTCGAGCACTACGAGATCAGGGCGGTGATCGGTGAGCCAGGCCAGGGCGGCGGCGCCATCGGCGGCCTCGTGGACCCGCAGACCGTCGCGTTCGAGATACCGAGCCACGACCTCGCGCACCATCGGCTCGTCGTCGACCACCAGCACTTGGTGGGAGATCGCGGTCGAGGGCACGTCTCGGATCGTACGGGTCGCCATCTCCGAGGGGGAGAGGCGGCGAGCTGAGTTTCGAATTCGTTTCGCTGTTCGTCGCCGCGATGTGAGGTACGCCTGCGAGCGTGTGCGCCATGCGAGGCACTCTTCCCGCCGGGTTGCCGATCATCGGGCGCCCGACGGCCGGTCTGATCGGCGGGATTGCTGCGGCTGTCGCCCTCGGCGTCGGGGAGCTGGTGGCCGGTCTGGGCGGCAACGGACCGTCACTCGTGTCGGCCGTCGGCACCGAGTTCATCGACCGGTACGCAGCGTCGCTCAAGGATCTCGCCATCAAGCTGTTCGGTACGAACGACAAGGTGGCGCTGATCGTCGGCATCGTCGCCGTGTCGTTGCTGTTCGGTGTCGTGCTCGGCATCCTCGGTCGTCGCCGTCCCGTCGTGGCGGCGGCCGGATTCGTCGGTTTCGGAGCGCTAGGGCTGTACGCCTACCTCGGCGACGAGCTTGGCCGCACCTCGGTCGGTGTGCTGGCTGCTGCCGCCAGTGTGGCAGGAGGGCTCGGATCGCTGTGGCTGTTGCTGCGACTCACCCCGGCGCGGCCGGGCGCGGTTGTGGGACATCAGCCGGTACCGGCAGCCAGCACCGATCATCCGGTCCCGTTCGACACCGCGCCCGCCGATCCCTCCAGCCGCAGGACGTTCATCACGACAGCGGCGGTGCTCGCCGTGACGGCCGGGGGCACGGCGGTACTCGGGCGTCGAGTGCGGCCGACGAGCGCCGTCGAGACTGCCCGCCGCCAGACCTCGTTGCCGAAGGCCGGATCGTCGGTGGCGCCTCCAGTGCGCCAGCCGTTCGAGGTGCAGGGGCTGTCGACCTACATCACGTCGACGGCGGACTTCTACCGCATCGACACGGCGATCACGACACCACAGATTGCGGCGAGCTCGTGGCAGCTCGACGTCAAGGGGATGGTCGGCAAACCGTTCTCGATCGGCTACGAAGAGCTGCTGGGGCTCGACAATGTGGAAGATGTCGTGACGTTGCAGTGCGTGTCCAACGAAGTCGGCGGCGACCTCGTCGGCACGGCGGTCTGGCAAGGCGTGCCGCTGGGCGCGCTGCTCGAACGGGCCAGAGTCGACCCGGCCGCCACCCAGATCGTCGGACGGTCAGCCGACGGATGGACAGCTGGATTCCCGACGGCACACGCCACCGACGGTCGTACGGCACTCGTCGTCTACGCCATGAACGGTGAGCCACTCACGGCCGTTCACGGGTTCCCGGCCCGGCTCTTGATCGCCGGCCTCTACGGCTACGTGTCGGCGACGAAGTGGCTGACCGAGATCGAGCTCACGACGTGGGAGGACTTCGACGGGTACTGGGTGCCGAGGGGCTGGTCGAAGGAAGGCCCGATCAAGACCATGTCGCGCATCGATGTGCCGCGAAGCGGCGCGGCGGTGACCGCCGGCCGATTGGCGATCGCCGGCGTGGCCTGGGCGCCGAACGATGGGATCTCGGCCGTGGAGGCGCAGGTGGACGACGGCGCGTGGCAGGAGTGCGAGCTCGGGGAAGCGTCGAGCGGCAGCACGTGGGTGCAGTGGAAGCTCGACTGGGACGCCACACCCGGCGAGCACCGCATTCGTGCCCGCGCCACGAACGCTGCTGGTGAGACGCAGACCGAGGACACGGCAGATCCAGCCCCGAACGGTGCAACCGGTTGGCACACGCGCCTGGTTCAGGTCGGCAGTCCATGATGAGCCCCGTCGCAGTCCGGCTGCGGCTGGCTCGTTGTGGGGCTGACGGCCGACGCCGGCGAATACGCTGACACCGTGTCCGACGAGTACCACATCGCCGAGTTGTTCGAGGCGGCGTCGGCCGTGAAGATGCAGGCCCATGTGCCCTACTCCGGGTTCCCGGTGGGAGCGGCCCTCCTCGACGAGACCGGACGTATCCACGCCGGCTGCAACGTGGAGAACGCCTCCTACCCGGAGGGGATCTGCGCCGAGGCGAACGCCATCGGGGCCATGGTGGCCGCCGGTGCTCGCTCGATCGTGGAGTTGCTGACCGTCAGCGACGGCGACCTAATCACGACGTGCTGCGGTGGCTGCCGCCAGAAGATCCGCGAGTTCGCCGGCGCCGACGCAGCGATCCACGCCGCCGGCCCTGAAGGCGTGCGCCGCAGCTACACGTTGGCTGAGCTGCTGCCGGACTCGTTCGGCCCCGATCATCTCGCTTGAGGCCTCGATCTTGAACTTGAGTCGTCTCGACTTAGATTTCATGCGCTGACAGTTGTGCTGGGTGAGCTGACGTCGGTAGTGTTGGCTCGACACGTTCGACGAAGGAGCACAACAGCATCATGTCAAGAGCAGTAGGTATCGACCTCGGCACCACGAACTCGGTCGTCGCCGTCCTCGAGGGAGGCGACCCGGTGGTGATCCCGAACGCAGAGGGTTCGCGTACGACGCCGTCCGTCGTCGCCTTCTCGAAGTCTGGAGAGGTGCTCGTCGGTGAGGTCGCCAAGCGCCAGGCGATCACGAACCCGGACCGCACGTTCCGGTCGATCAAGCGCCACATGGGTGAGGACTGGAAGAGCGACGACGTCGACGGCAAGCGATACACACCCCAGGAGATCTCCGCCCGCACGCTGATGAAGCTGAAGCGCGACGCCGAGGCGTACCTGGGCACGGCCGTGACCCAGGCAGTGATCACCGTGCCGGCCTACTTCGACGATGCCCAGCGCACCGCCACCAAGGAGGCGGGCCAGATCGCCGGCCTCGAGGTGCTGCGCATCATCAACGAGCCCACGGCGGCCGCCCTCGCCTACGGCCTCGACAAGGGGTCCGAGGACGAGACGGTGCTCGTGTTCGACCTCGGCGGCGGCACGTTCGACGTGTCCGTGCTCGAGATCGGCGACGGGGTGTTCGAGGTCAAGTCCACCCACGGTGACACGTCGCTCGGTGGCGACGATTGGGACCAGCGGGTCATCGACTGGCTCGTGACCCAGTTCAAGTCGGCTCACGGCGTCGACCTGTCGAACGACCGCATGGCCGTCCAGCGGCTCAAGGAAGCGGCCGAGAAGGCGAAGATCGAGCTCAGCCAGGTTCAGCAGACTCAGATCAACCTGCCCTTCATCACGGCCACAGCGGACGGCCCCCTGCACCTCGACGAATCGCTCAGCCGCTCCAAGTTCCAGGAGATGACGTCCGATCTGATCGAGCGCTGCCGGGTGCCGTTCGAGCAGGCGCTCAAGGACGCCGGCGTCTCGAAGGGCGACCTGCACCATGTGATCCTCGTCGGCGGCTCCACGCGCATGCCCGCCGTGCAGGATCTGGCGCTAGAGCTCACGGGCAGCGAGCCCAACAAGTCGGTGAATCCCGACGAGGTGGTCGCCGTCGGCGCCGCTGTCCAGGCCGGTGTGCTGCGCGGTGACGTCAAGGACGTACTGCTGCTCGACGTCACGCCACTCAGCCTCGGCATCGAAACCAAGGGCGGCGTGATGACGAGGCTCATCGAGCGCAACACGACGATCCCCACCCGCCGCACCGAGGTGTTCACGACGGCCGACGACAACCAGCCGTCGGTGGAGATCCACGTCCTGCAGGGCGAGCGCGAGATGGCCGGATACAACAAGACGCTGGGCAAGTTCCAGCTCGTCGACCTGCCGCCGGCCCAGCGGGGCATGCCGCAGATCGAGGTGACGTTCGACATCGACGCCAACGGCATCGTGCACGTGTCGGCGAAGGACCGCGCCACCAACAAGGAGCAGTCGATGACCATCACGGGTCAGTCGACACTTCCCAAGGATGACATCGAACGCATGGTGAAAGACGCCGAGGCGCACGCCGAGGAGGACCGTTCCCGCCGCGAGGAGGCCGAGGTGCGCAACAACGCCGACTCCCTCGTGTACCAGACCGAGAAGGTGCTGCGCGACCAGGGAGACAGCGTGTCGCCGGAGGAGCGGGCGGCCGTGGAACAGCCGCTGACCGACCTTCGCAGTGCCCTCGAGGGCAACGACAACGCCGCCATCAAGACGGCGACCGACACGCTCATGGCCGCCAGCCAGGCCTTCAGCCAGAAGCTGTACGAGGCGGCGGCGCGCGACGCGAACGCCACCGGCACGTCGGCCAGTGGCCAGAGCGCCGATGCGGGTGCCGGTACCGTTGACGACGACGACGTCGTCGACGCCGAGATCGTCGACGACGACTCGGCCACCGACGAGCAGAAGTGACCCCCGTGTCCGAACAAGAGCTCGCATCCTCAGACGACGAAAGGCCAGGCGACGAGGCGAGGCCACCACCCGCCGACGAGAGTCATGGGACGCAATGCTTCGGCCCCCAGGATGTCGAGCGTGAAGTGTCAGCCGACGAGGGAAGCGCTAGCGACGAGGAGCAGTCGAGCGAGCGCAGCGAGCGAGACCAGCAACAGGGAAGCGCCAGCGACGAGGAGCAGTCGAGCGAGCCAGACTGGCAGCACGAACGCGACCCAGGGGCGCAACGCTTCGGCCCCCGGGATGTGAACGATGGAGGGTCAGGCGACGAGGGAAGCGCCAGCGACGAGGAGCAGTCGAGCGAGCACAGCGAGCGAGACCAGGCAGAGAGCGAGCGAGATCAACTCATCGCCGAGCGCGATGCGCTCAAAGAGCTGATCCAGCGGGTGCAGGCCGACTTCGTGAACTACCGCAAGCGGGCGGCCGCCCAGTCGGCCGCCGACGTGGAGCGGGCGACTGGTCGGCTGGCCGAGGCGCTGCTGCCGGTGCTCGATGCCGCCGAGGCCGCGTACTTGCGCCATCCCGACGAGGTCGGTCCGCTGCTCAACGCCATGCTGAGCGAGTTGCGCAAGCATGGTTTGGAGATGGTCGACCTCGAGAATCAGCGTTTCGACCCCGAGATCGCCGACGCCGTGGCCCACGAGGCCGGCGATGGCGGTGACGTCGTCGTCGCCGACGTGCTGCGCAGCGGCTACCGCTGGAAGGGCACAACCCTGCGTCCCGCCATGGTACGAACCAGGGACTGAAGCGTGGCCGTCAACCGCGAGTGGTTCGAGAAGGACTACTACCAGGTCCTCGGCGTGGCGCACGACGCCGGCCAGAAGGAGATCGTGAAGGCGTACCGGCGGTTGGCTCGCCAACTGCACCCTGACGCCAACCCGGGCGACCCTGGCGCCGAGGAGCGGTTCAAGGAGGTGTCGGCGGCGTACGACGTGTTGGGCGACGAGGCCAAGCGCGCCGAGTACGACGAGGTCCGTTCCATGGGTCCGGTCGGCGGTGGTCCTGGCGGGTTCTCGTTCAACGCCGGCGACATGGATGGTGCCGGCGGTGGCCTTGGCGACTTCCTGGGCCAGATGTTCGGCCGTCGCGGCAGGGGCGACGGCGGCGTGTCGGGTGTTGGTCCCCGGCGCGGCGCCGATCTGCGGGCCGAGCTGACCGTTGGCTTCGAGGACGCAGTGCGAGGAATCACGACCACGCTGTACCTCACGAGCGACGCCCAGTGCTCCACGTGTCACGGGTCGGGGGCCAAGCCCGGCACGTCTCCGCAGGTGTGCCCGACATGTGCCGGGCGCGGAGTCGTCGACGACAACCAGGGCCTGTTCTCGTTCTCCTCGCCGTGCCGAACGTGTCAGGGAACCGGCGTCGTCATCCCCGAGCCGTGCACCACATGCCACGGCAGCGGCGTGGAGAGGCGCCAGCGCGAGGTCCAGACTCGTATCCCGGCGGGCGTGGCCGACGGCCAGACCATCAAGCTGAAGGGACGTGGTGGCCCGGGCCGCAACGGCGGTCCTCCCGGAGATCTGTTGGTCGAGATCCACGTCACCCCGCATCCCCGGTTCGCACGCCAGGGCAACAACCTGACGGTTCGGGTGCCCGTGACGTTCCCACAGGCGGCGCTCGGCGGCAACGTCGAGGTGCCGACGCTCGATGGTGCCCACGTCACGCTGCGCCTTCCACCTGGCACCCAGAGCGGTTCACGGCACCGGGTGCGCAGCAAGGGCGTCACGAGCCGCAAGGGCGCCGGCGACATGATCGTGACCGTGGACGTGGTCGTCCCGGCGTCGCTGAGCGACGAGCAGCGTTCGGCGATCGAGCAACTGGCCGCGGCTAGCGTGGCCGAGGAGGTCACCTGATGGCGGCTCGCACTCGAACCCAGGCGGTGTACGTCATCTCGGTCGCCGCCGAGCTCGCGGGCATGCACCCGCAAACCTTGCGCATCTATGAGCGCCGCGGCCTGGTGCGCCCTGCGAGGACCGATGGCGGCAACCGCCGGTACAGCGACGCCGACATCGAGCTGCTGCGCCGCATCTCGGAGCTGGCGGCCGAAGGAATGAACCTCGAGGGCATCCGCCGGGTGATGCAGCTGGAGGTCGAGAACATCCGCTTGCGCCGCCAACTGGCCGAGGCGAGAGCGGCGGCCGACAACGCCGAAGTCGCAGCGCAACGGCGCCAGCGGCGGGATCTCGTGCCGCTTCGCCAAGCCGTGGCCGTGTTCGGTCAGCGCCCGCCTACCGGCCGGTGAACCGTCCCGTCACGCCGGCGCCGTAGTCGGGGGAGAGGAACCACACTCCCTCGGGCGTCTCGATGTTGAAGAAGTCGTCCTCCTTGCTCGCCTCTGCGCCACCGCCGAGCGCGCCGACGAGACGATCCTTGGCCTTGAGTATCGCATCGGACGTGACGAACGTGAGATCGGACGTCTCGTAGGGAGTGGAGGATGCGGCCGTCGAGCTGTAGTAGCTGAAGCCCGACACGTCCCATCCCAAATCGTCGAGCAACTCGAGCTCCGCTTTGCGTCTGTCGGCGATGATGTCGCGCATCCGTGTGCGGACGTCGTCGTTGTAATCGGATCGCACGATCTCGACGCGGTGGACCTGCCCGTCCTTGGGTGATACCGCCACGTCCCAATTGGGGATCTGGTCGTGGATGTCGGCGGGCTCGGTGTCGAACCCGATGGTGCCGGCGATGTTCCGGTTCTCGAAGGTGTAGTCACCTTGCCCCGACACGGCGTCCCGGAAGCGTGCCAGCACCTCGCGCTCGCTGAGCTTGCTGGCGAACTGGAATCCGAAGTCGTCGTAGCGGGAGGGGTTGTCGCCGAAATCCTGGGCCACGTAGACGAGGTCGACGGCATTCGGCCCGGCCGGCACCATGAGGCCCTCGAGGCCGAAGAGTTCGGTCAGCTCCTCGATGTCGCGCTGGTCGTACTCGCCGACGTCTGCGGATTCGATGGCGCCGACGTCGACGGTGATCAACGGCACCCGGCCTCTGCGACCCGTGGTCGGCGCAGCGGTAGGGTCGGATCGCCGCGGATCCGAGTTCGGCGGATCAGTGGACCTCGGTGTGGAGGCCGTCGTGACCGGCGGACGTGGGGTTGTCGGATCGGTCGGCGGCACCGTGGAAGTGGTCGGGGCCTGGGGCAGCGTGAACGGCGGGTCGCCCGTCGAGTCGGTCGTGGGATCCGTCATCGTCGGGTCCGTTGTCGGATCTGTCACTGTCGGGTCTCTCGTCGGGTCTGTCGTGGGGTCGGTCACCGGCGGGTCCGTGGTCGGATTGGTGAAGTCGACGTCCTCGATGTCGAGATCGCAGTTGAGGCCGGACACGGCATCCTCGATGGCATCGACGGTGTCGCCGTCGGGGTCGTCGACGACGTCATCCAGCTCGGCGCCATCCATCCGCGACTCGACCTCAACGTCGTCGGTGAGACGGTCGAGCTCCTGGCCGGCCGTGCTCAGGTCGCCCGCTTGGACGGCCTCGATCAGCCGTTCGACGTTGCGGCACGCCCGACCGGACGAGAACGAGTCGCCGCCGCCGCCGGAGCCGCATGCAGCCAGCAGCACGACCGACGTCATGGTGATTTCGGCAATGCGGCGTCGGCCGACTGCAGACAGACTGCTGCGATACATACGGTCTTCCTTCGTTGCTGCGGCAGTCCGATCGTACGTGCGTCGAGCCCGTGATGGCGGCTGAGCCGCAGATCAGACGTCTGGGACCGCCACCCGGTTCCCGGGCGGTTCGCTCGGCGGTGGCGAATGCCCGCAGATCAGTTCATAGGCCGAACGCAGCAATGCGACGACATCGGGATCGGTGATCGTCCCGGCTGGCAGTGGGCTGACGTCGGGAAGGTCAGGCATCGTGATGCCGTCGGGCACCCGCAGTGCCGGCCCCAACGGATCGGAGATTGCCTCGGCAGCCGCTGGGCCCCGGCCGGTCGGGACGTCGACCGTCGATGAGCGCCAGCGGGCGAGCGTGTCGGG
>Ga0136620_10001706_pt1 | contig 10472 bp, 10 predicted proteins | sample AntDrymUQ4162106_2_FD_104806 | JGI IMG/M metagenome (GOLD analysis project Ga0136620, IMG submission 104806) | Polar desert sand microbial communities from Dry Valleys, Antarctica - metaG UQ416 (21.06) | ecosystem: Environmental > Terrestrial > Soil > Desert | place: Antarctica: Dry Valley... | reverse complement strand
GGATGGAAGCGGGGATCGGTGGGGGATCAGGTCAGTTGGAATCAATCGAGGCCCTGACGCTGCTCGGGGCGGTGCCCGGGGGCGGACAAGCCGAGGTGCGTGAGGATCTTGGCAATCACCGGGGCTCGATGGCGGCGATGATCTTCAAGGTGCCAGCGCACTTGGGGGCACTGCTCGATGTCGATCTCGAACACTAGCTGTTCTCCATCCGGCTCAGCCACAGTTCGCGGCGGGCTGCGTCGCGCTCCTTGGCGCGCTCACGGGCCGCGAGCCACATCAAAATTAAGTCGAGCAGAAATACGGCGACGAGCACGCCGACCTAAACGGCGACGCGCCTCCACCGCTCGTTTGGTTGAATTTTGCCACTCCGCTCCGCGCTACTCATAAAAGTTCTCCCCCGACAAAAATCCCGACGCCCTTCGCCGGTATTATCTATCCCCGTCGCAAAAGCGCGTCAAGGTCGGCGATTTACGCGACCGCCGTCACCTGCTACAGGAGTCATCTGGTTGCGCTGGTCTCATCGACCTAGAATTCTCAGAGGTCACCGCCGAAGTCGCCAAAGTCAGCGCCGATATTGCCGTCCATGTCGGCGGCCATCTCGTCGCCGGCGTCTGGACCGACGTCTTGATGAGCATCTCCGGCCTCGCCCGTGTCCTGCTGATCGCCGCCTTCTGCCCCGGCGCCGCCGAAAAACGCCTGGGCAATGGCGCTGCCCACCACGACGCCCGCGATGCTCGACAGGAAACTGGAGGCCATGATGCCGCCCATGCCCGCGCCGCCGCCCATCCTTCCAAAAGTACGCTCGATCGTGCCGGGTTGACGGATTTCGGCGCGGGTCGCCATGCGCGCGAGAGAGCGCGGGTCATCCTTGGCCTGCGCGCGCTCGGCTTCAGGGGCGTCGGCGCTCAACTCTTCGAGCACCAAGCGGCGTTGTTCCGCCGTCAGCCGCGCGAATGCTTCGGTGTGGGCCTGCTCGATGGTCTGGGGCGGCGCGGTTTGCAGCATGTAGCGGTAACGCGCCACTGCCTGCTCGTCGCTCGACCGTCCGGTTAATGGTTGATCCTCAACTTGTCGCCGGGTCTGTTGCTGCTGCGTGGCTTCTTTACGCCCGAGTAGTTTATCGACGATACTCATGATTTATCTCCTCTGCTTAGGGAATAGGAATTTTAAACGCCCTTTTTCATCAAGAGGCATAGTACTGCTGGGCTCGCGAGCCGTCAAGCCGGTCCTCGGCCTGGGCATTGTGGGCCGTTCATCAGCCCGAGGCGCCATGTTTCGGCGCGTTTTCGCGTCTCGGGTGGGCGCAGGCCAAGGGAGGCGGTCCGTTTAAGGGGCTGAACCGGATGGGATCGGAGATCCGGGGGAGGTCAGGCCAGTTGGAATCGGTTGAAGGCCCTGGCCGGGGATCGGGGCAGTGCCCGGGCGGGCAAGCCGATGCGCGAGGATCCTGGCGATCAATGCTCGATGGCGGCGATGATGGTCAGGGTACCGCCGCACTGCGGACACTGTGCGATGTCGATCTCGAACACTCGTGCGAGCAGCCGGGCTCAGCTCATGGGGGCAGGCCCCGCGGGAGGGAGCCCAACGACTTTCCACTCGAGTGTCTCCCTATCGATCTGTCCGATGACGAAACCGCAAAACTCCTCGAGTTCCTTCAGGACCAAACAATGGGCCGTTGTCTTCAATCATAAAGGGATGGATAGTGGCTCCTAGAGCTGATGACGCAGCTCCTTGTGTCATCGCTGACTGGAAAGGAGCCACCGATGAGTTTAATCAAGCGACCGAATAGTGTGCGAATGTAGAACCGCAAAGGCGTTTCGACGGGAAATGAAAGGTCGATGCGCGCTTCCAGTTCGCGCTACAAGCCGATCAAACGCCTCAGTGCATTCCTGGGGCAGTTCGCCGCCGGAAAGTGTTTCGTTCTTGAGGACGGCGATGTCGGAGATTGGGTCGCAATAGATCACTACCAACTTCGTCTCATCATTACCATCCCACGATCTGATCGTGGTGTCGACTTCATCGAAGTGACCGTCCGGGATTCGTGGTAGGCAATGCGCCGCAGTGATGACGTATCGCCCAGCGGCCACGAAGCCGCAGCCATCCATCACTCAGACAATGGATCGGGTTGCCTCTTGTATATCAAATGGAAGTTTCATCCTGTTGTACGACGTGTTCAATTAAAGCCGGCGTAGACGACTTCGATATCGCCTCCCGGTGCGCCCTCCGTCGTGTGGCGTACCGCTCCGCGTACACGGGTGCCTGCCGCCGCAAGGGTCGCAACGATCCGACGGCCGAGATACCCCGTTCCGCCGAATACCGTGACCCGACCGTCACCCATTGAGGGGTTGATGATTCCGCTTGGACGACAAGCGGCTCTGTCGCTTCATGGTGTCCTCCAGCCCGCGCCGAGGCGTGTTACCTCATGGACGTAAGTATAGCGGGTAGTCATGAACGAACGCGTGTGCTCTTGGGGCCTACGGACCGAGGAGGAGGTGACCGAGGCGCGCGCACGGAAGGCGGAGTACTGCGGGAGTATCGGGCCAGGGTACAATGATCCTGTCCAGGAGGAGAAGGCTGCGGTCTACAAGGAGCTGGGCTACCGCCCGGCCGGCATGGTCGGCAAGCACTTAACCGCCCGCCCTATGAAGACGCGCAAGGGGGTTCACGGTCCCGGCCATCGCGGCGGACGGGAAGACCGGGGATACGTTGTTTCGATATCATTAGGGGATACATAAGATGTATACATACACCATAAAAACTGACGCATTGGCAGTCGAGATCGAGGCATCAACCATCGACGCGGCGGCCGTTACGTTCGGCCGCTCGGCCGGCTTGAGCGGCGACAACTGCCAAGAAATCCTGGAGTCTGTGTCCGGGATTGTCGGTGCCTGGATGTGGATAGAATCTGATGACGCCCCGGATGGCGACAGGCGCGGCGGCAGTAGCCCCCAGGTACTACAGGAATACCTCGCCAAGCTCGCTGCGCGGGAGGCAGCTGAGAACCCGCCCCGTTTGGAAATTGTCTCCCGTGCCCAGGCGGACACGGATTACACCATCGCTTACATCGACGGCAAGCCCGTCGCCATCGTCGAGGAGTCGGACGGAGGGTTTTACGGGTTCGTCGAGGACAGGGAGTATGTCGAGAACCTCCACGAGCAGCGCTGCTGGTACGTAGAGGACGGTAAGTGGCGCCACGCCTTAGCTCAGCGCGACGCCATCATCGATATCCTGGAGGGCTACACCCTCCGCGAAATCAACGACGGTAGTCAAGAAGTCTACGACGTTGACCTCGAAGAGGCGTTCGCCGAGTAGATATAGGGACGGCGAAGGCGTTGTTCGATCGATAAGTTTCCAAGAAGCGCTTCCACAACCGGCCGGCGGATAGAAATAGCGAGATTCTGCCTAGCACATTACCTTCGAACTCTGCCTAATCAAAGGTTAAGTAGCGAAAAAGGAGCAAACGTAATGCGACAAGTTCATACGGCCAAAGACTTAGTGGAAAGCTCACCTTATTGAGGGGGTGACGCAAGGGCGAGCACCCGGGCGCCGGGAGGCGAGCCCACCGGTGCCGGTCAAGTGACCTTGGCTGGCAGGATGATCTGGAGCGGAACGGCGCCTACCAGCTCACCCGCTGATCGAACTCGTACTCGGGTAGGGGTTCACTCAAGGCGAACGTATCGCTTTCGCACGTATCGAAGTCCTCCTCCCAGGAAGGACCGCGGGCGGCCGGGGCGATGTGCGGTGCCTTTGTGGGCTCGCCGAGGTACGCGAGGATGCGCGTGATCGATCCGCTGTCCGTGACGAAGGCGATCAGTCGCATCGGCTCCCCACAGCGGGGGCACCGCAGCGGGAAGACTTCGTAAATGCGGGCGACTAACATCGCCCACAAATAGGTTGACGGGGAGCGTGATTTCTCTGTTGCCGCTTGGGCGGGTGTTGGGGCAGGGCCGGCTCGACCCCTGCGCGGATCCCGCCATCGGGAGGCCGGCGTGGGCGGTCACCGCCGCACGCAGCGGGGCATTCGGGGTCAGGACGCCATGGTAGCGGTGACGGTGCCGGCGTGGTGGCGGGATGAGGGTCGCCAGCCGCTCGAAGAACTCCATGGGCGTGAGAGACAGCACCGTCTGCCCGTCCGGTCGGGGCTTGGGGAGCTGATAGATCAGACGCTGCATCCTCGGCGCGGCATGGAGGGCCCGTCCCTGTCCCCGGCGCGCGGCCGGCTGCGCCCAGAGCAGCCGCTCGCTCGCAAAGATTCGGGCGGGCACAATACCGTAGCAGGCGCTCCAGCCCCTTCCGGTCCGTGGCCTCGATGCGGATCACGGCATCGAGAGAGAAGCCACCCCCGTGCTCCCATTGCCGCATCTCGGCCGCGGCCTCCGGCGGGATGAGCCCGCGCCGCGCGAAGAGCCGCAGCACACGGGTACGCGCCGCGCGTTGCACGGCGGCGATGTCCGCAGGACAGAGCAGCGAGCTTCGTGAAATTGCACCCTTTCCCCTTGGGCACCGAAGACACCATCGATGACCGCACAATGAAAGTGGAGGTGGGATTGAAATAGAGTTTCATGCTTTCGCCTCCATATAGATTTGAGACCTGTCGCAGTTAGTGGAAATCTATTTTACAGATCTTCGATGTGCAGCTTCACCGTGGCGTCTTTCCATGCAGCGACAAACTGCTGTTCGACAAGCATAGCCTCGCTGTCGCGTTTTTGCGCCGTCAAGCTTTGCCATAGGCCAAACAGGAGCCGCCCGTCGCGCGGCTGTTTCTCGATGGCTGTTCGGAAGACCGACTCTGCCTCTCTAGGCCTGCCGCTGCGCAGTAGCGCGGCGGCCAACGATTGCCGCACCGGGTAGAACCATGCCGGCGGCTCGTCGTATTGGATTTTGGACTCGAGTTTGACCGCCCTGCGCCACTCTTCAAGAGACTTTTCTTTTTCGCCGCGCGCCCAGGCAAACTGCGCATCGAGAATGGCCGCGGCCAGGGCAAGAATATCCGACGATTTATTGTTGATTATAAATTGGGATTGTGGCGGCACCGCTTTGCGCAGAGATCCAAACTGCTTTCGCTCCGCCGCCGCTTCGGCGAGCTTGCCCTGTCCGGCCAGAGCCATCGCACGCGCGTAATGCCGGAAAGCTCGGTGGAGCTTCCGCTCGGGACCCGGATCGGCTGCCTTGAGAATATCGTCCCAGCGATGGAAGCGCAGATCGACCATCAGCGGATAGAGGTGAAACCCTTCGAGCATCTGCATTTGTAAGTCCGCAGCGCCGACGTTCGAGCCATCTCCTGGGCTGCTTGGCGCGCCTCATCGTAGCGGCCCTGCTGCGCCCGCGCGTAAGAGATGAAGTGGATGTTGTGCGTCCAGTACATCAGAGGATAAACGCCTGTTGCCCCGGTGCGTTCGACAAATGCCTTATCCGCCTGTGAGGCATTCACGTTGGTCTTTGCCGCTAGCTCGTAGTCGCCAGTCTGAAGAAAAATATGGCCGGGCATGTGAACCAGGTGCCCGGCGCCGGGAACAAGCGTCATCAAACGCTCCGCGCTGGGGATCGCGCGTTCGAGGTTTGGCGAAGCTTCCACGGCATGAATGTAGAAGTGGTTCGCACCCGGGTGATTAGGATCGCGCTTCAGGACGGACTCAAGCACCGCAACGAGCTCAAGCGTGCCTGGAGCCGGCTTTCCGTCGGCTGTCCAGAGCTGCCAGGGCCGGAGCATCATCAGGCTCTCCGCAAACAGGGTGGCGGCATCGAGGTCGTCCGGGTATTTTTTCACGACCGCGCGCATCGCGTTGCTGTACTCGAGGTGGAACTTCTTCCAGTTTGACTTTGGGTTTGTCGAAGGATAGCGCTTCGCCAAGGGGCGGATGTAGTCTTGCTCACGGGCGCTGGCTCTCGTCGCGCGCTCAAGCGAATTCCGCACCGCGCCGTAGGTCGTTTTGGCGCGGTTAGGGTCTACCGCGCTATCGTTGTAGTTCGGTCCGGTAGAAACCGCTATGCCCCAATATGGCATTGCCGCTTCAGGATCGAGCTCAGCGGCGCGCTGAAAATAACGGGCGGCTTCGTCACGATTGAAGCCGTAAAGAAGTGTCAGCCCCTGATCGAAGTAAATTTGCGCTTCAGCACTTTTGGTCGTGATCGGATGATGGTAGTTGCCCAATCCGGGGTGAAGCTCAACGACTTTCTTCGTTTTATTTCCATGCTGGTGTTGTCCGATTGCGGTAGAAACAAAAAATGTGAGAACGAAAAAAACTAATATTGCCCGCCTTCCTTACCTCCGTTTGTTTCTGCAAGCATCTACCATTGATGTTCAATGCCGAAAACGCTAACCCATAAGACCATCAGCGTGAACCTGCCCGTTCGGGCGTATAGGAATTATAAACGCCCTTTTTTGGCAAGAGGTAGAGTACTACTGGGCTCGTGAGCTGTCAACATGCGAGCCCTTGGCCTGCAATCGGGGCATTTTCGGGCCCTTCCTCGGCCCGGAGGGGTTATGATTCGGGGCGTTTTGGCGTCTCGGGCGAGTGAGGGCCAAGAGATTGTCCGCTCAGGGCTGAACCGGAGGCAACGCCACCCCCCGTGCCGGCCGGCGTGACTGTTGCCATGGTCAGTCTCGGCACAACAATCGGTGGCGACAAGAAGGTGAGCAGTGCGACGGAGAGCTTTGCGAAGGACGACACGATCTACACCTCTGTCGACACTCTGGGCACGGGCACCGTCACGCTCAAGGCCAGGTGGACCTACCACAAGAACGGGCAGGTCGCCGTCGTCAAGGAGGATACGCAGACCATCGCGCCGGCTGGGCCCGCGACCAGCGAGTTCCATATTAGCAAACCGGGCGGCTGGCCGGCGGGCGACTACCAGGTCGAGGTGTTTCTGGGCGACGCGTCCGCGGCTGTCAAGAAGTTCGTCGTGAAATAGACAAGGCCACCGGGTCTAGCACAATGTGTGTCCGATGCGAGCAAACGGACTCGCGGGTCGGCACGTCGGCCACCTCGTGGCGCGCGACGGCCATGCAGCCTCCGCCGGGCGCGAGCGAGGTTCCGGCTTGGGAGTCTGGATGCGCTCGCTCTAGATAAACCGATCCTCTCTGTCCTTGGGCTGAATGGCGATAACGCAGGGGCGGGGCGGGCCGTTCAGGTTTCCCGCGATATTGCTCGGCCAGTTGCTCCCGCGCGGCACGGTGCGGTTCTGCGTGGACACCTGGCCGGTGAGGTCCAAAAGCTCGATGTGGGCGGTGGGGCAATTATTATATGCCACCCCCAGCGCCCAACCCGATCGCGCAGATTACCCGGGTCATGCAGCTGCAGAAGTACATGCAGCAGCCCCAGTCGAATAACGCTCTCTTGCAGCGATACGGCCAGAGGCCCGCTGGGATGACCGTACAACCGTCAGGCGCAGGCCGATCGGGACGCGTGCGATCGGCTGCTCAAGGCCATCTTACCGCGGCTTGGGCCAGCCGCCAGATAGCCCGTGTGACGGGTAACCCGCTAAGCACCGTGCAGCGCGCATTGCAGGGTGATCTACCCGTATCGCCAAGATCGCCCGATAGAGGACGCGCCCGCCTGGAAGAAGCGCCGGGCCAAGCTTGAAAGCCTCGCGATCGATCAACTGCAGCCGACCCGAGGTCCCACAGCGCCGTAAGGCGCGGGTGTCGAGGAGCTGTTTGCCACGAGCGCGGGCATTGAGGTCTCAATTCTGTCCGCAAGCCGAGTTAGATAGGCGCTGGATCGAGCTACAGGACAAATCTTCTTCGCGAGCCGGCATTCCCTCCCGTTCACAGGGACGAAGTTGTACCTCGTCGCCGGCTCACCGCCGCCCAAATAGCGAGAACGATAATGGCTCCGACCGTGGCGCCGATTAGGCCCGCGCCCTGATCAGCACGATACCATCCGAGGGCCTGCCCGAGGTAGGTCGCCAGGAAAGCTCCAACAATACCGAGGATGGTGGTCAAGATGAAGCCTGACGGCTCGTTCTTACCGGGCATGATCAGCTTCGCAATCACGCCAGCCACGAAACCGATAATAATGGTCCAGATGATGCCCATGTCGTTGTTCTCCTAAGGCACGATCAAGGGGAAGTGGCGGTGTCGCGGAAGGCCAGATCGCTCGGAAACTAACCGGGAGAGGGCACGTTCGTCTGCACCGTAGCCGTCCGCCTTCCGGTCACGAGCGAGAAAAGTCCGTTGCGGCTGGAAGCCGTCCGTCCGGGGTGTACTGGTCGACGGCATCCGGCAGGTTGCGTGAGAGCCTCGACAGGAGCTCTTCACGCGACAGCCCGGTTTTTTGGGACAAGGTGTCCAACACGTCCGGTCCGATGGCCTGTTCAAGCTGGTGCGGGGCGACCTGTTGGTTCGGCCCCTTTCGGACCCAGGAGTCGGCTACCTCGCCCTGGCCGTTCTGCTTGAATCGCTCGATCAGTTCACTGAGTCCGCCGCCCAGCAAGCCTCCGACGCCTCCGCCCCCCAGATTCCCGAGCAGCCCACCTAAGGCACCCTGCTGATGGCCTTGCCCGGCAACACCGGGATTGTTGGAGGACGAGCCCAGCATCTCTGCGAGCTTGTCACGGTTTTGGTAGCCTGCCACGGCGAGAAGGCCTAACAGCGCTGTCATGGACTGAAATCCGCGACTCATTTTGTGCTCCCTCGGTGCGGTATAGGAATTTCAAACGCCCTTTTTCGGCAAGCGGAAGAGTACGGATGTACCCGCGGGTTGTCAATGACGCGATCCGACGGTCCAGGATGCGGGATGTTTCGGGCCCTTCATCCCGTCCGAGACGCCCGGATTGGGGGCGTTTTGGCCTTTCGGGCGAGTGGCGGCCAAAGGGGGCTGTCGGCTCAGGGGGTGTACCGGGTGGGAGAGGGTCGCGGGCTGGGATCAGGACCGGGGTCGGTCGAATGACCGCGCGGGCTATCGGGGCGGTGCCCGGGCGGGCAAGGCGCCAATGGTGACATTGCCCCGGACGGTAGTGCCGGGCCCCATGGGCTTCCCGGTGGCATCGCACGCGCACCGATTCGGAAGCCGCGGGTCACTCAAGCGGCGATCGAGATCGCGAGCCAGTACACGCCTGGCACGCGGCAGACCTAGGAAACCGTAGAGGTCCTGAGCTGAGTACCCGACTGTCGTAGGCGTAGCGGCGCACGCCCTCGTGCCGGGGAAGCAGGGGACTCGAGGTCCTCCATGAGGTTCTGCTGTATTACGTCCACGCCAACGCCCCACCCACCTGCACCCAGTTCGCCCCGTCATAGACGAACGAGGTCGCCCCCTTCTGGTTCGCGGTCCCGGCACCGTCCGCGGCCTTCTTGAAGGCGCCGTTCCAGGTGATGGCCCGCCCCCCGCTCGCATCCTGCGTAAAGCTGAAGACGAGCATCGCGCCCGTGCGCGGGTTCGTCGGTGCGTTGATGGTGAGGTTGCCGGTCAGCGTCCCGACGATCACCCGCTCGCCGAGGGAACCGTCCGGGGTGATGGTCGCGGTGTAGGCGATGGATTGCGCGGCCCCGGTCGGTAGCGCGGCGGGATCGGTGAGCGACTGGACCACATTGGTCCCGTCGGCGTACAGCAAGGCCCGCTTGCCCTGCGTGACCGCCACTCCGGTCCCCGAGGCCGTCTTGACCGTAAGGGTGAAAGCGCCGGTCGTGTTGTTGTAGACGATCCATTTCCAGGGTGCCGCCGGCACGATGACGTCGATGTTGGCCGTCAGCGCACCGGTGAGTTCCAGGATCTGGTTTCGGGCCTCCTCGGCCGAGAGCGTCACATCGCTACCGCCCGCCACCGACTTCGAGAGCCGGCCGACGATCGGATAGACGACCCAGCTCATGCCGTCGAAGGCGTACTCCGTGTCCTCGTCATTGAGCCAGAGCCGGACGCCCTCGATGGGCGCCCAATAGGTCCAGGCCCCGCCGTAGTAATGGGCGATCTGGTTGGTCTTGCCAGACCAAACCCCGGTCGCGCCCGAGGGGATGATGTAGGTATCGCCGGCCTCGGGGCTGCCGGGCGGCGTGGTCAGGTCCTTGTCGAGGGCACGGATCGTCCGGCCCTCGATCTGGCGCAGCGCGGTGTTGTGGGTGGTCTCCTTGCTGGCCTGGCTGGAGACGATCTCGTCCAGCGCGAGAATGGGTGTGGTCAAACCGTTGCCTCCCCAGGAAACCCCCTGGCCCTGTCCGTTGACACCTGATACACCTTCACGGACACCGCGGCCTGGTTACTGCCGAAGTCGATCACCTGGTCGGCGCTGGAGTACACCAGCGTCGCCACCGTCAGGCTCGCGAATGTGCGCACCACGTCCACGCCATCCAGGACCTCGACCTCGTGTAACTCAGCGTCCTCGAAGAGCGGCGCATCGACCCGATCGCGCCACTCCGCCTCGGCCCGCGTGCGCCGGATCCACGTGATGGTGAGGTCCCCGGAGGAATTGCGCGACCCCTTGATATGCACCGGGCTGTAGCACTCTCGACCGATGCCGCGGTTGGTCAAGGGGATGGG
>Ga0136620_10001704_pt1 | contig 10479 bp, 13 predicted proteins | sample AntDrymUQ4162106_2_FD_104806 | JGI IMG/M metagenome (GOLD analysis project Ga0136620, IMG submission 104806) | Polar desert sand microbial communities from Dry Valleys, Antarctica - metaG UQ416 (21.06) | ecosystem: Environmental > Terrestrial > Soil > Desert | place: Antarctica: Dry Valley... | reverse complement strand
TCGAGGATCTGCTCGTCCTCGGCGTAGCCGAGCGCGCGGAGCAGGACGGTGACCGGGAGCTTGCGCTTGCGGTCGATGCGCACGTAGACGCGACCCTTCTTGTCGATCTCGAGCTCGAGCCACGAGCCGCGAGCCGGCATCAGGTTCGCGATGAAGACCTGCTTCTCGCGGTCCTTGGGCTCCATCACGTAGGCGCCCGGCGAGCGGACGAGCTGGGTGACGACGACGCGCTCGGTGCCGTTGATGATGAACGTGCCCCACTCCGTCATCCACGGGAAGTCCCCCATGAAGACGGACTGCTCGCGGATCTCGCCGGTCTCGCGGTTCTGGAAGGCGACCTTCACGGTGAGCGGCCGCGCGTAGGTGAGGTCCTTCTCGCGGCACTCGGAGATCGACGCGACCGGCTCGTCGAAGGTGATCTCCTCGAAGACGACCGCCAGGTTGCCCGTGTAGTCCTCGATCGGCGAGACGTCGTCGATCGTTTCCCGTAGGCCGCCCTTCTCGGGATCGACGAGACTGTCGAACGACACCTTCTGGATGTCGATCAGGTTGGGGAGGTCGAGGGCGTTCTCGAGCCGCGCGAAGCTGCGACGCGAGCGCGGGGCATCAACACGTGCCAAGGGTCCAACTCCTTTGGAGGTTCGGGCGGAGAACAGCGAGGGACCGCGCGAAGCGCGACCGCTAAATATAGCACAGCAGAGCCCGCCCCCTACGGGGCGGTGAAACGGGCCTCACGGTCCCCGCTCCGAGGCCCCGCGGTATGTGGCGGGGCGCTCCCGAGGAGCGGCTTCGGCTATAGGCCGACGCCCAGAGTACCGGATTTTGGGAGGCTCATGGGGTGCTCGCCAAGCTGCTCCGCTCCCTCGCCCGCGCGCGTATTGCGCTGCTCCTCACCGCGGTGGGCGCCGGCCTTGTCGTCGTGATCCTGCTGGCCGGGGGGAACGATCGCGGCGGCGAGGGCGGCGCCGATGCGCCGGCGATGGGGACCCGGGCCTGCGAGGAGGCCCGCGTCACCGAGCGCGTGAGCGGCGAGGCCTCCGAGGAGGCGACCGCGACCGCGCGGCGCGAGGTCTCCGTCACGGAGGAGGCGACGGCGACCGTGCCGATCGCCGGGGGCGGCACCGTCGAGGCCACGGCGACCGTCACCGAGAGCGGCGCGATCGAGACCAAGGCGAGCGCGACCGAGTCGGCGAGAGCGGCCGAGCAGGCGTCCGGCGAGGGGCGGGCGTGCGCGCGGGCGGCGACTCGCAAGGCCGCGCGGGCGCGGGCGCGGGAAGGGGCCGAGGCGGAGGCGACGGAGGAGGCGAGCCGCGCCGCCGAGCGGGCCGCGGTCGCGCGCGCGGCACGAGAGGCGCGCGCCGCGGCGGACGAGGCCGCTCAACAGGCCGCGGATGAAGAGGCGGAGCGGGAGGCGGCCGAGCTCCGAACGGAACTCAGCTCGCGCGCGCGAGAGAGTGCCGTGGCGCAGGCAACCCGCGCGGCGGAACGCCGGGCCGCCGGGGTGGAGTAAGGGCTCCCTGCACGCCCCGCAACCTTCGGACGACGTTTGATGAGTTGTCCACCCCAGAGGATGGCTAACTCAGCAAACGTGGCCCGTGCGCGACCGGGGCGCGGCCCGCCGAAGCTACTTCAGCTCGACCGTGCCGCCCGCCTCCTCGATGTCGGCCTTGAGCTTGTCCGCCTCCTCGCGCTCGATGCCCTCCTTGACGGGCTTCGGCGCCTCGTCCACGAGCGCCTTCGCCTCCTTGAGGCCGAGCCCGGTGGCGGCGCGGACGACCTTGATCACCTGGATCTTCTTCTCGCCGGAGCCGGTCAGAACGACGTCGACCGTGGTCGACTCCTCCTCGGCCTCCGCCTCCGCCCCACCCGGGGCGCCGGCTGCGGGCGCCGCCGCCGCGACCGCCGTGGCGGACACGCCGAACTCCTCTTCGAGCGCCTTGATGCGCTCCGAGAGCTCGAGCACCGAGATGCCCTTGAGCTCGTCGATCCACTTCTGCGTGCTGGTTGCCATCTAGCTCTCCTTCGCTTCTGCCTCTTCCGAGGCCTCTGATTGCTCGTCCGACGCTTCCGCCTCGGTTGAAGTCTCTTCCCCGATCAGTCCCTCATCCTGGATCTGGCCGAGCTGGAGGGCGAGACCCTGGATCATCGCCGCGAGTCCGCGCACCAGCCCCGTCAGCGGCGCCGCGAGCACGCCCACGAACTGGCCCTGAAGCGCGTCGCGTCCGGGCAGCCGGGCGATCGACTCGATCTGCTCGATGGTGAGCGGCTCCCCGTCCATCGTCCCGCCCTTGAACGCCAGTAGCTGGTGCTCGCGCCGGAAGGTCGCGACCGCCTTTGCCGCCAGGGCCGCGTCGCCCTTCACGAACGCAAACGCGGTCGGGCCCTCCAAGACCTCCTTGAGCGAGTCGGCGCCGGCCTTGTCGGCGGCGCGCGAGGTGAGCCGATTCTTCACGACGCGAAAGCTCGCGTCCGCCTCGCCAAGGCGTGTCCGCAGCTCGACGGCCTGCGTCACCGACAGCCCGCGATAGTCGATCGCGAACACGGCGTCGGCGTCCGCGATTTGCGCCGCCACCTCATCTACGACGGTTGCTTTCTGTTCCTTGTTCATTCGCTGTCTCGGTTCGGGTCTGTTCTCGCCAAAGAAAGAGCCCGCGCAAGCGGGCTCGGGTCGCGGAGCTCGATGATCCGCCGCCGGCCGCCTGCCAGGGACTCACGCCACCCGCTTTAGCGGTGGCTGCCGAGGGTCTCGGGCGTCACTCTCTGGTGGGCCCGAGAGCTTAGCGGGCCTGTGCCTCAAGCCTTCATCATCCGCGCGAGGAGCCGGTCGCGTAGGCGGTCGCTGGTCAGGCTCTGAAAGCGCGCCTGCAGCTTGGCGTCGACGCCGACCAGGTAACGCGTCCGAGGACGGGTGGCGGTGAGCGCGTGGGCGACGACCTCGGCGACCCGCCGCGGCGGAATGCCGCGTTCGCCGGTCTTGCGTCCCAGCTCGCTGAACCGATCGAGAGAGGCTCCATAGACCCGGTCGGCCTCCGGGTCGAGGCGCTCGCGGAACGTCTTGGCCGTGGACGCGCCCTTTCCCCAGATCGGAGTGTCGATCGACCCCGGCTCGACGATCGCCACGCGCACCCCGAGCGGCCCCAGCTCCTGTCGGAGCGAGTCGCCGATCGCCTCGATCGCGAACTTGGAGGCGTTGTAAGGGCTCATGAAGGGGAACGCCATCCGGCCGCCGATCGAGCTCATGAAGACGATCCGCCCGCGGCGTTGCCGAAGCTGGGGTAGGAACGCCTGGGTTACCGCCACCTGGCCGGTCACGTTGATCTCGAGGACCCGACGGAACTCCTCGAGCGGGATGTTCTCGAGCGGTCCCGCCCCCTGCACCCCGGCGTTGTTGACGAGCCCGACGAGCCCTCCGTCGGCGGCCTCTGCCACGCGTGCCGCGGCGGCGTGGGTGGCGGCCTCGTCCGTCACGTCGAGGATCAGCGGCTCGAGCGCACCAGAGGCCTCGACGCGGAGGCGCTTCCCGTCCTCCTCCCTGCGCACGCCCGCGAAGACGTGAAACCCGAGCTCGTCCAGGTGTAGGGCGCAGGCCCTGCCGATCCCGCTCGAGCTGCCCGTCACGACCACGGCGCCCCGACTCGCGCTCACGCGGGTGATACTAGGTCAGGCGACCGCCTCGGCGGCCTCTTCCTCTTCCTTGATCTCCTCGATGATGTCGCGCGTTCGTCCCGGGTCCACACGCACGCCCGGGCCCATCGTCGTCGCGAGCGTGATCGTCCGCAGGTAGCGGCCCTTGGCCGCTGCGGGCTTGGCGCGGATCAGCTCGTCCACCAGCGCGGCGTAGTTCTCGAGCAGCGGGCGGGCCTCGAAGTCGGTGCGCCCGATCGTCACGTGGACGATCGCGGAGCGGTCGGTGCGGTACTCGACCTTGCCTGCCTTCGACTCCTGCACGGCCCGCCCGACATCCTCGGTGACGGTCCCGACCTTCGGATTCGGCATCTTCCCCTGCGGGCCGAGGATGCGCCCGAGTCGCCCCACCGTGGGCATCATGTCCGGTGTCGCAATCGCGACGTCGAAGTCGGTGAAGCCGTCCTGGACGCGCTGGGCGAGGTCGTCGTCGCCGACGTGGTCCGCGCCGGCGTCCTGGGCGTCACGCGCCTTGTCCCCCGTCGCGAAGACCGCGATCGTGATCTCCTTGCCGAGACCGTGGGGAAGCGCGATCGTCCCGCGCAGCTGCTCGTCGGCGTGGCGCACATTGAGCCCGGTGCGCACGTGGCACTCGACGGTCTCCTTGAAGTTGCCCGACTGCATGTCCTTGATGAGGTGGATCGCCTCGGCGGGCGCGTAGGAACGCTCGCGATCGACACGCTCGTAGAGGTCGCGATAGCGCTTGCCGTGGGCCATCAGCGCCCCACCTCCACGCCCATCGAGCGCGCCGTGCCCTCGATGATCTTGGTGGCCTGATCGAGGTCGTCGGCGTTCAGGTCGGGCATTTTGGCCTCGGCAATCTGGCGCGCCTGGTCGCGAGAGATCGAGCCAACCTTCTCGCGGTGCGGCTCGCCCGAGCCCTTGTCGACGCCCGCGGCCTGCTTGATCAGCACCGCTGCCGGCGGGGTCTTCGTGATGAAGGTGAACGAGCGGTCCTCGAAGACCGTGATCACGACCGGGGTGATCGTGCCGCCGGCGTCCTGGGTCTGGGCGTTGAAGGCCTTGCAGAACTCCATGATGTTGACGCCGTGCTGGCCGAGCGCGGGGCCCACCGGCGGCGCCGGGTTGGCCTGGCCGCCAGGGACCTGGAGCTTGATCATCGTGAGGACTTTCTTGGCCATAACAGAAAGAGGAAGAGTCAGACTAGCTGGAGCGAAAACCGAGCAATCCTAGGACGCAGGGTCGAAGGCTTGGTGGGCCAAGCCGAGACCCGAGGACAAACGGAGTGCGAAGGTTTGCAGCCCAGCTAGACCTTCTTCACTTGGTCGAAGCCGACCTCGACCGGCGTCTCGCGGCCGAAGATCGACACGAGCACCTTGAGCTTGGCGGCGTCCTCGTTGATCTCCGAGATCTCGCCCGAGAAGTCGGAGAGGGGGCCGGACACCACCTTGACGGACTCCCCAATCGAGAACTGGGCGCGGGGTCGCACGCGGGCACCCTGCTCCACGTCGCGGTTCAGCATGCGATCGACCTCGGTCTGGGGTAGCGCGACCGGCTTGTTCTGCGGCCCCACGAATCCGGTGACCCCGGGGGTGCCCTTGACGAGCGTCCACGCGTCGTCGTTCATGTCGACGTTCACGAGCACGTAGCCCGGCATCGTCCGCCGCTCGGTCTGTACCTTCTGCCCGTCCTTGATCTCCGAGATCTGCTCGGTCGGAATCACGATCTGGCGCACGCGACGTTGCTGGCCGAGCGACTCGATGCGATGCTCGAGGTTGTGCTTGACCTTGTTTTCGTGACCTGAGTAGGTGTTGACGGCGTACCAGCGAAACACTGCTTGAGACTTCTCCTCGTGGTTGTTGCGCCGCTCAGAGGAGCGCCTGGATCAGCCTCGAGAAGATCGCGTCGAGAGCGCCTAGGTAGGCGCCCGCGATCACGACGAAGCCGAGCACGACCCCGGTGAGCGTGGTGAGGGTCTTCCGGTCCGGCCACTGAACCCGCCTGAGCTCGGCCCGGACCGCGACCAAGAACGCCACAACTCTACCGCGCTGCTTCTCGTCGCCACGGTCACGTCCGCCCGCGCCGGCGGTCGGACGCTCGTCCCCTTCGAGCTCCGGCGCCGGCGGCGGCGCATCGACGACGGTGTCCGAGCGACCGGCCGTCTCGGGCGGCGCCCCGGCGGCGATCTGAGCTTCTGCGATCGGGTCGGGCTCGCGCTCCTCTGGAATTGCGCCGTCATCCGCGGCGTCGGGCCGGAGCTCCCGTGCCGGGACTCCGTTCGGAGTGCGAGCGGCGTTCGCGTCGGCTTCACCGTCGACGCGTCCCCCCGCCGCGCGGTCACGCAGACGGGCCTCGCGTCGCTCCGCCTGTCGCCGCTTCGCCTCTTGACGGTCGCGCGCCACGATCTAGCCCCTCCGCGGCGCCACGACCCGCCCGGCTGGCGACTCGGCGACCCTCACCGCGTCTCCTTGTGCGGCGTGTGCCTCCTGCACCAGCGGCAGTACTTGCGAAACTCGATCCGGCTGGGATCGTTGCGCTTGGACTTCTCGGTCTGGTAGTTCCGTCGCTTGCAGTCCTCGCAAGCGAGCGTGACGGCGATTCGTACGTCTCCGCGAGCCATGGCTCCTCGAGCTTGTGAGCGCCGCGCGGGTTGGACAACCCCGGCACGCGCACCGGCGCGCGCCCGCGGCGCGAGGTGGCGATCGAGTGTAGCGCCAGGCGAGCACGCCGGCGCGTCACAATGGTGGCCATGGACTCGCTCGTGCGCCGCGCGTTCGACCGGCTCGGGGCCCGCTACCTGACCGCCGTGCTCGCGGTCCAGGTGGTGGTCGTCATGGGCGTCGTCCTGGGCGGCGTGGGCGTACTGACGCTCTACGAGCCGATGAGCGCCGGCGAGTTCCTCCGCATCCTCGCGGTGGCCGAGGGCTTCGTGCTGGTCGAGAGCGCGTTCGCCCTGTGGCTCGCGTCGTCGCTGCTGCGGCCGGTCAGGGAGTGGCTCGCGGGCGACCGGGGGCACGACGCGACGGTTCGCGCCTGGCGCGCTCTCGCCGAGCTGCCGATCGCGTTCCTCCGCCGGTGGAAGCTCGTCCCGCCGCTCGTGACGATTCCGCCTGTGGCCATCTACGCGACGGTCGAGCTCGGCCTCCCGGCCTATTCCGTGCTGGTGATCCTCGCCGGCGCATTCGTCGTCCTCTCCTACGGCGCGATCCTGCGGTTCTTCACCACCGAGCTTGCGATGCGGCCGGTGCTCGAGGAGGTGGGCCGCACGCTGCCGGAGGACTTCACCATCGGCCGCGGCGGTGTCCCGCTGCGCGTGAAGCTGCTCACCACTCTGCCGATCATCAACGTGATCACCGGCGTGTTGGTGGCCGGGCTGTCCGCCGACGGCCGGGCCGGCGTCACCAGCCTCGGCGTTGACGTGCTGGTGGCGGTGGCGGTGGCCGCGACGATCTCGCTCGAGCTCACGCTGCTCCTCTCGCGGGCGATCCTCGGCCCGGTCGACGACCTCCGCGACGCCACCGAGCGGATCCGCGGCGGCGACCTCTCGGCGCGCGTCCCGGTCCTGGCCGCGGACGAGACCGGGCGCCTCGCGCAGTCGTTCAACCGCATGGCGGCCGGGCTCGAGGAGCGCGAGCGCCTGCGCGAGGCGCTCGGGACGTTCGTGGACCCCGACGTGGCGGACCGGCTGATGCGCGACGGGACCCTGCTCGGCGAGGAGGTGGAGGTGTCGATCCTCTTCCTCGACATCCGCGACTTCACGGCGTACGCCGAACGGTCGAGCGCGCGCGAGGTCGTGACCCGGCTGAACGACTTCTACGAGCGCGTCGTGCCGGTCCTTCGGAAGCACGGCGGGCACGCGAACCGGTTCATCGGCGACGGCCTCTTGGGCGTGTTCGGAGCGCCTGAGCGGTTGGCGGCGCACGCCGACCACGCGGTGGCGGCGGCCCTCGAGATCGCCGCGATCGTTCGCGAGCGCTACGGCGACGACCTGCGGATCGGGATCGGCGTGAACTCGGGACCGGTACTCGCCGGGACGGTCGGCGGAGGCGGACGGCTCGACTTCACGGTGATCGGCGACCCCGTGAACACGGCCGCACGCGTCGAGGAGGCCACGCGCCAGACCGACGATGAGATCCTAATCACGCAGGCGACGCGCACGCTCCTCTCCCATGAGGAGTGCGAGTTCGAGGAGCGGCCGTCCGCGACGCTCAAGGGAAAGACTGAGAAGGTGCGCCTGTACACGCCGGTTGCGGACGCCCGGGCGAGCACCGCGCCCGGGCCGCGCGAGCGCGAGCTGGCCTCGGGCTGAGCCCCGCGTTCCACGCGGGGGCCGGCCCGGGCGGGTTCAGACGGGGAGGACCGGTATGTCGTAGGCGATCGCCGCCGCGATGAACGCGGCCAGCGCCACGACGACGACCACCGCGATCGCCACCTTCGCGCGCGTGCTGAGGTCCGAGGCTTGGTCGCCGACCCGGTCGGCGTAGGCGAGCGCGCGGTGAAGGAGGCGCTCGGCCCAGTCGAACTCGAGCGCGAGGATCGCCAGGCCGATCGGAATGACGAACGCGCCGGGACCCGGCACCGGCCCGGTCATCACGATCCCGGCCGCGGTGACGATGAACCCGAACGTCACGGTCGCCGCGCGTTGGGGCTTGCTGCGCTGCTGGTGGTGCTCGCGCCGCTCGTGGAGGCCCTCGGCCATCTTCGCCGCCCTGCCGCCCTTGGGTGCGGCGGTTTCGGCGCTTCGGCCGTCCGGGACGTCGGAGTCGGTGGCGGAGGCGCCTCCGCCCTCGGGCCTCGAAACGCCTGGCTTGGCGGGCTCGGACGACACGGGAGAGCCCAGTGTCGGATTCGAACCGACGACCCCCTCCTTACCATGGAGGTGCTCTGGCCTGCTGAGCTAACTGGGCGTGGCCGACAGGGTAGCCCGGACGGCTTGGCGGCGCGGCCGCCGGGGGCGCCCCGCCACAGCCGCCTCACGCGGGCGGGATAAGGTGCGCCGGGTGGAGGCCTGGGAGGTGATCGCCGCCGGGATCGCGCGCCAGGCGGAGCTCCTCCGCGCGGGCGAGCTGTCCTCGCGGGAGCTCGTCAATGCCTGTCTCGAGCGAATCGAGACCGTCAACCCGCAGTTGCGCGCGTTCCGCTCGGTCTACCCCGAGTGGGCGATGGCGGCGGCGCGCGACGCCGAGCGCGAGCTCGGCAACGGTGTCGACCCGGCGCGGCGACCGCTGCTCGGCGTGCCGGTGGCGATCAAGGACGACACCGACGTGGCCGGCGACGTCACCACGATCGGGACCGCCGCCCACGGCGACGCGGCCGCCACCGACGCGGAGGTCGTGCGGCGACTCCGGGCCGCCGGGGCGATCCCGATCGGCAAGACACGCGTGCCCGAGCTCGTGATGTGGCCGTTCACCGAGACGGCGATCTCGGGCGTGACCCACAACCCGTGGAGCCCGGACCACACGCCGGGAGGCTCGAGCGGTGGGTCGGCGGCAGCGGTCGCCGGCGGGCTCGTGGGCGGGGCGCTCGGCTCCGACGGCGCCGGCTCGATCCGCATCCCCTCCTCGTGCTGCGGCGTGTTCGGCCTCAAGCCGCAGCGCCACCGCGTCTCGATTGCGCCCCATCACGACCGCAGCGGCGGCTGGCACGGGCTCTCCGTCTACGGGCCGATCGTCCCGACGGTCCGCGACGCCGCGCTCTTCCTCGACGCGACCGCCGCCGTCAAGCCGCAGCGGCCGTTCGCCGAGGCCGCGGCGAGTCCGCCCGGGAAGCTGCGCATCGCCCTCTCGTTCAAGCCGCCGCCGGGCCTGACCGCCGTCTTCGCGCGCGTCGACCCGGAGGTGAGGCGTGCCACCGACGAGACGGCCGACCTGCTCCGCTCGCTCGGGCACGAGGTGGTCGAGCGCGACCCCGACTACGGGATGGTCTCGAACAACGTGATCGCGCGGTACCTGCGCGGGATCCACGACCAGGCGGCCGGGCTGCCGCGCCCCGACCGGCTCGAGCGGAGGACCCGCACGATGGTGCGCCTCGGTGGGCTGGTGATCGGCCCGATGCTCAGGCGCGAGCGCGCGCGGGAAACCGAGCACGCCGAGCGCATCGGCGCGCTGTTCTCAGAGCACGACGTGCTGCTCACCCCGGTCCTCACCGGGCTGCCACTCGAGATCGGTCGCTTCGAGGGACGCGGCGCGCTCCGGACGCTCGTGGGCTCGGCCGCGTTCGACGCCTTCCCTCCGCCGTGGAACGCCACCGGGCATCCGGCGGCGAGCGTTCCCGCGGGCGTAAGCGCGAGCGGCCTCCCGATCGGGGTCCAACTGGTCGGCCGGCCGAACGATGAAGACACGCTCCTGTCGCTGTCCGCGCAGATCGAGGCGGAGCGACCGTGGCTCGACCGGCTGCCGGGAGCGGCGCGAGCGGCGGTCTGAGCAGCTCGGTCCGGGCGCGGTGAGACCATGCCATGATTGCACGCGTCGAAGCCGGTCCGGTCCGCGGGCACGACGTTGGGGTGCGTCCTCCGAGAACAGGGGTGTGAATGCCACGACTGGTTCCTAATCCCGTCGGCGAGGTGGTCGAACCGCTCCGTCGCGTCGAGCTGGCGGTGGCAGGCCTGTCCGCGGAGCTCGCCGACGTGCGCTCGCTTCCCGCGATCCACGGTGAGCTGGTCAAGATGAATGAGACGATGGCCGCAGTGCTCGAAGCCCTGCAAGGATTGCGCCATGACCTCGGCGGGTCGCCGACGTCGGACACGAGCACGGGCGGGAAGCGTCGCGGAGGGAGTCCCGCGGCACGCTGAGGGGCCCGCAGGTGGCGGACGCCGCCGGCTCGCCCCTCGCGCCG
>Ga0136620_10001703_pt1 | contig 10486 bp, 11 predicted proteins | sample AntDrymUQ4162106_2_FD_104806 | JGI IMG/M metagenome (GOLD analysis project Ga0136620, IMG submission 104806) | Polar desert sand microbial communities from Dry Valleys, Antarctica - metaG UQ416 (21.06) | ecosystem: Environmental > Terrestrial > Soil > Desert | place: Antarctica: Dry Valley... | reverse complement strand
CGCGGCTGCTGCCGTTGCTCGCCCACCTGCGCGCGGCACCACTGGACTCACCGCCGAGCACATCCCCGGACCGACTCGAGGGGAACCAGAGTGCGTCGCCGTCCGTCGCATCGCCGGACGTCCAGAACAGTGCGGACAACCGTGCGTCCAACGGTGCAGACAATTGGGCGCCCCCACAACGGCGGAAATGGGGTGAACGCGATGGGTGAGCCGGAATCCCGGCCGCACCTCGACGCGGCGACTGTCGCGGACCTCGACGCCGGTGTTCTCGAGCCGGCCCGGGCGACGGCGGTCGTGACCCATCTCGACTCCTGCCGCCAGTGCCAGGGCCTGCGCAGCGGCCTCGCCGAGGTGTCGGCTCTGCTGCGCGCCCAACCGACGCTGGGCATGCCGGCCGACGTCGCAACCCGCCTCGACGCCGCACTGCAACGGGCGGTCGAGGCTCGTGCCGCCGACGAGGACCACGAGAGCCGGGTGGTGGCGCTGGCCCCGCGGCGGCTGCGTTGGCTGGCCCCGCTGGCAGCTGCCGCCACGCTCGTGGTCGCGGTCGCTGTGGGGAACCAGGTGCTGCAGTCCCAGGCTGGCGACGACAGCAGGCCTGCGACGGCGGAGCAGAACGCGCCCGCCGGGGGAACCGCTGCCGGCCAGGGCTCACCGGAGTCCGGGGACGCCGGGCGCGAGTCCCCGTCCCTGACGACGGAGTCCTTCGGCAGTGACGTGGTCCGCGAGTTCTACTCGGCGACAGCTGGCGTTTCTCCGAAACGCGGCGACGCAGCATCCCAGCTTCGAGGAGCGTTGCAGAAATGCCAACCCGCCGAGGCACTCGCCTTCAGGGGTCAGGCCCGCCCGGTCCTGCTCGACGGCCGTCCGGCGCTGCTCTTCCTCTCCGGTCCGCGGGCGAACCGGCTCGCGCTGGCCGTGTCCTGCGAGAGCGGTGGCCCTCTCGTCGCGGCCCGTGCCCGGCTCGACCTCGACTAGGCTGCGCCGGGAATCCCAGCCTCCCGGGATCTGTTCCCCCTGTGCGCGCCTGACGGAAGGCGCAGGCAAAGGAGACATGACCACGGTGTCGCAGGAGCGCCCGACCGCACCACGCGACGTCATCATCATCGGCTCCGGGCCGGCCGGGTACACCGCTGCCCTCTACGCCGCCCGGGCCCGGCTCCAGCCGCTCGTCTTCGAGGGCTCGGTCACAGCAGGCGGGGCGCTGATGACCACGACCGATGTCGAGAACTACCCGGGCTTTCCCGACGGAGTGATGGGCCCGGACCTCATGGACAAGCTGCGGGCCCAGGCCGAGCGGTTCGGCGCGGAGCTGATCCCCGACGACGTCACCGAGGTCGAGCTGACCCGCCCGGTCAAGACCGTGCGCACCGCCGACGGCTCCGAGCACCACGCTCGCGCGGTGATCCTGGCGATGGGGTCGGGATACCGCAAGCTCGGTCTGCCCGACGAAGACCGGTTGTCCGGCCACGGAGTGAGCTGGTGCGCCACCTGTGATGGCTTCTTCTGCCGCGACCAGGACATCGCCGTAGTGGGTGGCGGCGACTCCGCCATCGAGGAAGCAACCTTCCTCACCCGGTTTGCCCGCAAGGTGACGCTCATCCACCGCCGTGACGGCCTGCGGGCCAGCAAGATCATGCAGGACCGGGCCTTCGCCAACGACAAGATCGAGTTCGCATGGAACAGCGCCGTCAGCGCCATCAACGGCGACGACCGGCTCACCGGCCTGACGCTGGAGGACACCACGACCGGCCACACCTCGGACCTGCCGGTGAGCGCGCTGTTCATCGCCATCGGACACGACCCACGCTCCGAGCTGCTGCACGGTCAGGTTGCCCTGGACGCCGAGGGCTACGTCTTGGTGGACACACCGAGCACCCACACCAGCGTGCCCGGCGTCTTCGCCAGCGGTGACCTCGTCGACCACACATACCGGCAGGCCGTCACGGCAGCGGGGACTGGTTGCGCGGCGGCCCTCGACGCCGAGCGGTACCTCACCGCCCTCGCGGACCCGGGCGGCGCCGCCTTGGCGCAGGCCCGCACCGTCGTCGTCTGAGAGCACCTAGGGAATGCCGGAGCGGTGCGGCATTGTTGCTCGTACGACGTTGCACAACAGCCGATCGACTCGAGGAGCAACCTGTGACCAGCATCTCTTCCGTCACTGACGCCGACTTTGCGCAAACCGTGCTCGGCTCCGAAAAGCCTGTGCTGGTTGACTTCTGGGCCGAGTGGTGTGGCCCGTGCCGTCAGGTGACGCCGATCCTCGAAGAGATCGCCGCCGAGCACGGTGACGACATCACGATCGTCAAGCTCAACGTCGACGAGAACCCCCAGACACCCGCTCAGTACCGCGTGACCGGCATCCCGACCTTAAACGTCTACAAGGGCGGCGACGTGGTGAAGTCGATCGTCGGCGCCAAACCCAAGGCGGCGCTGCTCGCCGACCTGCGTGACTTCATCGCCTGACCTGGCACCGCACTTCTTGCCTTGTCGACACAGCGACGAGTCGGCGAGTCGTCAAGCGGACTTGTCGGTTTCTGGCTCTAGCAGTGTGACGATGCGCTCCAGGTCGTCGAGTGTCGCGAACTCAACTGTTATTCGGCCTTTGCGTCGGCCGAGTTCGACGCGGACCCGCGTCTCGAAACGGTCGGAGAGTCGCGCGGCGAGGTCGGTCAGCCGAGGGGCGACGACACGCTGCTGCCGTGCCGGCCCGCTCTCGGCCTCGGTCTCGGTCGACGCCACACCGAGGGACACGGCCTCTTCCAGGGCTCGCACCGACAGTCCCTGGGCGACCACGCGAGCAGCGAGCTGCTCTTGTACGTGCGGGTCCTCGACGGTGACAAGTGCGCGAGCGTGGCCGGCACTCAGGACACCCGCGGCAACGCGACGCTGGACAGGCGCGGTGAGTCGCAACAGACGCAGGGTGTTGCTGATCTGTGGGCGCGACCTGCCCAGGCGGGCGGCCAGCTCGTCGTGGGTGCACCCGAAGTCTTCCAGCAACTGAGCGTAGGCGGCAGCATCCTCGAGCGGGTTGAGCTGCGCTCGGTGCAGGTTCTCCAGCAGCGCGTCACGCAACAGGTCTTCGTCCGCCGTCTCGCGCACGATGGCCGGCACCCGCTGGAGTCCGGCCTCCCGGGCGGCGCGCCAGCGGCGCTCGCCCATGACCAGCTCATACGCAGCTGCGACGGGACGGACGATGACGGGCTGCAGGAGGCCGACCTCGCGAATGGAATGCACCAGCTCGGCCATGGCGTCTTGGTCGAATACCTGACGCGGCTGTCGAGGGTTCGCCCGGATGGCGTCCACCGGCAGCTCCGCAAAGTATGCGCCTGCGGCCGCCCCTGCCCTCTCGAGCGTTGGCGTCGCAACTCCCGGCCGGCTGTGCTCCAAGTGGGGGATGAGTTCGTCGAGCGGGCTGGTTTTGGCGACCGGAGCCGAGGGGATGAGGGCGCCCAACCCCCGCCCTAGACCGCGACGACTGCTCATACGTCCTCCTCTGGCGTCGGCGGCACGGGCATGTGGGCCACCTCCCGGGCGGCGTCGACGTAGCACAACGCCCCTGCTGATGTGGGGTCATAGGTCATTACGGTCTGCGCGAAGCTCGGTGCCTCGGAGATGCGGACCGAGCGAGGAATCGTCGTGCGGAGAACCCGGTCGCCGAAATGTGCTCTGACCTCATCTGCCACGGCTGCCGACAACCGGGTACGTCCGTCGTGCATGGTCAAGAGCACGGTGGAGACCGCCAAGCCGGGGTTGAGGTGCGCCTGGACGAGCTCGACGTTGCGCATCAGCTGCCCTACGCCTTCGAGCGCGTAGTACTCGCACTGAATGGGCACCAACATTTCGCGGCCCGCGACGAGTGCGTTCAGCGTGAGCAGTCCCAACGACGGCGGACAGTCGACGAAGACATAATCGAGCCGATCCTCGGCTGCTCCGGGTTGCGCCAGGTGGTCCACCACCGCTGAGCGGAGTCGGTGCTCGCGCTCCGGCAGCGTCACCAGCTCGATCTCGGCCCCGACGAGGTCGATCGTCGCCGGGACCGCTGTCAGACCGGGCACGGCGGTGGGGCGGATCAGCTTCCGGAGCGGCACCGAGTCCACCAGGGCCTCGTACACGCCTGGACTGCCCTCGTCGTGATTGATCCCCAGCGCGGTGGAGGCATTGCCCTGGGGGTCCAGGTCGATTAGCAGCACCCGGGCGCCGAGCTGAGCCAGCGCCGCAGCGAGGTTGACCGCCGTCGTGGTTTTCCCGACCCCGCCCTTCTGGTTCGCGACGACGAACACACGCGGTGTTGCGGGCCGCGGCAGCGGGCGCCGCGTTCGGCGCTCGCTGACGATCGAGGCGGCACGCTGTGAGGTGTCGGGTGCGGCAGGGAAGGACCGAGGTGCGGGTGCTACTGCCGGTACCACGTTCGCGGGGGCGCCCACGGTGGAGGTGACAGCCGCCGCCCGAGCCAGGGTCCCCGGGGCCGGAGCGGGACCGAACCCCTCGATGTCGTGGGGGGCCGGACCAGTTCCACGTGAAACTTGTTCCGCCGCCCAACCCAGCCCGCTCCCTCGGCCGATGGGTTCGGCGGTCGGGGGCTGCCGCGACATCGGGACCTCCTGTGGACGTTTCGCTTCCGGCTCGGGCCAGCCGAGCCCGAGACGTGCTAGCTCTGGTTGTGCTATCTCGGGCGAAGTCACACTTAGCCCCTCTCTGTGCCGCGTTCGGTGCGCACGATGACCGCCGTCGTCGGTGGACTCACGATGCCTTCACCGTAGGTTGTGACGACCACGGATGTCGCGCGCACGCGCCGAAGCTGCGGCCGCGCTTCTTCGATTTCATGAAGTGCCGTCGCTCCCTTGAGCGCTACCAGGGATCCGGTCCGGCGAACCAACGGCAGACAAGCCGGGATCAGGCGCTTCAGCGGGGCGACGGCGCGGGCCGCCACGAGATCGAACTGGCGCGAGCCGTGCAGCTCCTCGGCCCGGGCCCGGACCACGCTGACGTTGTCCAGCTGCAGCACCGCAACTGCCTCCTGGAGGAAGTCGACGCGTCGGTGCAGTGGTTCGACCAGCGTCAGCTCCGCATCGGGGCGCATCAGTGCCCACACCAATCCCGGCAGGCCAGCACCCGAGCCGACGTCCGCCGCCTGCCCGGCCGGCGGCACCACCGAGACTGCCACGGCGCAGTTGAGCAGGTGCCGTTCCCACAGGCGGCCGGCTTCATGGGGTCCGATGCAGCCGGCCAGGATGGCAGGACCGGCCAACAGCTCGGCGTAGCGGAAAAGTCCAGGAAGGACCGGGCCGAACACTGTGACAGCTGCGAGAGGTGGGGCTGGCGTTTCACGTGGAACGCGATCGCTCACGGTGGTGGCAGGACCACGACTCGTCGCTGCGGCTCTTCGCCCTCGGACTCGCTCCGTAGGCCGGCGCCGGCTACCGTGTCATGCACGATCTTGCGCTCGAACGGCGACATGGCGTCCATCGGCTCCGCTTCCCCCGAGGACCGGACGCGCTCGCTCACCTGTTTAGCCAGTTCCGTCAGGGCGCTCCGTCGGTTCGCGCGGTAACTCGCGATGTCCAGCATGAGGCGGCTGCGCTCGCCGGTCTCCCGGTATACCGTCAGCCGGGTCAGCTCCTGGAGCGCCTCGAGGACCTCCCCCCTACTGCCGACCAGCTGGCCAAGGTCACCGCCCACGATAGATACCGAGGCCCGGTCGCCTTCGACGTCGAGGTCGATGTCCCCGTCGAGGTCGGCGATATCGAGCAGCTCCTCGAGGAAGTCCGCGGCGATGTCGCCGTCCTGCTCGAGGCGCTCTGCTGAGGTTCGGGCTCGGCGACCGTCATCCTCCGGTGCCGACGGCTGGTCCTGGTCGACGATGCCGTCCGGTTCGGTCACGACGTGCTCCTTGCAGTTGATTACCGGTCGGCGATCAGTTGGTCGGTCGCTTGCGCTTCGACCTCGACTGCTTCTTCGGCTGCTGGCGAGGGCGCGGGGCCGGGGGAGCCTGAGCGGCGGCGAGCAGTGGGTCTGCGGTGACCGGCTTGCCCTTGCGGTTGTCCCGCTCCTGCTTCGACTTGAAAGCCGGTGTCCCGGGGGCTGGATTGTTGCGGATCACGTAGAACTGCTGGCCCATCGTCCACAGGTTGGACGTCGTCCAATACAGCAAAACTCCCATCGGGAACGCGACGCCTCCCACCGCGAAGACCACCGGCAGAATGTAGAGCAACAGCTTCTGCTGTTGCGCATACGGGCCGGTGAGCGCGCTGTCCGGCATGTTCTTGCGCATCAGCTGGCGCTGGGTGGTGAACGTCGTGATCGTCATCAGCGCCACGAGGCTCAGCGTGAGGATCTGCACGTTGAGCGACTCAGCGCCGATGAACCTGTCGGCGATCCGGGCGCCGAGCAGCTCAGCACCTTGGATCGACTCGGCCTGAGACGACGACAGCAGACCCCTGGCCCGGCCGTTGGCGGCGTTGTCAAGAAGCTGGAACAGGGCCAGGAAGATCGGCGCCTGCAGCAGCAGCGGCAGGCACGACGCGAAGGGGTTCGTTCCGGCGTCCTTGTACAGCGCCATGGTCTCTTGCGTCAGGCGCTCGCGGTCGTGACCGTACTTTTTCTGGAGCTCCTTCACCTTCGGCTGGAGCACCTGCATGTTGCGGCTGGACTTGATCTGCCGGACGAACAACGGAATCAGTGCGGCTCGAATCGTGACCGTCAGGCCGATAATGCTCAGCGCCCAGGTCCAGCCGGAGTTCTCGCTGAGACCGATCTGGGTGAATGCCCAGTGCCACCCGGTCAGGATCGCGGAAGTGACGAAGTACAGCGGTGCCATGATGGCCGAGCCGATCGCCTTCAAAGAATCCAGCATCACCCTCCTCGCCGATACGTCGCCGATCGTTCTGCGGGCACCGGGTCATAACCGCCTGCGGCCCAGGGGTGGCAACGGGTCAGACGGCGTACGGTGAGAACGCTACCTCGCGTCGCACCATGTCGAGTGACCGCCGCGAGTGCGTACGCCGAGCACGAGGGGTGGTACCGGCAAACTTGGCCGTAGAGCGGGCTGATCGTGGCGCGATACACCCGGAGCAGACCGATGAGCACCAGCCTCATCGCACGCCGCTTCGCACCCGGCGGAGGCAGAAGTCGACATCTCGACTCAGTGTCCCGATCGAGGCGGACGCCGCCGGCTCGAGTGCCCGCAGCACCAGGCGAGCACCGGCCGGTAGGTCCGACAGGTGGGGCCGCACCAGGTGAGCGAGCCGGCGCCGCACTCGATTGCGGGTGACGGCGTCACCGACACGACGGCTGACCACGAACCCGACACGGACGTCAGCGCCCGGCACCGTGTGCAGGTGGGCCGCCACGGTTGATGTTCCGGCGCGACAACCACAGCGGACCGCCTCGGTGAACTCCCGGCTCGAGCGGAGCCGGTGCGCGACAGACAGCACGGCGTGGCAGATCAGGCAGCCAGACGCGAGCGGCCCTTGCGCCTGCGACCAGACACGATGGCACGACCGGCGCGCGTCCGCATCCGCAGCCGGAACCCGTGCGTCTTGTGCCGACGTCGGTTGTTCGGTTGAAAAGTACGCTTGCTCACCGCTGTGCTCCCGGGTCGGTGGTGGCCGCAACTCGCCTAGGCGCCGCAGCAATGGCAACCCTCGGCGGCGGTCCGCAGGATGTCACGGTACGGGGTGCCGCCAGCCGGGTCAAACAGTGCCGACCGGTGTCACCGCCAAGGTCGCGCCACTCCTACCCGCCCGGACAAAAGCGGCTGTGGACAACGGGTTGTGACGCACCCGGGATCGTTGTTAGCGTCCGGAAACCGGGACCAGCACATCAGTTCCGGCAACACGCGTACACAGCCTGTGGACAACAGTGTGGATGCAGCATGCACAGCCCGAAGCGAGCAGAAGGCGGCGAGCGCCGTGTCCGAGAATCACCCGACAGCAGCGGAGTCGCCACCACCGACGCCGGACCTGACCGCAGCGTGGCGAGAGCTGATCGAGGCACTGCCGGCGAACCAACGGGCCTGGCTCACCGCGTCGGCGCCGGTGACCGTGCACGGGACCACCGTGATCGTCGCGGCGAAGGACGAGTTCACTCGAGGCCAGCTCGAGACCCGGTTGCGCTCCCGACTGGAGGCGTGGCTCAGCCGAGCCCTCGATCGTGAGGTCCGGCTGGCGGTCACCGTCGACCCCGAGCTGGACGTCCCGGACGTACCGTTGGGAGTGGTGCTTGGTATTCAAGACGACTTGTCGACAAGCGTCTTGGATGTTGAGACGGCGGACCCCCAGATCACGACTCGACTGGCGACACCGGCAGGCCCGGCCGCCCAGGCGCGGGCGCCCAGTGGAGCACCCAGTGCGGCCGAAGCCCGCCTCAACCCCAAGTACATCTTCGAGACGTTCGTCATCGGTTCGTCCAACCGGTTCGCCCACGCCGCCGCAGTCGCGGTGGCCGAGGCGCCGGGCAAGGCGTACAACCCGCTGTTGATCTACGGCGAGTCCGGACTCGGCAAGACGCACCTACTGCACGCCATCGGGCACTACGTGCGCAGCCTCTACAACGGTGCCCGGGTGCGCTACGTGTCAAGCGAGGAGTTCACCAACGACTTCATCAACGCGATCCGCGATGACCGGGCGGCGTCCTTCCAACGTCGCTACCGCGACGTTGATGTGCTGCTCATCGACGACATCCAGTTCCTCGAGGGCAAGATCCAGACCCAGGAGGAGTTCTTCCACACGTTCAACACGCTGCACAACGCCAACAAGCAGATCGTCATCACCTCCGATCGGCCACCGAAGCGGCTCGGAGCCCTCGAAGACCGGCTCCGGAACCGGTTCGAGTGGGGCCTGATCACCGACGTGCAGCCGCCCGACCTCGAGACCCGCATTGCGATCCTGCGCAAGAAGGCGGCCACCGAAAGACTCACCGCGCCACCGGATGTGTTGGAGTTCATCGCCAGCAAGATCCACACCAACATCCGCGAGCTCGAAGGGGCGCTGATTCGCGCGACGGCATTCGCCAGCCTCAACCGTCAGCCCGTCGACCTGGCCCTGGCCCAGATCGTGCTCAAGGACCTACTGCCCGAGGGCGGTGAGCCGCAGATCACCTCGGGGGTGATCATCGCCCAGACCGCGGCCTACTTCGGCCTGACTCTCGATGACCTGTGCGGCTCGAGCCGCAGCCGCGTCTTGGTCACCGGGCGACAGATCGCGATGTACCTCTGCCGGGAGCTGACCGAGCTGTCCCTGCCCAAGATCGGTCAGCAGTTCGGCAATCGCGACCACACCACGGTCATGCACGCGGACCGCAAAATCCGCCAGCTGATGGCAGAGCGGCGCAGCGTGTTCAATCAGGTGACGGAACTGACCAACCGCATCAAGCAGCAGGCACGCTCGACGTGACCCGAGCGAGTCGTACGCACAGCCTGGGGATGGGATTGTTGACAACCGGCCGGTCCCTGAGGCCGGCATGTGAACAACTAGGAACGCCGGAGTGGCGTAGCGGCGACGGGACGTCGGTTGCCGGCCCGGACACGAACACTGTCCACAGTTGGTCCACAGCACGACAATGCGCCTGACCAGCAGGAACCTCTCTTGTCCACAGTATCCACAGCAGCGATGAACACGACGAGAGACGATATGACTCTGCACTGAGAAAGAGGGGTTGGGGCCCCACCTGTGGACGTCTGAGCCGACTGCCCCTGTTTGCGGCGGCATGCGTCATGGCAGGATCGGACCCCGAATCCGTGCGGAAGGAAGGAAGGCCGGCGGCAGTGAAGTTCCGGATCGAACGTGACGCCTTCGCCGATGGTGTGGCCTGGACAGCCCGTAGCCTGCCCCATCGCCCGAGCGTCCCGGTCCTCGCCGGCCTGCTTATCGATGCCGGATCTCCCGGACTGTCGTTGTCTGGGTTCGACTACGAGACCTCGGCTCAGGCGACCGTCCCTGCGGAGGTTGCCGACGAAGGCCGGGTTCTCGTCTCGGGACGACTGCTCGCCGACATCTGCCGCAGTCTGCCCAACAAGACCGTGGAGGTCACACTCGACGGCACTCGGATGTCGGTGGTCTGTGGCACGGCCCGTTTTAGTCTGCAGACCATGCCGGTCGAGGACTACCCGACGCTGCCGACGATGCCGACGGTCTCGGGAACGGTACGCGCCGAAGACTTCAGCGAGGCGGTCGTGCAGGCGGTGGCGGCCGCTGGCCGCGACGACATGCTGCCATTGCTCACCGGTGTCCGGATGGAGCTCGAAGGGGCCGCGATCTCACTGATGGCGACCGACCGCTTTCGGGCAAGCCTGCGTGAGATGAGCTGGCGGCCGGAACGCAGCGACACCTCCACCTCCGCGCTGGTACCGGCCCGGGTGCTTGCCGATACCGCCAAGGCACTGACGTCGGGGACCGAGGTCAGCGTCGCACTATCTTCGGGCGGTGACGGTGACGGCCTGATCGGGTTCGAAGGCGTTGCGGGGAGCGGCTCCCGGCGCACGACT
>Ga0136620_10001702_pt1 | contig 10487 bp, 9 predicted proteins | sample AntDrymUQ4162106_2_FD_104806 | JGI IMG/M metagenome (GOLD analysis project Ga0136620, IMG submission 104806) | Polar desert sand microbial communities from Dry Valleys, Antarctica - metaG UQ416 (21.06) | ecosystem: Environmental > Terrestrial > Soil > Desert | place: Antarctica: Dry Valley... | reverse complement strand
GGGCCGATGCGGGTCCTCACCAACCTGCGCACGGGATGGCCGACGGCGGCACACATCCGGCGCACCTGGCGGTTGCGACCCTCGTGGATCACGATGCGCAGCACGCCGGGGCTCGGCTGGGAAACCCGTGCCGGGGCCGTCGGCATGCCGTCCAACTGCACGCCGGTGCGCAGCGAGCGGATGGCGCCGGCGGCGACGCGGCCACCGTCCACCTCCACGACGTACTCCTTGTCGACGCCGTGGCTCGGGTGGGCGATGCGATTCGCCAGTTCGCCGTCGTTCGTGAGCAGCAGCAGCCCCTCGCTGTCGATATCGAGGCGTCCGACGGGAAACACCCGCGGCTCGACAGGCACCAGCTCCACCACCGTCGCCCGACCCTCAGGGTCCTTGGCCGTCGTCACGACCCCGACGGGCTTGTTCAACAGGTAGTACACCAGGCCCGGTCGTGTGCCGACCGGCGCCCCGTCGACCTCCACCAGATCGTGCTCCGGGTCGACGCGCCGGCCCAGCACTGCCACCTCGCCGTTCACCGTCACCCGCCCATCGGCGATCAGGTCCTCACACACCCGCCGGGAGCCCCAGCCCCGCTCAGCGAGCACGCGCTGCAGCCGCACCCCGCTGGGTTCGGCGCCGGCCATCAGCGGGTGTCGATGCCGAGACCGACCTCCAGGGCCTCTACCACGTCGGCCCCTGGCACGAACTCCCCAATCGGCGGCAGATCCTCGATGCGGTCCAGTCCGAGCTTCTCGAGGAACAGCGCCGTCGTGCCGAACAGGATGGCCTGGCCGGGACCGCTGTCGCGGCCCGCCTGGTGCACGTAGCCCCTCGCCGTCAGCGTGCGCAACACGCCATCGGGGTCGACGCCCCTGATGGATGTGATCTGCGCCCGGGAGACGGGCTGGCGGTAGGCGACGATGGCCAACGTCTCGAGTGCCGCCGACGACAGCCGGGCACGCTGGTCGTGCAGCAGGAACCGTTCCACGTAGGGAGCCAGGTCGCCGGCCGTCTGGTAGCGGTAGCCGCCGGCGACGCGAGCGAACTCGAAGCCGTTGCGGTCCGCGGCGTAGCGCTGCGCGAGGTCCTTGCACCACGACTCCACGAGCACCACAGGCTGTTCCAGTAGCTGGGCGAGCAACTCGGGAGCCACCGGTTCGTGGGCGACGAGCACCACGGCCTCAATGGCGCGCTTCATCTCCTTCTCGAACAGCCCCGAATCACGCTCGTTGCCCATGTCAGCCTTCGTAGTCGTCCATCGACGCCATCACCAACGCTTCTTCCTGCGATCCCAACCACACGATCTCGATGTCGCCGAGCCACTCAGCCTGGTCGATCTCCACAACACCTTGTTTGAACAGCTCCAGCACGGCCAGGAAGCGCACGATGATGTCGAGGCGGTGCTCGCAGTGCTCGGTGAGCCTGCGCAACGTGGCCCGGCCGAGGCGAGGCAGTTCCTCCAGCAGCTCGGCAGCGGCCTCGGCGACGCTGACTCGCACCGGGGCCAGGTGCGACAGGTCGACCCTGACCGGTTCGGGCTTGCGCATCGCCCGAACAGCGGCGTCGCGTAGGCGTGCAATCGTCACGCCGGCCATCAGGTCTGGCAGTAGCGTGGCGAAGCGCTCGTCGGGCCCGGTAACCCGGGGGAACGAGCGCTCGGCGTCGTCGGAGAGCTGGATGAACACCGTCGCTACGTCCTTGAACGTCTTGCACTCCACCAGCCGCGCCAGCAGCAGGTCGCGGGCCTCCCACAACGCCAGCTCGTCGTCAAGCTCGATGTCGGCGTCACCTGGCAGCAACCGCCGGGCCTTGAGCTCCACGAGCGTTGCGGCGATCAGCAGGAAACCGGTGGCGGTGTCGAGGTCGAGCTCGCCGAGGCGCTCGATCTCGGTCAGGTATTGCTCGACGATGGTCGACAGGCTGATCTCGTACAGGTCGACCTGCTCCTTCAGGATCAGCGACAGCAGCAGGTCGAACGGACCCTCGAACACGGGGGTCGCCACGTCGATCGCCATCGCCGCAACGCTACTGACGGGGATCTCGCTGGTCGCGGCAATCGACGCCGGATAGCGTCGCCCGACGTGACCCGAGTGCTGTCGTGCATCAAACCGACCGGTGAAGGCCATCTCGGCAACCACTTGGGTGCGCTACGCCACTGGGTCAGGCTGCAACACGAGCGCGAATCCTTCCATGGCATCGTTGACCTGCACTCGCTCACCGTCCCAGTGGAACCTGGCCTGGTCGGCGAACGGACGATGGCACTGGCAGCGATGCTGTTCGCCGTCGGCCTCGACCCCGACGTGGCAACGGTGTTCGTGCAGAGCCACGTGCCAGAGCACCCGCGGCTCGGGTGGGTGATGGAGTGCACCACCTCCTACGGCGAGCTGAGCCGCATGACCCAGTTCAAGGACAGGGCCTCGAGGAGTCAGACCGAGTTCGTGTCCGGCGGGCTGTTCACATACCCGGCGTTGATGGCTGCCGACATCCTGCTGTACGACACCGATGAGGTCCCCGTCGGCGACGATCAGCGCCAGCACGTGGAGGTCACCCGGGACGCCGCCGAGCGGTTCAACAGCAGATTCGGCGAGACCCTGGTGGTGCCGACAGCAACCACCCCTCCGGCAGGTGCCAGGATCATGGATCTGCAGGACCCGACTTCGAAGATGTCGAAATCGACCACCACCGACGCCGGCGCCATCGGGTTGCTCGACGATGCTGCGGCGATCGACAGGAAGTTCCGCAGGGCGGTCACCGACTCACTGGCACAGGTGGCCTACGACCCCGAGCGCCAATCGGGCGTGAGCAACCTGCTGGAGATCCTCGCTGCGGTCACCGACCGGAATCCGGCCGACGTAGCCGGCGAATACCATGCCTACGGCCCGCTAAAGGCCGACGCCGGTGCCGCGGTGATCGAGATGCTTGCACCCATTCAGGCCAGGTATCTGGAGCTCATGAAAGACCCGGCCGAGCTGACACGCCTGCTCGGCATCGGTAGCGCCAGAGCGCACGAGGTGGCGGCGACGACGCTCGATCGGGTGCATTCGGCGATCGGGCTCTTGCCGGCATGAGCCAACCGGCCACCGGGCGACGCCTCGTGGCCACTGACCGTCGCATCCTCATCCTCGCTTCACAGGCCCTCGGTGGCCTGGCTGTCGAGCCGCTCTACGTCCTCGTCGACACCGCCATCGTCGGCCGTCTCGGCGTCGCCCAGCTCGGCGGACTTGCCCTCGCCGCAACTGTGCTCACGTTCGTCACTGCCGGTTGCAACTTCCTTTCGTACGGCACGACCCAACGCGTCGCCCGTCGCCTCGGTGGGCACGACCCTGTGGGGGCCGCCGAGGTCGGCGTGCAGGCGATGTGGCTGGCATCGATCGTGGCCCTCCTCGTGGCGCCGATCCTGATGATCGCAGCGCCCGGTTTCGCTGACGGGCTGGGCGGCGAGGGCGCCGTGCTCGGCAACGCCGTCACATACCTGCGGATCTCGGCCGTCGGCATCCCGTTCGTGCTCGTGTCACTGGCCGCCCAAGGGATCCTGCGAGGCCACACCGACTACCGCTCCCCGCTCATCATCCTGTTCGTCGCCAACACCGTGAACGTGGTGCTGGAGATCATCATGGTGTTCGGACTCGACCTCGGCGTTGCCGGGTCGGCATGGTCGACGGTGATCGCCCAGGCGGGGGCTGCGGCGGCATTCCTGCACGTCGTCCGCTCCCGCCTGGCGCCTGCCACCAACCTGCGGGTGATCTGGGCGCACATGCAGCCGCTGCTCAATGCCGGGCGCCACCTGCTGCTGCGCACCGGCTCGATGCTGGCCGTACTCGGTGGCTCCACGGCCGTCGCCGCCCGCATCGACCAACCGACGCTGGCCGCCCACCAGATCGCCATGAGCCTGATGATCTTCCTGGCCCTTGCGCTCGACGCCTTCGCCATCCCGGCCCAAACGCTTGTCGCCGAGCAGCTCGGTGCCGATGATCCGGGCGGCGCCTACCAGGTGGCACGCAGCACTCAACGCCTGTCGATCCTGGCGGCCGTCATGATCGCCATCGTCGTATCCGCCGTGGCACCCATCCTGCCAGCCGCCTTCACGGGCGACGCCGCCGTGATCGACCGGGCAACACCGGCTCTGCTGTGGGTGGCGGCGATCATGATCCCAGGAGCCATCGCCTTCGCCCACGACGGAGTGCTGATCGGCGCCGCCGACTTCCGGTTCCTCGGGCTCGTGGCGCTCGGATACTTCGCCGTCATGATTCCGATCGCCCTGATCGTGCTCAACGCGCCCAGCCTGGGGATCAACGGCGTGTGGGGGGGCATCGCCCTGTGGATGCTGTTGCGGGCGATCGTCAACAACCGCCGCACGAACGACCTGCTCGGTCGCTACGCCGTCTAGATGTGGTCATCGGCGAGACGAAGATCGTCTGCTGCAGGGCCGCGGCCGGCGACGAGCGCCACCGTGATCGGGTCGGAGCCGATGTCGGCCAGTGCCGCGGCACCGAGCGCTTCGTGATCGTGATAGCTGCGAAGACGCGCCCCGCGAGGTCCGATCACGGTGGCCACCACACGACCCACGGCGCCGAGGCCCGCATCGAGCTTGCCGATGTCGTGCAGCAGGGCGCCGGCGATCTCGGCTCGACTGGCGATGGCACGATGCGCCACGAAGCGACGGGCGACGACGATGGCATGACGCCGGTCGGCGTTGCCGAGCTGCACCCACAGCGCCTGCTCGCCGGAGCTCAGTACGGACGCCACCCACTCCTCGTCGTCGGGCGCCGGCGGCCGCCTCGACAACATGCCGCCGAATCGTCGCACGAGGTGGGCGAGGTGGCCGAGGCGGGCGTCGTCAGCCATGATGTCCGGCCGTCGCTCGGGGATGGGCTGCGCGGTAGACGTCCCACAGCCGCTGCTGACTGACCTTCGTGTACACCTGCGTCGTCGAGATCGAGGCGTGCCCGAGCATCTCCTGCACGACGCGCAGGTCGGCGCCGTGGTCGAGCAGATGCGTGGCACACGAGTGGCGCAGCACGTGGGGAGACAGCTCGCCGGTGATGCCGGCGCGCCGTCCGTGGCGTTTGACGATCAGCCACGCCGCCTGGCGCGTCAACCTCCCGCCGCGCACGCTCAGGAACACGGCCTCGGCGTCGCTGCGCCTGCGCCATGCGGTGGGCACCATGGCCATGCGCCCACCGGCCTCGAACCAGCTGTCGAGAGCTCGCGCCGCCGCTGCGCCGTACGGCACGATGCGCTCCTTGGATCCCTTGCCCAGGAGCCGCAAGAGCTGAGAGTCGAAGTCGATGTCGCCGACGGACAGCCCGCACGCCTCGGAGATGCGGGCACCCGTGGCGTACAGCAGCTCGAGCAGAGCCCGGTCGCGCCGATCCGCCGGCTCGTCGCCGTTGATGTCCAGCAACGACGTCACCTGCGCCTCGCTGAGGGGCTTGGGAATGCCGGCTGGCACCTTCACGCCCTCGGTACGGGCTGTCGGATCGTCAGGCCGATGGCCCTCTCTCACGAGGTAGCGGTGCAGCATCCGCAGAGCAGCGAGGCGCCGCGCCACGCTCGACGCCGCCAGCCCCTCGACGCGCAGCTCCCCCACGTAGGCGTCGAGCCCCCCCGGCTCGATGTCGGCGAGCGACCGGCCCTGCGCGCCGAGCCAGGCCATGTAGCGCACGAGGTCGGCGCGATACGCCCGCAGCGTGTTCTGCGAGCGCCCACGCTCGGTGGCCAGCCACGACAGGAACTCCTCCACTTCCCAGGGCACTTCGGCCGAGGTACCGTCGCTGGCCTCGGCGATCACGGCAACGGCGCAGGGCTGAGCCGGCGGGCCGCCAGCAGCACCCCGATCACCGACTTGGCGTCGACGATGTCGCCGCGCTCCACGCCAGCGACGGCCTCCGACAATGTCAGCTCCACGACTTCCAGGTGACGCTCCTCGGGACCATGTAGCTCCTGGTCGACGCGCCGGCAATCGGTGGCCAGCAGCAGTGTGTGGCGCGCCGACGTCTGGCCCGGCTGGGGCAGCACGGTCGTCAGCACCTCCACGTGGACGGCGTCGAGGCCCGCCTCCTCGATGAGCTCACGGTGGCCCGTCACCTCCACCGGCTCGTCGGCGACGTCGCACAACCCGGCGGGCAGTTCCAGCACGACCCGCCCAACCGCCGGCCGGAACTGAGACACGAACACCAGACGGGCTTCGGCGTCGGCAGCATTCCGGTGGTCGGGTGGCGCCACGGCGATGACGGCCACGGCGTCCTTTGCCCGCACGATGTCGCGGTCGAACTCCTCGCCGTCGGGGGCCCGGAACGTGGCTCGCACAACATCGAACACGGCGCCAGCGAACACACGCTCCTCACCGAGCAGCTGGAACGTGCCGGTCACGACGATGTCGTCGGTTGCGGCACGCACGGAGGGCTCTGTCCCCCATGGACCCCCCGCAAGATCACCGCGTCGGCCGTTCTCTCATCGCCGTTATCGGCCTGTACGTCGGCTATAGCGCGGTGGCGGTCGAGGGCGGCGCCGATGAGGTCGCGGAACAACGGGTGCGGGCGATCGGGACGGCTCTTGAACTCGGGATGGGCCTGTGTGCCGATCCAGAACGGGTGATCGGTGTCCTCCACGAACTCCACCAGACGCTTGTCCGGCGACGCCCCGCTGCACACAAGCCCTGCCTCCTCGAGGCGAGCCTGGTACGCCGAGTTGAACTCGTAGCGGTGGCGGTGCCGCTCGGAAACGACCATCTCGCCGTACGCCTCGGCCACCTTGGTGCCGGGTGCGAGCACGGCGAAGTACGTCCCGAGGCGCATCGTTCCGCCCTTGTCGGTGATGTCGCGCTGATCGAGCATCAGGTCGATCACGGGGTGATGTGTCGTCGGGTCGAACTCGGTGGAGTTGGCATCGGAGAGCCCGAGCACATGGCGGGCGTAATCGATGGTCATGGTCTGCATGCCGAGGCAAAGCCCGAGGCATGGGATCAACTCCTCGCGGGCGTAGCGAGCGGCGGCGATCTTGCCCTCAACGCCCCTGGCACCGAAGCCGCCAGGTATCACGATGCCGTCAAGGTCGGCGAGCCGGCCGGCTGCGAGCAGCCCCTCCACGTCTTCGGCCTGGATCCAGTCGATCTCCACGGCCGCCCCATGGTGGAATCCGGCGTGCTTGAGGCTCTCGACGACCGACAGGTAGGCGTCGGGGAGCTGCACGTACTTGCCGATCAGGCCGATGCGCACCGGCCGCGTCGCCTCCTCGATGCGCGACACGAGCTGCTCCCACGGCGCCAGGTCGAGTGGGTGGGCCTCGCCGTCGAGGCGCAGCACATCACAGACCATCTTGTCGAGGCCCTCTTCGTGGAGGATCACAGGGAGCTCGTAGATGTTGGCGACGTCTGCGGCGTTGACAACGGCCTCCTCGTCCACATCACAGAGGCTCGACACCTTGCGTTTGAGCTCGACGCTGAGCGGCTGGCCGCTGCGGCACACGATGACGTCGGGGAGGATCCCTCTGCTGCGCAGCTCGGTGACCGAGTGCTGGGTCGGCTTCGTCTTCTGCTCGCTCGACGCGCCGAGGAACGGCACCAGCGTCACGTGCACGTAGCACACGTTGTCGCGCCCCGCTTCCTTGCGGAACTGGCGGATCGCTTCGAGGAACGGCAGGATCTCGATGTCGCCGACCGTGCCGCCGACCTCGGTGATCACGACGTCGACGTCGTCGGTGGCCACCCGGCGGATGCGGCGCTTGATCTCGTCGGTGATGTGCGGAATCACCTGCACGGTCTTGCCGAGGTAATCGCCCCTGCGTTCGGCGGCCAGCACGGATTGGTAGATCGACCCCGTCGTAGCGTTGGAGTTGCGCGACAGGTTCTCATCGATGAAGCGTTCGTAATGGCCGAGGTCGAGGTCGGCCTCGCCGCCATCCTCAGTGACGAACACCTCGCCGTGCTCGAAGGGGTTCATCGTCCCGGGATCGACGTTGATGTACGGGTCGAGCTTCTGCAGCGTGACCCTGAGCCCGCGCAGCTTGAGCAGGCGACCGAGCGACGAACCGGTCAGCCCCTTGCCGAGCCCGCTCACGACGCCTCCCGTCACGAAAATGAACTTCGGCTTCGGCATACGGGATGTCATCGTACCGCGATGGTCTGCTCGGCGCGGTGGATGTCACGCGTCCCGATCACCGCGACAGCAACTCGGCGGCATGCTGGCGAGCAGCGTCGCTGTCGGGTGAGCCCGACAACATCCTGGCGATCTCCTCTACGCGGGCGTCGCCGTCGACGGCCGTGGCCGTTGCCCTCGTGGTGGCGCGCTCGACGTGCTTGTCGACGACGATCTGGGTGGTGGCGAGCGCTGCCACCTGGGCCAGGTGCGTGACGACCATCACCTGGTGGCGGGCGCCCAGGACGGACAGCGCCTCGCCGACCGCCGTCGCCGCTCTCCCGCCGACGCCAGCGTCGACCTCGTCGAAGATCAACGTCGCCTCGGCGCCGTCGTCATGAGCCGAGAGCACGAGGCGCAGCGCCAGCATGGTTCGCGAGAGCTCGCCGCCGGACGCCACCTGCGCAAGGGGCAGCGCCGGGGTGCCTGGATTGGCTGCCAGCAGGAACCGCACCACGTCGCCGGCCGGGTCGTCCGGCGGCGATCCGACGTCGATCAGCACTTTGGCGTTCGGCATTGCCAATTGCCGCAGGCGTTGCTGCACCGAACGGGCAAGGTCGCCGGCGGCCGACCGCCTGGCGTCACCCACAGCACGCGCCGCCCGGTCCAGCGCGTCGAGGGCCGCCGACCGCTCCTCGGAGAGCCGCGCCGCCCGCTCCGTGTACCCGTCCAGCTCGGCCAGCCTGGCTGACGCCTGGGCGTGGAACGCCACCACCTCGGCGACGTCGTCGCCGTATTTGCGGCACAGCTCGCGCAGCAACTGGCGGCGCTGACGAATGGCATCCAGCCGGGCCGGGTCCTCGTCGATGCGTTCCTGCGCCGCGCGCAGCTCGTCGCCCACGTCGTCCAGGTCGGCGGCCAACGCCGCCAGCCGCTCGTACAGCTCGGCGAACGGCGCACGCCCGGCGAGCGCACGCAGCGCCGCCAGCAAACCGTCGGCCGCCCCTCCGTCGGCGACGAGGGCTCGATAGGCCTGCGCCACTGCCTCACGGTGGGCCTGGGCGTCTGCCAGCAGGTCCTCCTCGGCGTCGAGCGCGGCGTCCTCGTCCACGTCGGTGTCGGGACCAGCCAGTCCGGCCGCCTGCAGCTCACCCACCTGGTAACGCAGTAGGTCGATCTCGCGGGCTCTGGTGCGCTCGTCTCCGCCGAGCGTTGCCAGCTCGGCCTCGATCCCCGTAAGGCGTGCCTGCGCCTGGCGCAGCGGTGCCAGGTCGATGATGGCGGCAATGTCGAGGGCACGACGCTGAGCCGCTGCGGAGAGCAGCGCCTGGTGGGCGTGTTGTCCGTGCAGGTCGACCGTGCCACGCGCCATCTCGGCGAGGCTGGCCGCCGTGGCCGGCCGGCCGTTCACGTAGGCACGGGATCGTCCCTCGGCCGGGATCACCCGCGTGAGCACGAACTCCTGGTCGTCGACGACGAAGCGCCCTTCGACGCGGGCCTCGTTCGCCCCCGCGCGAACCATCGAGCCTTCTGCCCGCCCACCGACGAGCACGTCGACGGCGTCGACGAGCATCGTCTTGCCAGCACCAGTCTCCCCCGTCAGCGCGGTCAGTCCCCGGCCGAGCGTCAGTGTGGCCTGCTCGATGACCCCGAGCGACTCGATGTGCAGCTCCACCAGCACGTCAGCGGTCCGCCAGACCGAACTTCGCCTTCAGTATCTGGTGGTAGTGACGCTCGGTCATCCGCACGAAGCGGGCCGTCGCCGATGACGGCTCGCAACGCACGGTGTCGCCGCCAGAAAGTGTGGCGGCGTGGACGCCGTCAACGGCCAGTTCTGCTTGACGGTGTCCGAGCACCTCGATGTCGACGGTCTCGCTGGGGTCGAGCACGAGCGAGCGGTCGAACAACATGTGAGGTGACACTGGCGTGAGCAGCACGGCACGGTGGCGAGGTGACACGATCGGTCCTCTGGCCGACAGCGAGTAGGCCGTGGACCCAGTGGGTGTGGCGACGATCAACCCGTCGGCGGCGTACGTCGTGAAAGGCTCGCCATCGATGATCGCAAGCAACCGGACGGTGTGGCCAGGCTCCTGCTTCTCGACGACGGCCTCGTTGAGTGCCCGCCACGTGCCGTCACGGCCGCCGTTCAACATCACGTCGAGCATCAGCCGGTCGTCCACCTCCCAGCGGCCAGCGGCCGGACCGTCGAAGAAGCGCTCCAGCCCAGAGGTCAGCTCGGGCGGTTCCAGTTCGGTCAGGTAGCCCAACCAGCCGAGCTTCACGCCGAGGATCGGAACGGGTTCGCCGTCGAGCAGGCGGACCGTGCGCAGCATCGTGCCGTCGCCGCCGAGGCTCAACACGAGATCGGCACCCGCCAGACCCCGCTCGGCGCCTACATCGGCGACTCCGAGCGCCGCC
>Ga0136620_10001695_pt1 | contig 10501 bp, 8 predicted proteins | sample AntDrymUQ4162106_2_FD_104806 | JGI IMG/M metagenome (GOLD analysis project Ga0136620, IMG submission 104806) | Polar desert sand microbial communities from Dry Valleys, Antarctica - metaG UQ416 (21.06) | ecosystem: Environmental > Terrestrial > Soil > Desert | place: Antarctica: Dry Valley... | reverse complement strand
CGACACGATCGCGGTCGGCCGGGGCGATCTCGGGCTGGCCCGGCTCCGCTTCGAGCGGGCGGACGTCTGCGTGCTCGACCTGATGCTGCCGGAGGTCGACGGGTGGAGGCTGATCGAGACGGCGCGCTCCGAGGGGATCGGGACGCCGATCGTCGTCGTGAGTGCCCGGGGCACCGAGCACGACCGCGTCCACGCGCTCGAGATCGGCGCCGACGACTACCTCGTCAAGCCCTTCTCGATGAAGGAGCTGGTCGCGCGCGTCTCGGCGGCGGCGCGCCGGGGAGCGCGCGGCGCGGAGGCCGCACGCGGCGAGGCGATCGAGCTCGAGGAGCTCCGCATCGATCCCAGGGAGGTGCAGGCCTACGTCGACGGCCGCAGCGCCGAGCTGACTCCGACCGAGTTCAAGCTCCTCTACGCGCTCGCGCTCGACCGGGGCCGCGTCGCAACTCGCGACGAGCTGCTCCAGAAGATCTGGGGCCGCCGCGCCGGGCACCGGGACCGCACCGTCGACGTCTTCGTCCGCCGCCTGCGCACGAAGATCGACCGGCTCGCCTCCCGGCACACCTTCGTCCAGACCCGGTACGGGATCGGCTACAAGCTGGAGGCCGTGCCCAAGGAGTAGGGAGGATTCGACTGGCTCCGCGACCTCCTGTTTGCCGGGGAGATCACCCGCAGGGAGTAGCCCCTTCACCGAGTCGTCACCGTTCGGACCCCCACCGGACCCCGGCGCCTCGAAGACGATCCGGGCGATGCGCTTCGCGGTCGTCTCCGAGCGGTTGAGCCCCACGAACGTCCGCCTCGTCGCAGCGGCTCCGCCGGGCTGCGAGGGTGTGCTCGTTCCCCCCACGCAGGCGCTCCGGCGGCTGCGGCCAGGCGACCTGGCCCTCGGGCGCCTCGACGTCAAGCCCGCCCTCGACGGGATCGAGGACGGCCTCTGGGCGCTCGAGCTGCTCGCGGAAGCCGGGGTGCGGGTGCTCAACCGGCCGAGCGCGCTCCTGTGCGCGCACGACAAGCTTCTCACCGCGCGCGTGCTCGTCAGCGCCGGCCTGCCACATCCCCCGACGGCGCTGGTGCGCTGCGCTGCGGACGCCGCCGGCCTGCGCTTCCCGGTCGTGCTGAAGCCTCGCTTCGGAAGCTGGGGTCGCGATGTGGTGTGCTGCGCGAGCCACGCCGAGCTCGAGCGCGCCCTCGCCTCGTTTGCCACCCGGCCATGGTTCCGCGCCGCCGCGATCGCCCAGGAGCTCGTCGTCCCGGTCGGGTACGACGTCCGCGTCGTAGTCGCGGGCGGGCACGTGGTGGGGTCGATCCAGCGCCACGCTGCCCCCGGCGAGTGGCGGACGAACGTGGCGCTCGGTGGCAGCCGGGTGCAAGCGCCGCTCGACCCGGCCGCCGCCGAGCTCGCGCTCGAAGCTGCGTGCGCGGTCGGAGGCGACCTGGTCGGGGTGGATCTCCTCCCGCTCCGGCGAGGCGGGTTCGTCGTGATCGAGGTGAACGGTGCCGTCGACTTCTCACCCGAGTACCGCGTCGACGGCGACATCTTCGCTGCGGCGACCGGGGCTCTCGCCTCAGCAGCGCGCCACGGAACGGCGCGGCCGGTCGACGTCCCGGTGCCTGCCTGAGGGGCTCACCGGGGAAGCCATCTAGCCGACGAGAAGCTGCTGCTTGCGCGCCAGGCCCAGGGCCTCGGTCTGGGCCCGGGCGATCTGCGAGCTCGGTGTGTAGTGGAGTGTCGAGAGGATCCATACGACCGAGCCGGACCTGACCACGACCTCGCGAGCCCCTACGCCGGAGCCTCGTGGATCTCGCGTGCGGCCCGGATCCCCGATTCGAGCGAGCCCTGGATCCAGGCGTGGTAGAGCGAGCAGTGCTCGCCGGCGAAGTGGACCCGCCCCTCCGGCGCGAGGATCGCGTCCTGAAGCGACGACTGCTGTCCGGGGTCGAAGAGGGCGAAGGCGCCCGCGGCGAACCGGTCGGAGTACCAGGCGTGGGAGGCGCCGACCTCGTATTCCTCCCGGATCCAGGGATGGATCTTCGCGACGTCGTCGAGCGCCTGCTCGAGGCGGGACTCCTCGTCCATCGACCCCCAGCGCAGGGCGTCCTGGGACCACGTGTAGCTTGCGAGCAGGAGTCCGCGCCTGGTCGTGGGATCCGGGGTCGGGTAGTTCATCCGCCGGATCGGCAGATCGGTGGTCGTGGCGCCGCCGAGAATGCCGTCCTCGGTCTCCCAACGGCGGTTCCGGACCTGGAAGACCACCTTCGTCGACGCCGCGTAGTTGAGCTGACGGATCGCCTTCTCCTTCTCGTGCGAGAACGGACGCAGGATCTCGATCGTCCGCAGGACGGAGAAGGGGAGCGTGCAGACTGCGAAGTCGCCCCGCTCCGCGAAGCGACCCGACTCGGTCTTGAAGTGCACGGTCACCGCGTCGTCGTCCTGGTCGACCGCGAGCACCTCGGCCCCGAACCGGATCCGGTCCTGGAGCCGGCCGTAGAAGGCGTTCGGCAGCGCGTCCATGCCACCGGCGATCTCCTGCATGTCGACGTAGGCCTCGCCGAGGTCCTCGCGGAGCACCTCGACGCAGGAGTTGTGGAGGTCGGACTCGACGAAGTTCATGACGCCGTACATCTCGATCGCCCCCTGCGACCAGCCGCGCAGGTCGAGAAACTCCTGGAGCGAGTACTGGTCGTAGCGGGAGACGATCGCGTCCCACCCTGCGGGGCCCTCCCGCTGCAGCAGGACGCGCAGGTCGACGATCGCCTCCTCCCACAGCGCGGCCGCCGTCTTGCCCCGCTCGTGCTCGGCGACCGGGAAGCCGAGCCGATCCGGGTCCGCGTCCGCCTCCGCGGCCCGCATCCGCACCCCGCCGACGTGGACGAGCCCCTGCGGGTTGCCCATCAGGAACGGGCGGAGCTCGAGGTCGAAGAGGCGGCAATACTCGAGCGTCAGGTCGTGGGCGCGCGGGATCCGCATCCCGCCCGCCTCGGCGTAGAGGCCCGGCGCAAAGGACCGCAGCGTGTAGATGCGGCCGCCGACGCGGTTCTGCGCCTCGAGCACGATCGGATCGTGTCCCTGGCGCTCCAGCTCGAAGGCCGCGACGAGCCCCGCCAGGCCGGCGCCGAGCACGACGACGCGCTTGCGGGTCGGCGAGCGGCCCTCGAGGCCATCGGCCGGGGTCGCCAGCACCTCGTCGGGCACGGGGGTCGTGTCGAGCGGGGCCGGGCCGTTCTTGCCTGTCGGCGGCTCGTAGGGATCGACGGTCATCGCGCGCGCGTCGTCTCCGTCGTGGACCCGGCGGCGAAGGGCGCCTCGTGCACCTCCCGGGCGGCCCGGATGCCCGACTCGAGTGCGCCCTGGATCCAGGCGTGGTGGAGCGAGCAGTGCTCGCCGGCGAAGTGGATCCGGCCCTCGGGAGCGACGATGTCAGCCTGGAGACGGGTCTGCTGCTCGGGCTCGAAGAGGACGAACGCGCCGCCCGCATGCGGGTCGTCGTACCAGACGTAGGAGTCGCCGACCTCGAACTCCTGCCTGATCTGCGGATGGATCCGCGCGACGTCCTCGAGCGCCTGCTCGATTCTCGACTCCTCGTCCATCGACCCCCAGCGCAGCGCGTCCTGCGACCAGGTGTAGCTCGCGAGCAGCATCCCACGCTCGTCGGTGGGATCCGAGTGGGAGGGATAGACGATCCGCTGGATCGGCAGGTCGGTCGTCGTCGTGCCCCCGTGGATACCGAGCTCCGTCTCCCAGAAGCGCCGCCGGACCTGGAAGAGGATCTTCGTCGAGGCGTTGTAGAAGAGCTCCCGGATCGCCTTCTGCTTGCCGCGCGAGAAGCCGGGGGACACCTCGACCTTGCGGAGGACGGAGAACGGGATCGTGCAGACCGCGTAGTCGCCGGTGACGGAGAAGCTGCCGGAGGGCGTGCGGTAGTGGGCGGTGACGGTCTCGGCGTCCTGCTCGAGCGCGTGCACATCGGCCCCGAAGCGGATGCTGCCGGCGAGAGCCCGGTAGAAGGCCTGCGGCAGCAGGTCGAGCCCGCCGACGATCTCCTGCATGTCCTCGAACGAGCGGCCGATCACCTCGCGCAGCTGCTCGACCACGGCGGCGTTCATGTTCGTCTCGCGGAAGCTCATGATCCCGTAGAGCTCGATCGCGCCCTCCGAGAACCCGCGGGACTGAAGGAACTCCCGGATCGAGTAGCGGTCGTAGTCGGCGACGATCGCCGACCAGGCCGCCTCGCCCTCGCGGTCGTAGGCCGCCCGGATGTCCTCCGTGGCCTCCAGCCAGAGCTCCTCCCAGCTACGACCGCGCTCCCGCTCGGCGTAGGCGAAGGGCAGGCGCTCCGGTTCCCGGCTTGCCTCCTCGACGGTCATCCGGACGTCTCCGATCTGGACGAGCGTCCTCGGGTTGCCCATCACGAACGGTCGCAGCTCGAGCCCGAACAGGTCGCAGTAGCGCAGCGTCAGCTCGTGGACGCGAGGGATCCGCATCGCGCCCGCCTCCGCGTACAGTCCGGGCGCGAAGGTGCGAAGCGTGTGCACCCGCCCTCCGACCCGGTTTTGCGCCTCGAGCACGATCGGCTCGTGCCCTTCCCGGCGTAGCTCGTAGGCCGCGACGAGCCCGGCCATGCCGGCGCCGAGCACGAGCACGCGCTTCGGCGTCTGGGGCCGGTGCTCGAGGCCCTCGGCCGGCGTGGCCAGGACCTCGTCGGAGAGGCGGGCAGCGTCGAGCGGCGCGGGCCCGGGTTCCCCGGTGGGCGGCTCGTACGGGTCGCGGGTCACTCGAGCGGCGCCATCGTCAGCCCGAGCTCGCCGAGCTGGGCCCAGTAGAGCTCGGCGTGCTCCCGTTGGCCGGACCAGACCACTGCGAGCCCAGCTCCGTGGATCCTGTCGGCGAGGCGGAGCCCCTGGTCGTAGGAGACCCCGGGGAGCACGCTGGCGAGTGCCATCGCGACGCCCTCGAACGTGTTGTGGTCGTCGTTCAGGACGATCACGCGGGACGGCCCCCCGAGGCCCGTGCCCGTGCCGCGCCTCGTCCGGGTCCTCGTCGGCGTCCCGGTCGCCGTGCCAGCCGAGCTCAACGGGCGGCCCGCGCGTGAAAATGCCGAGTGCGTGTCATGAGATTCGCTCTTGCCAGATCGGTCGGTCGGCCGATTCTAGGTCTTACACCCCGTAGCGAACGAGGCACTGCGCCCCGTCGGTGGTCGTCATTTTGACGACGCTTCGCTGGGACTCGCTCCGCTGCGAGTGCCCGTAACGTCCGCCGGGCCGTCGTCCACGCCATACTGCGGCCTCATGGCCATGCTTCTGCGGCGAGGCGGCACGAGGCAGCGCGCGACGGCTGCGGCCGTGGCCCTCGCCGCGGCCGCGCTGATCACTGGTGCCCTCGCTGCCCGCGGGGGCCAGGCGGCCCCGCAAGCGACCCGCCCGAACGTGATCGTCCTGATGACGGACGACCAGGACTCACGCTCCCTCGCGGTGATGACCCGGGTCCAGCGACTGCTCGGCGACGAGGGCGTGACGTTCGACTCGAGCTTCGTCTCCTTCTCGCTCTGCTGCCCCTCGCGCGCGACCTTCCTGACGGGCCAGTACGCGCACAACCACGGCGTGCTCGGCAACGAGCCGCCGCAGGGCGGCTACACGAAGCTCGACAACTCGAACACGCTCCCTGTGTGGCTCAGGCGAGCCGGCTATCACACGGGACTCGTCGGCAAGTACCTGACGGGCTACGGCTACCTGAACCCCGCGACCGAGGTGCCCCCGGGCTGGGAGGAGTGGCACGGGACGGTCGATCCCTCGACGACGAGCTACTTCGGCTACACGCTGAACGAGAACGGCTCGCTCCGCTCGTACAACTTCGAGCCCGCGAACTACCAGACGGATGTCGAGGGCCAGAAGGCGGTCGACCTCGTCCGCCGGTTCGCACCGAGCGCCGACCCCTACTTCCTCTGGATCGCCTTCCTCGCGCCCCATGCCGGGACGCCGATCGAGGCGCGGGACCCGCGCGAGTTCGGCACGCCGACACCCGCGCCCCGCCATCAGAGCGTGCTGGCCTCGCAGCCGCTGCCGCGGCCCGAGTCCTTCAACGAGGCGGACATGTCGGACAAGCCGCTCGTCATCCGTGGTCTGCCGCCGCTCGACGAGGCGAAGATCGCGGCGATCCAGGCGAACTACCAGCAGCGCCTCGAGGCTCTGCTCGCGGTCGACGAGGCGGTCGCGCGGATCGTCGAGGCCGTGCGCGAGTCGGGCGAGCTCGAGAACACCTACATCGTCTTCACCTCCGACAACGGCTACCTGCACGGCGAGCACCGCGTCCCGAACGGCAAGGTGCTCCTCTACGAGCCGTCGATCCGCGTCCCCCTGCTCATGCGCGGCCCGGGAATCCCGCGCGGCGTGCACCGGCGCCAGCTCGTCTCGAACGTCGACCTCGCCCCGACGATCCTGGAGCTGACCGGCGCCTCGCCGGGAGTGACCGTCGACGGGCGCTCGCTCGTGCCGATCTTTCGCGACGGGGGGCTCGAGTGGGGACGGGACCTCGCCTTCGAGCGCGGGCCCGAGCGGGAGCCGCCGGGAGCCCAGTTCTCCGCTCTGCGGACGCCCCGGTACATGTACGCCGAGTACGCGAACGGCGACCGAGAGCTCTACGACCTCGTCCGTGACCCCGAGGAGCTGCAGAGCCGGCACGGCGACCCGACCTTCGCGAGCCTGATGGCGGAGCTCTCGGGGCGGCTCGCGTCGCTGCGGGGCTGCGCCGGGGATGCCTGCAGGCGAGGACCCGCGCTGACGCTGGTGACGGCATCTCCCGGGGCCTGCGTGCGCGGGCGCCTCGCCGTTCGTCTGCGTGGGCCGGACGCGAGCCGGCTCGAGCGGGTCGACGTGTCGGTCGGAGGGCGGCGGGTCGCGAGCGCGACGTCGCCGCCCTTCGCCGTCCGCCTCGGCGCCCAGGCGCTCCCTCGGCGGCAGGCGCTGCTCCGCGTCCGCGCGCAGCTCCTGGACGGCCGGGCGCTGACCCTCGACCGAACGCTTCGCCGCTGCCGGTAGCGGCCCCGGTGAGGCGGCTCGCGCAGGCCCTGGCGGCGCTCGCCCTCCTCGCCGGGGTCGCCGCGATCGACGGCGGCGGCGGTGTGGCTGCGCCGCTCGTGGCACGGCCGAACGTGATCGTCCTGCTGACCGACGATCAGCAGCTCGAGTCGCTTCGCGTCATGGCGAACGTGCGCCGGCTGCTGGGCGAGCGCGGGATCACGTTCGACTCGAGCTTCGTCTCGCTCTCCCTCTGCTGTCCCTCGCGCGCGACCTTCCTCACCGGCCAGTACGCCCACAACCACGGGGTGCGGACGAACACCCCGCCGCGCGGCGGGTACCCGGCGCTGGACGGCTCGAGGACGCTCGCGGTCTGGCTCCGTCGGGCCGGCTACGCCACCGTTCACCTCGGCCAGTACCTGAACGGCTATGGAGAGACCCGGCCGCGTGAGATCCCGCCCGGCTGGAGCGAGTGGCACGGGACGCCCGACCCGGACGCGAAGTTCTACTTCGGCTTCAGGCTGAACGAGAACGGCTCGCTCAGGCGCTATGGCAAGGAGCCCGGCTCCTATCAGACGGACGTCTACGCCCGGAAGGCGGTCGAGATCGTCGGCCGCCGCGCCCGCTCGGTCCGGCCGTACTTCCTCTGGGTCGCCTTCCTCGCCCCGCACGCCGCGAGCTCGCGGTCGGTGCCCGTCAAGGGGCCGTTCGGCTTCCCGCAGGTGGCTCCGCGCCACAGGGGGCGGTTCGCGCGCGAGCCGCTGCCGAGACTACCGTCCTTCAACGAGGCGGACGTCTCGGACAAGTCGGCGGAGATGCGCTCGAGGCCGCCGCTCGCGGCCGACCTCGTGCAGGAGGTGGAGAAGCTCTATCGCCGCCGGCTCGAGTCGCTGCTCGCCGTCGACGAGGCCGTGGGCCGGATCGTTCGCGCCGTCGAGCGAAGCGGAGAGGCGGCCAACACGCTGATCCTCTTCACCTCGGACAACGGCTACTTCCAGGGCGAGCACCGGATCTCGCACGGGAAGATCTTCCCCTACGAGCCCTCGATCCGCGTGCCGCTGCTCGTCCGCGGCCCGGGGGTGCCCGCCGGGCAGCGGCTGCCTCAGCTCGTCTGGAACGGCGACCTGGCCCCGACGATCCTCGACTACGCCGGCGCCGGGGCCGACCTGCCCGCCGACGGCAGGTCGCTGCGGCCCCTCTTCGAGGATCCCGGCAGGGAGTGGGGGCGTGAGGTCCTGATCGAGAGTCCGAACGAGGAGGGCTACGGCATCCGGACGCCGCGCTTCAAGCTGATCCGGTTCCCCGCCGGGGACGTCGAGCTCTACGACCTGGCCAGGGATCCCGACGAGGTCGCGAGCCTCGGCCGTGACCCCCGGTACGCCCGCATCCGACGCGATCTCCTCGCCCGCCTCGGGCGGCTGCTCCGCTGCTCGGGCAAGGAGTGCCGGCGCGGGCCGGCTCTGCGGCTCCGCGTCGCCTACGCCCGTGGCGCTGGGGGGTGTGTCCGGAGCGCCCTGGCCCTGCGGCCCCAAGGGCCCGACGTGCGCGCGCTCGAGCGCCTCTCGTACACCGTCTCGGGGAAGCGCGCCGCTGCTGCGACGGCCGCCCCGTTCGCCGTGCGGGTTCCGCTCTCGGCGCTGCGGCCCGGAGTGTCGCAGCGGCTGCGCGCGCGCGCGAGCCTCGAGGACGGCAGGGTCGTCACGCTCGATCGCACCGTCCGCCGCTGCTCCTGAGCTCGCTTCGCGAGCGCCGCACCTCAGGCGAAGAACGTGTCCTCGTGGCGGTAGGGCGGCGCGCAGCAGCAGAGGAAGCGAAGGACACCGCCGGGCCGGGCGCGGATCTGGTGCCAGGCGCCGGGCGGGATGAGGATCGCGTCGCCGGCCTCGACCGGGGCTCGCTCGCCGTCGACCTCGATCTCGGCAGCCCCCTCGAGCAGGTAGTAGAGCTCCTCGGAAGCCCCGTGGTAGTGCCGCTCCGTCGCCTGGCCGGGGTCGAGAGTCGCCTCGGCCAGGCTCTGGTTTCGAACCGGCGCGGTCGGGAGCCCGAGGAGCTCGCGGATCGTGCTCCCGTCGGCCGTCGTGAACGGTTCGGCACTGCGATACGACCGGATCTCCACAGTTCAGGACCTTCTTGGAAAGCCGTGACGCCGTGACGCGTTCTTCGCCGCTTTCGACGCTGTCAACCGCCGCCGGAGCCGGGCTCTGCCCGGCGGGAGGCCTTCTGTGGCGGATGGATCGCTGCGGCCAAGGAGGGGGCTCGTGGGGGAACCACGGGTTCCCCCACGCTACCGCGTAGGGTTTGGAGCGTGACCGCCGCAGCGCGCACGCTGCCGTGGAGCTGGTACTCCGACCCGGAGATCCTCCGGCTCGAGCAGGAGCGGATCTTTCGCCGGGCCTGGCAGTACGTCGGCCACACGGGCGAGCTCGAGCGGCCCGGCGACCGCTTCCCGGCCTGGGCGGGCGACGTCCCGGTGGCGGTCGTGCGCGGTCGCGCGGGCGAGCTCCGCGCCTTCCTGAACGTCTGCCGCCACCGTGGCTCGATCCTCGTTGCCGGGCCGAGCCGCCGGGAGTCGATCCAGTGCCCCTACCACGCCTGGACGTACGGGCTCGACGGGTCCCTCCTCGCCGCCCCCCGCTCGGAGCGGGAGCCCGGCCTCGACCTGGAGGGCCTGGCGCTCCGCCCGGTCCAGGTCGGAGCCTGGGGCCCCTTCGTCTTCGTCAATCCGGAGCTCGACGGCCCGCCGCTCGAGGACGCCCTCGGCGAGCTCCCCGCGCTCGCGACGGCGCACGGCCTCGATGTCGACGCGCTGCGATTTCGCGAGCGCCGCCACTCCTCGCTCGCCGCGAACTGGAAGCTCGCGCTCGAGAACTACCTCGAGTGCTACCACTGCCCGGTTGCCCACCGGGGCTTCAGCGCGCTCGTCAACGTCGATCCCGAGGACTACGGGCTCGAGGAGCGGCCGGGTCTCTGGAGTCAGTTCGGACGAGGTCGGGACGGCGCCGGCGCCTGCCAGTTCCACCTGCTCTGGCCGACGTTCCGGCTGAACGTCTTCCCGGGCTCCACGAACGCGTCCGTCGGCCCGCTCCGGCCGGACGGCCCGGGCCGTTGCACGGGCTTCCTCGACTACTTCTTCGGGGAGGGGGTCGAGGAGGAGGCCGCGGGGGAGCTGCTGGCGCTCGACGACGAGATCGGACGCGAGGACCGGGCGCTCGTCGAGGCTGCGCAGCTGGGAGTCGACTCGGGCCTGCTCGAGCACGGGCACCTCCTGCCGGCGAGCGAACGCCTGATCGCCGGGTTCCAGGAGCACCTTTCGCTCGCGCTCGACCGCGGAGGGTTACGCGAAGCCAAGGGCGGGGGATAGCGTGGTCGTGAGCGTCGAGGCTCAGTTGGCCGCGCTGGTCGAGCAGGGCGAGGAGCAGGGCTGCCTGAACCTGTCTGCCTTCAGCGAGCTCGTCCAGGTGCTCGAGCTCGACGAAGAGCAGGTTGCGGG
>Ga0136620_10001694_pt1 | contig 10504 bp, 11 predicted proteins | sample AntDrymUQ4162106_2_FD_104806 | JGI IMG/M metagenome (GOLD analysis project Ga0136620, IMG submission 104806) | Polar desert sand microbial communities from Dry Valleys, Antarctica - metaG UQ416 (21.06) | ecosystem: Environmental > Terrestrial > Soil > Desert | place: Antarctica: Dry Valley... | reverse complement strand
TGCCCGCGACGAGCGCGACCGCAAGGATCGCCGCGAACCGGGTCGGGGCGAGGTCGCGATGAAGGGGATGCGGGCTCAAGGGATGGGCTCGTTTGCCGTCGTCGACGTCCGACCGCGCTCTATTGTTGCGAAGTCTCTCGGACGGCAGTGATGCGGCAGTAATTCGCGGGTAAGGCGTTTGTAAGTGCCGACGGGCGCGCTCCGGCGCCAATGGTACCGTCGCGCGCATGCAGACGACGCCCGCGGCGGGGGCTGGCGTCAGGTCTGTTCCCCTCGGTTTCGCGGCCGCACTGGTGGGAGCGAGCGTCTTCTTCGGTGGCGGTGGTGAACGTGGTCAAGTGCTCGCGCTCGGCTCGGTGGCGTTCCTCGGGCTGGTATCGGCCGTGGCGGCGATCGGCCTGAGCGCACTGCCTCGACCACGGATCGGCCGCGAAGGCGCCGTGCTCGTGAGCGTGCTCGGAGGGCTCGTGGCGTGGAACGCCGTCAGCCTGGCCTGGTCGATCCAGCCCGACCGGACGTGGGACGTCGTAAACCGCGATCTCGCCTACGGCGCGCTCCTCCTCGTGGGGTCGCTCACGGGGCCGCGCGCGCCGCGCCGCGTCGCTGCACTGCTTGCCGCCGTCCTCGCAGCCGCCGTCGCCTGGGCGCTGCTCGGCAAGATCCTGCCCGGACTGGGCCCGGATGCGACCCGGAGCGCCCGGCTCCGGGCTCCCGTCGGTTACTGGAACGCGCTCGCGCTCCTCGTCGCTAGCGCCCTGCCGCTCTGGCTCTGGCTCGCATCGAGCCGCCGGCACGCAGCCCTGCTTCGCGCTGCAGCCGTCGTTGCGCTCTACGCCTCGCTCGTCGCCCTGCTCCTGACGGCCTCGCGGGGCGGGGTGGTGGTGGCAGCCGTGGCCGTGGCCGTCTGGCTCGCCGTCGGCCGCAGCTTCCTCGAGGGCACGGTCGCGCTCGGCCTCGCCCTCCCGCCGGCGCTCGCCGTGGGGTGGTGGGCCTTCCGGCGTTCGGATCTCGTCGAGGTCGGCGTCGTGGACGACGGAGCAGCCTTCGGGCTGCTGCTCGCGCTTGGAGGCGCAGCGGTCTTCGGGCTCGCCCTCCTCACGGTGCGCCTCGACGAGCGGCGGGAGCTCGACCGGCGCAGGCTCACGCGCCTCGCGGCGGGCGCCGTGGCCGGAGCAGCCGTGCTCGTCCTCGTTGCGGGCGCCATCCGCATCGGCGACCCCGCCGCCTGGCTCGGGGATCGCTTCGACGAGTTCCGCAACCCACCCGGCGTCCAGGTGCAACAGGGGCCCGGCCGCATCGTCGCGTTCAGCTCGAACAACCGCTGGACGTGGTGGGGAGAGGCCTGGCGGATCTTCGTGAACGAGCCGTGGACGGGCACGGGCGCCGGCAGCTTCGAGCTCGCGCGACGGCCCTACCGGGAAGACACGCAGGCGCCGGTCGAGCCGCACAACCTCGGCCTTCAGGCCCTGAGCGAGACCGGGGTGGTCGGATTCGTCCTCGTCCTCGCCTTCGCGGGAGCCGCGGTGTGGGTCGTCGTCGCGGCGCTTCGCCGCCTGCGGGAGCCGGATCGGGCCGCCGCCGCGGCGCTGGCCGCCGGCGGAGCCGCCTATCTCGGCCACGCGCTCGTCGACATCGGCTGGGAGTACATGGCCGTGAGCGCGCCGCTCTTCGTGGTGCTCGGCGTGCTCGCCACCGCCGGTCGAGCTCCCGCGCGGCGGAGCCGAGCTCGGCCGCTCGTGCTTGCCGCCGCCGTCCTTCCGGCCTTCGCCGTCGCCGCGTCCCTCGCCTCGCCATGGCTTGCCGACCGGAGGCTCGACTCCGCCTTCGACTCCCTCGCCCGCACGGACCTCCCCGCAGCGCGCTCGGCCGCCGACGGTGCCAGGGCGCTGAATCCTCTCGCGCTCGGCCCCCTCCATGCACAGGCCCTGATCGCCGAGGCGGAGGGCGACCGGGAGCGAACGGGGACGCTGTACAGGGAGGCTGTCCGACTGCAGCCTCGCAACCCTGAGGCCTGGTACCAGCTCGGCTGCTTCCACGCTGACGCGCTGCGGCAGCCCCACGCCGCCTTCCCGCTGCTCGACCGCTCGTACGCGCTCGACCGGTACGGGCCGTCGGGCGAGCCGCTCGACCGGGTCAGGGCGCAAATGGAGAATCGCGCTGAGCCTGGCCTGGTCTGTCGCTAATCGCCGACGACGAGGGCGACGTGCGCGCCGAGCAACTGGTCGAGGCGGAGACCGTCGAGAGGAGCGATAAGTGTGACCTCGAGCTGGCGGGCGAGTCGCTGCGCCTCGGCGCGGCGGCCCGGGCGGTACATGACGACGCTGCGCGTGTGATCGGTGCGCGGCGCGTTGCCGACGCCGCCGACGATGTAGCCGAGCTTGTGAACGCGGGCGGCGGCCTCCGCCGCGGCACCGGCGCGGCCATTGCCGTTGAGGACGACGATCGACGTGTCGCCGAGCGGGAGAACCTTCGCGGGGCTGGGCGCCGGCTTCGGCTTCGGAGGCGCGAGGGCCTCGGCCCGCGCGGCGGAGCGGACGCGGTCCGCAACGGGCTCGCCCAGGAGTGCGACGGCGGCGACGACGAGGAGCACGAGCTCGAGCGTCGCAACCGCGCTCGCGATCAGCGTCGCGGTGCGCCAGGGGCGGATGACCTCGAGGGAGGACAGCGGATGATCCATGACGGATCATCCGTTCGCGCTGCTTCGGCGAGCTCCTTCTAGATGGTGCTCCCGGCGACGGCGGAGGAGACCCACGCCCACGTCTCGGCGAGGCCGCTCTCGAGGTCGAACCGCCGGCGCCAGCCGAGCTCCCGCTCGGCCAGCCCCGGGTCGAGCACGCTGCGCGCGAGCTCTCCCGCGCGCGCGGGCGCGAACTCGTGCTCGACGTCGGACTCCGCGACGCGGCGGCAGACGTCGAAGAGCTCGAGCACGGAGGTCTCCTCGCCGCTGCCGACATTGAGGACGGCGCTCCTCGCGTCCAGGGCGGCCAGGGTGGCGGCCGCCACGTCGGCGGCGTGGACGTAGTCGCGCGTCTGGCGGCCGTCGCCGAAAATCCGGGGCGTGGAGCCGCTCGCGAGGTGCTGGAAGAAGATGGCGACGACGCCGGCCTCGCCGTGCGGATCCTGGCGCGGCCCGTACACGTTCCCATAGCGCATGACCACGTGGGAGGATCCGTAAAGGCGGTTGTAGGTGAGGAGGTACTCCTCGCCGGCGAGCTTGGAGGTTCCGTACGGCGCGAGCGGGCGGCGTGGATCGTCCTCGCGGGCCGGCCGCTCGCACTCGCCGTACATGGCTCCGCCCGTGGAGCTGAAGACGATGCGCGTGCCGTGCCGTCGGGCCGCCTCGAGCACACGGATCGTGCCGATCAGGTTCACCTGGGCGTCGAAGACCGGCTTCTCCACCGAGACGCGGACGTCGGCCTGGGCGGCGAGGTGGAAGCACGCTTGGGGCTGCACCTCGCCGAAGAGATCGTCGAGCGGCTCGCGCACGTCGCGCTCGTGGAAGGTCGCCGCGTCGGGCACGTTCTCGCGGCGGCCGCTCGCCAGGTTGTCGACGACGTGCACCTCGTCGCCGCGCGCGAGCAGCGCCTCGACGACGTGCGAGCCGATGAAGCCGGCGCCTCCTGTGACCATCGCCCGCATGTGCTCGACAGTATCGGCGGCCACGTAGAGTCGGTTGAGTGTTCGTCACGTTCGAGGGCCTCGACGGCTCGGGCAAGAGCACGCAGGCGGCCCTGCTCGTCGAGCGTCTCCGCGGGAAGGGGCGGGAGGTCGTGGCGACGCGCGAGCCAGGCGGAACGCCGGTCGGGGAAAGGGTGCGGGAGGTGCTCCTCGGCGGAGAGGGCGAGCTACTGGCCTGGACGGAGGCAGCGCTTTTCGCCGCCGCTCGCTCCGAGATCGTGGCCCGAGTGATCCGTCCGGCGCTCGCGCGCGCGGCAGACGTTGTCTGCGACCGTTACGTCGACTCCTCGCTCGCCTACCAGGGTGCGGCGCGCGGGCTCGGGGTGGAGGCGGTGCTCGCGCTCAACGAGGGTGCGACCGGAGGGCTGCTCCCGGACCGGACGTTCCTCCTTCTTCTCGCTCCCGACGAGGCGGCGCGGCGCCTCGGCCCGCGTGCCGACCGCATCGAGCGCGCCGGTGCCGATTTCCGGACGAGGGTCGACGCGGGCTACCGCGAGCTCGCCGCGCGCTACCCCGATCGCATCGTCCCGCTGGACGGGACGCTTTCGCCCGAGGAGCTGGGAGAGGTGATCGATGAGCGGCTTCGAGAGCGTTAGGGAGCAGGCCGAGGCCAAGCGCCTCCTCTCCGCCGCGCTCCGGGAGGGGACAGCGCACGCCTATCTCTTCCACGGCCCGCGCGGCGTCGGGAAACGGCAGGCGGCGATCGCCTTCGCAGGGGAGCTCCTCGGCGACGCCGGCCGGGTCGAGCGACGGGCGCACCCCGACCTCTACCTGCTCGAGCCGCTGGGCGACCAGATCCGTATCGACGAGATCCGGGCGCTGCGGCGCGACCTGCACATGCGGCCGTTCGAGGCCGACCGGCGCGTCTACCTCATCTTCGGCGCCCACGAGCTGAACGCGGAGGCGGCCGACGCCCTGCTCAAGGACCTCGAGGAGCCGCCGCTCTACGCCGTGATCGTTCTCGTCGCCGACGACCTCGGCCCGCTGCCCGAGACGATCCGCTCGCGCTGTCAGCTCGTCCCGTTCACGCGCATCTCGCAGCGGGCGATCCGGGAGGAGATCGCCGCGCGGGCGCCGGGTCTCGCGGAGGAGGAGGTGCGGGCGCTCGCCCGGGTCGCAGCCGGCCGACTCGACCGGGCAGAGCGGCTGCTCGACCCCGATGCGGCGCGGCGGCGAGGAGCGCTGATCGAGGTCGCGAGGGCGGTCTACCGCGATCCGGCCTTCGAGCCGGCCGACGCCGCAGAGGTTGTGATGGCGGGGGCGAAGGAGTACGCCGAGACCGCGCGGCGCGAGGCGGAGGCGGAGCTCGAGGGCTTCGAGCTCCCCGCCCGGCAAGCGGAGCAACGGCTCCGGCGCGCGCAACGCGGAGCCGAGCGGGAGGAACTGCTGGCGCAGCTCGACGAGCTGGCGGCCTGGTACCGCGATCTCGTCATGGTCGCCGTGGGCGCTGATGACGTCGCCGTCCACTCGGATCGCCTGGAGGAGCTGCGGGAGGACGGAACGCGCGAGCGGATGCTCGGAGCGGAGCGGGCGAGCGCGCGGGTGCGGTCGCTCTGGCGGGAGCTCGAGGAGTTCCAGCTCAACGCGAGTCTCGCGCTCGAGGCGCTCTTCGTCGACCTCCGGCGGGAGCTCGCCGGGTCGGTGGCGGTGCTGTCCGGCGGGGGTGAGTTCCGGAAAGCGTAAGGATCCGGCCGCCGAAGCCGCGCTAACGTCGCGAGATGAGGTTGGCCGTCTGCGCGCTGGCCGCGACTCTCGTCCTCGCCGGGTGCGGCGGCTCGGGGGAGGACGAGCAGAGCCTGCGGCAGCAGACGACCTCTCAGGCTGCGTACCGGTTTCCCGACGCGCCCGCCGTTATCGGCGCTGCACTCGCTCCGAAGGTGGACGACGCGCTCGCCGACCTCCTACGCGGGGCTGTCGCGGGCGTGCTCGACTCCGAGGCGCTGAACGTCGTGGCCGGCGCGAAGGACCCGCGCCTCGGCTGGCTCGTGTCCGACTTCCTGCGCTTCTACCAGGGAACGGCGGAGGAAGAGCAACTCGTGTCCGCGTTCCGGCGACTGACCGGCGTCGACGTGAGCAGGGATCCCTCTTTCGACAGGGGGTCTTGGCTGAGCGTGACCGACCACCTGATCGCCTGGGACCTCCCGGCGCCGCCGCGCTATCGCGAGCGCAAAGCCGAGCTGTTCCTCGCAGTCGAGCCGGGCTGGAAGCCGTTCTTCGACGACGTCGACTCCGACATCGACTGGCGGCTCGTCTCCTGGGGCGGGGTCCTCATCGACGACCGGGAAGCGGGCGGTCGCAACTCGTGCCCGCGCGGGTGCATCCCCGCCCTCGACGACCCCGAGCTCACCGACGCTGATCGCGGCGACTGGTACTCCGACGACAGCTTCGTCTTCGGCGTCGTCGTGGGCGGCGAGGCGGTGGCCTTCCCGCGGAACATCATGGAGGTGCACGAGCTGGTCAACGTCACGATCGGCGGGCGCCGTCTCGGCATCCCCTACTGCACCCTGTGCCGCTCGGCCCAGGCGTACTTCCTCGACTCGGTGCCCGAGGGCGTCACGCCGCCGATTCTGCGGACCTCTGGACTGCTCTCGCGCTCCAACAAGGTCATGTACGACCTGCGCAGCCGTTCTGCCATCGACACGTTCACGGGCCGGGCGCTCTCGGGTCCGCTGCAGGATGCCGGCGTGGTGCTCCGGCAGGCGACGGTGGTCGTGAGCACCTGGGGCGACTGGAAGGAGACCCACCCCGGCACGAAGATCGTGGCGGAGGACGGCGGGATCGGACGCGAGTATGCGAAGGATCCGCTGCGCGGGCGCGACGACAACGGGCCGATCTTTCCGGTGGGCGACGTCGACCCGCGGCTCCCCGTGCAGGCCGAGGTCGTCGGCGTGGTCACGCCGGGAGGCTCACCGGTCGCGTTCGCGGTCGAGCCAGCGAAGGCTGCGCTCGAGCAGGGCAAGCAGGTGACCGCGGCCGGCGTCGAGGTCGTCGCAGACGGCGGCGGCCTGCGCGTCCGCGTGCGGGGCGGTCGGGAGCTTCCCGCTCACCAGGCGCTGTGGTTCGCGTGGAGCCAGTTCCATCCCGGCACCGAGCTGTGGACGATGCCTGCCTCGGGTTCGTGATCAGGTGCCCATCCGGGCCGCGCCGGGGCCGCGCAGCACGACCAGCGCGGACAGCGGTTCGTACCCGAGGCGCTCGTTCAGCGTCCTCATCGGCACGTTGCGCTCTTCGCTCTCGGTGTAGAGCCGCTCGTAGCCGGCCTCGATCGCTTTGGCAATCTGGGCGCGCTTCAGCGCCCCCGCGATCCCGCGCCCGCGCCGGTCGCGACGCACGACCGTGAGACCGTGGTCGATTCGACGCCTTCCCACGTTCAGGGCGGCGTAACCGACAGGCTCGCCGGCCTCGAGAGCGCGATGAAGGTGAACTCCGCCGGCTTGGACGGCCGCGCAACCTCGCTGGCTCGCCAGCCCTCGAAGGTGAGGGCGTGCTCGCTCTCAACGCCCGGGATGTCTTCGTTCGCCTGGAGCGTCAGCTCGTACAGCGCGCGCTCGTGCTCGGGTCGGCGCGTGACGATCCCGATGCCCTCGGGCGCGTCGGCCGGGGGCGGTTCGAGGCCGGCGAGCTCGAGCACGAGGCCCTGCTGACGCTCCACCTCGGTGTAGCCGCGCCGGTCGAGGAAGCCGAGCGTCTGCGCGTCGTCCTCGCGCGCCTCGACCTGGAGACCGGCCTTGCCGAGCGCCCGCGCGTGTGTGAGCACCGCGTCATGCAGGACACGCCCGATCCCCCGCCGCCGATGCTCGGGCAGGACAACGATCTCGCCAAGCGCCCAGCCCTTCCGCTCCCAACCGGGATGGAGGGCGGCGTAGGCAAAGCCGACGGGGTTCTCGGACTCCCAGGCGATCAGGTCGTAGAGGTCGACCAGGAAGCCCCGCCCGGCCCGCAGATCCTCGACGGTCAGGGAGGCATCCGGATCGGTGCGGCCGCGGATCTCGGTGACCGCCGCGAGATCAGTGTTGGTCTCTACCGGCCGCAGCTCAAGTGGCACGGCGCGGCTCCCCGAGCGCGTCGAGGCACACCTCCGAGCGCTCGCCGATCAGCAGGTTGCCCGCCTCGGCCACGATCCCGGAGTCTCGCATGGGCTTCGCATTTACCGCATCTTCACAAGCCGCGATTGGCATCCGGCGACTGCGACCGGGGGAGGAACCAGGATGAGATTTCTCGCGCTACTTGTTGGGCTGCTCGCTGGGTTGATCGCAGCCGCGACGGCTGCGGCCCAGGACTTCGAACGCCCGATCTCGCTCGTCCAGGTCGGGACATATGCCTCGGGAGTCTTCGACGAAGGAGCCGCGGAGATCGTTGCCTACGACCCCGGAAGCAGGCGCCTCGTCGTGGTGAACGGCGACGCCGAGACGATCGACATCCTGGACATCGGCGACCCGGCTCGACCCACGAAGGTCGGGGCGATCGACGTCACGCCTTTCGGGGCGTCGCCCAATAGCGTCGACGTCTACGACGGCCTCGTCGCGGTGGCTGTCGAAGCCGACCCGAAGACCGACCCGGGCCGCGTCGCCTTCTTCGACGTCTAACGGCATCGCTCTCGGCAGCGTGGAGGTCGGAGCGCTTCCCGACATGCTCACGTTCACGCCCGACGGGCGCTTCCTCCTGGTTGCGAACGAGGGCGAGCCGAGCGATGACTACCTCGTCGACCCCGAGGGCTCCGTCAGCATCGTCGACCTCGGTGCCGGGCTGCCCGGCACCGTCCGCGCGGCCGGCTTCTCGGCGTTCGCGGGCACGCTGCTCTCGCCGGCTGCGCGCGTCTTCGGCCCGCGAGCGTCGTTCGCGCAGGATCTCGAGCCCGAGTACATCACCGTGTCGGACGACGGGCGGCGGGCGTGGGTGACCCTGCAGGACAACAACGCCATCGCGGAGATCGACGTCGAGCGCGGGGCGACCGTCGCGATCAGAGGGCTCGGCTTCAAGGATCACCTGCTCGTCGGGAACGGACTCGACGCGAGCGATCGCGATGGGCCGAGCACCAACAGCCTGACCTGGCCGGTGCACGGGCTCTACCAGCCCGACGGCATCGCCTCCTACCGGGTCGGCGGGCAGTCGTACCCGATCACCGCCAACGAGGGCGACGCGAGGGACTACGACGGCTTCTCCGAGGAAGCGCGGGTAGGCGCCCTGAGGCTCGACCCCGGCGCCTTCCCGAATGCAGCGGCACTGCAGTCGAGTGCCCAGCTCGGTCGCCTCACCGTGACCACGGCCAACGGCGACCCGGATCGTGACGGCGACTTCGACGAGCTCTACTCCTTTCAGCGCCCGTTCCTTCTCGATCTGGACCGCCGGGATCGATCTCGTCTTCGACAGCGGGCGACAGGCTCGAGCGGATCACGAGCGTTCCCGGGCAGTTCAACTCCGACCACGCCTCGAACAACTCGTTCGACACGCGCAGCGACAACAAGGGCCCCGAGCCCGAGGGCGTCGAGATCGGGATCATCGGCGAGCGAACCTAGGCGTTCATCGGGCTCGAGCGAATCGGCGGCATCGTCGTCTACGACGTGACCGACCCGCGCGAGCCGCTGATCATCCAGTAAGTCAACAACCGGAACTTCGCCGGCAACACCGCTGCGGGCACGGCCGGCGACCGCGGCCCGGAGGGGATCCCCTTCATCCCGGGCGGGGAAAGCCCGACGGGCGGGCCCTTGCCCGTGGTCGCCAACGAGGTCAGCGGGACGACGACGATCTACCGCATCGACGTCAAGCCGGGCGAGCGGGACGGCGACGAGCGCCGCCGGCGAGGGGGCGACCCCGACTAGCGCCGCGTTGCGCGCTCCCGGCGGGCCCGCAACACTGTTCTTCTCGGGATGGAGCACGTCCGCATCGACAAGTGGCTGTGGGCGGCGCGGTTCTTCAGGACGCGCGCCCTCGCGACGGAAGCCGTTCTCGGCGGCCGCGTGCACCTGAACGGCGTGCGCGTGAAGCCCGCGAAGGAGGTTCGGCCGACCGACGAGGTCGAGATCACGATCGGCGGACTCCGGTGGACCCTCGTGGTGCGCGGGGTCACCGAGAAACGCGGTCCTGCGACAGCCGCCGCGTTGCTCTACGACGAGACGCCGGAGTCAAGCGCTGCGCGCGAGCGACACGCTGCCGAGCGCCGCCTGGCGCGACCGCTCGGCGCCGATCTGGGCGTGCGCCCGACGAAGCAGGATCGCCGCCGGCTCGAGGCGCTGCGGCGGTCCATGCGGCGCGGCCGCCCCGACCGCGGCTGACGAGGGCGCCGGACTCACCGCTGCCGGAGCGTCGGAGCGGTTGCCTGACCCGAGCGCACGCCGCTCGTTGGCCGTCGCTCGGAAATGACCGTCCTCGCCGACGCGTTACGGTCGTGTCGTCCCTGGCCGGGCCGCATGCTTTCCTCGTCGGACTCTGTGACTCTCCCCCCGTGTCCTCGATCAGCTTCGGTCGCGAGATAGCGGTGCTCGTCTCGCCGTGGCCCACTTCATGGAGGAGGTCACGGAGGCTCTGACCTCCGCTACGCTTCGACTCCCGCCGACGTAGCTCAGCTGGTAGAGCACTTCACTCGTAATGAAGGGGTCCGCGGTTCGAATCCGCGCGTCGGCTTTCCGGCTTTTGCAGGACTTTCTCTTTCGGAACTGGGTGCACTCATTGGGTTCGCGGGTACAAAACGGGTACGCGAGGTTCGCGTGGCCTCCCTTGCGCGCCGGATCTCGTCCTCGGCCGAGTGCCGGTTGGCACCGTCGAGCTCTTCGAAGAGGTGCGCATAGGTCGAGAGCGTCATCGCCGGCGAGTGCCCCGCCTGGCGGGC
>Ga0136620_10001692_pt1 | contig 10509 bp, 7 predicted proteins | sample AntDrymUQ4162106_2_FD_104806 | JGI IMG/M metagenome (GOLD analysis project Ga0136620, IMG submission 104806) | Polar desert sand microbial communities from Dry Valleys, Antarctica - metaG UQ416 (21.06) | ecosystem: Environmental > Terrestrial > Soil > Desert | place: Antarctica: Dry Valley... | reverse complement strand
TTGCCGTCCTCGGTGCGCAGCTTGACCGCGAACCCCCTGGGGTCGCGGGCGGCCTCCGACGAGTCACGACCGCCGATGACGGTGGAGAAACGGATCGTGACTGGAGTCTTCCTGCCCTTCTCGGCGAACAGTTTGGCTCGTGTATAGGTCGAGGCCGGCTCGTCGCCGATGGTGCCGTACGCCTCGAACTCGCCGTGGGCGACGAAGCCGCGGGCGTGGACGACCCGCTCGGGGATGCGCTCGCGGTCGAAGTGGCTGATCTTTTCCAGAAACTGATAGTTCTCCAGCGTTGCGGGGCCTCGATCCCCGACGGTCCGCTGGTTCTGATTGTCGTAGACCGGGTGACCCTGGCGGTTGGTCAGGTGCCCGTTGGAGTCCGTCATCCGAGTGCCTTTCGCAGGTGGCGGCGAACGTAGCGCGCGACTGTAGAACCATTCAAGCTGTACAAAGTGCGCGACACGGGCGGAGATCACGGGCCGCATCCCAACCAGGTGAGCAAAGGAGCGTCGATGCGCAAGCTGCTCGCCGTCGTGCTGCTTGCCACGGTGCTCGCAGCCGCCGGGGTGGCCGGCTACCGCACATGGGACCAACGGCAGGACCGACAGCAGCGGCAACTCGACGCAGCGCAGGCGACCGCGGCCGCCGACGCCTTCCTGGCGGCGTGGCGGCGGGGGCGCTACACCCGGCTGGACCAGCTGACCACAGATCCTGGCGCGCCGGTCGGGCGCACGCACCGCCAGCTGCTGCAGGCGACGGGGGCTGAAGGGGTCGAGCTTGACGCCGGCGAGGTGCAACTGCAGGCCGACCAGGCCAAGGTCGGGGTGACGGTGTCGCTGGCGGTGCCTGGACTCGGCGATTGGACCTACGAGACACGGGTGACCGCGGCGCCCGCCGAGGACGGATGGTCCGTCGCTTGGTCGCCGCAGACCGTGCACCCTGACCTCGGTGTCGGTCAGCACTTCCAGCTGGTGCGGCGCTGGCCGCAACGAGGGACCGTCCTGGCCTCCGGCGGGCGGACGCTCGCCGCCGGCAGCGACCTGGTCAGGATCGGCCTGCGCGGTGAGCGCCTAAGGCGGCGGCGGGCCGTCATCACGGCCCTGACCCGCCACACCGACGCCGAGCCACCTGCCGTGCGAGCCGGCCTGGACCAAGCGGCGGACCGGCCCGACACGTTCGTCGCCGTCACCACGCTGCCCCGGGCCGACTTCGACGAGGTCGTGGACGAGCTGACGCCGGTTCCCGGCGTGTTCTTCGAGAGCCGGGAACGGCTACGGGCCCTGGGCAGCCAGATGCCGGCCAACGTGATCGGTCGGGTAGGGCGGCTGTCCGACGATCAAGTCGTCGAGCTGGGAGCGTCCTACGTCGACGGGGACGTCGGTGGGATCTCGGGACTGGAGCAGGCCTACGAGCGCCGCCTGGCCGGGCGCCCCAGCGGCGCGGTACGCATCGTCGGACCCGGCGGGCGGACCGTCACGACCGTGCGTCGCTGGCGCGGCCTGCAGGCCAGAAGCGTCCGCGCCACCCTCGACCCGGCACTGCAACGCCGGGCGCAGGCGGCACTGTCGGGCGTGTCCGAGCCGGCGGCTCTGGTGGTGCTGGAGGCGGGATCCGCGGCGGTGCGCGCGGTGGCCAACGCTCCCGCCGGCGGTTTCGACCGGGCGCTGTTCGGGCGTTATCCGCCGGGTTCCACCTTCAAGGTGGTGACCACCACGGGCCTGCTGGCCGAGGACGTCGTCACGCCCTCGTCCACCGTGACGTGTCCGGTGTCGGCGACCGTCGGTGGGCGCAGCTTCGGCAACGCCGAGGGCGAGGTGCTCGGCAGCATCCCGTTTCGCACGGCCTTCTTCCGCTCCTGCAACACCGCCTTTGTGCAGCTGGCGGACCGGTTGCGTCCGGCGCAACTGCTCGCCGCCGCGGAGCGCATGGGGTTCAACCTCGACGACGGATCCCCCCGCGATAGGCAGTTCCTTCCGGGAGTGGTCGGCGGCAGCTTCCCGCGACCCCAAGACGCCGCCGAGCAGGCCGAGGCCGCGATCGGCCAGGGGCGCGTGACCGCCAGCCCGCTGCACATGGCCAGCGTCGCCGCCGCGGTCGCTGGCGGAGGGTGGCGCCCACCTCGGTTCGCGACGGCCGGATCCGCCGCGCAACCCCTACCGCTGCCGGCCCGCGACGCCAGGGTGTTGCGACGGCTGATGCACCTGGTGGTTCGCCAAGGCACCGGCACCAATGCGGCGGTCCCCGGACGCTCGATCGCGGGCAAGACCGGCACCGCCGAGTACGGCTCCGGCGACCCGTTGCCCACCCACGCCTGGTTCATCGGCTTCAGTGGGGACCTGGCGGTCGCGGTGGTGGTCGAAGGCGGCGGCTTTGGGGGTGCGGTCGCCGCGCCACTGGCCGCCGAGTTCTTCTCCGCGCTCGAATAGCGCAGCGGTCGCACACCATCGCGCTCACGTAGTAAGGCGGCAGCGCACCATCTCGGCCGATTGGTCGGTGCGTGGCGCCGCCTGCGCCGCGCCGGCCCGCCTCCCGGCTAGCGTCCAAAGCTGCAGCGGCGGTCCGCCCGCCATGGCGGTCCGCCGGCCCTGCCGCCGTCGCCAGACAGGAGCTGCACGTGCGTATCGGCCTCGTCCCACTGGACAACCGCCCCGCCTGCGTGCGCGCTCCGCGGATGCTCGCCCGCATTGCCGGTGCGCAATTGGTGCTGCCACCGTCGGAAGCGATCGATGGACCCGGTGGCGCAGGCTCGCCTGAGGCCCTGCAGGTGTGGCTGCGCGACACCGCGGCTTCGCTCGACGGCCTGGTGGTCGCGATGGAACAGGTCGCCGGCGTCTCGGGTGGCGGGCAGGGCGCGGCGGTCGCCGCCATGGGTCGTCTTGGAGTGCTGCGCGACATCCGTCGCGATCATCCTGACCTGCAGCTCCTGGCCTCGACAGTCGCCCGCCCCTGCCTGGTAGCAGGGCCCCACGCGCCGGCGTTGACCGAGCTCGCCGAACTGCACGATCGCCGCAGCCGTGGCGAAGACGTCGCCGCGAAGATCAGCGCGGCCGAGGCCGCGATCCCGGAGACGGTTCGCGGCGACGTGGCCGCCCGCCGGCTGTCTGCCCACATGGTGCAGCTGGCGGCGCTGGACCTGGTCGCCGACGGCACGCTGGATCTGCTGGTCGTCGGCGCCGGCGCCGGCAGCACCACAGGAGCCGATCTGCAGCGGTCTTGGATGACAACGTGGCTGCGTCAACTGCTGCTGGGTCAGCGCGTGGAACTGCTGCACGCCGACGTGCAGCTCGGCAACACCCTGGTCATGCGCTTGCTCAACCGGGAACGTCCCCGGCCCATGGCGGTGGGCTTCTACTCACCCGTTGCCGGCGCCGAGAAGCGACCGGTGGCCGAAGGAACGACCGTGGCCCGCACGGTGCTGCGCCAGCTGCGCGTGCTGGGCGCGGAGTCGGCCGCCAGCGACGTTGACTTCGTCCTCGCGCTGCATCCGCCACCCCCGCCCGACCGCCTGCCTGGCACCAGTGGCGAGGACCCGGAGCGCGCAGCGGCGACGCTGGCTGACGAGCTGACGCGGCTGCACGCCCTGGACGTGCCCGTCGCCCTGGCCGACATCGCGTCGCAAGACGGTGGCAGCTCCACCCTGGTGGAGCGGCTGCGTTCGCGCATCGACCTGCCTCGCCTGGCGGGGTACGCCGCCGGACAGACCGCCGGCGACGCCCTGGCCTCCGCCCTGACGCAGGGCTGCGTGCGAGTGGCGGCGTCCACCGACGACGCCCGCGCCGCCGCGCAGCTGTGGCTGCTGCACCGACTCCTGGACGACTGGGGCTACCAAGGCAAGGTGCGGGACCGCATCCGGCGGCGACTGACCAACGACACCGGATCACCGGAACCGACCGAGGCCAACCTCGCCGCGGTCGAGGCCGACATCGAACGCGATCTCGGCGGCATCCTCGCTCAGCTGCCGCGCTTCACCGGCCGCTACCGCATCGTTCCGGGCAGCACGCGCCTGCCGTGGCGGCGGACCGACGAGTGTGACTTCGAGCTGGAGCGCCTGGACCTCCCGCCCGCCGAGCGTCGCTGAGCATGCCCGGCGAGTTCGTTGCGCGGGTGCGGGCGGTGCTCGCCTCCCTGCCACCAGGGCAGGTCATCACCTACGGCGAGGTCGCCGCCGAGGCCGGCTATCCGGGCGCGGCGAGGGGGGTGGGTGCGGTGCTGCGCGGCTGCGAGGGGCTGCCATGGTGGCGGGTCGTGCGAGCCAGCGGGCAGCTGGTGCCGCACCTGGCCGCCGAACAGTCGCGCCGCCTGGCCGCGGAGGGCGTGACGGTCGTCGACGGCAGGGTCCGGCCCGGCTAGGGGGGTGCGCTACCGCTTCGCGACCTGGGCGCTCGTCGGCCCTTGTGCCGCTACCGGCGACGGCCTCCCCGGCCTCGGGCGCCGCCGCCGAGGCTGCGCCCGCCGCGACCGCGCGACGATCGGCTCGGACTGCCGCCGATCCCGCCGCCGAAGCCACCACTACCCCCGGCGCCGCCGTAGCCGCCCCAAGTTCCCGCGCCACCCCAGCCGCCACCCCAGCCCCAGCCGCCATACCGGCGTCGCCGCCGCCAGTGGTACGGCACGGGAGCGCCGCCGCCCAGCAGCATGTCGAACGAGCCGAGGCCGCGCTCGTCGCGGCCGCCGTACTGGCGAGGCGCCTGCGGCAGCGGCACCTCGCGGCCGCCCACCGCCACCGAGCGGGGCTGGGGCGCCTCGCCGCTGGCGAGAAGTGCCGCGCAGAACCGGCACACCCGCACGGTCTTGGCCCCCGCCTTGGCCGCCACCTGCGCCTCCTGCACGCCGGCCCCGTGGTCGGGATCGAAGAAACAGGCCGTCGGGTACCCGTCGTCGGGCTCAGCCGGCGGTTCCCGACCTTCGGTCAGCGCCTCGCTGACCTCCAGCTGCCAGCGCACGTGGTCGAGGCGGTCGTTGAGCTGCACCAGCTCGGCCTCGGTGGTGGCGCGCGGCAGGTCGTCGGAGACCGACTGGTAGACCAGCGTCGCCTCGGCGAAGGCAGCGGTCGCCTTCGGGTCTTCGGCCAACGGCACCCGGTCGGTCAGCTGCAGGATGGCGTCGGCCATGGCATCGATCTGATGACGCACCTCGGCGTGGGCCTCGGTCAGGCGCTGGCGGGCCAGCCGCTTGGTCGACCGCGAGCTGACGAACAACGCCACGCCAGCGATACCCAGCAAGCCGATGACCAGCACCGAGCCGACACCGAGGCCGCCGCCGGAGTCGTCTGAGGCGCCCGCCCCGCTGGATCCGCCGGAGTCGGCGCCGGTCAGCGCCTGACCGAACGAGGCGACACCCGCCGCGTCACCGCTCGAGAAGGCATCCAACGCGGCGTCGGCGGCGTCATCCAGCGCCCCACCGTCGTACTCGGTGCTGCTGTAGCCGATCTCGTCCGGGGTCACCACCAGCACCGTGCCGTCCGCCACCCGATCCAGCAGCGCGTCGGCGGCCGTGGTCGCTCCCGCCGGTTGGGGGTCGGCCAGCACGGCCACCATCAGGCGAGTTCCGCCAACACGGGCGTCGGCGACCGAGCCGGCCAGCGCCGCCTCGTCGACCGGCGCGCCCGGCTGGATGGCGTAGCCCTGGTCGGCCAGCTCGCCGGCGAGCTCGTCCAGCGCCACGTCGTCCAGCGTCTGGGCCGCCGCGGGGCCGCCTTGCCCCAGCAACGGCAGGACCGCGAGCAGGAACATCGCCAGCAGGAGCGCGGCCAGGATCAGCCCGGCGAGTTCTGCCGCCACCCAGTACCTCTGTCGCGCCGGCATTGCCACCACCGATCCGTGCCCGCTCCCAAGAACGCGTCGTCGAGGAAGCATGGGAATCTTCTGCCAGCAGCCTAGCGAGGGGCGATGAAGTGGTGGCGACGGCGCCTCTACACTCGGGGCAGATCTCAAGGGGAGTCAGAAGCGATGGGGAAGCTGCTCAAGCGGATGTGGCAGTACATGGCTGCCGCGTTGACCGGCAAGTTCGACGAGGTTGCGGACCCCAAGGTCCAGCTGGAGCAGGCGATCGCCGATGCCCAGGAGCAGCATCGCCGCCTCAAGGAACAGGCGGCCAACGTCATCGCCAATCAGAAGCAGACCGAGATGCGCCTGTCACGGACGCTGCAGAGCCTGGAAAAGGTCAACGGGTCCGCGCAGCAGGCGGTGCTGATGGCCGACGAGGCGCAACGCAAGGGCGATGCAACAAAGGCCACCGATTACACGCGCGCCGCCGAGTCCTTCGCCAACCAGATGATCGCGTTGGAAGGCGAGGTCGACGACCTCAAGGGGCTGCATCTGCAGTCCACGCAGGCCTCCGACGACGCCAAGCGCGCCGTGTCGCAGAACGCCTCGATGCTGCAACGCAAGCTCGCCGAGCGCCAGAAGCTGCTGTCGCAGCTGGATCAGGCCAAGATGGCCGAGCAGATGAACCGGGCCATGACGTCGCTGTCGGAGACGGTTGGCCAGGACGTGCCAACCCTTGACGAGGTCCGCAACAAGATCGAGGCCCGCTACGCCAAGGCGCGCGGCGTTGCCGAGCTCGAGGGGGAGTCCGTCGAGGGCCGCATGCTCGAGGTCGAGCAGGCCAGCATGGACACCGCGGCGCAGACTCGCCTGTCGGAGATCCGCAGCAAGCTGGGCATCGCGGCCTCTCCTGATGCCGCTTCGGCCTCGCAGTCCGGCGAGATCGCCGAGGGCGAGGCCAGGCCCGGGACCTGACCCGCGGCCAGACCTTAAGCCGCGAGCGACGTGGCGGTGCGCGGACAACGCCTCGCGATGCTGCGTCACGCGCTGCGCCGTCGCTGCCCGGTGTGCGGTGCCCCCGGGATCTTCCAGGGCTGGTTCACCCTGCGGCCGCGCTGCCCGCGTTGCAACTTCTCCCTCGAGCGTGAGGAGGGCTACTGGGTCGGTGCCCTGATCGCCAACATCGCCGTCGCCGAGCTGCTGTTCGCGGCGGTGTTCCTCGGTGGCGTGGTGTTCACCTGGCCCGACGTGCCCTGGCTACCGCTTGGGATCCTTGGGGTCGTTGCGATGGTCGTCCTGCCCGTCGCCTTCTACCCGTTGTCCAAGACGCTGTGGCTGTGGGTCGACCTGGCCTTTTTGCACCCGCTGGACGCCGATGACCTGTCAGCCAATGACTAATCAGTCCAGAAGGGTCGCGAGCAGCTGGGCGTACTGGCGGAGGTGGCGTTCGCCGAGGAAGTGCTCGCCGACCCTTGCTTTGGCGGCGCTGCCCAGGCGCTGGGCCAGCTCGGGATCGCCCAGGATCCGGTTGAGCTGCGCCCCGGTGGTGGCGAGGTCCGTGGGATCGGCGACCAGCAGGCCGCTGCGCTCGTCGACGATCTGATCGCTGATCCCCCCGACTGCGCTGGCCACCATCGGCCGTGACTTCCACATCGCCTCGGCCACGGTCAGGCCGAAGCCTTCCGCCAGGCTCTTCTGCACCACCACCGCCGCCGAACGCTGGACGGCATTGACGATGGCGGCATTCTCCTCCAGGTCGTACATCGGCAGGCACACTAGTTGGATCCGCGCGCGCTCGGCATGCGGCAACTCCCGCCACTGTTTCTGACACTCGGCGAGCACCTCACCGCCTTCCGGATCGTCGGCCACCCCGCTGACGTTCGGCCCCACTAGCGCCAGGTGGGCGCCTGTGGCCGGGTCGACGTGCTGCGCGAAGGCCTGCATCACCCCGGCCATGTCCTTGAGGCGGTCCCAGCGCGACACCTGGACGACCAGCGGTGCTTCCGGCGGCGGCGGTGGGCCGGTGCGGATGATGTCGGCGAGGTGGTCGACGCGACCTGGCGATCCGTCCCGGCGTTGAAACGTCGGCATCTCGGTCGCGCCGTCGGTCGCCACCAGGCCGATGCTGGCGACGATCGCCCGGACGGCCCCGGCCGACATCTCGGCGTTCTTCACGGCGAAGGGATCGATCGACGGGGGCACGATGTGCACCGAGTCGGGCGGCGCCCACGCTGGCACGTGCGCGGCGCGGCTGAACACGAACCGATCGGCCTTGGCCAGGAACGGTTGCAGGAATCCCCAGGTCGCGGCCACCACGGCGTTGGGCTCGTCGACACCGATGTGACAGCGCCACACCACCTTGGCGCCGCCCCGAGCGGGCGGCGTCGACCATACCGGCCGTCTGCGGGTCGTGCAGCAGGACGACGTCACCCGGCCGGATCTGGGCCAGCAGCTCCTCGGCGTTGGCGGCGGTGACCTCGGCGTAGTGGTCGCGTTCGGCATCCCCCAGCGGCCCGGTGTCCACGCCGTGCAGGCCGTTGTGCAACCGCTTGGTGATCGCGTAGAAGGCGGGATCGCCCTTGATGACCAGCCAGCGCGTGTCGACCCCGGCCCCTCGGGCGTACGGCAGCAGGGCGGCCAGCATCTCAGCGACGCCGCCCCCGGTGGCGGTGGAGTTGACGTTCCATACCGTGCGTCCCGCGAAGATGTCGCGGCTGGTGGAGATCAGCGAGCGCAGCTGGCCAATGCGATCAGCTCCGATCAGGGGGGTGAAGCGCTCGAGGTCGGAGACGCCGACGGGAACCTCTTGCAGATGCACCACGACTCCGAGGGTCAGGCGTTGGCCGCCTTGGCGTGGCCGGCGGCACGGCGCCGGCCGGCACCGTCGAGGACGACCTTGCGCAGCCGGACCGAAGATGGGGTGACCTCGGCGCACTCGTCGATGCGGATGAACTCCAGGGCCTGCTCCAGCGACAGCGCCCGCGGTGGGATGAGCCGCACGAGCTCGTCGCCGGTCGACGACCGCACGTTGGTCATCTTCTTTTCCTTCGTGGGGTTGACGTCCATGTCCTCCCCGCGGGCGTTCTCGCCCACGATCATGCCCTCGTAGACCTCGACGCCCGGTCCGACGAACAAGGTTCCACGTTCCTGCAGGTTGAGCAGGGCGTAGCCGGTCGTCGGACCCGTGCGGTCGGCCACCAGGCTGCCGCTGGGGCGGGTGCGCAGCTCGCCGTGCCAGGGCTCGTAGCGGTCGAAAACATGATGCAAGATGCCGGTGCCGCGCGACTCGGTGAGAAACTCGGTGCGAAAGCCGATCAGCGCACGCGCCGGCACCAGATACTCCATCCGCGCCCAGCCGGCGCCGTGGTTGACCATCTGCTCCAGGCGCCCTTTGCGCAGGCCGAGCAGCTGCGTGACAACGCCGACGTACTCCTCGGGCACGTCGATGGCCAGACGCTCCACCGGCTCGTGCACCTTGCCGTTCACCTCGCGGGTGACCACCTGCGGCTTTCCCACCGTCAACTCGAAGCCCTCACGGCGCATCATCTCGACCAGCACGGCCAGCTGCAGCTCGCCGCGACCCTGCACCTCCCAGGTGTCGGGACGCTCGGTGTCCAACACCCGCACCGACACGTTGCCGACGAGCTCGGCGTCCAGCCGCGCGCGCAGCAGCCGAGCGGTCAGCTTGTCGCCATCCCTGCCGTTCAGCGGCGAGGTGTTGATGCCGATGGTCATGCCAAGGCTCGGCTCGTCAACGTGCAGCACCGGAAGCGGCCGCGGGTCGTCCGGGTCCGATAGGGTCTCGCCGATGGTGACCTCGTCGAGTCCGGCGATGGCGATGATCTCGCCTGGTCCGGCCCGGTCCACGTCGACCCTGCGGACGTCCTCGGTGACCGACAGTTGGGTCAGCTTGACCCGCTCGACGGTGCCGTTCGCCCGGCACCAGGCGATCGGCTTGCCCCGCTCGAGCCAACCATGGTGGATGCGGGCCAGGGCCAGACGGCCCAGATAGGGCGACGCGTCGAGGTTGGTGACCAGCGCCTGCAACGGGTGGCCCTCGTCATAGGTGGGGGCGGGAATGGAGGCCAACAGCGTGGTGAACAGCGGTTTGAGGTCACCGTCGCGCATGCCGCCCGCCACCTGGGCGGGATCCACCTCGGTGGCGGCGACGCCTGCCTTGGCGTTGGCGTAGACGATGGGAAAGTCGATCTGCTCCTCAGTGGCGTCCAGGTCCAAGAACAGCTCGTAGACCTCGTCGACGACCTCGGCGATCCGCGCGTCGGGACGGTCGACCTTGTTGATGACCAGGATGATCGGCAGCTTGGCTTCCAGCGCCTTTCGTAGCACGAAGCGGGTCTGGGGCAGCGGGCCCTCGCTGGCGTCGACCAGCAGCAGGACGCCGTCCACCATCGTCAGGCCGCGTTCCACCTCGCCACCGAAGTCGGCGTGACCGGGCGTGTCGATGATGTTGATCTTGACGTCGCCGTAGCGCACGGCGGTGTTCTTGGCCAGGATCGTGATGCCCTTCTCACGCTCGAGGTCCATCGAGTCGAGCACCCGGACGTTGACGTCCTGGTTGGCGCGGAAGGCACCCGTCTGCCACAGCATGGCGTCGACCAGCGTGGTCTTGCCGTGGTCGACGTGGGCGACGATCGCCACGTTGCGCAGGTCGGTACGGGTAGGCATGCGGGGAAGAACTCCGTTGTGCGGGGGATTGACGGCCAGTGTACCGGCGGGCTCGCCGCCT
>Ga0136620_10001691_pt1 | contig 10510 bp, 5 predicted proteins | sample AntDrymUQ4162106_2_FD_104806 | JGI IMG/M metagenome (GOLD analysis project Ga0136620, IMG submission 104806) | Polar desert sand microbial communities from Dry Valleys, Antarctica - metaG UQ416 (21.06) | ecosystem: Environmental > Terrestrial > Soil > Desert | place: Antarctica: Dry Valley... | reverse complement strand
CTCGGGGCTCGTCGCCTGCGACGCGGGCGGGCGCGTGCTCGCCGCCGGTCGGGGCGTCTTCGAGCTCACCGGCTACCGCGATGCGGACCTGATGGGAAAGGACGTCGTCGAAGGGCTGGGCCTGGCGGGCTTCGAGGCCGAGGAGAACCCCGTCAGGCTCGCGCTGGAGTGGGGCGTCCGGAGACTCGGGGAGACACTCGAGCTGCAGACCCGCGGCGGGCAGCGCAAGAACGTGATGGCGGACTTCTTCCCCGCCTACGACGCGGACGGCGGCCTGCTCGTCGCGCTTGCTCCGCGCACGTAGCGCCAAGAGCTACACCCGGCTCGACGGGCAGAGGTCGCTGAGGGCGCAGCTCTCGCAGCGTGGCCGGCGCGCGACGCAGACTCGGCGCCCGTGCCAGATCAGCAGGTGCGGGAGCCGGCCCCAGTCGCGCCGAGGGACGAGGCGCTGGAGGTCGAGCTCGATCCTCACGGGATCCTCGCGGCGAGTGAGACCGAGCCGCTGCGAGAGCCGCCGTACGTGCGTGTCGACGACGATTCCCTGCGCCTCACCACGCTCGGCTGCCACCACGTTCGCGGTTTTCCGCGCGACCCCGGGCAGGCGGACGAGCTCCTCGAGCCGCCGCGGCACCTCGCCGCCGAACTCGTCGATCAGCAGGCGCATCGTCCCGCGAATCGCCCTTGCCTTCTGCCGGTAGAAGCCGGTCTGGAAGATGTCGCGCTCGAGCTCCTCTGCGGGGACCGCGAGGTAGTCCTCCGGGCCGCGGTACTTGGCGAATAGGAGGGGCGTCACCTTGTTGACATTCACGTCGGTCGTCTGCGCCGAGAGCATCACGGAGACGAGCAGTTCGAGGTCCGAGTGGAAGCGAAGCGCGATCGTCGCATCCGGGTGCTCGGCGACGAGGCGCTCGACGATCGGTCCGATCCGCGCGCGCCGTCGCCCCACGCGCCGGCGCGCCTCGTGCACGTAGCTCCGCGGCAAGGATCCCGCGCCCTAGGTCAGGCGAGGGCGGCGGTGGCTGCGGGCTCTTGCTCGGCGCGCCCGCGCAACCTCGGCCCGGCGCACACGACGTCGAGGGCCGGGCAGGTCCGGCAGGCGAACTCGCTCGGCGTCGGGTGGAACCCACCCGCCTGGATCTCCGCGATCGCCTTCGAGAGAACGCCTTCCAGCTCTGGCACGTCGGCGCGGCCGAACACGCACGAGACGACCTCTGCCGGCCGCTCGAGGAACTGGTAGGCGACCTCGACCTCTTTCGCGCCCCCGCGCAGGAGGGCGAGAGCGTAGACGAGCCGCTGCAGCCCGTACTCCGACTCGACGATTTCCTCCGGGGACGACTCGCCGAGGACGTTCGTCTTGTAGTCGACGACCAGGGCGCGCTCGCCGCCACGGTGGAGCACGTCGAGCCTGCCGTGCAGGAGCACGCCGTCGTGCTCGAAGGCGAACGAGCGCTCGGGCCGGGCGTCTTCGAGCGCCGCGACGCGGGCCGCGAGGTCCGACTCGCAGTAGGCCTCGACGAGCGACTCGATTCGCTCGAGCTCCTCGTCGGAGACGGCGGGATACCAGGCCCGCACGAGCTCTGTGTCCGGCGGCTTCGGCGCGTGCAGAGCGACGAGCTCGAGCAGCCGGTGCACGGCGTCCCCCACCTCGGTGGCGGCGAGGCCGGGGCGGTCGGAACGATCACCCCGGCCGGCGTCGGTCGGACGCAGTCCGGCGACCCGCTCGGCGTAGTAGCGGTACGAGCAGGTCCCGAAGAGGGCGAGGGCGCTGTAGGACAGGCTCCGGAGCGCGTGCGCCGGCGCGGGGGGGACGGGCTCGAGCGGGGGAAGCGTGAGCGCGGGCGAGCGCGCCGGCTCCGGCAACGCCGAGAAGAGGACGAGCTGCCCCGTCTCCGGCTCCGCGGCCCGCTCGGGCTCGGCCGGCGGCACGTGGAGCTCGGGGCGGTAGCGGTCGACCCGGACCAGGAGCCGCGCCGCACCGCGCTCGAGCTCGACGGGCTCCTCGAGCGCGCCGGCCAGCTCTGCCTCGGCGTCGAGCCGCCCGAGCACCCAGCCGATCGGCGTCTGTGCCTCGGCGGGGCGACCGGGGTCGATCGCGCCCGAGACGATCAGGCGATCGATCGCGCGGGTCATGGCGACGTAGTAGAGGCGAAGCCGCTCCTCGCGCTCCTCCTGGACGAGCCGCTCCTTCACGTCCTCGTACGCGAAGGCGGCGCGCCTGACGCTCGTGAGCGGATCGGCGACCCGGAAGCCGAAGCGCCCGTCCGAGAGGGCGAGGATGTCGTCGCCCGAGGGCGGCTGGCGGTCCCGCCCCGCGTCTGCGACGACGACCACCTTGAACTCGAGGCCCTTCGCCGCATGGATCGTCAGCAGCCGCACGGCGTCGGCCCCCTCCTCCTCGGCGACGGCTTCGAGCTCCCTCGCCCCGAGAGCCTCCTGGTCCCGCACGAAGCGGACGAAGCCCTCGATGTCCGGCCCGCGCAGCTCCTCGTACGACCGGGCGAGCCTGGCGAGCTTGCGGATGTTGGCAAAGCGCCTGCGGCCGTCCCACTGGGCGAGAACCGCGAGGTCGTAGTCGTGCTCGCCGACGACGAGCTCGCAGAGCCGCTCGAGCGAGAGCCGCGTCGAGGCCGAGACGAGGCGCTCGTACCGCTGTCTGAACGCACGCAGCAGCTGGGCGTCTCGCTCGTCGAGCTCCGGCGGCAGCACGCGCTCGATCGCCGTGAAGAGGGGCCGGCGCGGCGCGGCGCGGCGGATCAGCACGAGCGCGTCGTTCGAGACGCCCACGAAAGGTGACGCGAGCACCGTCAGCAGGGCCTGGTCGTCGTAGCGGTTGTGGAGCAGCCTCAGGTACGAGAGGACGTCGACGACCTGCTGCTGGCCGAAGTAGCCGCGCCCGGTCGCACGGGACGTCGGCAGGCCCTGGCGGCGGAGCTCCTCCTCGTACCACTCCGCGTCCGTGCCCGCCGCGAACAGGAGCACGATCTCCCCGGGCGCCGCGGCCCCCGAGTCGACGAGCTCCCTGACCCGCCGGGCGATGTGCCTCGCCTCGCCTCGCCGCCAGTGGACGCCGGTCTCGGCATAGGTCGACTTGTCCGTGACCAACAGCTCGACCGGATGCCCGAACACGGGGTCGGGGAACTCGGCGGAGGCGGCGAGCGGCTGGAAGCCCTCGCCGAAGTCCGCCTCGAAGAGGTGGTTCACGGCCGCGAGCACCTCGGGACGCGACCGGTAGTTGCGCGTGAGCGCGAGACCGCCGCCCTCCCGCTCCCGCCGCTCCCGGAACACCTGGACGTCCGCGTGCCGGAAGCCGTAGATCGACTGGAACTCGTCGCCGACGAAGAAGAGCTCCGGGGTCGAGGGGCCGCCCGCGAGCAGGTCGACGAGCTCGCACTGAAGCCGGTTCGTGTCCTGGAACTCGTCGACCATGATCGACCGGAAGCGGAGCTGCTCGCGCTCGCGAACCTCAGGGTGGTCTCGCAGCAGGTCGCGCGCGCGCAGCTGGAGATCCTCGAAGTCGACCAGCGACTCGCGCTCCTTCGCGGCCGCATACTCGCCGGCGAAGCGTTCGAGGAGCTCCTGGAGGAGATCGCGGTCCCGTGCCGCGAGCCGGTCGAGCGCAGCCTGCTCGACGCCGCGACGGGCCTCCTCGAAGCTCGCCGCACGCTCGCCGCGCGTCCGGAAGGCGGTGAGGTCGAGCAGGCGGTCGGGAATGGGGTCGCGGTCGAGGAGATCGAGCAGCCCGCGGGCCGCCGCGATCTGGGCCTCGGTCGCCGCGGCGTCCGCGGCCAGGCAGCGAGCCGCCTCGACCAGCTCCCCGAGGCGCTCGGGGAGCGACCTGGCCTCCCCGAGCGAGAGCACGAGCTCGCGCCCGGCCGAGCGCAGCGTCTCGTAGACGCCGATCAGCATCGTCCGCAGACGCCGCGAGCCGTAGGAGGCCAGCAGCGCGAGCCTCGCCGGCTCGTCGCTCGAGCAGAAGTCCGTGAGAGCGCGCTCGAAGGCCTCGCTCCGCACGACCGAGCCCTGGGCTTCGTCGAGCTCGCGGAAGCGCGGATCGAGCCCCGCCGCGAAGGGGTACGACTTGAGGAGCCGGTTGCAGAAGCCGTGGATCGTCGAGATCCAGGCCCCGTCGAGCTCACGGGCCAGGTCGTGCCGACCTCGCTCGAGTAGCGCAGCGCGGATCCGGCCGCGGAGCTCGCCCGCGGCGCGCCTCGTGTACGTGATCGCGAGCACCGAGTCGACGTCGAGGCCCTCGTCGCACACCGCCCTCGCGAAGCGCTCGACCAGGACTGCGGTCTTGCCGGTGCCGGCGCCCGCCGAGAGGAGAACGCGCCCCCGGGCCTCGATTGCCGCGCGCTGCTCGGGATTCGGAGTCCAGGCCGTCACGCGCGCGGCACCCGGCAGACGGTCCAGAGGTCGCACCAGGCGGGACAGTCCCCGCCCTTCGGATCGTGGCGCACGTCCCCGGCTCGGATCCGCTCGGCGAGCGCCCTTCCCGTCTCGCGGGCACCTTCCACCTGCACCCAGAAGGCGTCCTCGTCGAGGTAGTCGTTGTGGGAGAACCCCGGCAGCGAGCCGGCTTTCGCGCTGGCGCGGAGCAGGCCGCGCGGCTTGCGGTCACCCCCGAGCGGCCGGTACACGCCGCCGAGCGGCTCCATTCCCACGAGGTCGCGGAGAACGAGCATGTAGAGCGGGACCTGGAGGCGGAGCTCCTTCTCGATCTCGACCGCGGAGTGGGCGCTGCGGCCCGACTTGTAGTCGACGACGATCCCGCTGGCGCTGTGGGGATCGACGTCGATCCGGTCGATCTTCCCCGAGAGCTTGATCCCGCCGAGGTCGAGGCCCCGCTGCAGCTCCGGCGCGGAGCGCTCCGAGCCGAAGGAGACCTCGAAGCGCCGCGGAACCAGCGCGAGCTCGCTCTCGGCCTCGAGCCGGACGAGCTGCTCGAGGTCGCGCGCCAGGGTCTGGCGAAGCTCGCGCCGTTGCAGCCCGGAGAGCTCCATCCGGATGCCCTGGACCGCTTCGTCCAGGCAGCGGCCCATCAGCGCGAGCGCCTCGTCCAGCCGCTCGGGCTCCACCCGCTCCGAGCCGACCTCCTTCGGCAGCCGGCCGAAGAACTTGTGCAGCGCGTTGTGGGCGACCGAGCCCTTGAGCTTCGCGTCCACCTCCGCGTCGATCGTCTTCGGATCGAGATAGCGCTCGACGAACCAGGCCTGCGAGCAGTCGGCGTACCGCTCGAGCTCGGTGACGTTGAAGGTGAGGCGGCTCGCGAGCGCCTCGAGCACGGCCGGATGGCGGAGCTGCGTCCGGCGCTCGAATGCCGAGCGGGCGCGGTCGAGCCGGCGCTCCCAGCCGTTCGCCCTAGCAAGGGAGGCTGCCGCGCCCGCCTCGTTCGCCGCAAGGGTCGCGAGCGCCCGCAACCGCTCGCGCTCCGTCGGCGCGGACTCGAGCGGCCAGGTGAGCTGCGAGAGCGGGCGCCGCCGCGTCCAGCGGGCGACCTCCTCGCGGTCGTACAGGCCCCGCACCTCCTCCCAGAAGGGTCCGGCATCGCGCGGAACACCCTCGTCACTCGCGGCCTCGCGAACGAGGTAGAGGCGACGCGTCGCGCGCGTGCAGGCCGTGTAGAAGAGATAGCGGTCGCGGTCGACCGGGTCCGGCCGCCGCAGTCGCGGGGAGAGGCGCTCGCGGCGCTCGTCGTCGAGGAACGGCGTCGGCTGGCCCCGACGGGGCAACACCCCCTCCTCCAGACCGAGCACGAACACCGCGTCGAACCGCCGTGTCCGCGCGCGCAGAAGATCGAGCACGGCGACCCGTCCGCGCTCTCCGGCGGGGGACCCTCGGACGAGCGCGTGCTCGAGCGCCCCGACGACGTCCTCGCGGTCGACGGCGACCCCGGCCAGTCGCTCCCACGACCCGAGCTCGTCGAGGGCGCGGAGCGCCGCGTCGTGTGCTTGCAGGGTCTCGCGCGCAGCCTCGTCAACCGGCGGCGCCTCGAGCCCGTACGCCGACCGCACCATCGTCTGAGCAAGGATTCGCGCACCCTCGAGCGGTGAGCGCGCGGCCCGCAAGCCGTCGAGAGCCGGAAGCGCGGCGCCGCGCAGCCGCTGCGTCTCCTCCTCCACCCGGTCCGGGCTCGAGACCGCCCTGCCGCGCAGGCGCCCCTCGACGAAATCGACGGCCTGACGCGAGATGCCGGAGTAGGGCGAGCGGAGATAGCCGTAGAGGTCGCCGCGGCCACCGCCGAGCCAGGCGAAGCGGAGCAGGGCTAGGAGCGCCTGGCCGTAGGGGGTCTGCGAGAGCCGGAGCCGTCCCTCGACGGCGTAGGGGACGCCGAGGGTGCCGAAAGCCGTCTCGAGCGGGGCCCGCCAGCGCTCGATCGAGCCGAAGACGAGCGCAATTCGCTCCGGCGCGGTACCGCCGCGGATCAGCGTGAGCACCTCCTCGCCGACCAGCTCGAGGGCACCCCGCGGCCCGGCTCCCTCGAAGAAGCGGACGGCACCGTCGATCGCGGGCGGCGCCGGCCTGTGGTCGTCGAAGAGCGTCCGCTCGAGGTGGGCGAGCGCGCCCGGAGCGAGCCCGGGCGCGCGTGGGGGCAGCTGGCGCAGCCGGCCTCCGGCGAGCCCGGCGAGCCCGTCCACCGTCTCCCGGAGCGCGGCGAAGGCCGGCCGGCCAGGCTCGTACGGGATCGAGACCGTGACGTCCGCTCGCCCCGAGAGGGCTCGGACGAGCGCCCACTCGGAGGCCGTCAGGTCCTCGAACCCGTAGGCAAAGACCGGCTCGCCATGCCAGGCTCCGAGGTCGGTGGCGAGCCGCTCGGCGGCGCGGGCGCGGAGCAGCGACCGATCCCAGAGCCCGAGGGCGTCGAGCTCGGCCCGGTAGGCCGAGAAGATCGCGCCCAGGTCGCCCTCGACCCGCTCGGGCTCAACGTGCGCCCCGTGGAGCTCGTCCACCGCGCCGAGGAGGGCGTCGACGAAGCCGGCGAACCGTGTCGAGGACGCGAGGGAGCCGAGCCTGGCGCGGGCGAGCGCCCGCCGGGCCACGAGCACGCGCTGAGAGTCCCTGGCCACCGTCCTCCGCGCCGGGTCGGCCGCCGCGATCCGCTCGAAGACGTCGTCGAACGTGCCGATCGTCCCGCCGACGAGCGCGCCGGCCCGGCGCAGCAGGTCGCGCTCGCAGCTCTCGACGTCCGATCGGTTCGGCACGATGAGGAGTGGCTCGTCGTCCAGCCGCTCCAGGTAGCCCTCGAGCAGGAGCGCCACCTTGCCCGCATGCGCGGGCCCGGTGAGCAGGGTCAGCCCCATCGACCCATCGTAGACCTGCGGCTGGACAGTCTCTCGGTTGCCCGGGAGGAAACTGCCGGAACGAGCGAGGATGTCGGGGGGCGGGTCGCCCCGACCCCCCGAATCAGACCTCGCCTAGACCTGCGCTGCCTTCGGACGGCGGCCGCGCCGTGCGGCGGCGCGGCCCGGCATGTCCCCGGCGCAAGAGTCGCAGAGATCCGCGGCCTTCGCACCCCGGCGGGCGTCCGTGAACGTCACTCGCAGCGACGCTCCGCGACCCTCGCCGACCTCGGTATTGCACTTGTCACATACCAGCACCGTTTTTCGAGCCAATGTTCCTCCCTCGTGCAGTTCGCGTGCTGGAACCTTAACCACATTTCCGAGGAGAATCTACGCCGCCTGTCGCGCCCGGCGGATTCGCCACGAGCGGAGCAGGCTCAGCAGTGCCTGCTCCTCGCGATCGAGACCCAGATCGCGCGCTCCCACCACCCGGAGATGGCGCGGGCGGAAGTCCTCGATCGTCCGGCCGTCCAGGTACTGCTCCACGACCGCGGGGCTCACGTACGAGGCTCTGGCAACCGCGGGCGTGTTCCCGAGCCGCTCCGCGACGATGCGCATGACCGTGACGACCGCTCGCTTCTGCTCCGCCGGCGACTCGGCGGGGCCGCGCTCGGCGAACGCGAGTGCCGCCACCAGCGTGCCTCCCCACGTCCGGAAGTCCTTGGCAGTGAATTCGTCGCCCTGGTAGATCCGGATGTAGTCGTTGAGGCGCTTCGAGGTCAGCGTGTAGCGGTTGCCCTCCCACTCGTAGCGGAACAGCCGTCTCCCGCCTGGAAGGGCGTGGAGCTCACGCAGCGCGAGCGCCAGCTCGGCGTCCGCCACGACCGTGCGCACCCAGACCTTGTGCTTGCCCCGGAAACTGAAGGCGATCTTGCTCCCCCGAACGGCGACGTGCCCCTTGTTCAGCGTCGTGATTCCGAAGGTCTTCGATTCGCGTGCGTACCGCTCGGAGCCGACGCGGAACCACCCGTGATTGATCAGGCGCACGGCGATGGCGCTGACCCGCTCGCGATCGAGCGGATCGTGATTCATGTGCTCTGCCATTGCGGTCCGCAAATCCGGCAAGTGCTCGGCGAAGCGAATGAGCTTGTCGTATTTCGCCTGCTCCTGCGCCGCACGGAAGTCGGGATGGTAGAGGTACTGCCGCCGGCCGGCGGTGTCGAGCCCGGTCGCCTGCAGCTTCGCGCTCGCCCGCGGCGAGATCCAGACCTCGCGCCAGGCGGGAGGAATGACGAGCAGCTCGATGCGCTCCAGCTTCGCCGGGTCGGAGATCCGGCTCCCGCGCGCGTCGAGGTAGCGAAACGGCTTCCGCACCCCTACGCGACGCCACCCTCCTAGTCGCGTCACGGCGCCTCCCTCTCCCGGCGGCCGCGCCCCTAATCCCCCCGGGCATGCATCTACAATCGCGCCCCATGGACGGCCGCACGATCGTGGTGCTCGAGGGAGACGACACCGGGCAGGAGCTGCTCGAGGAGGCATTGCGGGTCCTGGTGGCGGACGTGATCGGCTTCGACGTCGGTTTCGAGCGGTTCGACCTCTCTCTCGAGAACCGGCGGGCGACGAACAACGGGATCGTCCACGAGGCTGCGGCCGCGGTCCGCAAGGCGGGGCTCGGCCTGAAGGCCGCGACGATCACGCCCGAGGTGCGAGACGACGTCGGGTCGCCGAACCGGCTCCTCCGCGAGGAGATCGGCGGTCGGGTGATCGTCCGGACCGGCCGCCGCATCCCCGGCGTCGTCCCGCTCGGCGGCGCGCACCATCCGATCTCGATCGTGAGGATGGCGGTCGGCGACGCCTACGGCGCGAAGGAATGGCGGGAGGGGGAGGGCGACGCCGAGGTCGCGTTCCGCACCGAGCGAATCGAGCGGCGGATCTGCCGTGGAGTCGCCGAGTACGCGTTCCGGCAGGCCGAGCAGAGCCATGCGAAGGTCTTCGGCGGGCCCAAGTACACCGTCAGCCCGACCTACGAAGGAATGCTGAAGGAGGAGATGGACGCCGCCGCGGGACGGCATCCGGACGTCCGCTACGACCCGCAGCTGATCGACGCGACCTTCGCGCTCCTGATCGCCTCGACCGGGGAGCCGCTCGTGATCCCCGCTCTGAACCGGGACGGCGACATCCTCTCGGACCTCGTCCTGCCGCTCTTCGGCTCGATCGCCGGCTCGGAGTCGATGCTGATCGCGTTCGAGGACGGGCCGGATGGCGAGCTCGTGACCTGTGCGCTGATGGCCGAGGCCGCGCACGGGACGGCACCGTCCCTCAAGGGCAAGAACGTCGCCAACCCGATGGCGATGATCCTCGCGGGAGCGGCGCTGCTCGGCCACGGCGGCGAGCAGGCGCGCACGGCCTCGCGCGCCATCCGGGAGGCCTCGCTGGAGGCGGTCGCCGACGGCATTCGCACCGCCGACCTGGGCGGCCACGACTCGACCTCCGACTTCACCGACGAAGTGATCCGGCGGACGCGGTCGAAGCTCGAGGTCTGGGCGGCTCTCTAGGAGGCGGGCTAGGCGCCGCTCGGCGCGGCCTGCGCGGCAGCCAGCCAGCGGCGCTCGAAGATCAACGAGAACCAGATCGAAGCCTCGAAGAGGATGACGAGCGGGATCATCTCCATCGCCGTCGTCACCGGGTCGACCCCCGGGAGCGCGACCGCGAGCGCTGCGACCGCCACGTAACCGATCCGCCGGTTTCGGCGCAGCTTAGCTGTGGAGGTGATCCCCAGCCGGACGAGCGCGAGGATGAAGATCGGCAGCTCGAAGACGACGCCGACCGAGGCCAGCACGAGCAGCGCGAACGAGTAGTAGCTGCTCGCGCGCACCTGGATGTCGTAGAGCTCGGAGTCGTAGTTGGTCAGAAATTTCACCGACGCCGGCAGCGCGATCTTGTAGCCGAAGGCGATGCCCGCGCCGAGCAGCACCGTCGCGAGCGCGACGAACCCCGCCAGGGCGCGTTCGGTGCTGCGCTGGAACGCCGGCGCGAAGAAACTCCAGAACTGCCAGAGGATGATCGGGAAGGCCAGTGCGAAGCCGGCGACGAGGCTCAGCTTCAGCGAGGTCGTGAAGGGCTCCGCGACGCCGAGCGTCACGGGCCGGCGCCCGTCCGGGAGCGGCCGCGTCAGCCACTCGACGAGGTGCTCGTGGAAGGCGAAGGCGACGCCGAAGCCGACCGCGAGGGCG
>Ga0136620_10001690_pt1 | contig 10512 bp, 16 predicted proteins | sample AntDrymUQ4162106_2_FD_104806 | JGI IMG/M metagenome (GOLD analysis project Ga0136620, IMG submission 104806) | Polar desert sand microbial communities from Dry Valleys, Antarctica - metaG UQ416 (21.06) | ecosystem: Environmental > Terrestrial > Soil > Desert | place: Antarctica: Dry Valley... | reverse complement strand
TTGCGCTCTTTGCGTATCGGAGCCGCCGCCTTAAACTGCACTCAACGACGCGGGGTGGAGCAGCCTGGTAGCTCGTCGGGCTCATAACCCGAAGGTCGCGGGTTCAAATCCCGCCCCCGCTACGAACGAAAACCTCCGTTTCGACGGGGGTTTTCGGCTTTCTCGGATCGGATCACTCTCGGCCGCAATTGCCTCCATCGCGCGTCCATCGCGCGAGCGCGTGTGCGGCTCCGCCTCATCCTGGACATTGTGGCCGGTAGGTCGGTGACAGTTTCGAGACGCGGTTCCGGTTCCTGGGCGAGGGTTTCGGTTCCTGACCGACACTCGAGCCCGACCTTCCCGGCCGCAAACCGTTAGCCGGCCGGTGATCCGCAAGGTCGACTCGTCGGGCAACGTCAGCTTCGCCGGGGTCAACTATTCGGTCGGCAATTCGTATCGCCGACAACAAGTACGGTAGTAGCGCCCTCATCGCGCTCGACCTTCTCGCTATCACAGCGTCCGGGGCTCGCGCTCTTGGTGAGTTGCGCGATCGAACCTGAACGCAGCCTGAATTTGATCTGGTCCACACGAGAAGGCGAAACAGTGGGCCCCGTCATCCCAGACCCCCCACACCGGAATGGCATGTGGGCGGCCGGTCGAAGAAGCTGTCACTAACCAAAAGTTGCTGGACGAGGTCAAGCGCTGAGCGGCTCATTCCCACGGCAAGGGCCTCCAATCCGGGCCGCCCACGCCGTAGCCCGGCAGGTGAAGGCTGCTCGGCCAGGGGTTGGGGCACAAGCTCATGGTAAGGTTTCGGCCAGTTGTCAGACAACCTCCAGCACATGGTTCCCCTCCGAAGCGTCGACTGGGATGATGGAGCAGTCGTCATAGTCGATCAGACCCTGCTTCCCAACGAGTTGCGTCACCTCCGCATCACAAATGTCTCCCACCTGGTCGGCGCCATCAAGCGATTGGCGGTACGAGGCGCCCCTTCAATTGGCGTAGCCGGGGCTCTGGGCGTTGCACTGGCCGCACGTACACACCCCCCGGCTGATCAGGCGCAGGCCTTCGACGATGACGTGCATGCTCTCCGCTCCGCCCGCCCGACCGCGGTGAATCTGGCAAGAGCGGTCGATCGGGCCGCGGGAGCCCGCGGCGGCGGCTACCACGCGATCCTGGCCGAAGGATTGGCGATTCGGGACGAGGAAATCGCGTCATGCTGGTCGATGGGAATCTACGGATCTGAGTTGTTGATCGAATTGACCGGAGAACGCCCGCAACGTTTGATGACTATCTGCAACACCGGCGGTTTGGCTGCGGTCGAACGAGGGACCGCTCTCGGGGTGATCCAAACCATGCTCGAGCGAGGTTTGCTGGCCGAGGCCATACCGCTCGAGACCCGACCTCTGCTTCAGGGGGGACGACTGACCACATGGGAACTGGCGAGGATGGGCGCACCGTTTCGCTTGATCGTCGACTCCGCCGGACCGTTTCTTCTCGCCCAGGGGGCGGCCGATGCAGTACTGGTCGGTGCCGACCGCGTCGCCGCTAACGGTGACACCGCCAACAAGGTGGGCTCGTTCTCGCTGGCGCTCGGGGCTCGCAACGCCGGAGTCCCCTTCATCGTGGTCGCACCAGAATCGAGCATGGATCTCGACACGCCATCAGGTGAGATGATCGAGATCGAGGATCGCGGGAGCGAAGAGGTGACCAGGGCATGGCGGGAGACGATTGCCCCGCTTGGCACCAAGGCCATCAACCCGGCTTTCGACATCACGCCCCATGAAATGATCACGGCAGTGGTCACCGATCGACGGGTGATCAGGCTCGACCGCGGGGAAAAGCTTTCCGAGGTCCCTCTGGGTCCCCTGCGGACCAGCCACCGCCGCAGCGCGATCTGATGGGCGACAATCTGTTTGGCAACCTGAAGCAAGAAACCGAATGGAGGCTGCGAATGCAAAGACTCGCGATCGAAAGGAGCCATGACATGGTCGGCGGGCGTTCGAAACCATCACGACAAAAAGGAAGGGATCGGAGATGAGGAGAGTCATGACAATGTTGCGGGCCAGGGGAGTCTGGCGTGGGGCGATGCTCCTGGGCTTCGCCCTGCTCGCGGCAAGCTGTTCGCAGGAGACCTCGACCACCACGGCGGCCGGGACCGCCACCACGGCCTCCGGGACTGCCACCACGGCGGCCGGGACTGCCACCACGGCGGCAACCGCTGCTGCCCCTGCACCGTTCAACGCCGGGCCGGTCAAGATCGCAATCGTTCAGAACAGCGGTGCCGGCGACTACTTCCAGCAGTGGACAAACGGCGCCAATCAGCAGGCCGAGGCGATCGGTTTCGAAGTTCAGATCTATGACGCCCAGGCCGACAACGCCAAGCAGGCGACCGACATGGAAACAGCAATCGGGTCCGGTGTCGCCGGGATCATCGTCGACCACGGCCAGACCGACACCATGTGCCCGCTCATCAACAAGGCCCTCGACGCAGGCATCCTCGTCGTCATCTATGACGTTGCCATCGCCGAGTGCGCCCCTAGAGCGGTGGAGACCTCGCAGAGTGATGCCAGCCTCGCAGACTTGGTGCTCGGGCAGATGGCCACCGACATTGGCCAGAACCAAGACGTTGGTTATGTCAACGTGCTCGGCATCGCGCCTCTCGATCGGCGACACGTCGTATGGGAGGAATACAAGGCCGATAACTCGTGGACCGAGTTGTTCTTCGTAGGCAAGTTCACGAACGCCGTCGCCACCGACAACGCTCAGCTGGTCGATGCCGCTCTGAAGGCCAACCCTGATGTCACTGCGATTTTCGCACCGTACGACGAGTTGACCAAAGGGACCGTCTCAGCGATCGAGCAGAACACTCTCCAGACGGAGATCAGGGTATACGGCATCGATATCTCGAATGCTGATATCGAGGTCATGACCAAGGCCGACAGCCCATGGGTCGCCACTGCCACAACGGACCCCAACGCCATCGGCGCCGCCGTGGTCCGCACGATGGCCCTAGAACTCGCCGGCGAGCAGGGTGGCCGCACCGTCCAGTTCCCCGGAGTGCTGGTTACGAGCGACTTCCTGATCGAAAACGGAGTATCCAATATGGTAGACCTCCGGGCGAAGCTGCCGGCGCTCAATCTCACCGAGATCTCCTCGGCTCCGTGGATACGGTCGGTGAGTTTCTGATCGGCTAGGAGGCCACCCATAACTCCCAAGGTTCCGGATTGATGACCACAGTCATCCACATGAACGACGTCACGATGTCGTTCGGCAGCAACCAGGTGCTTCGAGGTGTCGAGCTTGATCTGCACTCAGGAGAGGTCACCGGACTACTCGGCGCAAACGGGGCTGGCAAAACCACACTCATCAAGATCCTCTCTGGGGCCAACTCGAATTACAGCGGCACCGTCGCTATCGACGGTGCCGCTGTGACTATCGATAGCCCTTCCACATCTCGGGCTCTCGGGATCGAAGCCGTTCACCAGAGGATCAGTGACGGCATAGTTCCCGGCCTCAGTGTCGCTGAGAATCTGCTGTTTGAAGGCATCGTTGTCAGTGAGGTGCCCCGTTTCGCTTCATCCAGGTCGCTTGTACCACGAGCTCGCGAAGTTGCGGCCGTTCTCGACCTGGACTGGTCGGATGCCTTTCTGCGCAGCGACGCCCATGGCCTACCGATCGCCGATCGCCAGCTGCTTCTCCTCGCAAGAGCGCTGGTTCGAAAACCCAGGTTGCTCGTGCTGGATGAGCCCACATCGGCTCTATCTGAGGTTGAAGCTGTCCGGCTGTTCGGCGTCATCGAACGTCTCCGCGATTCAGGAGTCGCAATCCTCTACGTGTCACATCGACTCGGGGAAATCGATGACATCGCTGATCGTTTGGTGGTCCTTCGTGATGGGGTTGTTTGTGGCGAGCACACCCCTCCTTTCGATTGGCACCAAGCGCTCCAGGAAATGCTTGGAGCCGCCGGTGCAGAAAGCCATGCCTCCACCGACGAGATGCGAGGGTCCGATGAGGTGCTCAAGCTGACAGGTGTCAAACTTCTCCCTAAGGCGCAGACCTTCGATGTTGCGTTTCGGGCTGGGGAAGTCGCCGGCGTTTTTGGCTTGCTTGGATCGGGCCTGAGCGAGCTCGCCAACGGGATTTTCGGGTCCGAGCCCTTTAGGGCCGGCCGCATGACTCTCCAGGGCGAACCGTTTGCCCCGAGGTCGCCAGCAGAATCCATCGGGAGACACGTATTCATGGTGCCCGAGGATCGGATGGCAGGCACAATCATCGCCGATTGGTCGATTTCGGCAACCGCCACATTTCCGTTCTTGAAGGCGGTCTCGCGGTTCGGCCTCCTCAATCCACGAGCCGAATCGGCCGTTGGCAAGGCGGTAGTCGAGGACTTCGGTGTGGTCGCGCTTTCAGAGGACGACCCGGTGGTATCACTCTCGGGTGGCAATCAGCAGAAGGTGGTCATCGGGCGCTGGCTCCGGGAGCAACCCCTGGTGATGATTCTCGACGAGCCGTTCCAGGGTATCGATGTCGGCGCCCGCCGCGATCTGTGCAAGCGAACCCGAGAAATCGCTGCCGCCGGGGCAGCCGTCATAACCATGTCGAGCGACTTGGAGGAGATCATGCAGGTTGCCGATCGGGTCCTGGTCTTCGTCGACGGCGATCTCCGATTCGACTCTTACCTATCGGAGACGAGCCGGGACGAGATTCTTCAGAGACTATCGGAGGTCGGCTAGGTGGTCAGAATAGTGTCGGACCAGAAGACGCAATCGATCGACGCCAAGGAGTCAGCCGCTGCTACACCGCGCAGGGACATCCGGGACTTGCTGGTCCGTTATGGCTTCATAGCGGTGACGGTGGTGTTCTTTGTCTTCTTTTTCGCGACGGAGTCCTCGTTCCGGCTCTCAACGACCTTGTTCTCGATGCTGAAGTTCACGGCGGTCGTAGCCATCGTCGGCTTGGGCGTTACGGTCACCATGGCCGTGGGCGGACTCGACCTGTCCGTTGGAGCAACGGTCGGTATGTCGGTCACCATTGCCGCCATGACCATGGTCATCTACGCCAAGACAGGTTGGGTGGCGATCATCGTCGTGATACTCGGCGGTGTGTTGGTCGGAGCATTGAACGCGGCGCTGATCGTGCTGCTCAAGATCCCGGACCTGCTCGCCACGCTGGCCACGATGTTCCTGGTTCAGGGACTAAAGCTCGTTCCAGTGGATGGTCAATCGGTGTCGTCCGGGTTGATTCTCCGTGACGGCAGCGTCGCTCCTGGGCGCTTCACCCCAGGTTTCTTGATCATCGACCGCGGGGCCGTCGGGCCGGTGCCCTATCCCGTCATCATCTTCGCACTATTGACGATCGGCACGTGGTTCTTCCTGTCTCACACCAAATGGGGACGCGTCATGTACGCGATCGGTTCCAACCCTGAGGCGGCCCGCCTGGCCGGCGCCAGGGTCCGTCTCTACAAGGCATCCGCCTACATGATCGCCGGTGTCTTCGCTTCGATCGGCGGTCTCATCCTTGCGTCACGCATCGGGCAGGGCGACATCAGCGCCGGCAACTCGCTGCTGCTCGATGCGGTCGCGGTGTCTTTGGTGGGGACGTCGGTCCTCGGAGTCAATCGACCAAACGCTTTCGGGACTGCCCTTGGTGCGATACTGATGGGCATATTGATCACCGGCACGACCATTAAGGGCTCGGCGTACTACGCCCAGGACGTCGTGAAGGGCGTTGTGCTTCTGATCGCACTCGTCTTCTCGTTCACCCTCTCTAGAACGAAGCAGCGACACGTCCGTGCGGTGCCCATGTGACGGCCCCAGCCGAGACAAAACCCCGGCGAACCGTCTGGATCGATCCGGATGATCCTGGTGCCGTCCGAGCGATCGACCAGCGTCTGCTGCCTTTCGAGCTCCGGCGTGGTCTCCAAACGGCACCGCACCGGCCATGTCCGACGCCATCGCCACGATGGTGGTCCGCGGTGCGGGATGCATCGGTGCTTCGGCCTGCTATGGCATGTACCTGGCCGCCCTGGAATGCCGCCACCTTGGAGTAGCCGAGGCCGACCGTGAGCTCTCGAAAGCCGCCGAGGTGTTGGAGGCGAGCCGGCCGACCGCGGTCAACCTGTCCTGGGCGGTGCGACGCTAACTGGAGGAAGTGCCGGGGCATCGACAACGCTGAGGAGCGTCTCGGAAGGGCTCGAATCGATGATGGCCGTCACCGCGGCCGGCAAGGAGTTGGAGAAACGTGACACCGTTATCTCGCACTCAGCTGCCGGATTGCGAGCGAGCTGGGGGCGCGAGTCGTCAAGACGTCCTATTGCGAAGACTTCGACAAGTTGACCGAATCGTCCCGGTGCCGGTGGCGATCGCCGGCGGCCCGACAACGGACGAGGCCCCCTCGAGGTTCTCTCATTTGTTCGCGACGGGATCGATAGAGGTGCCATCGGCGTGAACCTCGGACGCAACATCTGGCAGCATCACGATCCGATGGGCATCGCCAAGGCGCTACGGGCGATCATCCACGACGGGGCGGCGCCCGGCAACGCCATCGAACTGGTTGCGCCCGCACCGGCCGGAAGCTGACAAGTGGAGTTCCTCGCACACATCGAACAGGACATCCCGCCCGACATGGACAAGCAGAGGCTGGGTGCGATCAAGCGGGCGGAGCATGATCGGGGGAGACAACTTGTTTCCGACGGGAAGCTACGTCGGATCTGGCGGATACCGGGTCGGCGGGCTCCTTACAGTCTCTACCAGGTAGATAGCCCCGAGGAACTCCACGAGGTCCTGAGCTCTCTCCCGCTATTGCCCTGGACATCGAGGTGACGGCGCTGTCCGTCCGACGAGGTCCTGAGCTCTCTCCCGCTATTGCCCTGGACATCGAGGTGACGGCGCTGTCCGTCCATCCAATCGACGCATCTCTCAATGACCGCGATGTCAACGATGGCAAGTGAATACGAACTCCTGACGCCCGAGACGGTTGCGAGCTATATCGCCACTAATCCGACACTGGCCGAGCTGGTCGATGCCTCGACCCTGGAGGTCGCCGAGGTTGGCGACGGCAATCTCAACCTCGTCTTCCTCTGCCAGGATGCCGATGGGCGCGGCATCTGTCTGAAACAGGCGTTGCCGTACGTTCGCCTGGTCGGTGAGAGCTGGCCGCTCACCCCACAGCGGGTGTTGGCAGAGTCCCGGAGTCTTTCGGTCGCGGCGGCGGTGGTGCCACATCTCGTTCCCGCCTACTACGGGACCGATGAGGATCGATACGTGCTGGCGATGGAGAACCTGTTCGGATGGGAGATCTGGCGTAGCAAGCTCAACAGGGGGGAGATCCACCGTGGGGTCGGCGCCCTCCTCGGCGAATACGTGGCCAATCTCGCCTTCTCGACTTCGCTCTTCGCCCTTGATCAGATGGAGGTGAAGCAGCAAACCGCGCAGGCGATCAATCCCGAGCTGTGCCGGATTACCGAGGAACTTGTCTTCACCGAGCCGTATATCGAACACGACAACAACAGCTTTGTGGACGAGCTTGCACCGGAGGTGGCTGCCCTTCGATCCGATGCCTGTTTGCGCAGCGAGGTCGGCCTTCTCAAGCACCGGTTCATGACGGCGGCCGAAGCGTTGATCCACGGCGATCTCCATACCGGTTCGGTAATGGTCCGATCCACCGATGGCCGGGGCGACGCCCGCGTAATCGATCCGGAGTTCTGTTACTACGGGCCGGTTGGTTTCGACCTCGGCGCTCTCATCGGCAACTACCTGTTGGCTCGAGGACGAGCTGCCGTTCTCTACCGAGGCGCCGAGTACTGCGAGTGGGTGGCCGGACTTGCCGAGGAAACCTGGAACGCCTTCGAGGCCAACATGCGACGGTTGTGGCCCACTCGTGTAGACCAGACCTGGACCGACGGGTTTCTCGATGCGTGGCTCCAACAGGTAGCTCGGGATGCCCTCGGGTTTGGCGGCTGCAAGGCGATCCGGCGCATCATCGGTCTCGCCAAGGTCTCCGATATCGAGACGCTTCCTCCCGACGAGCACCTTCGGGCGGCAACCATGGTGTTGCGAACGGCAAATACCTGGATCAAAGAGCGCCAACAGCTGGGCGGGGTGTCGGCAGCCAATGAAGTGTTCCTCGAAGTTGAAGCTGCAGTAATGCAAAATGACTGACCCGATTCGACGAACAGGCTGGGTTGTCCGGACATCGGCAAATGGCTAAGTTCGACCTATCGGATCTTCTGGCCTCGATAGCTTGGGTCGGCGACCATATCGAGACTCTTGATCGGCCCACCGCGTCCGAGTGCTCCCAAGCCGTGTACTGAGCCGATCCAGAACCTGAGAATCCCTGCAACACAGGAATTGTGAGGGTGGACGCTACAGGGATCGAACCTGTGACCTCTACCGTGCGAAAGCAGAACGGATCGATCCGCTGACCAGGCGAAACTCGCATGCATTCTGGAGCGTCGACGGCGCTGCCATCAAGCTTCGATCGTCAGACGCTGAAAGCATGCGGGCAACTGCTGTCGACGTGTTGGGGGGCTTGTTTGAGGAGGAGTACTCCCTGAACGATGGGGGTCTGGAGGTCGGTTCATACGAGGGCCTAGACCCTGAAACCGGTCGGGTAATGGGTCGGCCGACCATCGGCCTTTGGACTAGGGACTCGCTTGCTCTGTTAGCCGAAAGCGAGTCTCACGGCCAGGATTGGATGGCAGAGAAGCTCTAAATCCTGTCTCCAGGAGTGGACAACGAAAGTGTTGTCGTCGCTGCAAGCGAAACAGCCTCGCTGTCAGTTGAAGGCGACGTGCTGTTCGTTACCGTGGCCGATCTCTTCACTATGGATATCCAACCAATCGAAGGTTGGGTCGCTCCTGACGCCGACGGCTTGGCCGTTCCGGCAGGGCAGCTCTACTTCGTGACGTCGACCGACGATGAAGCGAGCTTGATCCTTGTCACTTCGACTGCGGTCTGTGAGATCGATACGTTCTTCGCGGTCGATCATGGAGCCGCTGAGGCTCTGGTTAGTCGTCTTGTCACACTCGAACGGACAGACGGACGTACTAAGTGACTACTCAAGATGCTGTGCTCGTCGTCCTCACGGTGCTTGTCGTGCTTTTGACTATCGGGCTTGCTGGCTGTGTTAGGGCACTGCGTTTGATCGGTGAGCGGGTTGAAGGCAGGAGTGGTCTTCCTGCGCTCCAGGTCGGAGATGCGATCTCGGTGCCGAGCTGGCTCAACCCTCGCCCCGACTCGTACACGGTTCTCCTCTTTCTATCTCACGACTGCGGAGCGTGTATCAGGGCGAGTCGAGCAGTGCAGGAGTTGGTTGATGGTCGAGGCAACTTTCGGGGGATCGAACTCTGGAAACAAACTGCGGGGAAGCATCCAGACTCGAATGGGCATCACGACGAATCTACCGTGCAGGTAGTTGAGCATGCATATGAAGCATTCCAGTGAACCACCCCGAGTTTCATAGAGGCTGTGATGTTGCCCGGGTTTTCCGGAGTTGGGATATTTGAATCGGGTGTGCCCTGACCCCATGAAGGAGGGTCTGCATGCCGTACCGATATCCGCCCGAGTTCCGTCGCAAGGTGTTGGATCTGTTGGTGGCGGGGAAGTCGGTGGCTTCGGTTTCCTCGGATCTGGGGGTGTCGGGGCAGACGATCTACAACTGGCGGCGCCAGGAGTGGATCGACTCCGGTCAAGCGCCCGGTCTGACATCGACCGAGCAGGCCGAGTTGATGGCAGCTCGCCGTCGGATCACCGAGCTGGAGATCGAGCTTCAGGTGACCCGTCGAGCGAACGAGCTGTTGAAGGCGCAGGTGGTGTCCCCAAAAGACGGTTCGAGGCGATCTCTGTGATCGCATCCGAAGGAATGCCCACACAGACAGCCTGCCGGGTGTTGGCGGTTTCGGAGTCGGGGTTCTACGAGTGGCGGAAACGGCCTCCGTCCGCTCGGTCGATCCGCCACGTCTGGCTGACCGACGTCATCCGCCAGGTCCATACCGCCTCCCGAGGCACTTACGGAGCGAACCGGGTCCACGCCGAGCTCACCATGGGTCACGGGATCACCGTCGGGCACAACGCCGTCGCCATGCTCATGCAGAAGGCCGGACTGGCTGGGCTTCCTGGCGCCCACCGTCGCCGGCGGCTGGTCACTACGGCTGAGACCGCCGCTGATCTGGTCGACCGTGACTTCGTCCGAGCTGAACCCGACCAGCTGTGGGTGACCGATATCACCGAGCATCGCACCAGAGAGGGCAAGGTCTACTGCTCTGTGGTCTTAGACGTGTTCAGCCGCCGGGTGGTCGGCTGGTCGATCGACACCTCGCCCACCTCGGGTCTGGTCACCTCGGCGCTGGGGATGGCGATCAGCAACCGGCGACCCAACGGGACGGTGGTCCATTCCGACCAGGGCACCCAATTCACCTCGTGGGCTTTCACCCACCGGGCCCGCCAGTCGGGGCTGGTCCCCTCGATGGGCTCGATCGGGGATTGCTTCGATAATGCGGTGGTCGAATCGTTCTGGGCTCGGATGCAGGTC
>Ga0136620_10001689_pt1 | contig 10513 bp, 7 predicted proteins | sample AntDrymUQ4162106_2_FD_104806 | JGI IMG/M metagenome (GOLD analysis project Ga0136620, IMG submission 104806) | Polar desert sand microbial communities from Dry Valleys, Antarctica - metaG UQ416 (21.06) | ecosystem: Environmental > Terrestrial > Soil > Desert | place: Antarctica: Dry Valley... | reverse complement strand
TGAAGACCATCGTGCTGCTGACGCCGGATGAGGTCGACGCGGCCGCCAAGCGCTCGGTCGACTACCGGCCGCCCGGTACCTGACGGGCCTCGGCGGCGAACCGTGCCTCACGCCTACGGCGAGGGCGCCCAGCGTGGTGCCGGAGCCGCCATGGCAGACGACCGCGCCCGGCCAGAACCGGTAGCCGGCGCGATCGACGGTCTCAGCGAGCGACGGAGGACCGGCCACCAGCACCTCGTGGCCGCGCGCAGGCACGCTTCGATGAAGGGAACCAGCGGGTTGAAGTGGCCGGCGCCACGCGTGGAGGCGAATAGAACACGCGCGTTCGCGGCCCAATCCTATGTCCACTAGCGCTAACCCAGCGTGGCGAGCGCCACCGGCACGATCGCCTCGGCGCCGGCCCGCCGCAGCTGGCCGCCCACCATCGCGAGCGTCCACCCCGAGAGGCGCTGGTCGTCGAGGAGGACGCCCGTGCCAGGCGGCGGATGGCCGGTGATCCGGAAAGCGCCGCGGACGTTCGCGGTCTGCTGGATGGCGTTTGCCATCTCGCGCTGCGAAGGGCGCTGCTCGGTGCGCTCGACCAGGGCCACGTAGGAGACGTCGAGCTCGCGCGCCAGCCGCTCGGCCGTACGGGTCAGGACCCCAAGACGCGTCGAGGGCACGGACGCGACCCAGGCTACCGGCGCGCCGGCCCGGCGCACGACGTCGGCGAGCGCGGCGACGACCTCGTCCTCGAGCTCGCCGGTCTGCAGTCCGCGGGCGATCGCCGGCCACCAGCCCCCGTCGCCGATGCGCGCGAGCGCCCATCCCGGCTCGATCCGCGCGTCGTCGGGGATCTTGCGCATCGTCCCTGCCGCGTCGGGGGCCATCTTGCGGGACTCGAGCTCGAGCGGCCGCGAGCGAAGGTCGCGCTGTGCGCGCTCCACCAGCGCCGCACCCGGCGGCTGGGCGAAGCGAGACGCGGTGCAGACCGAGCAGCGCCCGCAGTCCTCGGGACGCGGGTCGTCGAGCTCCTCCTGCAGCACCCGCATCAGGCACCTGCCGTCCGTCCCGTAGGCAGCCATCGCACGCTGCTCGGCCCGGCGCAGGGCGGTCACCTGCGCGTAGCGCTCGCCGTCGTAGGTCCAGTCCCGGTCGGCGTTCGCCAGCCAGCGCGCGCCCGCGCGGCGGACGCCGCCCTCGACGTCGAGGATCTTGAGCATCGCCTCGATTCGGCCCGCGCCGAGGTTCACCGCGCGCATCAGCTCGCGCGTCGTGAGACCGTCGTCGCCGGCGGAGTCGAGCGCCTCGAACACGGCGTCCACGCGCTCCCGCGCAGGGAAGGCCTGCTCGATGAAGAAGTCCTGGATCCGGCGATCCTCCCCGCCGCGCAGGAGAACGACGTCGGCGTGGTCCACGCCGCGGCCGGCGCGGCCCACCTGCTGGTAGTAGGTGACGACCGACCCCGGCGCCTGGAAGTGGACCACGAAGGTGAGGTCCGCCTTGTCGTAGCCCATCCCGAGCGCGCTCGTCGCGACCACCGCCTTGATGTCGTTGCGCAGCAGCCGTTCCTCTGCGAGCACCCGCTGCCCGGTCTCCTGGTCGCCGCTGTAGGGGAGCGCGGCGATGTCGTTGGCGGTCAGAAAGTCGGCCACCTGCTCGGCGTCGCGCTTTGTCAGCGTGTACACGATGCCGGACCCCGCAAGCGACGGCAGGTGCTCGACGAGCCACGCCAGGCGCTCCGCCGCTCGCGGCAGCTCGAGCACCTCGAGGCGCAGGCTCGTGCGCGCGAGCGGACCGCGGTAGGAGCGCAGGCGTCCGCCGTCCGCCAAGTCGCCGCCGAGCTGCTCGAGGACGTCGCCGACGACGCGGTCGTTCGCGGTCGCGGTCGTGCCGAGGACGGCGACCTCGGGCGGCAGGGCGTCGAGCATGTCCTTCACGCGCCGGTAGTCGGGTCGGAAGTCGTGCCCCCAGTCGGAGATGCAGTGCGCCTCGTCGACCACGAGCAGTCCGACCGACGCCGCGAACAGCGGCAGCATGTCGTCCCTGAAGCGCGGATTGTTGAGCCGCTCCGGACTGATCAGCAGCAGGTCGATCGACCCCTCGCCGAGCCGCGCCCGGACATCGTCCCACTGCTCGCGGTTCGAGCTGTTGACCGTGTATGCCCGCAGGCCGAGCCGCTCGGCGGCCGCGATCTGGTTGCGCATGAGCGCCAGCAAAGGGCTCACGATCAAGGTCGGGCCGGCGCCCGCGTCGCGCAGAAGCGAGGTGGCGACGAAGTAGACCGCCGACTTCCCCCACCCCGTGCGCTGCACGCACAGCACTCGCGCGCGCTCGGCCACGAGGTCCCGGATCGCCTCGAGCTGGTCGCGACGGAAAGCTGCGGCCGGGTCGCCGGTGAGCGCCCGCAGGCGCTCGAGAGCCGCGGCCGCGAACGTCTCGGGCGCGACGCCGGTCACGCAGCCATGGTGGCAGCCGAGCCTGTCGCTTCTCCCCGTGCCGGGCGAGCCGAACGGGGTTACGATCGTTGCGTGCCCGATCGCCTCCACTTCACGGACTCAGACGAGGCCAACGCGTTGATCGCATCGGACCCGCTGGCGCTGTTGGTCGGCTTCGTGCTCGACCAGCAGGTGACGGTGCAGAAGGCGTTCGCCGGGCCGCTGGTGTTGCGGGAGCGCCTTGGCGCGCTCGATGCCGCGACGCTCGCGTCCACCGATCTCGAGCCGGTGTTCCGCGCCAGGCCCGCGATCCACCGCTATCCGGGGTCGATGGCGAAGCGGGTGCGCGCCCTGGCCGCGCACGTCGGCGAGCGCTACGACGGTGATGCCGGGCGCGTCTGGACCGAGGCGGCCGACGCCGACGAGTTGCGCGCCAACCTTGCCGCGCTGCCCGGCTTCGGCGAGATGAAGATCAAGGCGCTCGGCGCCGTGCTGGCCAAGCACTTCGGCGTCGAGGCCGCGCGCGAGCTCGTGCCTTGGCACCCGACGCTCGGGGACGTCGACTCGCCGCAGGCGCTCGCCGACTACCAGGCCGCGAAGCGCGTCAGCAAGGCCGAGTGGTCGCGGAAGCCTGCGCGCGCGAGCGCTTCCTGAGCGCGTCGAGCTCCGGCCACGAGCGCGTGTTCGCCACGTGCTCGCGTGTGAGCCAGGCGCGCCGCGCGGTGTCGACGCCGTAGCGGATGTTCGCGAGCGTGTTCACGCCGTGGGCGTCCGAGTCGATCAGGAGCATTGCGCCGGACTCCGCGGCGAGGCGCGCGTTGTGCTCGTTGAGGTCGCGACGATCCGGGTTGGCGTTGATCTCAAGCAGCGTGCCGGTGCGCACCGCGGCCTCGACGATCCGCTCGAAGGCGAGCGCGTAGGGCTCACGGCGCTCGATCAGCCGGCCGGTCGGATGGCCGATCAGGTCCACGAGCGGGTGCTCCATCGCGTGGATCATGCGCGCGGTCAGCTCGCGCTCGCCCATTCGAAACGACGTGTGCAGCGAGGCGACGATCCAGTCGAGCTCGGCGAGCAGGGCGTCGTCGTAGTCGAGCGAGCCGTCGGGCAGCACGTTGACCTCCGAGCCCGCCAGCAACGTCAGGCCCTCGACCTGCGCGTCAACCTCGCGCACGCGCTCGATCTGGCGGCGCAGCTCGTCCGGTGAGACGTGGTTCCCGAAGCCGTGCGTGGCCGAGTGGTCCGTGATCGCGAGGTACTCGTAGCCGCGGGCGAGCGCAGCCGCCGCCATCTGCTCGATCGTGTTGCGCCCGTCTGAGGCCACGGTGTGGCAATGGAGGTCACCGCGCAGGTCCCCGACCCGGACGAGCTGGGGCAGCGTGCCGCCTCGAGCCGCCTCGAGCTCGCCGCGACCCTCGCGCAGCTCGGGCTCGATGTAGCTCATGCCGACGAGCGCGTAGATCTCCTCCTCGGTCGCGCACGCATGCGTGGTGCCGGCGGCGTCGTCGCTCACGCCGTACTCGCTCACATGCAGGCCGCGCCGCACCGCCTCGGTGCGCACGAGCTCGTTGTGCCTGCCCGAGCCCGTCAGGTGCTGGAGCAGGTTGCCGAAGCTCGACGGGGAGACGATCCGCAGCTCGACCGTCATCCCGCTGTGGGTGAGCGCTCGCGCGCCGGCTTCCCCGCTCGTCCCGACCTCGGCGATGACGCGCAGCGACGAGAGCGCATCTACGAGCGCCGCCGGATCTGCAGCGCTCGCGACGATGTCGACGTCCTTGCAGGTCTCCGCCCGGCGGCGCGCGCTGCCGGCGATCTCGACGCGATCCGAGCCCGGAACCTCGCGCAGGGCGGCCACTATCTCCTCGCCGATGCCGAGTGCCTCTGGCAGCAGCGCCCGCCGCCCGCCTTGTCCGTTGTCGGCCGCCTCGAGCGCCGCCAGCACGTTCTCCTCGGCCTTGCGGCCGAAGCCCGGCACGGCACGCAGCACGTGCGTCTCGGCCGCGCGGCGAAGCTCGTCGAGCGAGGCGATCCCGAGCTCGTCGTAGAGCTTGCGCGCGCGCTTTGGCCCGAAGCCGGGCAGCCGCGTGATCTCGACGAGCCCAGCGGGGAACTTCTCCTTGAGCCGCTTGGCGGCGGGCACCTCGCCGGTGTCGAGCAGGTCGACGATCTTCTCGGCGATCGTCTTGCCGACCCCGGGGAGCTCCTCGGCGCGCCCCGCCTGGGCCAGCTCGGCGACCGAGCGTCCGGAGGAGCGGATCGCGGTGGCGGCGTTGCGGTAGGCGAGCACGCGGTGCACGATCGCCCCGTCGAGCTCGTAGAGGTCCGCGAGCTCCGCGAATGCGTCGGCGATCTCGGCGTTGCGCACGCCTTTAGGGTAGGCCGCCGTGCCCGGCGCCTGGCTAGTGCTGCCCACCTACAACGAGCGCGACAACGTCGAGGCGTTCGTGCGCGCCGCGCACGCCGAGCTCGCACGCCTCGACGGGGAGCACCGGATCCTCGTCGTCGACGACTCCTCGCCGGACGGCACCGGCGAGATCGCCGACCGCCTCGCTCGCGAGCTCACGCGCGTCGAGGTGCTCCACCGCCCGCTCAAGCAAGGGCTCGGCCGCGCGTACCTGGCCGGCTTCGAGCGCGCCCTCGACGGCGGCGCCTCGCTCGTGCTCGAGATGGACTCAGACTTTTCGCACGACCCGCGCGACATCCCGCGCCTGATCGCCGCGGCGGCCGGGGCGGACCTGGTGCTCGGCTCGCGCTACGTCCCGGGCGGCGCGGTGACCGACTGGGGGATCACTCGTCGGCTGCTCTCGCGCGGCGGGTCGCTGTACGCGCGCTGGCTGTTGCGGGTGCCGGTGCGCGACCTCACGGGCGGGTTCAAATGCTTTCGCCGTGAGCTGCTCGAGGCGCTCGACCTGCGCGGCGTTCACGCCGACGGCTACGGCTTCCAGATCGAGTTGACCTACCGCGCCCTCAAGGCCGGGTTTCGGGTCTGCGAGCTGCCGATCGTCTTCCGGGAGCGTCGCGTCGGGGCCTCGAAGATGACGGCGAGGATCGCGCTCGAAGCGGTCTGGAAGGTGCCCGCCCTGCGCCTGTGCACACCCCGATGACGCTATACTTTCTGAAGCGACTTAGACGAAAGGGGCTCGCAATGGCAGGCTCGATAAATGACGTCAGCGACAGCAACTTCCAGGCCGAGGTCGTCGAATCGACGGATCCGGTACTGGTGGACTTCTGGGCGCCATGGTGCGGTCCGTGCCGGATCATCGCTCCCAGCCTCGAGGAGATCAACGAGGAGACGGAGAACCTGCGGATCGTCAAGCTGAACGTCGACGAGAACCAGGTCACGGCGGCGAAGTACAGCGTTATGTCGATCCCGACGCTGCTCGTGTTCAAGAACGGCAGCGTCGTGAAGACGATCGTCGGCGCGCTGCCCAAGCAGCGGCTCGTCGAGGAGCTCGAGCCGGCGCTTGCCTAGCGACCGCTCCAGACCGGGGGCCGCCGCTCGTTGAAGGCGGCGACCCCGGCGCGGAAGTCCTCGCTTCCGTAGCACTCGGCGACCAGGTCGTGGCCGTCCGGCAAGCCCGCGAGGCGCAGTCGCCTGAGCGCCTCCTTGGTGGCGGAGAGCGTCAGCGGCGCGAAGCCGGCCATCCGCTCGGCGAGCTCGAGCACGCGGCCCTCGAGCTCCTCGGCAGGCACGACCTCCGTCGCAAGGCCCGCGCCGCGCGCCTCCTCGGCTGAGAACGACCGCGCCGTGAGTATCAGCTCGCGCGTGCGCCCGGGACCGATCAGGCCGACCAGGCGGGCGTAGTTGTTCATCGACAGGCAGTTGCCGAGCGTGCGCGCGATCGGCATGCCGAACTTCGCCTCCGGGGTGCACAGGCGCAGGTCGCAGGCCGCGGCTATCGCGAGCCCGCCGCCGACGCAGTGGCCCTCGACCATCGCGATCGTCGGCTTTCGGACCGCCTCCACGCGGCCGACGATGCCGTCGAGCTTGCGCTCGTAGGCGAGCCCGTCCTCGCCGCTCGAGAAGTCGCGGAACTCGGCGATGTCGGTGCCGGCGGCGAACGTCCCGCCGGCCCCGCGCACCACCATCACGCGCAGTTCCTCGTCGGCGTCTACCTCCTCGCAACAGCGCTCGAGGGCGTCGTACATCTCGAAGGTCATCGCATTGCGCGCCTCCGGACGGTTGACGGTCACGATCGCCGTCTGCGTGCGGCGCTCGAGCGTGAGGCGCTCGGCGGTCGAGCTCACGAGACCCGCTCGCGATCCTGGAGCGCGGCGATCTCGTCAGGCGTCAGGCCGACCTCGCGCAGCACCTCGTCCGTGTGCTCGCCGAGCAGCGGCGCGGCGCGGCGGATCTCGGCCGGCGTCTCGCTCAGCTTGAAGGGCACGCCGAGGCCGCGGATCGTGCCCTCGACCGGGTGCTGCATCTCGACCACCATCTCGCGCGCAACCGTATGCGGATCCTCGAACACCTGCCGGTAGTCGTTGATCGGGCCGGCCGGCACCCCCTCCTGAAGCATCAGCTCGACCCACTCGCCGGTGTCGCGATCACCGAGCGCCGACTCGAGCTCCGCCTCGAGCGCCTCGATGTTCGCCATCCGGTCGGGGTTGGTCGCGAAGCGCCCGTCCTCGACGAGGTCCTCGCGGCCGATCACCGCGCACAGGCGGGACCACAGCCGCTGGTTGTTGCCGCCGACGGTCAGGTAGCCGTCGCGCGTGCGAAGCGCCTGGTAGGGAGCGGTCAAGCGGTGTGCCGAGCCGAACGGCTGGGGCACGCGGCCGGTGGCCCACAGCTCGGCCGTCTCCCAGATCGAGAGCGCGAGCGCGCCCTCGAAGAGGGAGGTGTCGATGTACTGGCCGCGGCCCGTCTCTTCGCGCGCGATCTGGGCGCTCAGCACCGCAAAGGCGCAGAAGAGGCCGGCCGAGAGATCGCTGATCGGGATCCCCGACTTGACCGGCGCCCCGCCCGGCTCGCCCGTCACGCTCATCACGCCCGACATCCCCTGCGCGATCAGGTCGAAGCCGGGGCGCTTGGCGTAGGGGCCTGTCTGGCCGAAGCCCGAGATGCTCGCGTAGATCAGGCGCGGGTTGACGTCCTTGAGCTGCTCGTAGTCGATCCCGAGCCGCGCGGAGACGCCGGGGCGAAAGTTCTCGACCAGCACGTCCGCCGTCTCGACCAGCCGGTAGAACGCGCTGCGAGCGCGATCGTCCTTGAGGTCGAGCGCGACGCTTCGCTTGTTGCGATTGACGGCGAGGAAGGCCGCGGTGTCCTCGCCCTTCATCTTGAAGCCCATGCCGCGGCGAGCCTGGTCGCCCACCCCCGGCGGCTCGACCTTGACGACGTCGGCGCCCATGTCGCCGAGCAGCTGGCAGCAGAACGGCCCGGCCATGACTTGGGTCAGGTCGAGCACTCGTAGGTGACGTAGCGGCAGTGCCATCGGCTCGCGACGTTAGCTGCGCCGGACGGAGATCGACAGTCGCCGGCCCTCGATCTCGGCGGCGTGCGCGCCGTCGGCGCCGTCGTAGTCGAGCGAGGTCGCGAGTGTCTCCCCCGTCACATAGGGCTCGTTGGCCCGCACCGCCTCGATCAGGTCGGGGTCCCCGCCCACGGTCAACGAGATGCGGTCCTCGACGCTCAAGCCCGACGACTTGCGCGCCCCCTGGATCGCGTGCACGACCTCGCGCGCGAGGCCCTCGCGGTGCAGGTCCTCGTCCAGCTCGAGGTCGAGCGCGACGGCGTGGCTGCCGGAGCGCTCGAGCTGATAGCCCTCGAGCGGCTGGAGCTTGAGCTGCACGTCGCCTGAGGCGAGCGGGTAGTCCCTGCCGTCGACCGAGACGGCGACCGCCCCGCCCTCGCGCAGCGTGCGCGCGGCCTTCTGCGCGTCGAGCGCCGCGACGGCCGCGGCCACCTGAGGCATCTGCTTGCCGAAGCGCGGTCCGAGCGCGCGATAGTTGGCCTTGAGCTCGAAGCGACCGAGCTCCTCGGCCTCCGACACGTAGCGCAGCGCCTTGACGTTGAGCTCGTCGCGGACGAGGTCGCCGAAGCGCTCGATCGCGCTGCGATCCCGGTCAGTCGCGACGATCACCGCCTCGGGCAGCGGCTGGCGCAGCTTGACCTTGGCGTGCGCCCGGGCCGAGCGGCCGAGCTCGACGGCCTCGCGCGCGACGCGCATCTGGTCCTCGAGCTCGACGTCGCGCGCGGCCGGCTCGGGGCGCGGCCAGTCGCACAGGTGCACGGACGGCTCGCTGCCGTCGAGGCGCTCGTAGATCTCGTCGGCCAGGAACGGAGTCAGCGGAGCAAGCAGCTTGCTGACCTCCACCAGGCAGCGCTCGAGCGTCGAGAAGACGTCGGCCTCGCCGGCCCAGAAGCGGCGGCGCGAGAGCCGCACGTACCAGTTCGAGAGGTCGTCGACGAACTCGGCGATCGTGCGCCCGGCGCCGGTCGTGTCGTAGTCCTCCATCCGCTCGGTGACGGTCCCGACGGTGCCCTCGAGGCGCGACAGGATCCAGCGGTCGAGGTCGGTCTCGTGGGACTCCGGCGGGTCGTCGTGGTCGCGCAGCCTGTCGTAGAGGTCGTGGAACGCGAACGTGTTCCAGAGCTGAAGCATGAACTGGCGCACAGACTCGCCGACCGTCTCGAGCGAGAAGCGGTAGCCGTCCCACGGCTGCTTCGAGGTGAAGTAGTACCAGCGGAAGGCGTCCGCGCCGTGGGCCTCGATCACGTCCCACGGCACGACGACGTTGCCGCGGCTCTTCGACATCTTCTGGCCCTCGGGGTCGAGGATCAGGCCGAGGCAGAGCACGGTCTCGTAGGAGGAGCGGCCGAAGAGGAGCGTCGAGACGGCGAGCAGCGAGTAGAACCACCCGCGCGTCTGGTCGAGCGCCTCGCAGATGTAGTCGGCGGGGAAGCGCTCGGCGAAGCGCGCCTCGTTCTCGTGCGGCGCGTGCCACTGGGCGAAGGGCATCGAGCCCGAGTCCCACCACGCGTCGATCACCTCGGGCACGCGCGTCATCCGCTCGCCGCAGTCGGCGCACGGGAAGTGGACGGCGTCGATGTAGGGCTTGTGCAGGTCATCGGGCACCGCTCCCCCAAGCTCGCGCAGCTCGGCCACCGAGCCGACGCAGCGCTCGTGGCCGCCCCTGCAGCGCCAGACCGGCAGCGGCGTGCCCCAGTAACGCTCGCGCGAGAGCGCCCAGTCGACGTTGTTCTCGAGCCAGTTGCCGAAGCGGCCGTGCTTGATGTGCTCCGGGTACCAGGTGATCCCCTCGTTGGCGGCGAGCAGCTCGTCCTTGACCGCGGTCGTGCGCACGTACCAGGACGACTTCGCGTAGTAGAGGAGCGGCGTGCCGCAGCGCCAGCAGTGGGGGTAGGAGTGCTCGTAGGGCTCGGCGCGGAAGAGCCGGCCCGAGCTGCGCAGCGCCTCGACGATGTCGGGGTCGGCCTCCCTCACCCAGCGGCCGGCATAGGGGCCCATGCGCCGGTCGAACTTGCCGTCCTCGAGCACCGGGTTCTGGAGCGTGAGGCCGTAGCGCTCCCCGAGCTGGAAGTCGTCCTCGCCGAACGCGACCGCGGTGTGCACGACGCCGGTGCCGTCGTCGGTCGTCACGAAGTCGGCCTCGAGCACGGTGTGCCCGCGCGGACCGTAGTCGTCGATGAACGGGAACGGCGGCTCGTAGGCGGTGCCGGCGAGCTCCGAGCCCGGCAGGAGAGCGAGCACCTCGGCCCCATCGCCGAGCACGCGCTCGAGCAGCGCCTCGGCCACGATCAGCGTCTCCGCTCCGAGCCGGGCGCGCACGTAGGTGACCTCGGGGTTGATGGCGAGCGCGGCGTTCGAGAGCAGCGTCCACGGCGTCGTCGTCCAGCCGAGCAGCGAGACGCCATCCTCGCCGCGCACCGGGAAGCGGACATAGACCGAGGGGTCGACCACGTCGCGGTAGCCCTGGGCGACCTCGTGCGAGGACAGCGCGGTGCCGCACCGAGGGCAGTAGGGCACGACCTTGTGGCCCTCGTAGAGCAGGCCCTTCTTCCAGACCTCGGCGAGCGACCACCAGACCGACTCGATGTAGTCGTTGTCGAGCGTGAAGTAGGCGTCGTCGGT
>Ga0136620_10001687_pt1 | contig 10518 bp, 11 predicted proteins | sample AntDrymUQ4162106_2_FD_104806 | JGI IMG/M metagenome (GOLD analysis project Ga0136620, IMG submission 104806) | Polar desert sand microbial communities from Dry Valleys, Antarctica - metaG UQ416 (21.06) | ecosystem: Environmental > Terrestrial > Soil > Desert | place: Antarctica: Dry Valley... | reverse complement strand
TTCCTGATGAGCCGGATCCGGGAGGAGCACGTCCACGGCCTGAGGACGCGGGCGGCGGTCGAGCACGGCATCTCGGCGATCGGCCGGGTGGTTGTCGCCGCGGCGCTGATCATGGGCACGGTCTTCGCCGCCTTCATCTTGAGCGCCGATCGCATTCCGAAGGAGTTCGGCCTCTTGCTCGCCGTCGCGATCCTCACGGACGCGCTGATCGTGCGGATGACGCTCGTGCCCGCGTTCCTCACCCTCATCGGCGAGAAGTCCTGGTACATCCCGCGCTGGCTCAACCGCCTCCTCCCGAACATCACCGTCGAGGCGCCGCACAACGGCGAGACGCGGCCCCGGTTCGACGTCGACCGCCCGGCCGAGGCAGCAGGCCAGCCCTGACCAGTCGCCCCGGGCGGCGGAGTTCAATCCGACCCCGCCGCCCGGTCTGCGCCGTAGCACCCCTCCTCGCCCCTCCGAGACGACGGCCGTAGCTTCGCGGTACTTCCGCCTTCATCACCACATAGAGGCGTCGTCGTCACCGCCTGTTGCCCCGCTTGGCCCACCGGCCCACTAGCCTCGAGACCATGAAGCGGACCGCACTGATCGCCCACGACGGCAAGAAGCAGGAAATGCTGACCCTCCTCGCGCCCCGCGTCGACACGCTTCGGGACGAGTGACTCGTCGCAACCGAGACGACCGGCCGCCTCGTCGAGGATGAGTTCGGGTTCGAGGTCGAGCGGCTCGCCTCGGGTCCCTACGGCGGCGATCTGCAGATCGCCGCTCTGATCGTGAGCGGGCACGTCAAGCTCGTCGTCTTCCTGCGCGACCCTCTCTGCGCTCACCCGCACGAGCCGGACATCCAGGCTCTGATGAAGATCTGCGATGTGTACCGCGTGCCGCTCGCCACCAACGCCGCCACCGCGAGGCTCTGCCTCGAGGCCCTCACCCGGGACCGCGCATTGGTCTCTGCCTGAGCAGCGGCGCGAGCGCGCGGGCACGTCCCTGTCGTTGCTTGCCGCGATCGAGCGACTCCTAATCGAGCTGCGAAGGCCGGAAGTGGCGCCCGCGGCTAGGCGCGAGCGAGCGCTTGCCGTGCGGCTTCGTCGAACGACATCAGCACGAACGGCACCAGCGCGCGCAAGCGCTCGTCCTTTGCGATGGTCTCGTTGCGGAGGCCCTCGATCAGCGGGCGGGCGACCGCCGCCTTGACCGGCGTGACCAGGTGGAGCCAGTAAGACGAGAGCCGGGGGCTCAGGATCGGGACTTCGACGATCAGCGGGCGCCGCCCTCGCAACCGCGCAACCTTCTCGATCATCTGTCTGTATGTCATGACCTCAGGGCCCCCGGCGTCGAAGGTCTGTCCCAGCGTCTCCTCGCGTCCGCACACGCCGGCCAGAAAGCGCACGATGTCGGCGAGCGCAATCGGCTGCGTTCGGGTTGACACCCAACGAGGGCAGATCAAACCGGGCAGCCGGTCGACGAGGGCGACGATCGTCTCGAATGCGGCGCTGCCGCGGCCCACCACCATCGCGGCCTGGACCGTCGTCACGGGTACGTCGCTCGAGGCGAGGCGCTGCCCCGTCTCGAGGCGGCTGCGGAGGTGCGGGGAGAGGTTCGGCGAGTCGTCCCCGAGGCCGCCGAGGTACACGAGCTGCTGAACGCCCGCTCGGGCGGCTTCGCGCGCCATCGTCTCTGCGGCCTCGGCATCGCGCCGCTCGAAATCGCGAGCCCCCAGCGAGTGGACGAGGTAGTACGCGGCGTCGACCCCCTCGAGCACCCTGCGAACTGCGTCCGCGTCGGCGACGTCAGCCCTGACCCACGTTGCCCCATCGCCTGTCTGGCGCTCCTGCCGCGACACCGCGAGCACGTCGTGTTCGCGTGCGAGGACGGGGACGAGGGCGCGTCCGATCGTGCCCGTCGCGCCGAAGACCGCGAGCCTCACCGTGGGCCCTCCCAGATCAGGCGGGCGAAGTAGCGACGGCTGATCGCGACGTGGAGTCGAGCCTGCACCTGTGCGTAGAGGGCGCCGGTCCAGTGTGGGTACCCGGGCTTCGCGGCGAGGGCAGGAAAGAACCCCGTGATGGCGGACCGCAGCTCGACGTTCGGCGGACCTGTCTGCGAGAAGCTGATCGCCCCCAGCGGGCGGCGCGCGAGCAGGCCTCCTCGAATCGGGTAGCGGCAGACCACGAGCGAGCCCGTCACCCGCACCTGCGGCGCGCCGAAGCGGAGCAGGAGCGGCCACCGCGCGAGCACGCGCAACTCGGTCACGCCGCCAAGCTGTCGCGCCCGCACGAGTCCGAGCGTGAAGCGCTCGACCTCGAGCCAATAGCGGCATCCCAACAAGTGGGCTCCCCCCAACGTTGTCTCGACGACGGGCGCCGCGAGCAGCACACGTTGCGCCGATTCGATCGCTCCGTCCGAGCGCTGCTGGCTCGAGGAGCGCCAGCCGCGGAGTCGCGCGCTCGACAACGCCTCAGGCTCCGGAGAACTCGCGGGAGAGCCGCTCGGCTTCCGTTACCGGATCGTCCACGAGCAGCATGGCGCCCGCCTGCTCCGCCAGGTCCGGGCTCGCACCCGAACCCGCGATCGCGAGCTGTCCGCCGAGCTTCAGCTGAGCGAGCTCGCCGATCGCCGCGTCGAAGAGCTCCCGCCTGGCGGCGCTGACGACGACGACCGCGGGCTGTAATTCGCGGATCGCCTCGGCGACACTGTTCACGGGGGTGGACGATCCGAGGAAGGTGATCGTCCAGCCGCGGGCGCGGAGGGCGAGGCCGAGGCAGATCAAAGGGAGGTCGTGCAGCTCGTCGGGCGCGCACGCGAGCACCGCTCGCGGGCCGGCGCCCTGACCCCAACCCCGCGCGAGCGCGAGCAGGCGTCCACGGAGCAGGTTGCTCGCGAAGTGCTCTTGCCCGACGCTCGCCTCGCCGCGCTCCCAACGTTCTCCGAGCCCGTGGAGGTACGTGAGGAGAACGTCGCGCAGAACGGTGTCGAGCGTGAACAGCGCCAGGACGTGGTCGAGCGTCCCATGGGCGCGTGTCTCGTCAAGCCGGTCGAGCGATTCCGCGAGCCGGGCCGTCGCCGTCTCGAGCGCGGCGGCGCCGGTCGCGCCCTGGTCGACCCCGCTCAGCGGCTCCTCAGCGGGGCTGAGCGCGACTCGCGCAGCTTCAGCAGCCGACAGACCACGGCCGAGTAGCTCCCGCATTCGGCGGATTCGCCGCTCGTCCCCGTCGGAATAGAGCCGGAACCCGCCGGCGGATCGGCCGGGTTGGAGCAAGCCGTATCGGCGCTCCCAGGCGCGAAGCAGATCGGCGCTTACGCCGACGCGCCGACTGAGCTCTCCGATCCGGAGGTATGCGTCTTCCTCTGTTGCCATAGTGATCTGGACAAACTATAGACAAAACTCTTGACAGTACAGCCGAACTATGTATACAGTACCTGAACAAAACCTAGACAAGGAGAGACGCATGAAGAGGTTCGACATCCTCGCTGCCGTGCTCGTGGTCGTTGGCGGTCTTAACTGGGGTCTGGTCTCGATCGCCGAGTTCGACCTCGTCGCAACGCTCGTCGGTCTCGAGTTCGGCGAGACGAACGCCGCCAGCCGGCTCGTGTACGGCCTCGTCGGCGCCAGCGCGGTCTACCAGATCGCCCAGCAGCACGCGATTCGCCGGCGCTGGAGCCGCGACCCGCGCGTTGCCACCGCCTAAATCTGCGGTCAGAGAGTCGGCCGGCGATCTCGCCGGCCGGCCTCTTCTCGTCTAGCGGGCCACGGAGCCGAGACGACGAGAGCCCCGTTGCCGGGGCTTTCGTCACGCGACTCTGTTTGCCGCCGATCAGTTTCCGGCAGACGCAGCTCCGGCTGACCGCTGGCGCCGGTTGGTACTGCGAACGGCCAGAACGGCCGCTGCGAGAAGGGCGAGGGCGAGTGCCGATGCCCCTCCGATGCCCGCGTCGCCGACATCGAACCCGTCAGCCGGCCCGACGACCTGCACTGGGGCGGTGTTGGAGGATCCGAAGAGTCGAGCATCAGCCTGCCGGCCGCGCTCCTGCGCGATGATCTGCGGGACGGCCGTTCGAGGCGTCGGCTGGAGGACTTTCTTGGCGTTCTCTTGCGCGATGATGCGCTCGCCCAGCGGGGTATCCGCCTGCGCGGCCGGAACGACCATGGTGGCGATCAAGAGGATGAGCGCGATGCTGAGAGCCTTGCGCATTGCTTGCTCCTTTCGGTATGGACTGGTCGAACCCGACGATGCGTGAGAGCCGCCACACGCCGTCCAAGTTCGCGCCAATCGCTGTCCAATCGCGCTCGCACAGATGCTACGGTCGCCCGTAGGAGTCGCTGAATGGAGTTCCGCATTCTCGGTCCGCTCGAGGTCGTTGACGAGGGGCGGATCCTCCGTCTCGGCAGCGGTAGGCAGCTCGCCCTGGTCGCCCTCTTGCTCTTGCATGCCAACGAGACCATCTCGGTTGATCGGTTGGTCGACGAGCTCTGGGGTGAGTCGCCGCCGCCGACGGCGGCCAAGATCGTCCGCAACTCCATCTCTTTGCTCAGGAGGGAGCTCGGCGACCGGCTCGTCACGCAACCGCCTGGCTACTTGCTGCGTGTCGAGGAGCGTGAGCTCGACAGCGAGCGCCTCGAGCGGGCAGTCGACAGTGGAGACCTGGAGAACCTGTCCGAGGCGCTCGCCCTCTGGCGCGGCCAGCCTCTATCGCAGTTCGCCTACGAACGGTTCGCCCAGAATGAGATTGCGCGCCTGGAGGAGCTCCGACTCACGGCGGTCGAGGCGCGGGTCGAGGCCCAGCTCGCGCTCGCCCGGCACACAAGCGCGATTGCGGAGTTGGAGGCGCTGGTCCAGCAGCACCCTTTACGGGAGCGCCTGTGCGGGCAATTGATGCTCGCGCTCTACCGTTCGGGGCGGCAGGCGGAGGCGCTCGAGGTCTACCAGCGGACGCGCCGCAGCCTCGACGATCAGCTCGGCATCGAGCCCGGACCGGCTCTGAGGGAGCTGGAGCGCAAGATCCTCAACCAGGACGAGTCCCTCGGGACCCCGCTGGCCGCAGTCCCGGCGGAGGTTTCCGGACGGCGGCGGCCATTGTCGCTCGCTGCCGCGGCGTTCGTCCTTGCCGTGGCCGCCGCGGTCGCCTTCGTGGCAACGCGGGATTCTGGCGGCGGTCTGAGCGAGGTTGGCCCGAACTACGTCGGCGTGATCGACCCGAAGACGAACACGATCGTGGCCGCGATTCCGGTCGGGATCCGGCCGGGCCCGGTCGCCGCCGGCGCCGGCTCGATCTGGGTCGCGAACCTCCAGGACCGAAATCTGACGAGGATCGATCCGGGGCAGCGCCGCGCCGTCGCGGCCATCTCGCTCGACAACCGCACGCCGACCGGACTCGCGGTCGGGGCGGGTGCGGTCTGGGTCGCGCACGGTCCGCGCGGAGAGCTCTCGCGCGTCGAGCCCCAGTTCGGCGAGGTCACGCGGACGATCGCTGTGACGCCGCCGCCGTATGGCACTCCGTTTGGCAGCGTCACGGTCTTCCGCGGGTACGTGTGGGCTGCATACGGCGATTCGACGCTCACGCGGATCCGGCCTGGCGCCGTGCGCCTGTCAGGTTCGACGCTCACGGGTGCCAGTCCCGCCGCCGTTACCGCAGGCAGCGGCTCCGTGTGGGTTGCCAACGCCGGCGACGCATCTGTTCAGCGCTTCGACCCGACGACCTTCGAGGAAGGACCGATCAAGCCGATCACAGTCGGCAGGCGGCCCACCGCAATCGCCTACGGCGAGGGTGCGATCTGGGTGGCGAACCTGGAGGAAGACACCATCTCCCGGATCGACCCGGGCACGAACTCCACCTTCACGATCCGGGTCGGTGACAGGCCGGCTGCCGTCGCCGTGGGCGCCGGCGCCGTCTGGGTGGCGAACTCGGGTGACGGAACCGTCTCTCGAATCGACCCGGCGAAGAGAGAGGTCGTGCGCACGATTGAGACCCTCAACGCGCCTGCCGGGATCGCCGCAGGCGACGATTTCGTCTGGGTCGCCGTGCAGGCGCCGTGAGGCCTATTTGAGGCAGACGGCGGTCAGGTCGAACACCGGCGTCACGCAGCCGACGCGCTTGGAGACGAGCGTTGGCTCGTTGAGGTAGTCGATCGCCACGATCGGCGCCGCGTCGCGCGCCAGCCGCACGTCGAGGTCGCCGTACGCGCGGTAGCGGGCTGCGCCTCGCAGGCGAGCGGTACGCCGGAGCAGGCGGTTGTACTCCGTCGAGTCGAAGCGCGCCCAGTTCGTGCTACCGACGAAGCGCCCGTCGAGGAGAACGTTGAGGACGGAGTACGGATCGTCGTAGTCGGCCAGCCACGGCGCAAAGCCGATGTCGTACGGACCGCTGGCACCGAACTTGCCGAAGTAGGCAGGCTGTGGGATCACCTTGATCTGAACATCGAGCCCGATTTTCGCGAGATCCTGCCTGATGCTCTGCGCGAACGATGGGTGGGGGTGAGTGTCGACCGTGTAGAGCACGGCCTTCCCGCCGCGCGTCTGGCCGCGCGCGAGTTGGCGTGCCCGGGCGAGGTCGGGTCCTTGCAGCGGGTAGATGCGGGCGTCCCTGAAGCCCTTCATGGTCGGCGGCAGGTACTGGTCGGTGAGACGGCTTTCGAGTGGCCCGCCACCGGCGCGCCGGAGCGCGGAGCGGTCGATCGCGAAGCTCACCGCCCGTCTGAGTCTGAGGTTGTTCTTGAACAGCGGCCGGGAGGTGTTGAGGGCGTAGCCGCGGAAGGTGAACCCGGGCGTGAGGAAGAACTGCGACTTGTTGATCCCATATTTCGCGGCTAGCCCTCGATCCGGGTCGAGGTAGGCCGGCGTCAACGCGAAGCCCCAGTCGGCCCTGCCGTCCTCGACGCGATCGAGCACCTCGTCGAAGGAACTCGCGCGCAGGTCGACCGTGAAACCGTCCACGTGGTGCGGCCGCTTGCCTCCGTAGAACCGATTGCGCCGGAGGACGATCTTCTCGGCCGCCCGGTACTCCGCGATGTAGTACGGGCCCGCCGCGGGAAAGGCGCCGACTCCCTCGGGGTCCACCGGCAGCGTCGGAGGCACGGCGCAGAGGAAGTCGGTGCGAGCCGGGAAGTCGGGAACGGCCCGCTCGAGCCGGACGACGAACGTGTTGCCGCGGGCGGAGACTCCTGCCGCCGCAGGCGTCTTTCCTGCCAGCGTTTCCTTGGCTCCGACGACGTCGCGGAAGTACGGGGCGAAGGGTGAGTCGATCCCGGGTGCGAGCACCCGATTGATCGCTCGCGCGTAAGCGCTTGCCCGCACCGGTGTCCCGTTGCTGAAACGGAACCCGTTACGGAGGGCGAACGTGTATGTCCTGCCGTCCCTGGAGACGCGTGGCGAGCTTGCCACCACCTCCGTCAGCCGTGCACACGTCGTGTCCACGAGAGCACTCGACGCGGCGGTGTACTCGAGGGCGGGATCAAGCGGGCCTACGTCCGCGCTGCGGGCAACGATCCGAAAGACGCCGCCCGATCGCGCCGTGGGTATCGAACCGTGGGCGCCGGCGTCGGTGATCGCCTGAAACAGCGCGGCTACGACCACACCGATGCAGAGCATCGCCGCCAGCAAGGCGTAGATCCTTGGCCGCGCTCGTCCGCTTGCTTGCGAGCTGTTCATAGCGTCTTCCACAACAGGCTACGCCGCAGCCGCCGCGCGTTCCAGTCAGCCCGTGCCAGGGGTTGAACCGGCTACCTCGAGGTGACGCGCCCGAGGTCGCGCTCTCGTCGGAAGACGTGACTCGCGCACTACGCGCGCAAGAGCGGCAGCACTCGGTCGCAGAGCAGCGCAACGCCGCGCTCGCCCGTGAGGCCCTGTGGCGTCCCGAACTCGACCCGCTTCGCGCCCGCGTCGAGGACGCGCCGAGCGTGCGCCGCGACCTCGTCCGGCGTGCCGGCGAAGACGAAGCGATCGAGCGGCGGCTCCTGGCCCGGCTCGAGCTCGAGCGTCGGGTCGAGCTCGCCCACCACTGGTAGGTACAGCTCCACCTCCACGCGCGCCCTTGCGCGCGCCGTGTCGCCATCCTCGTCGACCACCGTCACCGCGCCGACCACGACGCCGACGTCGTCGTTGCCGATCCACTCGCGCATCAGCCCGACCATGTCGGGATTGGCCGAGCCGCCGATCTTCACCTCCTGCGCGACCTCGCCAGCCAGTGCCGCCAGCCGCGGCTTCCAGGTGCCGAGCATCAGAGGGATCTCGCGCGCGGGCGGCTCGACCCGCAGCCCCGCGCCAGGCGCCAGCGAAAACAATGACCCCTGAAACCCGCTCCGGTCGTTGCGCAGCAGCCGCCGCACCACTTCGACCGCCTCTCGCATCGCCGCAACGGGCCGCACGACGTCCAGCCCGAGCTGATCCAACCACGCGCCCCGTACGAGTCCCAGGTACGACCGCCCGGCAGACGCCCGGTCGAGCTGTGCCGCCTGCCCCGCGATCTCGGCCGGATGCAGCGTGAACGGGTTGAGCGCCGCCGGCCCGAGCACGACGCGCTCCGTTGCCGACGCGATCGCGAGCAGCGGTCCCAGTGACGGCGGGAAGAACATGTCCTGATAGACCGAGAGCACGTCGAAGCCCGCCGCCTCCGCGCGGCGCCCGATCGCGGCGTACTCCTCGAGCGGCTTGTCCGATTGCAGTCCGAGCCCGAGCTGGGGCACTTAGGTTAGGTCCTCGCTGCGCATGACGCGCTCGGCGAGGCGCTCGATTCGCATCACCACCCGCTCCTCGGGATCCGGGCAGCAGACGAGCGAGTCCTGCTCGAGCCAATCCTCGTCGGGCAGCTTGCGCTGCTTCGCCGGCAACAGCGGCAGCACCGACTGCAGCGCGTAGACGCAGAAGAACCGGCCGTCCGGGATCCGTATCCGCGAGGACTCCGTCAGCTCGAAGTAGTCGCCGACTCGTAGGCCGCACACCGAGCGACCCTCGATCCGCTCGACGGTGACGCGCAGGTCGAACAGACGCATCTCGGGCACGGCGCGAGCATACGGATCCCGCCCTTGCGCCGACGCGGCATTTGGCGGACGATTGCCGCCTACGGATCGACGAAGGGAGGGCGCGTGATGAAACGATGGAAGCTCGGAGTGGCCGCGCTGGCCGCGGTCGCCGTGCCGCTGGCGGCGCTGACTGCGCCGGCGACGGGCCGGGAAGAGGCCGCCACGCAGACAAGGAACTGCTCGTTCGCGCTGCGGATCGGCAACGTGCTGCCGTTCACGGGCGACCTCGCCGCATTCGGCGGGAACCTCGACCGCGCGGCGCGTCTGGCGGTCGATCTGCAGAACCAGGCGCTGAAGCGGCTGAAGCTGTCGCAGAAGATCTCAGTCAGAATCGTCGACTCGGAGGACGGCCAGACCGCGGCGAGCGCGTCGGTCGAGGCGGCGACGAAGCTCGTGAAGACCGATCGCGTTTCGGTGGTGATCGGCGAGATGGCGTCGAGCGCGACGATCCCGATGGCGCAGTCGGTGACGATCCCGAACAAGGTCGTCACGATCTCGCCGACGTCGAGCGCGCCGCAGATCTCGGACATCAAGGACAACGGCTACCTCTGGCGCGTCTACCCATCCGACGCCCTTCAGGGCAGGGTGCTCGGGCAGGCCGCGGTCGACGCGTTCGGCAGGGGCTCGACCATCAACGTCGGCGCGCGCAACGACGCATTCGGCACCGCGCTGCGGCAGCTGTTCGAGGCGCAGTGGAAGAAGCTCGGCGGCAAGATCGGCGAGAGCGTCTCGTGGAACCCGGCCCAGGCGACGTTCGACACCGAGGCCGCGAAGCTCGTCGAGGGGAACCCGAAGGGGTTCGTGATCATCGACTTCCCCGACACGTTCCAGAAGTTCGCGCCGTCGCTGGTGCGGACCGGCAAGTGGAGCGCGTCGAAGACGCTGATGACCGAGGCAGTGAAGAACACCGAGGTGCTGGCGAAGATCGGCAGCCCCGCCCAGGGGCTCCGCGGGACGGCCGCGAGCTCGGTCGGCGGACCGGCCGGGAAGCCGTTCGAGGCGCTGTACAAGGCCAAGGTCAAGGGTGCGAAGCCGTACACGACCTTCGAGGGGACGGCCTTCGACGCCGCGAACGTCGCGTTCCTGGGGGCGCTCGCCGGCTGCTCGTCCAAGGGCTCGAGCATCAAGACGCACCTGCGCGCGGTGTCCGGGCCGGGCGGCCCGAAGGTCACGTACAGGAACCTCGACAAGGCGATCAAGCTGCTGCTCGCTCGCAAGGACGTCGACTACGAGGGCGCCTTCAGCCCCGTCGACTTCGACGCCAAGGGCGACATCGGCTCCGCGGTGTTCGAGATCTGGAAGTACGAGGGCGGCAAGATCAGCACGCTCAAGACGATTACGTTCCGCGGCTAGAGATGGAGCGGTACCGGGAGGGCGGCGGCTTCGAGGAGGCCGCCGCCTACTCCCGGGCCGTCCGCTCCGGCGCCCACGTCGCGGTGAGCGCGACCGCGCCGCGAGAGCTGTACGACGGCGACGCGTACCGGCAGGCCGAGGAGGCGATC
>Ga0136620_10001685_pt1 | contig 10534 bp, 12 predicted proteins | sample AntDrymUQ4162106_2_FD_104806 | JGI IMG/M metagenome (GOLD analysis project Ga0136620, IMG submission 104806) | Polar desert sand microbial communities from Dry Valleys, Antarctica - metaG UQ416 (21.06) | ecosystem: Environmental > Terrestrial > Soil > Desert | place: Antarctica: Dry Valley... | reverse complement strand
TCGATCGCGAGGCCAGTTCCTGCCTGCATGCTGCTGCTCCTGGCTGAGAAGGGCTGGCTGTCGAGGGAGTAGACCGCGCGGCGGCACAGAACTCATCGCTGAGTTTCGGCTCCTAACGCCGTCAGTACCGGGAAGGGCGTGGAAGGAGGGTGCGGCATCGCGCTGCGTCACGCCTCCGACCAGCTATGCGAGCTGCTCGTCCTGGCCGGACTCGGCGACGTCGTGCCGCTGGCTGCGGCGCTACGGCTCGAGCCGCGCAGGCAGACCGAACAGCGGGAACATCCTGGCGGTGTCGAGGAAGGCGTTGAACCCGACGATGCGACCGGCGGACACTTCGATGACCTGCAGCGCCCACGGCTCGTGGCGGCCGCCCGGACCGCTGGGCCGGTACTGGCCGAACGCCGGCGAACCGTTGGCCGTGACCGGGATCAACCGCGAGCCGCGGCACTCCGCTCCCGGCCCAGCAAGCCACTGGCGGATCTGGACGGGGCCACGGAGCCACAGGCTGTAGGGCGGCATCGACAGGGTGGCGTCCTCGTGGAGCAGCGCCGTCAGCGAATCGAGGTCGTAGCGCTCGAAGGCATCGACATAGCGGGCCAACAGCGCACGCTGCGTGTCGTCCATCGGTTCGGCCGTGTCGGTGGCGGCCGGGTTGCTGTCGGCCAGCGTCGCGCGGGCACGTTGCAGCGCGCTGTTGACCGACGCGACCGAGGTGTCCAGCAGCTCGGAGACCTCGGTCGCCTTCCAGCGCAGGACTTCCCGCAGGATCAACACCGCCCGCTGTCGGGGCGGCAGGTGCTGCAGGGCAGCCACGAAGGCAAGACGGACCGTGTCGCGGCAGACGGCCACGTCGGCCGGATCATCGCTCATCGACACGACTCGGCTGTCGGGGATCGGTTCGATCCACGTGACCTCCGGCAACCCAGGGGCAAGCGTCGAATCCGCCGTCGAAGAGGGCGACAGGTCCATCGGGCGGGCGCGGCGTTGCCTGCCGTTCAGCATGTCGAGGCAGACGTTGGTCGCGATGCGATACAGCCACGTTCGCAGCGCGGCCCTGCCCTCGAAGCGGTCGAGATTCCGCCACGCCCGCACCAGCGTCTCCTGCACGGCGTCTTCCGCTTCGAACGCCGATCCCAGCATCCGGTAGCAGTAGGCCGTCAGCTCGACGCGATGCTGCTCCAGCCGCAGCTCCACGTCTTGGGACCCGCGCGGTGTCGGGCGCGCAGACGTGTCCGGTGTCGTTGCAAGGTCAGTCATCCGCCGCTCCCTCCCTGAACCGCCAACACAACTACGAGGAACCCTGCCCGCGCAACACCATAGGCGACATGGCGCGGAACTCGAAGACGGCTTCGTCCCGCAACCGAGGCGGGGCTTCGAGCCGCTGGCGGCCCCGGCTCAGGTGCCCTTGCTAGCGCGCACGATGGCGCTGTGCATGCCGTCGGCGACCTCGTGGGTGGGCGTGATCGCGATATCGGTGAAGCCGGCAGCGGCCAGGCCCTCGCGGTACTCGGCGTCGGACAGGGCGCCGGCGATGCAGCCCACATAGCTGCCGCGCTCGCCACGCTCGGAAGCGGTGAGGTGATCGCCCGCCACCACGTCGCTGATGCCGATCCGGCCGCCAGGTCGCAGGACACGGTGCATCTCGGCCAGGGCAGCGGGCTTGTCCACCGACAAGTTGATCACGCAGTTGGAGATGATGACGTCCACCGACGCGTCGGGCAGCGGGATGGCCTCGATGTGACCGGCGAGAAACTCGACGTTGGTGGCGCCAGCCTCGGCGGCGTTGCGGCGGGCGAGATCCAGCATCTCGCCGGTCATGTCCACGCCGTAGGCCTTGCCGCTTGGTCCGACGCGGCGGGCGGACAGCAGGACGTCGATGCCGCCGCCGGAGCCCAGGTCGAGCACGGTCTCGCCTTCGCGCAGCTCCGCGACGGTGATGGGGTTCCCACAGCCGAGGCTGGCCAGCCGGGCGGCGTCGGGCAGCTCCGCCCGCTCATCGAGGCTGTACAGGGCGGCGCCGAAGCCTTCCTCAGCGCTCGGCCCGCAGCCACAGCTGTCCCCGCAGCTACTGTCGCCACAGCAGTCGTGGCCGGTGGTCGCGGCGGCGGCGTAGCGGGCGCGGACCTGCTCGCGCAGCTCGTCGCGGGTCGAGGTGGTATCGGTCATGACGAGTCTCCTGTCAGGGTGGCGACGCCGGCCAGCCGGCGCATCGCAACGTGGTCGAGGGCGTAGTAGGCCCAGGTGCCGCGCTGCTCGCGGATGAGCAGCCCGGCGTCGACGAGCTTGCGGAGGTGGTGGCTGACCGTCGGCTGCGTGATGCCCAGGGACGGGGTGAGGTCGCAGACGCACACCGGGGCGGCGGCCACCGCCAGCAGGTTCACGATGCGCACGCGATGGGGGTCACCGAGTGCCTTGAACAGCGCCGCGGTGGCTACCGCCTCCTCGGCCGACAGCTGCGGTGCGTCAAGCGGGGCGCAGCAGCCCATGACCGGCGCAGGGGTCGCCTTGGTATCCATAGCATCGTAAGCATCGACGTTCATCGATGCCACCATAGCGGCTGCATCGACGTTCATCAATCTGGTGTCGGATCTGAGCGTGGGGGGCGGGGTCTCGACCGCTACTGGCCCACCCTCCCGTCGATCCGTTCGCGCAGCAGGTCGGCGTGCCCGTTGTGCCGGGCGTACTCCTCGATCATGTGCACGAGCAGCTCGCGCAGCGAGATCGGGCCCTGGTCGGGATCGTTCCCGGTGATGTCGAGATCAGGCGCCTCCGCCACGAACCGATCCGCAAACGCGACCTCGGCCCGCCACGCGTCCCACGCCTCCGCGACAACCTCGAGGTCGGCCACGGCACCATTGAAGTCTCCGTCGGCGCCGGGGCTGGAGGAGAAAAGCCGCGGAGCCTCCTGCCTGGCCATCCTTCGCCGGAACCAGCCGCGCTCCACCTCGGCCATGTGACGCACCAACCCGAGCAGCGACAGCGTGGAGGGCTCCACGGAGCGACGAGCCATGTCGGCGGCGTCCAGGCCCGAGCACTTCAATTCCAGCGTCAGGCGCTGACAGCGCAGGAACTCAACGAGCGTGGTGCGCTCATCGCCCAGGGACGGTCCGTCTTCCCGTGGGTCGTCTTCGGGGTCGACCCACATGTCGGGGAACTTACGGGTAGACATGCCCGCAATGATCGACGATCCGCGCGGGACCCACCACCTGACCGCGCCCTCCATGCGGACGTCAGGTTGATCGCTCGTGATCGGCGACGACATGATCGATGACGCGTCGCGCCGTTGCTACTGCAACGGGGTTGGTGTCGAGGTGCTCGGCGAGTGTGATCAGAGCCTTCCATAGCGCCCAGCCGCGGCCTCGCGCCCAGGTTGCGGAATCGACGGAAAGAGCGGTGCGGAACGCTTCTCGGCTTTCGCCCGATAGGAGCGTCCATGCGATGGTGACGTCGCATGCCGGGTCACCGACGCCCGAACATCCGAAGTCGATCACGGCAGCCAGGCAGCCGTCTCTGACCAACAGGTTCCCAATACTGACGTCGCCATGGAACCAGACGGGTGCGCCGTGCCATGGAGCTGCGATGGCTGTTTCCCACACCGCCGTTGCGGTGTCGCTTGCGATCTGACCGTTCAATGCGTCGATCGCGCGCCGGGTATCGGCGTCGTAGGTTTCCAACGGCCCGCCGCGAAAGAAGCTGTGCTGCCCTGGCGGCGGTCCGCCGGTGGGGTCGATTCGCTGCAGCGCGGTGAGGAAGTCGGCAAGCGTCGTCGCGAACTGGCTCAGATCGTCGATGCGTTCGATGCTTGCGTTCTCGCCGTCGAGCCATCGGTAGACGGACCAGTCAAAGGGATAGCCCTCGGCAGGGACGCCCTTCGCCAGCGGGACGGGGATGGGAAGCGGTAGCTGCGGCGCGAGGATCGGCAGCCATCGGTGTTCCTTGTCGACTTGCGGGGTGTATCCCTCGTCGCTGGGGAGTCGCACCGTCATGTCTTCGCCGAGACGAAAGGTCCGGTTGTCCCACCCGCCGAACTCGACGGGTGTGACGGGAAGGTCCGCCCACTGAGGAAACTGTGCTCTGACCAACCGACGCACCAGTGACGCGTCGATCGACGGGCGGACACGCGCCGCCATTCGACGCTCGGGTCAGCGCACCGGTGCGACGCCGAGATCGGCAAGCAGGACGCGCACGCGCCGTTCGACATCGTCGCGAATGGGGCGGACCAGCTCGACCGGCTTGCCCGCCGGGTCGTCGAGCTCCCAGTCCAGGTAACGCTTGCCGGGGATTACGGGACAGGCGTCGCCACAGCCCATCGTCACGACGACATCGGCGGCGGTAAGGGTCTCCTCGGTCCACGGCTTCGGGAACTGGTCGGTGATGTCGATGCCAACCTCGCGCATGGACTCCACGGCCGCGGTGTTGATCTGCTCCGCGGGGGCCGACCCGCCGGAGAGTACGTCGACACGGTCGCCGGCCAGGTGGCGCAGCCAGCCGGCGGCCATCTGCGAGCGACCGGCGTTGTGCACGCAGAGAAACAGCACGGTGAGGTTGTCGGTCACGCGGAGTCCTTCGGATTTGGCAGACGCGCGGAGCCGCTCGCGGGCCCAGCGCTCGGCGAACAGCGGGACGAAGGCGGCCACTCGGGCGGTGGCGAGCTGGCGTTGCAGCGAGTCGGCGAGGATGTACTCGACGGTCTCCTCACTAAACACGCCGGCGAACTCTTCGTGGAGGCGGACCGCCGCGTTGTGGACCAGGGTGCGCTGCTCGAGGGTGAGGGTGTCAGTCATCGCGATGCTCCTGTCTCTGCGCGGTCATGGCGGGGGACGAGGATGTCGTCGGCCAGCTCGGGGGCAGGTGCGAACAGCCATCGGATCGTCACCCACGCCGCAGCCGCACCGACAACCTGGGCGCCGATGAACCCGGGTACGGCGGGTGGGGCGATCCCGGTGTAGCTGTCGGTGAGCAGCCGGGCGATGGTGACGGCGGGGTTGGCGAAGGATGCCGACGACGTGAAGTAGATGGCTGCGGCGATCCACGAACCCACCGCGGCGGGCACGGCGGCGACGCGCCCTGAACGCACGACCCCGAAGATGACCAGCAGCAGTCCGTAGGTGGCGATCATCTCGCTGGCGATCAGAGCCGTTCCGGTGCGGTCGGTGGTGGCGATCGCGACCGGTGGCAGCGCGAACAGCGCGTTGGCCAGCACCACGCCGGTGACGGCGCCACCGACCTGCGCTGCGACGTAGCCGGCGGCGAGGCGGCGGGCGAGGCCGCCGAACATGCTGTCGACGATGCTGACGGCCGGGTTGAAGTGCGCCCCCGACACCGAGCCGAACGTCACGATCAGCGTCGCGAGTGCCCCACCGACGACCGTGGCGTGCTGGAACAGCTGAGCGGAAGCGGGACCATCGGCCGAGGCGCTGACGCCCGAGCCGACGATCGCGAGCAGCAGCAGCGCCGTGCCGATGAACTCCGCGGCGAGCCGGCGAGCCGTCATGCTTGCACCGCCGTGATGAGCCGCTCCATGCGGGCAGCGATCTCGTCGAACGCCGTGTCGAAGGCGACACGGTCCCCGCCGAGCGGGTCGTCGACCGACCAGTGCAGTCGCGGGGCGTCGAAGGGCAGGCTCGCTTCGGTGGCCCGATCACACACCGAAACCACGAGGTCGGGCGCGGTGTCGATGGCGCCGTAGCCGCGCGGCTCGGCTCCGGACAGGTCGAGCCCGTTGGCCTGTGCGACCTCGATGGCCGTCGGGTCGACGGTGTCCGCGGGTTGGGAGCCGGCGCTTGCGGCCGCCCGCCCGGTGCGGGCTCGCCACAAGGCTTCGGCGAGCTGTGAGCGCGCGGCGTTGTGGGTGCAGACGAACAAGATCAAGCCGGGTGCTGGGGCGGCCGGTGCCACGAACGGCTGCGCGGCCGCCGTCAGGCTGACGTAGCGGCGCCTGGCGTCCCCCTGCGACGGGCTCCGCGCGACGAGGTCTGCCCGCTCGAGGGTGTCGAGGTGGAAGGTGAGCAGGTTGGACGGGGCGTCGACCAGGCGGCGCAACTCCGTTGGCGTCCGGTCGGATAGCGCGAGGGCGTCCACGATGGCCAGTCGCGTCTCGTCGGCGAGCGCGCGGTGGACCCTCAGCCGCGACGGGACGCCTTGTTCATTCCGCATTGAGTCAATACTGACTGAATAAGACGGGGAGCGCAAGTCGCCCACGGCGGACCGGTCAGGGCATCTGCTGGGCGATCTCTCGACAGGTGGGGCACACCGGATATCGTTTGGGGTCGCGCGACGGCACCCACACCTTGCCGCACAGCGCCTCGACGGGCGTGCCGTTGACCATCGCCTCGGTGACGATCACTGACGCACCCTTGCCATCCTTGGCGCGAACGATGTGGCTGAACCGTTCATGGTCGCCGTCCGTCGTCGGGATGACGTTGGGTCGGGTCAGGGTGTCTTGATCGCTCACTCGTCCACCACCTCGTCAAAGGAACGTGACGCTCCGCCGCCACCGTAGAGCGGCCGCGGCCGCGCCCGCCATTGGCTGGCACCTCCTGCCCGGCTGGCCGGGTTACCGAGGCGTGCGCCGCGGCTTACCGTGCGCTCATGACGACGATCTCCGAGGGTGCACCGACGGCGGTCGAGATTCGGCGACCGCATGAGGTCCTGTGGGTTGCGGGTGGCTTGGGCGTGCTGTTTCAGCTGCTGTTCTGGGGCGTATTGCCCGGCTTGGCGGTTGCGGTGTTCGTGATCGCGGTGCTGGCGGCGGTCGTCGTCGTGGCTCGCCGTCAAGGTGCCGTCGCCTCGGTGCAGACCATCGCCGTAATGGCGGTGGCCGCGACGTTCGCGATCGCCGTGGCCGTACGTGCCGAGCCGGTGACCACCGTCATGAACCTGCTCGTGGTGCTGGGGGCGCTGGCGGTCCTGGTCCACGCCTACCCGACCGACCACTGGATCCGCTACGGCCTGCGTGACTGGCTGCTGGCCGCCCTGCGACTTGCCGGCCACCAGCTCACCGGTGCGCCGGGCCTGGTCGGCGCCGCCAGGCGGGCGTCTGCCGTCGAGCCGGCGGCCTCGGGGCTTCGCCGCGCGCTGCCTGTCCTGCGCGGCGTCGCCCTGCTGGTGCCGGTCCTGGCAGTCTTCGGCGTCCTGCTTGCGTCGGCCGACGTCATCTTCGCCGAGCGGCTCGTGGCCCTCGGCGATCTTGTTCGGCTACCTCGCCTTGACCAAGCGGTCGGACGGTCCTTCCTGGCGCTGACGGTGGCCTACATCGTGGCGGGTGCCTTCTGGCACCAGCTGCAACGCCGGCAGCAGCGGGTGCTAGCCGACCAAGCCATTCCTCGGGTCCTCGGGTTCGCGGAGGCCGCAATCGTGCTCGTGGGCGTCGACCTGCTGTTCGCCGCCTTCGTCGCCGTCCAGGCCCCGGTACTTCTTCGGCGGTCAGGCAGCGGTCCTGGCCGATGGCATGACCTACGCCGAGTACGCACGGCGTGGCTTCGCCGAGCTCGTCGTCGTGGCCATGGCCAGCCTGTGCCTGCACCTTGCCCTGGCCGGTCTCACTCGGCGCGAAACCTCGGCCAAGCGCGTCGCCTTCACCGTGCTGACCACCGTGCTCACCGGCTTGGTGCTGGTGATCCTCACCTCGTCGTTCGGGCGCTTGTTGCTGTACGAGCAGGCGTTCGGCTTCACCAGGTCGCGGGCTGTTGCCCACGTGTTCATGGTGTGGCTGGCGCTCCTGCTGGTCGCGCTGCTGGTGCTGGAGCTGCGCGACCGCGTGCGCTGGTTCCTGCTGGCGTCCCTCGTCACCGCCGTGGGCTTCGCCGCGACGCTGAACATGGTGGGCGTCGACGCGCTGATCGTTCGGCAGAACCTCGCCCGAGCCCAGGCGGGCGCCGAGCTCGACGTGACCTACCTGGCCGGGCTGTCGCCCGACGCCGTGCCGGCGTTGACCCAGGCGCTGCCCACCATGGACGCGGGTATGGCCGCCGATGTGCGCGCCGCACTCGCCTGCGCGGCCGCCGAGACCCGGGACGCTGATTGGCGGTCACTGCGACTCGCCGATGTCCGTGCCCGACGGGCGCTGGCCGCGATGACCAACGACGCAGCGGTGGGGGAGCAGCAGGGCTGCCCGTACTTCCAGCGCTAGGCCGCGGTCAGGCCAGCTCCGCGCGCAGCTCGGGCAACAGCTGCTCGGCGATGTCGCGGACTATGCCCGGCGCCGCGACGCCATGTCCCAGCGCCGCTTCGGCGGGGTGGTCGGGATGGATCAGGACGATGTCGGTCACCCCGATCTCGCGGTAGCGCAGCACGGCGTCGCGAAAGGCCTCGACCGAGGCCAGCGCCGGCCAGTCGTTCGAGCCGATCAGGACCGAACGCCGGATCGACTGCGGCTCGCGCCCGATTTCCTCGGCGTAGCGGTCCAGCAGCCGGTTGCGCTCGGCAGCGGTGCGCAGCACCTCCTGGGGTGGCAGGTCGCGGGTGGTCACCGAGTTCCAGACGTCGGCGTAGCTCGCGGCGATCCGCAAGGTCCTCGGTCCGTGGGCCGCGATCGTCAGCGGCGGGCGGGGGCGTTGCACGGGACCCGGCGCCACGCTGATGTGCTCACCGCCGTAGTGGGTCCCCGCGAAGCTCCGCCCGCCGCGCAGGACCGTGTCGACCAGCGCGACAGTCTCTTCGAAGCGCTCGACGCGCTCGCCCGTTGACCACGCTGGAATCCCGAGCAGCTGGTGATCGAGCGCGGCACCCCCCGCACCGATGCCCAGCTCCAGGCGGCCGCCCGACAGCTGGTCCAGGGTCATGGCTTGGTTGGCGAGCACCACCGGGTGGCGGAAGATCGGCGCGGCGACCATCGTCCCCAGACGGATCCGGGAGGTGAAGGTCGCAGCCGCGGCCAGTGCCGTCAGCCCGTCGAACAGCGGGTCGGTCAGCTGTTGCGTGCGGTGCACCAGGTGGTCCCACACATAGACGCCGTCGTAGCCCAGCGCCTCGGTCTCCAGCACCCGAGCTCGCCAGTCCGGCCACGCGAGGTTTTGCACCACGACCACGCCGACCCGCAAGGACCCGTCCATCGCCACCACCGTAGCCGGGGGCAGGGGCCATACTGGCTTCCCCGGCCCGAACCCCGACCCGAGAAGATCCATGGCTCGTCCTGCCACGACCCCTCTGCGGTACCCGCAGTTCCGCAACCTGTGGGCCGCCTCGATCGTTTCCAACCTCGGCACCCTGCTGCAGACCGTCGCCGCGACCTGGTTGATGCTGCAGCTGACGGGCTCGGCGTTGTGGGTGGGCTTGATGGTGGCGGCGCCCACGCTGCCGCTGCTCGTGGTGGCGATGCCCGCCGGCGCGATGGCCGATCTGGTTGAACGCCGGCGCGTCGTGCTGGTCTGCCACGCGGCGATGGCGGTGATCGCGGCCCTCATCGCCGCGCTGCATCTGGGCGGTCTGCTCACGCCCGGCGTGTTGCTGGCGCTGGGGCTGGCCCTTGGGACGGCGATGTCGATCAACCTGCCGGCGTGGCAGGCGATGGTCCCGGACCTCGTCCCCAACGGTCACGTGGCCAGCGCGGTGGCGCTGAACTCCGCGTCGTTCAACGTCGCCAGGGCTGTCGGCCCGGCGCTTGGGGGCCTGATGGTCGCCACCGTGGGTCCCGGGCCCGCCTTCCTGGCCAACGCCGCCTCGTACCTGTTCGTGGTCGCGGTGTTGGGGCGGGTTCCCAGGCGTCAGATGGCGGGCGACACCGAGTCGATGTCCACCGCGATCGCCCTGGGGTTGCGCTACGCCCGCTTCACGCCTTCCTACCGCTGGCTGCTGCTGGTCGCGGCGTGCTTCGGGGTGACCTCGGCGGTGGTGCAGGCCGCGCTGCCCAACTACACCTCCGACGTGCTGGGAGCTGGCGCTGGGGCGTACGGCATCCTGCTCGGCGCGATGGGAGCCGGAGCGCTCGTCGGCGCCTTCAGCCGCCCGGCCGCGGCGGCGCGCCTGGGGCGTTGGATGGTGCCCGCTTCCATCTGCGCGTTCGGGCTCGCCGGCGTGGCGCTGGGTCTGTTCCAGACCGTGCCCGCAGCCGTCACGGTGCTGCTGATCGCGGGCGTGCTGTGGGTGTGGATCCTGTCGACGCTGAACGCCACCACGCAGCTGCTGTCACCGCAGTGGGTGCGCGGCAGGATCATGAGCCTGTACACCCTGTCGTTCCTGGGTTTCCTGCCGCTCGGCTCCGTGCTCGCCGGGGTGGTGGCCGACATCACCGGCCCGGCGGTCGCGCTGGTGGCGCTGTCGTCGCTCACGATCCTGCTGGGAGCGGCGGTCTCCCGCTTCCCCCTGCCGGTCCTGGAGCAGGTGGTCACCCCCACGCTGCCGCAGGACTACCAGCGACCGCCGCACGTCACCGGTGTGGAGGGCGGCCCCGTGATGATCTTGACGACCTGGGTGATCGACGACCACGCGCTGGCCGACTTCCTGGCGGCGATGGACGACTTACGGCGGGTACGGCTGCGCACCGGCGCCTACCGCTGGCGGCTGTACCGCAACGCCGGCGAGCCCCACAGAATGA
>Ga0136620_10001683_pt1 | contig 10545 bp, 10 predicted proteins | sample AntDrymUQ4162106_2_FD_104806 | JGI IMG/M metagenome (GOLD analysis project Ga0136620, IMG submission 104806) | Polar desert sand microbial communities from Dry Valleys, Antarctica - metaG UQ416 (21.06) | ecosystem: Environmental > Terrestrial > Soil > Desert | place: Antarctica: Dry Valley... | reverse complement strand
CGCGGCCACGTCAAGCGAAGACGTTCCGCGTCGCGATGACGGTGTTCGACGATCTGACCGGGGCCGATCTGTCCAGCGCGAGCGTCTCCTGCAAGGCTAAGGTTCGGAAGCGGGCTCTCCGGCCGACCATCGCCCGCTTCGCGAAGAGCCGAGCGACGTGTGCCTGGAACGTGCCCCCGCGGAGCAAGGGGAAATCCCTCCGGGGCTCGATTGCGATTCGGGCTGCCGAAGCGATGGCGACGCGCACGTTCTCCTACCGCATCGGCTGAATCCCTTCGACGAGCGGAAGGGGTGATACATGAAGCTTCCCGTCAGGGCTTCATGCGCGAGCCCTAGACCGGCGTTCCATCCTTCCCGGTCCCGATGGATAGCCCCCTCGCGTTCGGTTGCGGCGCCGCGCCTACCCCGGGTCAAAGCCGCTCGCGAAGCATCCGGCGGATGGATCCCCGCCACGGCCACAGCGCCCGCAGCAGCGCCTCCGAGAGAATCCGCGGGTCGGCCCACGGCTCCGACGCGAGCAACAGCATCTCGCGGACCCCGGCCGGGAACTCCTCGGCGGCTTGCGTCCGCCCGATCATCCTGCCCGCCACCTCTCGGTTTTGTTCAGCTCGCGCTCGGCGCGCTCCTCGATCCGGGCGAGGGTCGCGAGGGCGAGCTCGAGCCCGTGAACGAGCTTCGCCTCCTGCGGCCTCGGTGGGCAACGGGGCGAGTGCCTTCGCGATCGACTCGGCGCTCATGTAGCGGTTTCTCCAGCTCGCTGCTTGCCTCATCTGCTTCAAGCAGCTCCAACGGGTGGAGTCATTTTGTTAGGCGCTCTTAGGTAGACGCGCACGCGACAGCGGGTGCATCCTTCACGGCAGCTTTCACGCACTCTCGCCGCTGATCGGGCAGCGGACGAAGGAAGCGCTGGCCGCAAAGCGAGCGCAGGGTGTCCGGCTTGGGCGGCCGACCACGATGCCGGCGGCGGTCAGGAAGCGCATCCGGCAGGAGCGGGCAGCGGGCAAGACGCTGACGGCGATCGCCGAGGCTCTGAACGCCTCTAGGACGCCGACGGCGCAAGGTGGGCGTCAGTGGTACCCCAGCACCGTTCGGGCCGCTCTAGCGGCCTCCTAGAGCCGTGGCCGCAGTTTTGCGGCAAGGAGCGGTCAGTGCGGCTCTAGGAGGGTTGAGCGAAACTGCTGGGTGAAACGCCCGAGCCGCCTGGTTCGACTGCGCGCCGGGAACATATGCCGACCAGCGGAAGCCCTCTCGAGCGAGGGGTTCTTGGCGGGCGTCGGCCGGCGACCGTCCCTTCTTCCTCCCATCTCAGCACGGGGCGGTACCGGCCGCCCGCGCTCGGCGGGTCCTTCCCCCGCTTGAACCAATTCCCGGAGCGGCGTATGCTGGAGCGGTGACGATGGACCTCGGGGTCACCGTCGATCTCGGTTGGCCTTGGTGGGTGACAACCATCATCGCGGTCGCCGTCGCGGCCGCAGCAGTCGTCGCGTTCCTCGTGACGCGCCATCCGGTGGCACGCGGCGTCCTCGCCACGCTCGCCGTCCAGGGGGTCGTGCTCGCGGCGGTCGCCCCCGCGGTCATGGACAACGGCGACGCCGAGGGCGGCTCGATGTCGGCGATGCGGCCGAACGCCCAGCACGCGAAAGCGGACTTCGCGCGTCAGGCAGACGCGAACTGCGCTCGATTCGGCGAGTTCGCCGCGACGCTCGGTAATCCGACGACGCTGCCCGGGACGGCAAAGATGCTCGACCGGATGATGCCTGCCCTCTGGAACGTATGGATGCAGCAGGGCCTACTCCAGCCGCCGCCCGGGGAGCGCCCAGTCGCTAGGCGATGGATGGGGGCGATGAGATCGTATGCGAGTAGTCTCGAGGCAGTACGTGCGACCGCCAGCCGTGGCGACAAAGAAGGCGTGAACGCCGCAAACCGTCTCGCAAACAGGCATGCGCAGGAGTCCGCCAGACTTTCGTCCCAGCTCGGGATGAAGGTCTGCTTCCGCTAGTGACCTGAGTCGTTAGTTCGCAGGCATGCGGTCGTGTGTGGCGAAGCCTGTCGTCGTCATCGACGACGATAGGAGGCGGTCATGCCGCAGCGGGCAGAGGTCGTGTTGAGTGACGAGGAGCGGGGGGTGCTTGAGCGCTGGGCGCGACGCCCGAAGAGCGCGCAGGCGCTGGCGCTGCGCTGCCGGATCGTGCTGGCGGCTGCGGACGGGAAGTCGAGCAAGGAGATCGCGGCCCGGCTTGGCTGCAACCGCTCGACCGTCGGTCGCTGGCGCGGCCGCTTCGCGGAGCGCGGCCTCGACGGGCTGCACGACGAGCCGCGCCCGGGCAAGCCGCGCTCAATCGGCGACGACGACGTCGAGCGGGTGATCGTCAAGACGCTTGAAGAGCAGCCGGCAAACGCGACGCACTGGTCGACGCGCTCGATGGCGGCCGCGACAGGAATGAGCCAGACCACGGTCAGCCGGATCTGGCGCGCGTTCGGGCTCAAGCCCCACAAGACCGAGGCGTTCAAGCTCTCGCCCGACCCACAGTTCATCGACAAGGTCCGGGACATCGTCGGGCTCTACCTCAATCCCCCAGAAGCCGCCGTCGTGCTCTGCGTCGACGAGAAGTCCCAGATCCAGGCGCTCGACCGTAGCGCCCCGGTGCTCCCGCTGATGCCGGGGGTACCCGCGCGGCAGACCCACGACTACGTCCGCAACGGCACCACCAACCTCTACGCCGCGCTCGACGTCGCCTCCGGGCAGGTCACCGCCGAGATGACGCCACGTCACCGCGCCGAAGAGTTCCGCCGCTTCCTGAACTTGATCGACGGCTCGGTGCCGGCACACCTCGAGGTTCACGTCGTGCTCGACAACTCCTCGACCCACAAGACGCCGTCGATTCAGCGCTGGCTGGTCCGCCACCCACGCTTCACGCTCCACTTCACACCCACCTACAGCTCATGGCTCAATCTCGTCGAGCGCTGGTTCGCTGAGCTGACGACGAAGTGGATCAAGCGCGCAGCCCATCACTCAGTCCGCGACCTCGTCGCCTCGATCCGCACCTGGATCACCCTCTGGAACGAAGACCCAAAGCCATACGTCTGGCACAAAACCGCAGACGAGATCCTCGACAGCCTCGCCTCCTACTGCCAGCGGATCTCTGACTCAGGTCACTAGCCGTCCTGCACGGATCTCGCGGCTCACTCTTCCGCCTTGCCGTACGATCGCCGCAGTGGCCTACGACGAGGAACTCGCGGATCGCATACGCGAACTGGTCGTCAGCGAATCCCATCTGACCGAGAAAAAGATGTTCGGTGGGCTTGCGTTTCTGGTTGGTGGCAACCTGGCCGTGGCAGCAAGCGGCCAAGGTGGAGTATTGGTTCGCGTCGACCCAGCGCAGTCAGACACGCTCGTCGCGACGACGAAGGCTCGTCTCATGGAAATGCGCGGGCGGCCGATGCGGGGATGGCTACGAGTCGACCCGGACGACCTTCGCACCAAGCGCAAGCTCGCCAAATGGGTCGAACTTGGCACGACATACGCCCGCTCGCTACCCGCGAAGCGAGAGATCGACTCGAAGACCCCACGCACATAATGCGTCTGGACGCCTTCGCCCAACTGAAGAACCGATCCTGGTTCTCTGATCCGGAGGGCACATCGCAAGCGGATCGGCGCGTAATCGTGCGAACGAGGAGCGGCTCCTCGTCGTCCGCGGAACGCCCACGCGTACACCCGAAGGCGTGAGGGACCTGAGCGAGGGCGCACCCGGTCAGCAACCGCACCGATCCCCGATCCGCATCCTGAAGCTCTCGCCGCTCATCGCCCCCGACATAATCGAGTATCTCGACCGCGGCAAGATCGGCGCCGACGACGCCACCGGCAAGGGGATTCTCCTGAGCCGACCGGGGCCGAACCTCGACTACTGGGACGGGGAGGACTAAGCTAGCTCGGCGGCCCATGCTGAAGCTTCCCCGCGGTACGGTCACCTTCCTCTTCACGGACATCGAGGGATCGACGCGCCTGTTGCACGAACTCGGCGAGAGCTACGCACACGTTCTCACGGAGCACAGGCGGATCCTCCGCGAGGCTTTCGAGCGGCATCGAGGACGTGAGGTAGACACGCAGGGCGACAGCTTCTTCGTCGCCTTCAGCGACCACCGCGACGCTGTCGACGCCGCTATCGCCTCGCAGACCGCGCTCGCCTCGCAGGGCTGGCCGGACGGAGCGGCGGTGCGCGTCCGCATGGGAATCCACACCGGCGAGCCGCTGGTCGCGGACGAGCACTACGTCGGTCTCGATGTCCACCGGGCGGCGCGCATCGCGGCGGCGGCGCATGGCGGCCAGGTTCTCGTGTCGGACCGCACGCAAGGGCTCCTCGCGGACGGAGCTCGCCCAGACGCGATTCTGCGCGAGCTCGGATCGCACCCGCTCAAGGATCTGCCCGAGCCCGAGCGCCTCTTTCAGCTCGTTGTCGCGGGCCTTCCGAGTACGTTTCCGCCGCCGCGCGTCCACGAGCAGACCCCTGCTGCGGCGGGGCTCCCCGACTACTCGCTCCCACCCGCGGAGGTCCCTTGCCCCTACAAAGGCCTCGAATCCTTCGAGCGGGAGGACAGCGAGATCTTCTTCGGCCGTGAGGAGCTCGTAGCGACTCTCGTCGCCCGGCTCGAGGAGATGCCGTTTCTCGCGCTCGTCGGGCCGTCGGGGAGCGGCAAGTCGTCGCTCGCTCGCGCCGGCGTCGTCCCCGAGCTCGAGCGAAGAGGAGCGCTGCCGATCATCTTCAATCCCGGCGAGCACCCGGTCCGTGAGCTCTCGCTCGCCGCGCAGTTCGAGCTCCCAGGAGAGGCGGTCGAGGGAGTCGAGTCGGATCGGGGCGCTCGCCTTCTGGTCGTCGACCAGTTCGAAGAGGTTTTTACCCTCTGCCGCGACGAGGAAGAGCGACAGCGCTTCATCACCGCACTGCACGACGCTTCTCGCTCGGACGACGCCAACGTCCGCGTCGTCCTTGCTCTCCGCGCGGATTTCTACGGCCACTGCGCTCTCTATCCAGAGCTCGCGTCGGCGCTGGAAGAGCACCAGGCTCTCGTCGGGCCGATGACCGAAGAGGAGCTGCGACGCGCTATCGAGCGACCGGCCGAGCGCGCCGGACTCGTGCTCGAGCCCGGCCTGGTGGAGGGGATTCTGAGGGATGTCGTAGGAGAGCCCGGTGCGCTGCCGCTCCTCTCGCACAGCCTGCTTGAGACGTGGAGGCGACGGAGTGGACGCATGCTCACGCTCGTCGGCTATCTGCAGTGCGGCGGCGTCCAGGGAGCTATCGCAAAGACCGCCGAGACCGTCTTCCGCGAGCAGCTGACCCCGAAGCAGCAGGTCCTTGCCCGCAACGCCTTCCTTCGGCTCACCGAGCTCGGCGAAGCGACGGAGGACACGCGTCGCCGAGTGCATCCTGCCGAGCTCGTACCCCGGGAAGAGGAGGCTGCCGAAGTCGATGCGGTGCTCCGCGTACTCGCCGATGCGCGCCTCGTCACGATCGGCGAGCGGACGGTCGAGGTCGCCCACGAGGCGCTCATCCGCCATTGGCCGACCCTTCGATCCTGGCTCGACGAGGATCGCGAAGGCAGGCTCGTCCACCGGCGACTCACCGAGGCGGCGCAGGACTGGGAGGCGCTCGGCAAGGAGCTGGGAGCGCTGTACCGAGGCACAAGGCTTGCGGGAGCGACCGAGTGGGCGGAGTCTCACGATTCCGAGCTCAATGAGCTGGAACGCGAGTTCCTTGCTGCAAGCCGCAAGGTCGAGCTCGGCGAGATCGAGGCGACCAGGAGGCGCAGCCGGCGACTTGGTGTGCTGGTCGCCGCGCTGGCGATCTTCCTCGTCGTGGCCATCGCTGCCGGGGGACTTGCGTTCTTTCAGCGGCAGGAGGCGAGGAGCGCCGCAACGTCGGCGGAGGCTCAGCGCCTCGGCGCCCAGGCGCTCGTCCAGAAGGATCTCGACATCTCACTGCTGCTGGCACGGGAAGGTGTGAACCTCGACGATTCGCTCGTCACCCAGGGAAATCTCCTCGCCGCACTTGTTCGGAGCCCCGCCGCCATCGGGGTCTTGCGGCCGCTGCCAGGACGCCTCCTGTTCGTCGACGCGACGCCGGACGGCAGATTCGTCGGCGTACAGAACAACAATCGGCAGGTCGCCTTCATCGATACCCACACGCGAAGGACGATCCGCACGCATGAAGCCGCGTTCTTCCTCTTCGCCAGCGACGGCAGGAGCGTCGCTCTTGGGCAGACCGAGCCTCTGAAGTTCGTGATCGTCGACATCGCGAGCGGAAAGCCCAGGAAGACGATCCCCCTTCCCGCCAACGTGCAAGCCTTTCACCTGACCGAAGATCTGATGCGCCTCGCCACCGTGAGTCCGACGGGGGTTGCAATCGTCCGCGATACGGCCACCGGAAGGATTGTCAGGCGGGTTCGCGTTCCGAAGGAAAGGCACCTGTACGACGTTTTCCTGCAGGGGCCCCGTCGCTTACTGACGATCGAAGCCACGGGCTCCCCTGAGACGAGTTCCACGGTCCGCGAGCTCTGGGACGTCGAAACCGGAAGATTGCTCGGATCCGTAAAGACCCAGGCCCCTGCGCCCGCCCCCTATGCCGTCTCACCTGATGCTTCGAAGATCGCAGTCGGAGACGGAGACGGTTCTGTACTCGTCTACGACCTGATCTCCGGAAAAAGGCGTCAGCTGCATGGGCGGCACAATGCGAGGGTCAGCGGGATCGCTTTCGGGCCGGGCAATCGGCTGGTCAGTACGGGAGACGACAAGCAGGTCATCGTCTGGAACCTCGCGTCTGCGAGGATCGAGGAGACGCTGTCCGGGCACAACGGCCGAGTCCTCGGGGCCGCGTTCTCGCCCGACGGGGCCACGCTCTATACCGTCAGCCTCGACGGCAGCCTCATGATCTGGGATCTCTCCGGGAAGCGACGACTCGGCCGGCGGTTCGTCGCGGGCGCCGGCCATCCCCCGGAGTTCACGCCTGAGACCGTAGCGCTGAGCCAATCGGGCGAGCGGGTAGCTATCACGCAGGGAGACGGGCAGGTTGTCATTCGCGGCGCGACAAGCCTCCGGGAAATTCGCAGGATCCCGGCTGTTGATGGGGGTGCCGTCCTTGCGGCGGCGTTTTCCCCCGACGGCGGTAGGCTCGCCACGGCCGGCGTTGGGGGGGAGGTCGCTGTCTGGGATGTGGCCACGGGAGCTCCGATCCATCGTCGGTTGGCAGGCCCGCCCCCGACCCGGGGCGGCTCCCCGAACGCCGTCGCCGCAATCGGATTCACGCCGGACGGACGGACAATCGTTGCGGGCGACGGCTGGCTCCGCCTCTACTTCTGGGATGCTCGCAGCGGGGCACCCGTCCAGCAGCCGCTCGAGGTCCCGCGCGATCCGGCGCTTCGTGGACGGCCCGACGAGGACAGGGTCTACGGTCTCGCCGTCAACAGCGCCGGCAATCTCATTGCGGTCGGTCATGGCTCGAAGGCGAGCGTGTGGGAGCTCCCGAGCCGAACCTTCCGGTACACCGTCGACGTCGACAAGGGTTACGGCCTCGCAGATGCACTCGCGTTCTCCCCGGACGATTCTCTGCTGGCGACAGGCGGAGGCATCGGCGAGGTGCGCTTCTGGAACGCGGCGACGGGCGCGAAAGAAGGCCGGTCGATCACGGCCAGCGCAGGGTGGGTCAACAGCCTCGTTTTCGACCCGACGGGTCGGATCGTCGTCAGCGGCGGGACCGACGGGACGACGAGACTGCTCGACGTCGAGTCACGGACGGTGATCGGCGCGCCACTGCCCGGACTCGACAACACCCACCAGAACGCCCTCCTGACACCCGATGGTCACCGGGTCATCGTCGTCTACGACACCGGCGGCGGATTCGTCTGGGACATAAGGCCGAGTGTCTGGACCGCGCATGCCTGCGGGGTCGCCAGGCGAAACCTCACTGGCGACGAGTGGGAGCAGTTCCTTCCCGACCGGGATTACCGGCCGGTCTGCCCCGGCCGCTGATCGTCGATCCGGTTCGGTGCAACGGAAGTGGGCGCATCGGAAGAGGCGAACGGACCCGGCCCCGGTGACCGCGTGACCGCCGCGCTGACCACCGACCAGGTGGCGCGGTCAGACGCCAGTCTGAGGGGAGAGGAAGGACTCCGATGAGCGCAGCCGCCACTCACCCGGTTCCAGTCGTTCAAGCCCCTGATGCACCTACGCGTTCGTCCGGCTCGGTCCGCGGCTCCCCGTTCACTCATCGCCTCATGCGATCGAAGTGCCACGCGACAGCCCGCAGGTAAGCGCGCAGCTCCAGTCGGTCGCACCGGCCGGACAGCACACCTTGCGAGTTAACCGGCTACGACTCGCTTTTTCCGGCTATAGCCGTGCGGGATCAGGGCGGGATCGATCGGGACCGCGGTCGTTTGCGCCTAGGTTGCGTCGATCGTCGTGGCGATGTTTGGGCCCACGAGGGGGCCACGGCGTAGCATGATGCGTGCTACGCTTCGCGCATGCCCCGTTCGCTGCACGTTCGCCTCGATGACTCCTCCGCCGCCGCCCTTGAGGTGATTCGCGCCGGGGAGATGACGGATTCGGCCGCGGTGCGCACGGCGCTGCGCGAGGCCGCCGCCCGTCGGCGCGCCCGCTCGGCGCTGCGCGAGGAGGTGCAGCGCCTGGCGGCCGACGAGGACGATCGCGAGGAGATGCGGATCATCCGGGACCAGCTGGCCGAGGTGGCCCCACGCTCGTCGGACTGAGATGGTCCGCGGCGAGGTCTTTCGCCTCCCGCCGCGCCCCGGCGCGCGCGGCCATGAGCAGCGCGGCGCCCGCTATGCAGTTGTCGTACAGGCAGACGAGTTCCTCGAGCTGAGCACCACCCTCGTTGCGCCCACATCCGAAAGCGCCCGTCCGGCGAGCTTCCGCCCGGCGATCGCGCTTGGCGGACGTGAGACGCGCGTTCTCGTTGAGCAGACGACCGTGGTGGACCCGCAACGCCTCGGCCGATCGGCGGGACGCCTTGGTGCGGGCGAGCTCAGAGCCGTCGACGAGGCGCTCAGCCTGATCCTCGGTCTCTGACGTTCGCAGGGACACGCGCATCATCGCTTCGCCAGCCCACTGACGCGCGACCGACGGCCGTACCCATTCAAACGATGGTTAGAATGGCGTCATGGCAGCTGACGACACGTGCGACCTTCTCTGCCTCGATCTGGACGCCGCCGAGCGTGTGCGCCATGAACTGCCTGATCCGGAAGCGCTCGCCGAGACGGTCGAGCGAGCTCGCGCTCTCGCCGATCCGACCCGGCTGAGCGTGCTCCTCGCGCTCCGAGCTGGAGAGGAGCTGTGCGGCTGCGACCTCGCTTGGATCCTCGGCCGCTCGCAGGCCCTCATCTCTCATCATCTTCGTGCGCTTCGCAAGGCGCGGCTCGTCGCCTCCCGGCGCGAGGCGCGGATGGTCTTCTACTCACTGACCGTCGAAGCGACCTCTCTCCTCGAAGCGGTCCTCGGTTCCGAGGTATCTGTCTGAGCGCCACTCGCGAGTTGTCGCTTGTTCAGGTACAGCCGGTTCGCTCGCCGGACTGGCTCCGCGCGGCCAAGCGGGCGCGCCAGCTTTCCTGGTTCAGCCTCCTCTGGATGGGAGCAGAGGGAACGCTAGGGATTGTCACGGGCGTTCTCGCCGGGTCGATCGCGTTGACCGCGTTCGGGATCCAGTCCTTCATCGAAGGACTCGCCAGTCTCGTGATCGTCTGGCTCTTCAGCGGCGCTCGCCTCCGCTCGAGCAGAGCCGAGGGGCGCGCGCAGAAGTTCGTCGCGATCCAGTTCTTCCTCCTCGTCCCCTTCGTCGGCTACGAGGCGATCAGCAAGCTGATCAGCGGCGAGCGCGCCGACACGAGCTGGCTCGGGATCGGACTCGTCACGTCGAGTCTGATCGGGATGCCGCTGCTCGGCATCGCCAAGCGGCGCCTCGCCGAGCAGCTCGGTTCCGTCGCCACCCGCGGCGAGGGAACCCAGAACCTGCTCTGCGCCTATCTCGCGGGCGCAGTCCTCCTCGGTCTGCTCGGAAACGCCCTATCCGGGTGGTGGTGGCTCGATCCGATCGCCGCTCTCGCAATCGCTGCGGTTTCGATCAGAGAAGGTCGCGACAGTTGGCGGGGAGAAGGCTGCTCGTGCGCCACCTGCTAACGACGGGCGGCGCCCTCGACGTCGCACGAAGTCACGTCGAGCGGATGGCGAGCTAGTGGGGGCCGGTCACGATCACGGAGCGCAGAGCACCAGTGCCCGGGCGCTGGTGCTCACGCTCGGCCTGACTGCCACCTACACGTTGCCGAGGTGATCGGCGGCCTGCCACCGGAAGCCTGCCCTTCTCGCTGACGCCGGGCGCATGCTCTCCGACACCGGTTCAATCGCGGTCGCGCTCGGAGCGATCTGGCTCGCCAAGCGCCCGGCGATGGCGGCCCGGAGCTTTGGCTATTCCGGCAGGCCGGCGGTCAGGCGGCCCGTGTACCGGACCTCGCAGCGGCGACGAGCAAGCGCACGACCCGGACCCT
>Ga0136620_10001682_pt1 | contig 10547 bp, 12 predicted proteins | sample AntDrymUQ4162106_2_FD_104806 | JGI IMG/M metagenome (GOLD analysis project Ga0136620, IMG submission 104806) | Polar desert sand microbial communities from Dry Valleys, Antarctica - metaG UQ416 (21.06) | ecosystem: Environmental > Terrestrial > Soil > Desert | place: Antarctica: Dry Valley... | reverse complement strand
GGCCGTGAGGACGGTGCCGTCGTGGTGGGCTGCGACCGGGGCGAGACAGCCGCCCTGGAGCTCCGCCACACACGCGCGCTCGGCCTCGACCCGGCGGCGGGTCTCCGCGTCGTCGGCCCTGCCGACCAGCTCCTCCTCCCCGGCGCGCACCTGGAGCGCGAGCGCCCCCTGGCCCGCCTCCGGCAGAAGCTCCCCCGGCGGAAACCGCCGGCCGATCTCGGCCGAGAGGCCAAGGCGATCGAGGCCGCAGGCCGCAAGGACGACCGCGTCGAGGCCTCGCTCCCCGCGCTTGCGCAGCCGCGTGTCGACGTTGCCCCGTAGCGGTTCGACGCGCAGCTCGGGCTCGAGCGCAAGCAGCTGGGCGCGCCGGCGCACGGAGGCGGTGCCGACTCGCATCCCGGGGCCGAGCTCCGCGGCGCCGCAGAGGGCGTCCCGCGGATCGTCCCGCACGAGGTAGGCCCCGACCACGAGCCCGTCGGCGTCCCGCGAGGTCATGTCCTTCGCGGAGTGGACCGCGACGTCGATCCTCCCCTCGAGCAACGCCTCCTCGAGCTCCTTGACGAAGACCCCGCGTGCTCCGATCTCCCCGAACGGGCGCGTCCGGTCACGGTCGCCCGCGGTCGTGATCGGGATCAGTGCGAGCTCGAGACCGGGGGCGCGGAGCTCGGCGGCGGCCAGGCTCGCCTGCGCGAGCGCGAGCCTACTGCCGCGCGAGCCGACGCGAACGAGCACGCCTCATCGCTCCTCCTCGCCGAGCCCGAAGAGGTGCTCCAGGGCGTCGACGTAGACGGCCCCGGCCGGCGTGGCCGCGGCCTGTTTCACCCGCACCGTCGGCAGGTGCAGGAGCTTGGCAACGATCTGCGCGGTCACCGACTCGACGGCCCTGCGCTCGTTGTCGGTCAGGCGCTCGAGCCTCGCGTCCGCGCGCGCGAGCTCGCTGCGACGGATCTCCTCGGCCCGTGCCCGGAGAGACGCGATCGCCGGGACTACCTCGCGCGAACTCCGCCACTCCCTGAACCGCTCTGCCTCCTCGAGCGCGAGCGTCTCGGCGCGCGTCGCCTCGCGGCGTCGCCCCGAGAGACTCTCGGCGACCACAGCCTCGAGATCGTCGATGTCGTAGAGGTAGCAGCCCTCGAGGTCGTGGATCGCAGGATCGAGGTCGCGGGGGACCGCGATGTCGATCGCGAACAGCGGCCGCCCGCGACGCCGCGCCAGCGCGCCTGCGACCTGCCCGGCCGACACGACGAGCCCGGGCGCGCCCGTCGCCGAGACGAGCACGTCGACGGTCGCCAGCTGGCGCGACACCTCGTCGAGCGTGATCGCCTGGGCCCCGAAGCGCTCGGCCACGGCGCGCGCCCGCTCCGGGGTCCGGCTAGCCACAGCGGCGATCCGCGCGCCCCGCGACGCGAGGCTCCGGGCGGCGAGCTCGCCCGTCTTGCCTGCCCCGATGAGCAGGACCTCCCGACCGTCGAGCGCCCCGAACACCTGCTGGGCCAGCGCGGCGGCAGCGGAGGAGACCGAGGCGGGGCTCTCCGCGATCGCGGTCTCCGAGCGCACCTTCTTGCCCACGTGCAGCGCCTGGCGGAACAGACGATCGAGCACCGGACCCGTGGACCCGACCTCGAACGCCGACCGCACCTGGCCGAGGATCTCGCCCTCCCCCGGCACCATCGAGTCGAGCCCCGCCGCGACGCGGAAGAGGTGGAGTGCCGCCGCCTCGTCGTGAAGGCGATAGACAACGGCGCCGAGCTCGGCTGCGGCCTCCGCCGCCAGCTCGCGGAGCGCCTCGACCGCCCGGCTCTCGGCTCCGATCGCGTCCTCGGCGGCAACGTACAGCTCGGTCCGGTTGCAGGTCGACAGGCAGACCGCCTCGGCCCGCCCCTCCCCGAGCGCGGCCGCAAGCGCGCCCGCGCGCTCCGGGTCGAGGGCGACGCGCTCACGCAACTCCACGGGGGCGACGTGGTGCGAGAGACCGACGAGGACGAGTCCCACAGGTCAGGAGAAGTGGGTCAACGGGAGGCCGAGGCGCACGGTGATCACGAGCAGGAAGCCGACAAGCGCGAGGTAGGCGGTTCGCCGGCCGCGCCAGCCAAGCTCGTAGCGAAGCAGCAGGTACGCGCCGTAGACGAGCCAGGTCAGCAGCGTGACCACCATCAACGCGTCCAAGCCGCCCCCTTCCTCCCGAAGCCTGACGAGGCCGACGACGATGCCGAGCGTGAGGGCGGGCAGGGCGACCGCGATCGTCCGCCCGGTCAGCGTCTCGAGGGTCGCGAGTGCGGGCGCACGCACGCGCAGGACGCTCGCGCGGCGGCGCTTGAGCCCTCGCTCCTGCCAGAGATAGAGCGCCGCCAGCCCGGCCGCGAGCGTGAAGCCGGCGAAGGCCGCGAGGACGAGCCCCACGTGCAGCGCGAGGAAGAGGTCGGAGTAGCGAGGCCGCCCGCCGACGCTGGTGCCCCCGCCGAGGCGGGAGGTCAGGAGGAGCGCCGCCGCAAGCGGCATCACGGCGAGCCCGAGCAGGCGGTACCGAGGCCGGCAGCCCCAGATCAGGTAGGCGGTGACGACGAGCCAGACGAAGAGGTTCAGCGAGCCGGCCCACGTCGACCAGGGAAAGCCGTCCGCCCGGACGGCCTGCACGGCGAGCAGGCCGGTCTGCGCGAGCCAGCCGAGCCGGACACCCCAGGTCGCGAGCCTCCCGGCGAGCCCGGGGGTACGGACGTTGCCCGCGTAGGCGAGGACGGCCTCGCTGTAGGCGAGGAATGCCGGCCAGAAGAGGAGCTCAGCCAACCCCGATCTCCTGGCGCTCCGGTGCGCGCTCGGTCCCGGCCTCGGGCGCCGGATCCCGCTCGGCAGCGAGCCGTGCGATCTGCCCCACCTCGCGCTGCAACCGAACGAGCTTCAACCCGATGATCAGCATGTAGGCGAGGACGACCGCGAACACGACCAGGTAGGCGGCGGCCAGGTACTGGCCCTGCGTCATGCGAGCCGCTCCCGAAGCTCGCGCAGGGAGACGTCGAGGCGCTTCCCCGCGAGCTCGATGTGGTACAGCGCGGCGGCGAGAGTCAGTATCGCGGCCCACGCGACGCAGAAGGTGAAGAACATCGAGCCGGCCATCTGCGGGCCCTGCGACGTGAAGACCGTCGGGTGGATGAAGTCGTTCGCGAGTCGGATCGCCAGGAAGCTGATCGGGATCAGGACGACGCCGAACAGCGCGTACACGGCGCACAGGTTCGCGCGGGCGGGCCCCGGCTCGACCGAGAAGCGGAGCATGAAGTAAGCCGAGTAGAACAGGAAGAGGACGAGGAAGAGCACGAGCTGCTCCGAGCTCCAGGCCCACCAGACGCCCCAGGAGGCCCGGGCCCAGATCGAGCCGGTGATCAGTGTCAGCGCCCCGAAGATGACGCCCTGGTGAATCGCGACGTAGCTCTCGAGGTCTGCTCCGGGCGGACGTCGCCAGAGGTGGAGGAACGCCTTCAACGCGCCCCAGCCGAAACATGCGTAGGCGGTGAGCGCGATCGGGACGTGGAAGTAGAAGATCTTCTGCGAGATCCCCTGGTCGGCGTCCTCCGGGATCCAGAAGAAGATGAGCGCGATCGAGGCGCACACCAGCAGCCCCGCCGCGGCGGCGAGCGCCGGGACGGCGTTATTCCGTGACCACATACTCAAAAGAAGCCCAGGAAATGATCGCAAAAACGGCGTCGTACAGGGCGAGAAAGCCGAGGTAGCGGCCTCCGTCGTCGGCAACGCTCGCCCCGACGCCGCCGACCACGATCGGGATTGCGAGCGGCAGGAAGAGAAGCGGCAGCAGTAGCTCGCGCGCGCGGCTCGCGAGCGCCATCGCCGCGACGAGCGTGCCGACGGCGCAGATCCCGAGATTCGCGAGGGCGATCCCGGCCACCGTCTCCCAGTCGAGCGCCGAGAAAAAAAGCGCGAAGGCGGGAAGCGCGACAAGCTCGGCGACCCCGAGGAACACGATCGTCGCAAGCGTCTTGGCGAGCCAGATCGCGCTGCGGTCGCAGGGCGCGAGCAGCAGGCCGTCCAGCATGCTCTGCTGCCGCTCGGCCTGGAAGGCCCGGCCGAGCCCGAGCAGAGCCGTGAAGAGGATCGCGACCCAGAGCATGCCCTTGGCGGCGAGCTCCGCCGCGTCCGCCGGCAGCGCGAAGTGGAAGACGACGAGCGCGGAGACGACGAAGAGCAGGAGCGCAGGGACGGCGTCCCGCGCGCGCAACTCGAGCAGGACGTCCTTGCGCGTCAGCAGGGCAACATCCCGGAGATAGCCGCTCATTCGAAGGCGAGCCGGGCTGTCGCGAGCGCGGAGACGCGGTCCGGGTCGTGGGTCGCGACGACGAAGGTCCGCGCGCCCGCCAGATCCTTCAGCTCGCGGTCGAGCACCTCCGCGCCGCGGGCGTCGAGCGCGTTGTAGGGCTCGTCGAGCAAGAGCAGCTCCGGGTCGTGGAGCAGAGCGCGGCAGAGGGCGAGTCTTTGCAACATTCCCCGCGAGAAGTCTCCGGCACGGCTGCCCCGCTCCTCCCAGAGGCCGAAGCGCTCCAGAAGCATTCCCACGCGCGCCTCTCCGGTCGGCACGCGGTAGAGGCGCGCGAAGAGCGTCAGGTTCTCGAGCGCGGTCAGCTCGCGATAGACGAGCGGCTCGTGGCCGACGTAGCCGATCTCCTCGCGCCGCGCGCGGACCTCGAGCTCGCCCGACGTGGCAGCGGCCAGCCCGGCGCAGAGGCGCAGGAGGGTCGTCTTGCCCGAGCCGTTCGCGCCCGTGACGAGGAGGAAGCCGTCCTTCGCGAGGTCGAACGAGACCCTGTCCAGAGCGCGCTTACGCCCGAAGCGCTTGCCGAGGCGCCGGGCGCTGATCACGCGAGCGCGTCGCCGAGGACGAACGCGAGGAAGGCGAGGGCGATGACCCCGTTGGTCGTGAAGAAGGCGGCGTCGAGGCGGCGCAGGTCTCCCGGCCGGACGATCGCGTGCTCGTAGACGAGCAGCACCGCGACGACCCCGACTCCGACCCAGTAGAGAAGCCCGACGGGCAGACCGAGCCCGGCGACACAGAGCAGGCCCACGGTGGCGGCGTGCAGGATCCTCGCTGCGCCGAAGACGGCGCGCTCGCCGAAGCGGGTCGCCCACGAGTGCAGTCGCAGGCGCCGGTCGACCTCGACGTCGAGCAGCGAGTAGAAGAGGTCGAAGCCGGCGACCCAGACGGCCACGGCGCCGCCGAGCGCCCAGGCCTGCCAGGGCAGGTCGCCGCGGATCGCGACCCAGGCGCCCAGCGGCGCGAGGCCGTCGACCGCGCCCAGCCACGCGTGGCACAGCCAGGTGAAGCGCTTGAGATACGGATAGACGACGAAGGCGAGCACCGGGATCGGCCAGAGCCAGCGGACGAGGGGGTCGAGCATGAAGGCGGCGAGCAGGAAGAGGCCGAGCGAGCCGATGCAGAAGAGCCCGACCTGCCAGCTTCGCAGCAGGCCGCTCGGGAGCTCGCGCCCCGCCGTGCGCGGGTTGGCAGCGTCGAGGCCGGCGTCGATCAGCCGGTTCAGCCCCATCGCGAGCGAGCGCGCTCCCACCATCGCGGCGGTGATCCACAGCAGGTCTCGGGCTCGCGGCACGCCGTCCACCGCGAGCAACGCGCCCACGTAGGCAAAGGGGAGCGCGAACAGCGTGTGCTCGACCTTCACCAGCGAGGCGAAGCGCCGCGGGTAGGCGACGGCCGCCTCGATCACGTCTGCCGGTGGTGCAGCTCGGCGCCGCCCGCGAGCAGCTCGAGCGCGTGGCGAAGCGCGGGCCGGAGCACCTCGAAGCCGTCGCGACACCCGCCGGGCGAGCCCGGCAGGTTCACGATCAGGGTCGCGCCGCGCACGCCGGCGACGCCGCGGGAGAGGAGCCCGTGCGGAGTCTTCGAGCTCGCATCCGCCCGAAGCGCCTCGGCGATCCCCGGGGCGGGCCGTTCGAGCACCCTCAGCGTGGCCTCCGGCGTGACGTCGCGCGCGGCGAGCCCGGTGCCGCCGGTGGTCAGGACGAGCGCTGCCTCGGCGCCGAGCTCGGCGAGCGCGGCGGCGATCGCAGCGGCGTCGTCTGCGACCACACGCCTCGCGACCTCGTAGCCCTCGTCGATGAGCAGCTGCTCGAGGAGGTCTCCGCTCAGATCCTCCCGAGCTCCGGCGGCGACCCCGTCAGACGCGGTCAGGACGGCGGCCTTGGGGCCGCTAGTCAACCGGGACCTTCGTCTTCTCGACGAGGTGGACGGCCTCGATCCTCATCGACTTGTCGATCGCCTTCGCCATGTCGTACACCGTCAACGCCGCGACCGAGACGGCGACGAGCGCCTCCATCTCGACCCCGGTCTGCGCGGTCGTCTCGGCCGAGGCGGTCACGGAGACCCCGTTCTCGAGCACCTCGAGGTCGACCTCGACCACGCCGAGCGGTAGAGGATGGCAGAGGGGTATGAGCTCGCTCGTCCGCTTCGCGGCCATGATCCCGGCCAGCCTGGCTGTCACGAGCGCGTCGCCCTTCGGCAGCTCTCGCAGTCGCCGCGCCGTCTCCGGCGCCATCGTGATCGACGCGGCGGCGGTGGCCCGGCGGCGCGAAACGGGCTTGGCGCCAACATCGACCATGCGGACGCGCCCAGCCTCGTCCACGTGAGACAGCTCGGGCATCACGCTAACGATGGTACCCCGGCGCGCGAGCGCGACTCTCGTCGAGAGCGGCGAGCTGGGCCGCGATCCAGCCGTCGAGATCGTGCTCGTGGACGTGCGCGCGCAGCGCCTCGAGTCGGCGCCGTCGCTCGGGCCTAGGCAGCTCGAGCGCATGGTGAATCGCCGCCGCCTGGCCCGCGACGTCGAAAGGGTTGACGGTCAGCGCCCAGTCGCCGAGCTCCTCGTGCGCCCCGGTGTTCTCGGAGAGGATCAGCACCCCGTCGCGGCGGTTCACGAGCGGTGCCTCCTTCGCCACGAGGTTCAGGCCGTCGAAGATGGCGTTCACGAGCAGCGCGTCGTAGAGCTTGTAGGCGGCCACTGACTGCGGGAAGTCGTCGGCGATCCGCAGGTCGATCGGGGACCAATCCGCGCCCGCGAAGCGCGCGTTGATGGTCGCCGCGGCGCGCTCGATCGCCGCGAGGTAGTTGGTGTAGGCCGGGATGTCCTGACGGGAGGGGTCGAGGAGGGCGAGCATCACGACCTGGCCGTGCGCCTCGGGGTGGGCGTCGAGGTAGGCCGCGAATGCCCGGAACCCGCGGATGACGTTCTTCGAGGGATCGGTACGGTCTACGCGGAGGACGATGCGGCGATCTCCGTGGCGCTCGCGAAGCTCGCGCTCACGGGCGAGGACGGGCTCGGACTCGGCCAGCTCCTCGAACTCCGACGGGTCGACTGAGATGGGGCAAGCGGTCACGCGCGTCCGCCGCCCGTCGTAGTCGACCCAGCCCCCTTCGTCCTGGCAGGTCGCGCCCAAGAGCTCCTCGCTCGAGTGCATGAAGTTCCGGCGCCAGCGGCTCGTGTGGAAGCCGATCACATCGTTCGCGAGCAGTCCGTCGTGCACCGCGCGGCGCATCGCGGCGGGCAGGACGCGCCAGTAGTCCGGCTGCACCCACGGGATGTGAACGAAGTGGGCGAGCTTCGCGTCGGGGCGCTGTTCCCGGACGATGCGCGGCGCGAGGTAGAGGTGGTAGTCGTGGAAGAAGACACTCGAGTCCGGTGCCGCGTCGAGCTCCGCGACCACGGCGGCGGCGAACGCGGCGTTGACCGCGACGTAGCCGTCGGCCCAGGCACGGTGCAGCTCGTCGTCCAGGTCGGGGGCGTAGACGAGCCCCCAGAGGTAGTGCTGGAGGAACCAGAGCGTCGGATTGGAGATGACGTTGTAGTAGCGGTCGTAGGCCGCCTCGTCGTGCGCCACGAGCCTCAGGCGGTAGCGCGAGCCGTCGCGCGCTACCTCGTCGACGGAAGCCTCCCCGGCCTCCGCGGAGACAACCCGATCCTCCTTGCTCATCGCGCTGGCGATCCACGTGACGTCGTGGAAGCTGACCAGGCTGCGAAGGGCGGTGACGAGACCGCCACCGCCGCGCCGCGCCACACGGGCTCCCTCGTCGTCCCGACCGAACGACACGGGGCCGCGGTTCGAGACGACGATCAGCTTCCGGCGGGGTGCCGTCACCGGCGCAGACTATCTCCGGAGGTATGGCCAGACCTCACCGACGCCGCGATCAGCAGAGCCGTGTGACGAGCCCGGTGTCGACGTCGTACAGGAACCCGCCGACTCGGACGCGCGCGAGGTAAGGCCACGACTGGACCCGCTGGACGTCGGCGCGGACGGTCGCCTCCTGATCGCTCGTCACAAGGAAGGAAAGGCTCCGCGTGTCGGGCCCCCCGGCCTCGCCCACCGCCGCGTGCACGTCGTCTTCGCTTCCTGCCGCCATCCGGCATTTCGTGTGTGCGACGACCATCACGCGGTCGACGCCGAGCAGGTGAGACGCGAGCACAAGCGTCCGTAGGACGTCATCCGTGACGCGCGCGCCGGCATTTCGCAGGATCTTCGCATCGCCAGGACCGAGACCGAGCATCGCCAGGGGCTCGATGCGCGAGTCGATACACGTGAGCACTGCGAGCCCCCTCGCGGCGCGCGCCTGGAGCCCTGCGAGTCGGAAGTCCTGTGCGTAGGCCTGGTTCGCGGCAATCACGTCGGCGAACGTCTGATCGCCGCTCGGCACGGTCCCAGGGTCCAGCGGAGTCAGGCGGCCGCTACTACGGCCACGTCGGCGCCGGCCGTGTCCTGGTCGAGCAGGCGGTTGAAGAGCACAAGCCAGTCGCGGAGCAGCCGCGGCATGAGGAAGTGCTTCCGCACGAATTCCTTGCCGCGCAAGGCGCGGGCGCGCGCCGCGGCTGGGTCGCCGAGGATCTCGACGCACGCTTCCGCGCACTCGCCCGCGGAGTCGACGAGCCAGCCGGTCTCGCCGTCCTGGATCTGCGCGACGATCCCCCCGACCCTGCCTGCGACGGTCGGCCGCGTCTTCCACAGCGCCTCGGTGACGGTCAGGCCGAATCCCTCGCGGATCGACTTCTGCAGGCTGACCGCGGAGTGAACCTGAAAGGCGTTGACCTCGACCGCGCCGACGTTGTTCAGGTTCGAGAGGATGAAGATGTCCGGGTCGCCAGCCGCATGGGCGACCGTCTGGTTGTAGAAGTCCCAGCCCTCGGGGTCGTCGTGGGCCATCGAGCCGACGAGCGCGAGCTGGACGCCGGAATGGTGCTCGCTCACCTGCCGGTAGGCGTCGATCACCCCGAGCGGGTCCTTCCACGGATCGAAGCGCGAGACCTGGGTCAGGAGCGGGCGCTCCACATCGATGCCGAACTGGTCGACGATGTACGCCGCGTCTTCCGGCGAGAGCGCCATGTTCTTCGGAGTCAGCGGGTCGATCGCCGGCGGCCAGATGTAAGCGGGGGGCATTCCCGTCGTCCGAGGCACGTACTCGTGGCGGTGAAACACGGTGGCGTGGTAGCGGCGGAGCGAGGGCAGCAGGAAATCGAGCACGTCCTCGTTCGGAGTGGACAGATCGATGTGACAGCGCCAGATCCAGCGCGCCGAGGAGTCAGGGAACCGCTCGATCATCGCCGCCGGCTGGGGATCGTGCACGATCACGAAGTCGTGCTCGTCCTCGAAGCTCCGCGCGTTGTCAACGTTGTAGCGATGAAAGATCTCGCGCTGGCCGGCGGTCAAGCCCTGGGGATTCCCCTGGAGCGCGTTGTGGATCGTCTTCGTGGCGCTGAAGAACTCCTCCTGGCCGTGGATGATCCGCCACTCGACCTCGAGCCCGACGTCGCGCATGAGCGGGACGAGGGTGTAGTTGATCTCGGCGACCCCGCCGCCGAAGGCGGTGGCGGAGAGATGGACGACCTTGCGCCCGCGCAGTGGCTCGGCGAGGCGCTCGATCTCCTGCATCAGCCCGCGCGCGGTGATCGTCGCGTAGTCCGCGAGCGATTTGTGTCCGACGTTGACGAGGTTGAGCATGGAGAGCTGGGGGCCCGGCCGGGGCCGCGGCGAGAATACCCGGTCGAGGCTTGATGCGAGGTTCGACCGCCGCCGGGGTCCTCGAGTCGGCATCCGGACCGGCGAGAATCGAGTCTCTAGCGCTCCAGCGACCTGACGAAGCGCAGCCGCGTGCCGCCGTCGGGGCGGCGCGCCACCTCGAGCTCGTCGCTCAGCGCGCGGATGATCGCGATGCCGAGACCGCCTTCGTCAGCCTCGCCGTCGCCCTCCGCGCCGGCCAGCTGGGGCGGAGGGAAACCGGCACCGCCGTCTGCGACCTCGATCGTGATCCGGTCCGGGGCGAGCTGGTACACGATCTCCACGTCCCCCTCGCGCCCTTCCTCGTAGGCGTGCCGCACCACGTTCGAGCAGGCCTCCGTCAGCGCCAGCTTGAGGTCGCCCAGCACCTCGTCGGGCGCTCCGGAGGCCCGGCAGAGGCCCGTCAGGGCGAGGCGGCCGAGAATAATGAACTCGGCTCGGGCGGGAATCGTCAGCCGCACGGGGCGAGCGCCAAGGCTGGAGGTCCCGGC
>Ga0136620_10001681_pt1 | contig 10548 bp, 12 predicted proteins | sample AntDrymUQ4162106_2_FD_104806 | JGI IMG/M metagenome (GOLD analysis project Ga0136620, IMG submission 104806) | Polar desert sand microbial communities from Dry Valleys, Antarctica - metaG UQ416 (21.06) | ecosystem: Environmental > Terrestrial > Soil > Desert | place: Antarctica: Dry Valley... | reverse complement strand
TTGCCGCCCGTCCCGGCGGGCCCCGTGAACACGCGCACGATGTGCAGCAACGCCACCTGGGTAGCCTAGGAGCGGATGGAGCTCGAGGGCATCCACCACGTGACGGCGATCACCGGCGACGCCCAGGGCAACGTCGACTTCTACGTCGGGACGCTCGGCCTGAGGATGGTCAAGAAGACCGTCAACCAGGACGACCCGACCGTCTACCACCTCTTCTATGGCGACGAGGAAGGGCATCCCGGCGCCGACCTGACCTTCTTCGAGTACCCCGGCGAGGCCCCCGGGCGCGCGGGCGATGGGATGGTGCACACGATCGGCTGGCGGGTCGGTTCTAACGACGCGCTCGACTTCTGGGAGCAGCGGCTGCGCGCCGCCGGTGTCGAGGCCGAACGCCGGGACGAGGCGCTGCGCTTCGCCGACCCGGAGGGGCTCGCGCACGAGCTCGAGGTCTACGAGGGTGCCGAGCCGCCGTTGCGCGCCGACGCGGACGAAATCCCCGCCGAGCACGCACTGCTCGGCTTCGCCGGCGTGCGCGCCTACGCGGCAGAGCCCACCGCCGGCAAGCCGCTGCTCGCCGACGCGCTCGGTTTCGAGGAGGTCGGCACCGACGCGTGGGTCGTCGCGGGCGAGGAGCGCTCGTCCTACTACCGCTACGACGAGCCGCCCGCGCAACGCGGCACGAGCGGCGGCGGGACCGTCCACCACGTCGCGTTCGCGTCGACGATCGCAGAGCACGCGCAGTGGGGAGAGCGCGCCGCCGCGGCGGGCGCGCGGCCGACGCCCGTGATCGATCGCTTCTACTTCCGCTCGATCTACTTCCGCGAACCCTCGGGGGTGCTGTTCGAGATCGCCACGATCGGCCCTGGCTTCACATCGGACGAGCCGCTCGAGAGCCTCGGTGAGCGCCTCTCGCTGCCGCCCGACTACGAGCACGTGCGCGAGCGGGTCGAGGCGACGCTCACTCCGCTGCGCAACCCGCGCATGCCGCGATAGGCGAGCGGGCGACTGAATGCGCCGGCTCGCCACCTTCCTCGTCCCGGCGCTGATGGCGCTGCTCGGCAAGTGGAACTGGTGGGCCCCGCGGCCACTGCGGGCACTGCACGATCGCTTCGGAATCTCCGAGGACACGCGCGACTATGCTCCCCAGCCCGATGGCTGAGGCGACCCGCGGCGAGTTCACCCACAACGGGCACAAGCTCGTCTACGACGAGCGCGGCTCGGGCCGGCGCGTGGTCGTGCTGGTGCCTGGGCTACTGCTGCCACGGCGGATGCACTGGCCGCTAGCGGACGCGCTCGCCGAGCGCGGCAACCGCGTGATCTGCCTCGACCTGCTCGCTCACGGGGAGTCCGACCACCCGCGCGACATGGCGCTCTACTCGATGCCGCTGTTCGGCGAGCAGGTGATCGCGCTGCTTGACGAGCTCGAGATCGACGAGGCGGTCGTCGGCGGCACCTCGCTCGGCGCGAACGTCTCGCTCGATGTCGCCACGCGCGTTCCGGAGCGCTTGCGCGGAATGGTGGTCGAGATGCCCGTGCTCGACAACGCGCTGCTCGGCTGCGCGATCGCGTTCACGCCGCTGCTGCTCTGGCTGACGTTCGGCTCGCCGCTCGCGACCCCGACCGCGCGCATCTTCGGCGCGCTGCCGCGCGGACTCCACCAGCACGCGGACACGATGCTCGACTGGCTCGCCCAGCCGCCCGGACCCTCCTCGGCCGTCCTCCAGGGCCTCTTCTTCGGCCGCACCGCGCCGCCGCGGGAAGAGCGCAAGCAGATCGAGACCAAAGCACTCGTGATCGGGCACGGCCGCGATCCGATCCATCCATTCTCCGACTCCGACGCGCTCGTCAACGAGCTCCCGAACGCCAAGCTCCTCCAGGCCAACTCGATCCTCGAACTGCGCTTGCGCCCCGATCGCCTGACCAAGGAGATCGGCGACTTCATCGACGCCTGCTGGAAGCCGCGCAGCGCGTCCGCGCGCGGCAAGCGCTCGGGCGCGAAACGGCGCAGGTCGGCGTGAGCGCCGCGCTGGTTCTCTAAGTACGCTTCACGCACGATGTCGAGCCGCAAAGAGGAAAAGGCGCGTCTGCGCGAGGAGCGCCTCAAGCGCGAGCAGGAGGCCGCGGCCACGCAGGGCCGCAAGCGCCTCGTCGGCTACGTGGTGGCGGGAGTGCTGGTCACCGCCGCGATCGGGGCGATCGTGGTCGTCGTGCTCTCGGGTGGCGACGGCGCCAGCGAGAAGTCCTCGCAAAACCTCAAGCAGGCGGCCGCGGCGGCCGGCTGCACGGTCCAGGACTACCCGGACTTCGGCAACAGCCACACGACCGATCCCGTCGAGTACAAGACCAACCCTCCGACCTCGGGGGACCACAACCCGGTCCCGACCGAGGACAACGTCTACATCGAGTCTCCGAAGGAGACCGCGCACGTGCACGCGCTCGAGCACGGGCGGATCGTGATTCAGTACGCGCCGAACGCGCCGCCCGCCGCCAAGGACGACCTCAAGGAGTACTACGACGGCCTCGCCGAGGAGTCCGACGACACTTCGCAGGTGAAGGGCGACCAGTCGGGCGGGATCATCCTGACCCCGAACACGACGAAGATGCCGTTCGCGGTCGCGGCGACCGCATGGCGCCACTCGCTGACCTGCAAGCGCTACGGCGACAAGGACGCGGTGTTCGCCGCGCTCGACAAGTTCCGCGAGCAGTACCGCGGGCAAGGACCCGAGGCCGTCCCGTACTAGAGCGGCGGCGGATAACGCCGGTCAACGCCGCTTAATACGAAAAGCGCTGCAAAGCGGGACAATGCCCGGCTCTGGAGGGGCCGCATCGGCGGCGCCGAAGGGGTGTTGGAATCGTCACGTGAGGCGCCTCGCGATCACATTCGCGGCGCTCGCGGGGATCGTGGCCCTGGTGGTCGCCGCCCCCGCGCTGTCGCTGCGTCCCTACCGCCCGGAACCTGTCGACTTCGAGTTGACGGGCCCGGCGGCGCAGCCCGGCGGCGCCGGGGTCGTCGCGTTGAGCGATTCCACGCGCTCCGGCGGGCCGCCCGCGTTCAGCTCGCGCAAGCTGCGCGTCGGCAAGCGCTTCAACCTCGTCGGGTTGCGCTGGTCGGGTGCCTCCGAGCCCGAGCTGCAACTCCGCTTCCGCCGTTCCGGTGAGAAGTGGTCAGGCTGGCTCGAGGTCGGCGCGCATTCGGAGCACGGCCCCGATGCAGGCAGTGGCGAGCGAACGCGCGGCGGCACCTCGGATCCGGTCTGGGTCGGCGACGGCGACGAAGTCCAGTACCGCTCGTCCGAGCGCTTGCGCGCCGTCAAGCTGCACTTCGTCAACACCCGCGGGACGGCCACACGTGCCGAGCGGATCAAGACCGCCACCCGGCGCAGCGCGAACAAGGCGCTGCTGGCGGTCGCGAACGTGCCGCCGGCGCAGGCTCAGGACGGCCGGCCGGCGATCGTTCCCCGCTCCGCCTGGGGCGCCGAGGACTGCAAGCCGAAGAGCGCGCCCCAGTACGGGCAGATCAAGGCCGCCTTCGTCCACCACACCGTCACGGCCAACGAGTACACGCCCGAGGAGGCGCCATCGATCGTGCTCGGGATCTGCCGCTTCCATCGCAACTCCAACGGCTGGAACGACATCGGCTACAACTTCCTCGTCGACAAGTTCGGCACGATCTACGAGGGTCGCGCGGGCGGGGTCGACCGGGCGGTGATCGGCTCCCAGGCCGCCAACAACAACTCGGACACGACCGGGATCTCGAACCTCGGCACGCACACCGCCGTGCCGCAGACAGAGCCGGCGCTGCGCGCGATCGCGGACCTGCTGCGCTGGAAGTTGTCGCTCCACGGCGTCCCGGCCCAGGGCCAGGTCACGCTCGGCTCCGGGCGCACGATCGAGCGCATCTCGGGCCACCGTGACGTCAACTCGACCGCCTGCCCCGGCAACGCGCTCTACGCGCAGCTGCCGGCGATCCGCGCGCTCGTCGCCAATGCCGGGCCCGCGCCACCGTCCACCAAGCTGGAGCTGAAGGCTCTCACGACGCGCGTCCGCTATCCGAACTCGACCCAGGTCGTCGGGCGCCTGCTCGGCCCCGACGGGGCGCCGCTGGCCGGGCGCACGGTCAAGGTCCAGCTGCGCAAGCTCGGCGGGCTCTCGACCGTCGCGCGCCGTCGGACGGCCTCCGACGGGCGCTTCTCCGCCACCGTCAAGCCTGCGGGCAAGCGCGGGCTGAGCGCCCGCTTCGCCGGCGGCGGCGGCGTGGCTTCGACGACCTCCCCCACCGTCACGGTCGACGTCCGCCCAAAGCTCGAGGCCAGGCTGGCCTCGAGCGGCACGCGCGTGGGCGGCACGATCGTTCTCACCGGCCGGATCGGGCCCGCGAAGCGGATCGTGCGGGTGGTGATCGTGCGCACGACCGGGCCCGGCAGCCCGAAGCAGGTCGCCAACCTGCGCGTGCGAACCTTCAAGCAGGGACACCTGCGCGGGATCTGGCATCCCAAGAAGGCGGGCAAGTATCGCGTCTACGCGCTCTCGCCCAACGACGGCGACACGCTGCGCGCGCAGTCGCCGAAGATCACATTGACCGTCGCCAAGGGCAGCGGCGGCGCAAGCCGCTAGTAGCCGGTCCGCCGATCGCTTACTACGCGTTCGTAATCCTGTACGCCCTGCTCTCGCCGATCGCGATCTGGCGGTTCGGCTCGGCGCTCGGCGCCGGCGCGGTGCCGGGCTGGATCAAGCTCGCGGCACTGGCACTGGCGGCGGCGGGGGCGGGCACGAACGCGGACATGACCGCGAGCATCCCGACGCCAAGCCAGAGCGCTCGAACGAGCCGACGCGACGGGTTCCTCCCAGACTCCGTCATCCGGGGTAAGTGAACCAGCCGCTACTCCGGCGGGGCGCGCCAGCCGCCGGTCTCGCCCCGGTACAGACCGCGTCCGGTCGCAAGCAACGCCACCGTGCGGGCGAGGATCTTCAGGTCGAGCGCGACCGAGCGATTGTCGACGTACCAGACGTCGAGCTCGATCCGCTCCGACCACGGCAGCGACGCGCGCCCGTTGACCTGGGCCCAGCCGGTGATCCCGGGGCGGACCTCCAGCCTGCGCCGCTGGTGGTCGCTGTACTGGTCGACCTGCGCCTGCACGGTCGGGCGCGGGCCGACGATTGCAAGGTCGCCGCGCAGCACGTTGACGAGGTTCGGCAGCTCGTCGAGCGAGAAGCGGCGCAGGAGCGCGCCGACGCGCGTGATCCGCGCGTCGCCTTCGTCGACCGCGAGGCCGGCGCCGATCCGCTCCGCGCCGACGACCATCGTCCGCAGCTTGACCAGCTCGAACTGCCGCCCGTCGCAGCCGACGCGGCGCTGGCGGTAGAGCGCCGGGCCGCGCGAGTCGAGCTTGATCGCGAGCGCGCACAAGGCCAGCACGGGCGAGAGCAGGACGAGGCCAAGCGCCGCGAGCGCGACGTCGAAGGCCCTGCTCATCGCGGCGCCTCAACGCGGGCCAAGTGTGGTCGGATGAGGGCCCGGTAGGGCCTCATCGCGGCGCCTCAACGCGGGCCAAGTGTGGTCGGATGAGGGCCCGGTAGGGCCTCATCGAGAGGCCTCCCCGAGCGCCACGGCATCGTTGATGAGGACGGGGTACCGTCTCAACGCGCTTCCTCCGGCGTGTCCCACCACGCGACGGCGCCGCCGCGCAGCCAGCGCCACATCCCGGTCACGAGCGACGTGGTGACTAGGACGTAGTAGTAGGCGATCCGCAACGGCTTGGCGGGGACGAACGGGCCGAGCGCAGCAGCGACGAGCAGCGCCCCCTGGAGCGCGAGCGTGAGCGTGTAGATCAAGCCCTCGCCCAGCAACGCGACGTTGGCCGCGAGCGCGACCACGTGCAGGAACGGCGCCAGGTAGCGCAATACGCGGTGCGAGGCGATCTGGAACGCGTACAGGAGCCCGTAGCCGCGCGGCGAGAGCATCCCGCCCTGGACGGTGATCAACCAGCCGTAGCTCGCCATGCGGCGCTTGCGGCGGTATTCGCCTTCGGCAGAGGGGATCATCTTCTCGTCGGCCTGCGCGCCCGCCACGTAGACCGGGCGCCAGCCGTGCTTGACCATGTTGAAGGGGAGCGAGAGGTCGTGGCCCATGCGCTCGTCGACCCGCACGTAGGCCTCGCGCCGAACCGCGTAGATCGCGCCATTGCCGGAGGTGACGCCCCCGAGCCCGGACTCGAGCGCGCGGATGCCCATCTCGTAGCGCCAGTAGGCCCCCTCCTGGCTGGTCGCGCCGTCGTCCGCGAGCAGCTTGACCTGGCCAACCGCGTAGCCGACGCGCGGATCTTCGAAGGCGGCCACGAGCAGCCTGAGCGCGTCGGGGCGCCAGGCGCTGTTGGCGTCGGAGAAGACGAGCAACTCGCCGCGCGCGCGCTCGGCGGCGGCGTTCTGGGCGGCGACCTTGCCGCCGCGCGGCAGGTCGAGCACGTCGTCGGCGCCGGCCGCCCGGGCGCGCTCGACGGTGGCATCGGCCGAGCCGTCCGAGGCGACGATCAACTCGAGCCGCTCGCGCGGGTAGTCGAGCGCGAGCGCGTTGGCGACCTTGGCGGCGATGTCGCGCTGCTCGTCGTGGGCCGCAACGATCAGCGTCACGCTCGGGAGCGCCTCGGCGCCCGCCCGCGCCGGCTGCGTACGCCCGCGAACGAGGCGCGTCAGGGCGAGCAGGACGAGCGGATAGCCGACCTGCGCATAGACGAGCAGCCCGACCGCGGCCCAGAAGACGATCTCGAGCACCGGGCGATTATCGCCGCTGGCTAGGCTGGGCCGCGTGGACGACGCGAACGCAGACGCCCGTCCCCCGGTCCTGCTCAGCTTCGACGTCGAGGACTGGCACCAGTTGCTGCGCCGGCGCCTGGGCGTCGAGGAGTCGGGCGAGCGCAACCCGGCATTCGAGCGCCAGATGGCGGCGATCCTGGCGCTGCTCGACGAACTCGGGACCTCGGCAACCTTCTTCCTGCTCGGGATCACCGCCGAGCGCCACCCGGACGTCGTGCGCGAGATCGCCGCGCGCGGACACGAGCTCGCCTGTCACGGGTACGCGCACGCGCCGGTGAACTCCCAGTCACGCGACGAGTTCCGCGCCGACGTCGAGCGCTGCGCGACGCTGATCGAGTCGATCACCGGTCGCCGCCCGACTGGCTTCCGCGCCCCGGCGTTCTCGATCGACAGCACGACGCCGTGGGCCTACGAGGTGCTCGCCGAGCTCGGCTTCGACTGGGACTCGAGCATGCACGACTCGCCGCGCCTGCCGCACCGGATCCGTCCCGTGCCCGAAACGCCATGCCGCCTCCAGCTCGCCTCAGGCGCCGAGTTGCTCGAGCTCCCTGTCGCGGTCTGGCGCACGCACGGGCGAACGCTGCCGATGGGCGGCGGCTCGGCCTGGCGGCTGACGCCGGCGCGCGTGCTCGCGCGCGCTCTGCACGAGGTAGCCAACGAGACGGCCTACCCCGTGCTGTACTTTCACCCCTACGAGTTCGACCCGCGGCTGCTGCGGCCGTCGCTGCCGCGCTCGGCCGCACCGCGCCAGCGCCTGCGAGCCCTCTACAGGCCATTGCGGACCAACCCGGGCCGCGCACGTGTCGCGCCGCGACTGCGACGGATCGCGCGCGAGTTCCGCTTCGTCAGCCATGAGCAAGCAAGCACAGACATCGAGCGAGACTTCGGGTCGCGTACAAGGGCACTTTCGGGATCAAGCACGCACGTTTGACGCCCTCTACGACGAGGAGCGCGGCTTCCAGCGCCTCGTCCGCCCGGGACTGTTCCACCGCCGCGAGCTGACGCTCGGGATCGTGCGCGAGTTCGGCGACCCGCGCGTGCTCGACGTCGGCTGCGGCTCGGGACGGATCGGCGAGCCGATCCTCGAGGCGGGCGCGCGCGAGTACGTCGGGATCGACTTCTCGGAGCCGATGCTCGAGCTCGCCGGCCAGCGCCTCGGGCGCTTCGGCGCGGAACGGGTCAAGCTCGTCAGCGGCGACTTCCTCGAGCAGCCGCTCGACGGTCCGTTCGACGTGATCGTCGGGCTCGGCCTGTTCGACTACCTGCCCGAGCCCGAGCGCTTCGCGGTGCGCATGCGCGAGCTCTGCTCGGGCGCGGTGGTGGCGAGCTTCCCGCGCTGGACATGGTTCAAGGGCCCGGTCCGCAAGGTTCGCTACGAGTGGATCAACGACTGCCCGATCTTCAACTACAGCGAGCCGCAGCTACGCAAGGTCTTCGGCGACGCCGGCTTCGCCGACGTGCGCATCGAGCGCCCGCGCCGCAGCGGCTTCATGCTGCAGGCGCGGGTCTGAGCTACTGCCCCTGGACCAGCTCGCGGTAGAGCGCGAGTATGCGCTCGGCCGCGCGGTCCCAGGAGTACGGGCCCTTGGCCGCGAGCCTCGCCGCGGCGCCGAGCAGGTCGCGCCTGGCTTGGTCGGCGATCAGCTCGCTCAGCGTTGCCGCGAGCGCCTCGGGATCGCCCGGGGGGACGAGCTCCGCGGCGCCGTGGCGCTCGCCGATCTCGACGAAGCCGCCGACGCGCGAGAGCACGAGCGACTTGCCGAAGGCAAGCGCCGTGTAGAGGACGCCGGACTGGTCGATCTCGCGGTAGGGGAGGACGACGAGGTCGGCGCGGCGGAAGTAGGCCGGGATCTCGGGGTCGGTGACGAAGCGGTCGACGAAGCGCACCGTGCCGGAGGCGCGATCGGCCGACTCGCGCAACGGCCCGATCGGCATCCGCGGCATGCCGACGATCCACAGCTCGGCGCCCTCGACGGAGGCGAACGCCTCAAGCAGCACGTCGATCCCCTTGTACGGCCGGATCAGGCCGAAGCAGAGGATCACGGGGCCCTTGACCTCCGCGAGCTCGTCGGGCAAAGGCTTCTCCTCGGGCAGCCGCGTCAGGTAGTCGAACGCGCCGTGCGGCACGACCCGCACGCGCTCCGCGTCGACGCCGAGCTCGTCGCGCAGGCGCCGCGCGCCGTGGTCGGAGTGGACGACGACAGCGTCCATCTCCTGCACGATCTTGCGCGTCCCGGCAATCTGGCCCGGCCGCGGCTCGCGCGGCAGCACGTCGTGAGCCGTCCACACGCGCGGGCGCCCGCGCGCGAGCAGGCGGCGATCTAGTCCTGGCACCGTGAGCCACTGGTAGTGGACGACGTCGGCGTCGGCCTCCGCGGCGCGGCGGCGGGCGCGCAGCATCCCCGGCACGTGCTCGACCGAGCGAGCCAGCGAGCGCAAGCGCGACGGACCGCTGGCGTCGCGACGCCCGCTGCGCCGGTAGAAGACCTCGCTGACGCCGTAGCCCTCGGCGTCCGGCACGGGGCCGTATGGAAAACGGGTCGTGACGAGCTCGACCTCGGCGCCGGCGCGCGCCAGCGCCGCGCATAGCGAGCGGTCATACGGGGGCGTGTAGGCCGGGGGGTCGACTACCTGGATCCGCACGGTGGGGGATCATCGCCCAAGTGGACCCCGTCATCACCTACTGCGTCGTCAACACGAACGGCCGCGAGTTGCTGCTGCGTTGCCTCGCGGCGATCGATCGCACCGCTCCCGAGGGAATCGAGCGCGAGGTGCTGGTGCTCGACAACGCCTCGGGCGATCGCTCGGCGGAGGCCGTACGCGCGCTCGCAACGCCCGGCCTGCGCCTGATCGCGCTCGACCGGCGAACCGGCAAAGCGGAGAACGACTCGATCCTGCTGCGCGAGGCGCGCGGGCGCTACTGCCTGCTGCTGAACGAGGACTCCGAGCTGCGCCCCGGCGCCCCCGCGGCGTTGATCGCGGCGCTCGACGCGGACCCGCGCGCAGCGGTGGCGGGTGCCCAACTGCTCGACCCCGAAGGCGAGCCACAGCCGTGCGCGTGGCGGCTGCCTTCGCTGGGCACGGCGATCGCGGGGGCGCTCTTCCTCCACCGCTGGCTCACGGTCCAGAGCGGTGGCGGTGCGACGCGCGCTGTCGGCTGGACGCAGTCGAGCGCGATGCTCGTGCGGCGCGAGGCGGCCGCGCGGGTCGGCTATCTCGACCCAGACTTCTTCGTCTACTCGGACGAGACCGACTTCTGCAAGCGCCTCGGCGACGCCGGCTGGCGCACGCTCTACGTGCCGGAGGCCGAGGCGTTCCATCACGAGCAGCTCGCAACCGACCTCGCCGCCGAGCGCCCGCGGATCGTCGAGTTCCACCGCAACCGCGACCGCTACATGCGCAAGCACCACTCGGCGCTAACGGCGGCGCTCGTCCGGCCGCTGTCGGCTTTCCCCTACCTGCTGCGCGCGCTCGCGGCGCTCGTGCTTACCCGCCTCGCTCCCCGCCGCTACCTCCTTCACGCGCGGCAGGCGCTGCTCCCCAGCCGCGGGAAGGGCATCCGCGAGGCAGCCGAGCGCTACAACGGCGCACTTGGCGGCGGAGCGGTCACCTAGCCCCATCCAGCAAAGCACGCCCGCTTCTGACCGCGAAAAGCGAGTCTGGCCAGGACGAGTGAAGCCCCTGTGCTGGTGGCACAGGGGCGAGCTCGGACGCCGCCAGGCGAAGCTTTGCAGCGAG
>Ga0136620_10001679_pt1 | contig 10551 bp, 6 predicted proteins | sample AntDrymUQ4162106_2_FD_104806 | JGI IMG/M metagenome (GOLD analysis project Ga0136620, IMG submission 104806) | Polar desert sand microbial communities from Dry Valleys, Antarctica - metaG UQ416 (21.06) | ecosystem: Environmental > Terrestrial > Soil > Desert | place: Antarctica: Dry Valley... | reverse complement strand
GATCGTGCGCGCAAGCCCGTCGGGTGTCCGCTCGCCGGTCACGTAGAGGTTGAGGATCGTGTCGAGGCCGTCTCGCTCGCTCACGCCCCGGTAGCCGTAGAAGTGGTTGAAGGCGACGAAGATGGAGAAGAGCGCGCAGAGCGAGAGCACGGCGACGGCGGCGCCGTGCCAGCGGCGGATCAATTCGGCCGTGCCGATCAGGAACAGCGGGAACAGGCTCGTGAGGAAACGCTGCGAGAACGAGTAGCCGCCAGTCCAGAAATCGGCCCACATGATGTGGCTGCCGACGAGCAGAGCGGCAGCCCCGGACAGCCCGAGGAGGAACGGGCGGCGATCCGGACGGCGAACGAGAAGTAGCACCACCCCGAGCGTGGCCAGGGCGGTCAGCGGCGTCCAAAGGAAGAGTCCGCGCTCGACGCTGAACAGCATCTTGGCCGGCGCCCACGGATCGAACCACAGCCCGAGCTTCGCGTGCATGCACTGCCAGAAGCTGAGCGTGAAGTCTCCGTTGGGTTGTGGACACAGACCCCAGTAATCGTCCTTCTCGAGGTTCTGCTCTCCGGGCCAGGGAATGTCGATCGCGAGCCGGACGGCCTGGTTATCGCCCTCGAGCGTGATTCCGCGGGCGGCCGGAACGGCGAACATCAGCACGACGGCAACGACCCCCGCTGCGACGACCAGGCCTGCGTTTCGCCACTGGCGCACCAGCACCAGCGCGAGCAGCACCCCGGGCAGGAGCGCGATGTTCGCGAACCGAATCATGAACAGAACCGCCAGCGAGGCGCCGAGCGCCAGAGCGAGGCGCGAGCTGCTGCGCTCGGTCGCCTGTTGCAGCAGAAACGCAATCAACGTCAGGAAGAGGGCGTCAACCGCGTGCTTATAGGCGGGCTGAAAGACGGTGTAGTAGAAGAGCGGCGACCCGAAGAGCGCGAGAAGCAGCACCGTGGGACCGGCCGGCAGCTCGAGCCCGCCGAGAATCCGCCAACCGAGATAGAGCGTGACGACCAGCGCGACCGTGGACGCGATCGTGATCGAGACTTCGGTCAGCGGTGTGTCGAACGCCGACGAGACGCCGCTGACGGCCTCGAAGGCTTTCGCGGCGACGTAGAACGGCAGATTGAAGAAGGCGGTCGCGAACTGGGACGTGTAGCCGTTCTGGACGTCCTCGCCGAGAAAACGACGCAGGAAGTCGAAGTAGACGCGCCCGTCGTTGTTGATTCGAAACGACGCGAACGTGAGCGCGAACAGGCCGTAGAGCCCGAGCCCGACGAGCATCGGCGCCGACAGGAACCGGTCCGAGCGAATGCGTTTTGCCTCCGGAACCGTCGCTAGGGTCTGACGAGTGGCGGTATCGGAGGAGATGCGCCTTCCGGCACGAGGGAAGCTATCGCTCATGGCGCTTGTGGGGCGACGAGGGCTCGTGCTCGAGTGCGTGCTGCTCGGTCTCGTCCTGACGGCTCAGGCGCTCCTCTTCGCCCGCGGCCTGCGAACGGCGGCCGATTACGACGAGGGCGTCTACCTCGCGGCTGTCGACGCTTTGCGGCACGGCCAGCAGCTCGGGGCGGACATCTTCACGGCCCAGCCCCCCGGCTTCTACCTGCTGCTGGCGGCCGGGGATGCGCTGTTCGGCGATACGCGCGACGCCGTGCGTGCGTGGGTCATCGGTTTCGCGCTGATCGGCTGTCTCGCGGCGTACCTGCTGGGACGAGCCGTCGGCGGTCCCGCGGCCGGTCTGGGCGCCGCCGCGTTGCTCGCCGTCGCGCCGCCGTACCCGACCTTCGCCGCCCGGATCTCGGCTGACCTGCCTGCGTACGTGCTCGGCCTGCTCGCGCTTACGTGTCTTGCCTATGCCGGTGAACGAAGGCGAGTGCTTCTCTTCGGGCTGGCCGGCGCGCTGTTCGCTGCGTCTGTCTCGGTGAAGCTCAGCGCGCTGACGTTGATCGTTCCGCTCATCGGTCTCGGGGTCGTCCGCCGCGCGAGCGTGAGGGAAGCGGCCACTGCGGTCGCGGGCGCTGCCGGGGTGGCGATTGCGGTCCTTGCTGCTAGCGGAGGGGCGCTCCAGGATCTTTGGTTCGGCGCCGTCACGTACCACCGGCGCGCACGCGAGGTGCCCGGCCCCGGAGTGGAGGCGAATGCCGAGCGCGTGCTCGACTTCCTCGATCCGCGGACCCCGTTCGGCTGGCTCGTGCCGCTCGCTCTGCTCGCTCTGCTCCTGGCCCGTCCGCGCCTTCGGCTGCCGCTGTGGCCGTTGTGGGCTTGGGCTGCGGCGTCCGCGGCGCTGCTGGTGTGGCACCAGCCGCTCCACGACAACCATCTGGTCCTGCTCGCGGTCGCGTTCGCCGTCCCGGCGGGAATCGTCCTCGGCGCGATCGTGCGGGAGCTGGAGGGCCGTCGGGCGCTCGGGGCCGCGACCGGGCTTACGCTCGCGCTCGCGGCCGGCTACGCACAGGAGAGCCGCCGGCTCGAGCGCAACCAGTCCGCCGAGCCCGCTGCGGTCGAGCGGGCCGCCCGTGAGCTGGAGGCGCGGACGAATCCCGACCAGCTCGTCATCACCGACCGTCCGATCATTGCCTATCTCGCGGATCGCAGAGTGCCGGGCGAGGTGCTCGACAGCGCGGCGCTTGCGTTTGACGCGGGCGTGATCGACGCGGCCGAGATCATGGAGGCGATCGATCGCCACCGTGTGCCCGTCGTCGCCGCGGCGCGTGAGTTCAACAAAGAGCCGGAGGTGCTCGCCGGCCTTGCCGAACGGTTCTCCGGGCGGGTCCGCATCGACGACGTGACGATCTACTTCGGGCGCCATCGCTAGGCGCCGCTTGCGGCGCCGAGATTCAGGACGGGCGGGCAGCGGCTGGGCTTGCGCTGCCGCGTCGAGGGGTTGCGGGCTTTGCCCGTGACCCCGCCTGCTTCGCCGCTCGTCCGTCGGCTGAGGCGCCGCTTGCGGTGCCGATAGACGCCGGTCGACCGAAGATGTTTTCAGACCCACGCTCCTAAGGACTCGGGTTCCGCTCCGAGAAGCTGAAGTTGACGACCGCACCGAGCTCGCGGCGGTCGCTCGAGCGCGCGTCGAGCTCGTTCGGCACGAACGGCGGCGAGATGCGGACCTCGATGCGGAACGGCGGCGCCGGGGCCGGCACGACGAAGCGGCAGACCTTCCGACTCTCGATCGTGCACCGCCGGGTCGCCGTCACGCGCTCGATCCGCGGCTCCAGTCCGGGACCGAGGACGAGCCGACCGATCTCGACGCGAGCCCTCCCGGGGACGTTCGTGCCACCCCACCCGGCCCGCGAAAGCGTCACGGCTGCGAATCCCGGCTTGTTCCGCGTCGTCGAGAACTGCGTGTAGGACGCCTTTTGGCCCATCCACCCGTCCGAGTAGATGCCGTCAGCGCTCCGGCGTAGCCGCACCGGGTAGACGTTCTTGAACAGCGTCCAGCCGCCGTAGCGCGCGACGGCGTTGCCGGCAACCTCGATGCCCGCGTCGGTGAGCACGTAGCCGACGTCGCCAAGCTGCTGCTGGAGGTCGCCCTTCACGCTCGCGATGTTCGGCGTGTTCGTGGGCCCCGGACCGGGCGCGGTGCCGTCGAGGCTCCAGACGTACCGCAGCGAGCGGTTCCAGAACTCGAGCATCCAGAGACCGTTCGCGTCGTTGACGCGCTGGCCGAGATAGAGCGTGGGCCTACCGCCTGTCGCCCGGTCGAGCCAGTCGGGCGGATCGGGAAAGCTGGCGAGGAACTGATCTGCGTTCGCTCGCGATCCTGCACTCGCCGCCTGCTGTCCGCCGATGTTCCAGGCGAGCACCAAGATGGCGACGACCGCGAGCATCCCCGTGAGACTGCGGTTGCGACTGGCGACCAGTCGCGGGGCGAGCATGAGAGCGACAGCGACCGCAAGGACGACGAGCAGGAGCGACTCGATCGTCGCCTGGGGAAGCTCGAGCGAGCGGTTCGCCTCCGCGAGAATCGAAAAGCCGGGCGCCTCGAAGTAGGGGTAGTCGAGCTGGATCGGCGTCGCAACGATCATCGCCCCGGTCACGACGGTGGCGATTGCGAGCGCGGCGAGCCGGACCCGCGGGCGATCGAGCCAGATCGCGGTCGCGACGAAGAAGAGCGGGGCGAGGTAGATCAGATTTCGCTCGGCGACGCGCGTGGCGAAAACGGTCGACAGGTAGGCGGCCTTGATCGCCGTGTACACGCCGAACGTGAGCAGGCTCGCGCCGAGGACGGACAGGAAGGCGAGTCGCTCGGCCGTCCTCGGTTCGTCGCGCGGGCGGGCGAGGGAGGTGAGCCCGGCGAGGACGGGCAGGATGCCGAGACCGATCGCGAGCGCACCCCCCGCCCAGAGGACGTGGTCGAGCATCCGATCCTTGTACAGGCGCGTAGCCACGAGCCAGCTGAACGAGAGGTGGCTGAGGATCTCGTTGAGCAGGACGAACGCCCCGAGGCCGAGCGCGACCCCGCCAACCCAGTCCCACCGCGTCCAGGTCGCTCGCCACCGCCGCGCGCGCGCGCCGTTCCAGGCCAGCGCCAGCGCCGCGAACAGGAAAACGACCGTCAGGACAGCCAACTGGACGCGGACGAGCGGCGCAACGAGGACGACGGCGACCGCTGCCGCGACGTCAAAGCGCCGGCGGGTTACGAGCGCGCGGGTCGTCAGGTACAGCGACAGCGTCGAGATGAAGTACGCGTACGGCTCCTCGAGGATCAAGGGCGAGTACATGAACGCCGGCACGGCGATCGTGGCGGCCGCCGCGAACAGGGCAGGCCAGCGTGGGACCACGATTCGTGCGAGCCCGTATGCGGGAAACGCCGCCGCGGCCATGACGACGACTCCGATGAACTTGGCGGTGTCGTAGGCGCTCTGGGCGTCGTCGATCAGCCACGCGGGCGCCATCAGCCATGCGGCGATCGAGCCCGACCAGTGCGGGTCGCCTCGACGCGCAGGCTCGCCGGTTTCCTCGATCGAGCGCGCCAGCTGGGTCAGCTCGAGCTCGTCGGTGAAGATGAACGGGGTACCGAGCACCCACGCCTGGTAGGCGTAGACGAGGCAGAACCCGAAGAAGACCGTCAGCAGCGGAAACGCTGCGAGCAGGCGGTCGACCCGGCTCCGTCTGTCCGCCGCCGACCGCGGGCGAGCGGCTACCGCGGTACTCACTTGGCGGCTGCGCCGAGAACCGCGTGCGGGTCGAGGTCGAGGTCGCGGCGGACGAACCGGCAGGGAACCTCGGCGACGGCGCAGATGCGGACGATCTCGTCGAGGCGATCCCGTGGCGCTGTCGGAATCGTCACGAGCACGGTGTCGGGCTTGACCGAGCCGAGAATGCGATCGAGGGCCTCCGATCCACCGAGCACGGGCACGCCCTGCAGGCGGCGGCCGCGCAGGCGCAGGTCGTCGTCGACGAATCCGACGACGTGCTCGCCGGGCGTCTCGCGCAGCTCGCGAAGAAGGCTGCGACCGGCTCGGCCGGCGCCGACGATCACAGAGCGTCTGCGATCGCTGCGACGACGGAGCGATGCGAACCCACGCTCGAGTGCGCGCTCGCCGAAGCGGGAGCCGCCGATCAGGATCGTGCACAGGAGGGCGTTGATCAGAAAGATGTCGGCCGGAAAGTCGGCGAACGTTCGTGTCGCGGACAGATAGCCGAACGCGATCAGCTCAGAGAGGGCGACTGCGAGCACGACGCGCACGGCGTCACTCGCTCCGGCGTAGCGCCACACGCCGCGATAGAGGCCGAACGGGATGAAGACCGCATACCGGGCCGCGAGCACGACCGGGATCGAGACCGTGAACAGGTGGCGCTGGTTGATCGAGCCGCTCCCGTCGAGCCGCAGCAGGTACGCGGCGGCGAACGCGGCGCTGATCAGGGCAAAGTCGACGAGCATCTCGACAAGCCGGCGGCGATGGACGACGAACGAGGTTCGAAGGCGGGACAGCTCCGTGGGTGCGCGCTCGACCTCCGCGATCCAGCTCGCAAACTGAACGAGACCCGCGAAGGTGAGGAGGACTCCGATCATCGCGACGCGCCCGTTGTCGAGCACGTTGTAGGCGAGGCTGGTCGCGCCGAGCATCGCGGCGACTGCCGCGAGGAGGACGACCGCTCGCCGCTCCGACAGGCCTCGGCCGACGATCCGGTGCGACGTATGATCGCGGCCTCCCTGAGCGATTGACCGCCCCTCGAGCAAGCGCACGACCGTTACGAGCGCGGTGTCGAGGATCGGCACCGCAAGGATCAGGATCGGAAGCAGCAGCGTGGCTACGGTCGTCCCGGCCACGTTCCAGCTCGCCAGCAGGCCGAGCGCAGCGAGCGCGAACCCGATCACCTGGCTGCCGGAATCGCCCATGAAGACCGCCGCCGGTCGGCCCGGCCGCAGGTTGAACGGCAGGAAGCCGGCACACGCGAGGCCGAGGCTGACCGCGAGCGCGAGCACGGTGTCGCTCGGGTGCACGGTGACCGCGTCGATCGCGAAGAAGACGCATGCGATCGTCGCCAGCGTCGCCGCCAGGCCGTCCATGTTGTCGAGCAGGTTGAAGGCATTCGTCATTCCGATCAGCCAGACGACGGCGATCACGAGCGCGAGCACGTCGTTCTCGACGATCTCGACCGACAGGCCGCTCGCGAGGACGATCGCGGTTGCGCCGATCTGCGCTCCGATCTTGGCGATCGGCCCGAGCGAGAAGAGGTCGTCGGCGAGCCCGGCCGCAAACAGGAGCGTGCATCCGCCGAGGATCCCGATCAGCTCGCTGCTCGGTTCGATCGCTCCGGTCGCAAGCCCGACGGCCACGCCCGCGACCAGCCCGAGGAAGATGCCGAGTCCGCCGATGAGCGGCTTCTCCCCGGCCTGCCAGCGCTCGCCCGCCGGCGCCCGGGCGAGGCGACGAGCAAGCGGCGATCGGAGCGCGAGCCAGATCGTCGCAGCAGCGGCCGGCAGGGCAGAAAAGGCCGCGACCGCGCTCACGAGTGACAAGGGTAATCAGGCTCTGTTAGCGGCATGTTTGGTCGCCCGACTCCCGCGGGCGCCGCTCGTAGACTAGTTGCCGAGGGTGACGATCTACGCCGACCTGCTGCGTTACCGGGACTTGTTCGGGAATCTCTTCCGCCGCGATTTTCAGGCTCGGTACAAGGGATCGGCGCTCGGCGTGTTCTGGTCGCTTGCGAACCCGCTGCTCCTGATGGCGATCTACGTCCTCGTCTTTTCGCTTCTCTGGCGCGTCACCGATGACATTCCTCACTATCCGCTATATCTGCTCGCCGGTCTGGCCGCCTGGATCTTCTTCTCGGCCTCGTTGCAAGCAGCCGCCCGCAGCTTGCTCGACAACGCGAACCTGATTCGAAAGACGCGGTTTCCGCGCCAGCTCGTCCCTCTGTCGACGGTTGCAACCCAGCTCGTCACGTTCGGCGTGATGCTCGTGGCGCTGCTCGTGTTGAACATGATCCTGATTCCAGAAGTCCGATCGACAGCCTGGCTCGCCTTGCCACTCGGTCTCGTGTTCGTCTGCCTCGTCAGCGGGCTGGCCGTCGCCGTCGCCGCCGCGAACGTGGTCTTTCGGGACGTCGAGCACCTCGTCGGCGTCCTCCTCTTGCCGTGGTTCTTCCTCACGCCCGTGCTCTACCGGTTCGACCAGCTGCCCGGCTTCGACGATCACCACGCGCTCGTGCTGGCGCTGCGCTACGGCAACCCGATCACGCCGCCAATCGAGGCGATCCGAGCGCCGCTCTGGGAGGGAGAGCTGCCGCGAGCCGGGGACGTCGTCTACCTCGTCGTCGCAGCTGTGGCGGCGCTCGCGCTCGGCGCCTGGGTCTTCAACCGCGCGGACGACCGGATCGCGGTCGAGCTGTGATCGGTCAACCTCAGCGGTCCGTCCTTACCGGCGCCGTACCTTGATCGCGATCCGTCCGTCGTAAAGCCATGGCTCGCCGAAGAGGCGGTCGGCCGGCGGCTGCAGCGCAGGGAGGCCCGCGACGTCGTCGATCCACGCCGGCTCGATTCCGCGGACGACCGACGGGCACAGCAGCACACCCGAGAAGTGAGGCACGCGGCCGGCTCCAGGCGCCCAGGGCCGGAGGATGTCCACCGCGGCACGCCGGGCACGGAGCCCGCCGACGGCTTCGATCGACCCCCCGACCAGGCCGTAGCCTTCCTGGTGGGCGTCGAGCACGCGCTGCGACCAGTCGGGAGCCGGCATGCATCCGTCGGCGAGGTACGCGACCGCTGCCGCTTCGGCCTCCGGCACGAGCGGATCGACCTGGGCTGCCAGCGCCGCCTGGTCGCCGCCTCGTACCGCGAGTCGACGCTCGATCCGCGGCTCGACGGCGACGTCGAGCTCGAGCGGATTACCACCGAGCTCGCCGAACCAGAGCCGTCCCTCATCGACCAGGTCGAGCGCCAGCCGGTAGCGACCGGGCGGGATGGCTCCCCGCACGGCGATCGCGAGCTCGAGCTGCTCACCGGGGGCGACTGAGTGCGGGAGATACGTCCGCAGTCCATCCCAGACGATCGGGTTCCGGCGCTGGTCGAGCCAGTGGTACGAGACGTAGATGCCCGAGTGCGCGTGCGAACGCCAGTTCGCCGAGCCGGCGTTCTCGAACGCGACGCGAACGGTGCCGACCGCCCCCGCGCGAACGCGGTCGAGCTCGTACGCAATCCAGCGAACCGCGAGCGGGCCGGTAGGGACGGGGTGCTCGCCGGCGCGCTCCATCGCGGCACTAGTGTAGGAACGATGGCTGAGCCCCTTCTCGTGCGGGCCGCGCGGCGCGAGCCGGTCGAGCGGACACCGGTGTGGTTCATGCGTCAGGCCGGACGCTCGCTCCCCGAGTACCGAGCGATCCGCGAGCGCTACGGCCTGTTCGAGGTCTGCCGTCGTCCGGAGCTCTGCGCCGAGGTGACACTGCAGCCGGTGCGCCGTCACTCGGTCGACGCCGCGGTCATGTTCGCCGACATCATGTTGCCCGTGATCGGGATGGGCGTCGACGTCGAGCTCGTCGAGAACGTCGGGCCCGTGATCGACCGACCGATCGCGACCGCGGCGGACGTCGATCGTCTACAGATCCCGGAGCCGGAGGAGGCGGTGCCGTTCATCCTCGAGGCGGTGCGGCTGACGAGGGCCGAGCTCGATCCTGCTCGGGCCGTGATCGGCTTCTGCGGCGGCCCGTTCACCGTCGCGGGATATTTGATCGAGGGCCGGCCGAGCCGCGAGTTCGCGAACGTGAAGACGATGATGTACGGCGCGCCCGGCGTCTGGCACGCGCTGATGGAGAAGCTCGCGGCGGTGTCTGCCGCGTACGTCGCCGCGAAGGTGCGTGCGGGGGCCGACGCTATTCAGGTGTTCGACTCCTGGGTCGGCGCGCTCTCGCCGGGCGACTACGAGGAGTTCGTCGCCCCTTACTCGGCACGCATCCTCTCGGCCGTCGACGTGCCGACGATCCACTTCGGCACCGGCACGGCAACGTTGCTACAGGCGATGGCGCGGGCCGGTGGGGACGTGATCGGCCTCGACTGGCGGATCCCGCTCGACCGCGGTTGGGCGGAGATCGGCCCGGACCGCGGTGTGCAGGGGAACCTCGATCCGGCTGTGCTGTTCGGGCCGTGGGAGCGCGTCGAGGTCGCCGTCCTCGACGTCCTCCACCGCGCGGGCGGGCGCCCCGGGCACATCTTCAACCTCGGTCACGGCGTCCTCCCAGCGACCGACCCGGGTGCGCTCGGGCGGGTGGTCGAGCTCGTCCAAGAGCGGACGGCGGCGGCATGAGACGCCGCTTGGGGCGTCTCCTTCAGGTCGGACGGGCTTTGCCCGTTCGGCCGTCGGCTGAGGCGCCGCTTGCGGTGCCGAGTAGAGGACGTGCGGGCTTCGCCCGTGCGTCCGTCTGTAGCACCGGTCGACACGCGCGAAGCTCGCGCGTCGGCCCATGACACGCGCGGCTGTTGTCCTGATGGCGTACGGGTCGCCCGACCGAATCGCTGACGTTCCCGCGTACTACGCCGACATCCGCGGTGGCCGGCCGATCGATCCCGACCGGCTGGACGAGCTCATCGAGCGCTATCGGCGCCTCGGGATCGAAGAGGAGAACCCGCTGAACCGCATCACCGAGGAGACCCGAGCCGCGCTCGAGCGCGACCTGGAGATCCCCGTCTTCACCGGCATGCGCCACTGGAGGCCGCGGATCGCCGAGGCGGCAGAGCGCGCGCTCGAAGGCAGGGCGCGCACGATCGTCGGTCTCGTCCTCGCGCCGCATTACTCGCAGATGTCGATCGGGACGTATCGCAGGCTGCTCGAAGAGGCGGTCGCGGGCCGTGCCGGGCTCGCGTTCGTGGAGAGCTGGGGCGACGACGCTCGATTCGTCTCGCTGCTCGCCGAGCGCATCCGCGGCACCCACTCGCATGTCGTCTTTACGGCGCACAGCCTCCCGGCGCGGATCCTCGCCGACGGTGATCCGTACCAGGATCAGCTGCTCGAGACTTCTCGCTTGGTCGCGAACGGGGCGGGCGTGAGCGATTGGTCGTTCTCCTACCAGAGCGAGTCAGCGACAGGGGAGCCGTGGCTCGGTCCAGACATCCTC
>Ga0136620_10001677_pt1 | contig 10553 bp, 16 predicted proteins | sample AntDrymUQ4162106_2_FD_104806 | JGI IMG/M metagenome (GOLD analysis project Ga0136620, IMG submission 104806) | Polar desert sand microbial communities from Dry Valleys, Antarctica - metaG UQ416 (21.06) | ecosystem: Environmental > Terrestrial > Soil > Desert | place: Antarctica: Dry Valley... | reverse complement strand
GAGTCGGCAAGAAGTTCGAGCGCCGTGTCCAGGATTTTCCGGGTGCGCTCTTCATCGCCCGGCCAGAGGTGGGCGTAGACCTTGAGCGTGATGGCCGCCGAGGAGTGCCCGAGGACGGTCTGTACCTGCTTCACTGAGGCCCCGCCGGCGATGAGTGCGGACGCGGTGAAGTGCCGCAGGCTGTGCGTGTCGAGGTCCAGACCGGTCTCGCGCAGAGCACGGCGCCAGATGGTTTTCCACTGGCGGTAGGTCAGCGGCTGGCCGTCTGGTGCGGTGAACAGCCACTCGCTCTTGCCATGAGCGGCGACATGCTGGGCGAGTTCGCTGACGACGATCTGTCCGAGCGGCACCGTCCTGGTGCTCTTTGCGGTCTGGCCGGCCCGATGCTGCCGTCCTGCAGGCGCTGGCGTTCCACCCGGACGGTACGGCGGAGGAAGTCCACGTCGCTCGCTTGGAGCCCGAGTGCCTCGCCGATGCGCAGACCGGAGCCGGCGAGCAGGACGACGACCGCCCGGAAGCGGGGCGGCACGGCGTCCGCCAGCGCCTGTACCTCGCCAGGGGTCGGCGGGATCGGCTCGACCTCGGAGCGGGCCGGGAGCACGATCCGGCGACACGGCGAGTGCGCGATCAGGCGGTCGTCCACGGTCGCCTGCATGATGCGGTTGAGGAACTCGTAGATGTTGCGAACTGTGCCGGGCGACAGTTTCGCGCTCAAGGACTTGACCAGCGCCTGTAAGTCGGAGCGGCGCAGGCTATCCAGCGGACGGTCGCCAAGGGCCGGCAGGATGTGCAGCCGGAGCGCGTTGTCGAGCAGGCTCGCCGTTCCGGGGCGGCCGACGTGCGACGCCTGCCAGGCCTCGGCGTGGCGGCGGAGCGTGATCTTTCCTGCGGCCGGGTCGACGTAGTCGCCGCGGACGATGCTGGCGGTCATCTCGTCGAGCCACCGCTGCGCGTCCCAGCCCCGTGGGCGGCTGCGTACCGACGGGCACGCGGTGCGGTTCGTGGAGGTGACGGTGAACGGACCGAAGTCGTGGTCGCTAGCCGCGGAACTTCACCCCGACGTCGCGACGGCGTACGAGGCGGCGCAGGACCGGGCGGGGCGGCAGATCGGCTGCTGGCCCAACACGCCACCACGAGGGTCGGCCCGCGCGGCGGGCAGGTCGCCGTTCCCGTGGAGGCCCTGGAGGCGGCGGTGGTGCGGCATTACACCTCTCGGGCCGGGAATCCCGCACCGGCATCTGCATCTGCAGATCAACGCCCGGGTGTTCGCTGCAGACAGGTGGCGGGGAATCGACACGGTCCGGGGTGCGGGACTCGATCGCCGCGATCAATGGCATCGGGCACGCCGCGGTCGCCTGCGACCCAGCGTTTCGGGCCGCCCTGGCTGCTCACCGGTACACCCTGGACCCGGCCGGGATCACCCAGTTGGCAGCGTTCGTGGGCCTGTTCAGCCGACGGGCGACGCAGATCCAGCACCAGATCGACCGCTACGAGGCGCAGTGGACGGCTGCGCACCCCGGCGAGCAACCCGGACCCGCCTTGCGGCGGCCGTGGGATGCCCGGGCCTGGGCGGCCGAGGACCGACCGGACAAGGTCACCCTTCAGCCAGGGGCGGACCTGCGCGACCGGTGGCTCGACGAGCTCGCGGCGATCGGGTACCGAGACCGTGAAGCCCATCGCCCTGGCGGCATCCTTGGTCGGGCGGGTGGACCGCGACCAGGCCGTTGCCGAGGCGCTGAACCGCCTCGGCGCAGCCCGATCGGCGTGGAACGCCGCAGACATCCGCGGCGAGGTCGAACAGCTCATCGCCCGCGCCGGCATCATCGCCGACGCCGTATTGCGCGGCGAGCTAGCCGAGGACCTCACCGCACGGACGCTGACCCGGTGCATACCGCTGCTCGCGCGAACCGTGTCCCTGACCACGTCCGCGCGCTGACCTCCCCGCGCGTCCTGAACGTCGAGGCCGACATCTCAGGCCGGGTGGCTGTCCGCGGCGCCGAACCCGCCACCGACGCCGACCCTGGTCTTGTCGCGCGGATCGCCGATGATGCCGGCCAGCGACTGGATGACTGCCAGGTGCAGGCTGTCGCCGTGCTGGCCGGCGGGCGGCCGCTGGTCGTGGTCGAGGGCGCCGCCGGGGCCGGCAAGACAACCACCCTGGCTGCCACCCGTGACCTGCTCACCGAATAGGGGCATCGACTTGTCGTGGTAACCCCGACATTGAAGGCCGCGAAAGCCGCCGCCGCCGAGGTGGGCGCCCAGGCAGGGTCGGCGGCGTGGCTGGCCCACCAGCACGGCTGGCGATGGACAGACACCGGCATCTGGACTCGCCTCAGCGTCGGCGATGACGATCCGGTCACCGGCCGCACATTCGCTGGACCAAGCGAACACGCTCGTTTGAGGTCGGGGGGACCTTCTGGGTGTGGACGAGGCGGGCATGCTCGACCAAGACACCGCCCGAGCGCTGCTCACCGTCGCCGACGAACATGCCGTCCGCGTCGCACTTCTCGGTGACCGGCATCAACTGGCAGCCGTGGGCCGCGGTGGTGTCCTGGACCTCGCCGCTCGCTGGGCCGACCCACAGGCGTGCGTGACCTTGGACGTGGTGCACCGCTTCACGCGGCAGACCGAGACCGCCGACGGCATGAGCACGGTGCCGGACACCGACTATGCGCAGCTGACAGTGCAGATGCGGACCGGGGATCGACCCGCAGCGGTGTTCGACGCCCTGCTGGGCCGCGACCAGATCCGGCTGCACGCGAGTGAGGCGCCGAACGGCAGCATCCCGATCAGGTTCCGCTATGGGACGGCCCGTCTGGGGTCCGTGACCTCGCGCTGCCGGCGCGGCGGCGGTGCGGGTCAGACTCTCGTCAGCACGACGACCGGGATGGTGGCGGGCTCCAGTTTGGGCCGCTTCACCCGTCCAGGGACGGCAGATCGAGGCCGGCCAGCCGGTCGGGGTCGGCGAGGATGTCGATCTCGACGATTCGGCCGCCGGCCACTGTGAACGCCATGACCGCGACCGGTCGACCCTCGGGCGCATTGACGATCCCGGGCGAGCCATTGACCAGTACCAGGCGGGCGAATGGTGCTAGCCCCGAGAAGCGGGCCGCCTGCGCGGCCACCACGGTCGCGCCATGGACCAGCTTCGAGACGCCCGGCCCGGCAAGGTTCGCGCCGGCGTCCACTCGCAGCACGACGTCCGGGTCCAGCACCGCAAGCAGGGCTTCGAAGTCGCCGCCGCGCGAAGCGGCGAGGAAGGCGCTGACTACCTGCTGCTGGCGACCCAGATCCGGCTCCGGTTCGTCGTCGGTGCGCCGTACCCGCGCGCGGGCCCGGCTGGCGAGTTGCTTGGCGGCGTTCGGAGAGCGGTCGAGCAGCTCACCGATCCGCTCGAACGGCACGCCGAACAGATCGTGCAGGACGAACGCCAGCCGTTCGGCGGGACTGAGCTCGTCGAGAACGACCAACAGCGCCAAACCCACCGACTCGGCGAGCACCGCCTGTTGCTCGGGGTCAGCGGTGTCGACGGGTTCGACGATCGGGTCGGGGACGTGCGTCTGCAGCGGCACCTCGCGGCGGGCGGCCCGGGACCGGAGCATGTCCAGGCAGACCCGTCCGACGACGGTGGTGAGCCAGCCGCCCAGGTTCTGGACGGCGTCGGTATCGGAGCGGCTCAGCCGCAGCCACGACTCCTGCACGGCATCGTCGGCCTCGGCCAGCGAGCCGAGCATGCGGTACGCGACGGCACGCAGGTGCGCGCGGTGCTTCTCGAAGCGGTCGGCCAGAAACTCGCGTTCGTCCACCCGTTACCTTCCGCCGTCCGAATCCGTCATAGCACTGACGGAACCGGTTCCGTCGAGGTAACACGACATCCGAAGGAGTCTTAGCGATGCAAGCACGGATGCAGAACCCCGCGATGCTCGTCCCCGACGCGTTCGCGGCCCTGATGGCGCTCGGCAAGGCCGCGCAGGGCGGTGGCGTCCCGGACGCCACCCATCTGCTCGTCCAGCTGCGGGCAAGCCAGATCAACGGCTGCAGCGTCTGCGTGGACATGCATGCGCGCGACATGCGCAAGGCGGGCGAGAGCGACGAGCGACTGTTCGCCGTCGCCGCCTGGCGTGAGGCGCCGTACTTCACCGACGCCGAGCGCGCCGCGCTGGCGCTGACCGAGTGCGTCACCCGACTCAGCGATCGTCCGGACCCGGTGCCGGACGAGGTCTGGAACGAGGCAGCGCGGCACTACGACGAGATGGCGCTCGGGACCGTGGTGCTCGCGATCGCGTCGATCAACGTGTGGAACAGGCTCAACGCGGCCACCCGTCAGGTCGCGGGCGAGTGGACCGGGTGAGTCGGCGCCACTAGCTCGCGGAGCAGGTGCATCGCGACGGCGACGGCGCGGACCCCGACATCGGCCCGCCATCCAGGCAGATTGATATGACGGGCCAGCGCGGCGGCGTCCGCTTCACCTAGGACCCTGTCTCGCTGGGTGAAGTGATCACGGCCGTCTTCTCATCCAATTCAGGGCCTCGAAGTGACCTAGCACACGCGGGTCGTCGTACCGCAGCAGGATCCGCCGATCCGCCTGTGGCACGGCTACACAGCACGCGCGAGCACGATTCTGACCGACCACAGCGTCACTCTCCCCAGTCGATCTGCTGCTTCGGTGTTCCGGCAGACAGGGCGTAGGCGACTGCTTCACCATGAGCAACACGGTCGCCCTTGGCGTAACGGAACATTTTGCCGGCGAATACGACCACAAGCTCATTACCAACCTCGAAGTTGGCGTACCAGCCGTCATCGGGTGAGAGCGCCGCAGCCAGGGCGGCGGCAAGCTCGTGAGCGCGATCACTCGGGGCCTCGAAATCTACGAAGGCCCACACCTTCGGTTGCGTCGCTACGGCGGACGTCGAGACGTCCTCCCGCCCGAGCCGGCGAACAAGCAAGCCCGGCACAGCCAGCTCAGCACCGACCCGAAGACTTTCCATCAGCAACCGTCCGCGCAACATCGATCCATCATGGTGGCGGGCGACGACGACTGGCGCCCGCTCTATCCGCATGCGGATGGAGATCCTGAGCGCTGTCCTCACCTGCAACATCACCATGGCTGCCGAGAACGGATGGCCAGCCATCCACAGCCTTCAGTCGCACAACTAATCCAAGGGCTTCTCTTAACGCAACGCAGGTCGGCCGCGCCGCAGAGCACTACGTCACCGCAGAGATTCACTGGCGCGGCGGGTACGCCGCATGCTTCGGCGGCAACATGCCGGCGATCGACGTCCTAGCCTCGAACCGAGGCCAGAGCCGGACGGTCACGGTCCAGGTGAAGGGCGAAGCTCGGCGGGGCGGGTGGCAAACGTCAGTCACTCGCGGGGCGCGACGTGATCCGGAGGACGCCTCTGTGCGGTTCTGGATATTGGTCGACCTGCGGCAGGTGACGCCGCTGTACTACGTCATGCCCGAGTGGTGGATACAGAACGACATCTTTGAGACCCACGCTGCCTACCGCCACGGCGGGCGGCGGTCCGGCGGTAGCGACTCCATGCACCACGGCATCGCGACGTCGCGAGTCGAGCAGTGGTCCGACCGGTGGGACCTTCTCGGGATCTTCGACGACTAGCAAGAGCCAGCCGCGCTCTTGCAGGACCACAACGCCCGCGGGTCTTGGCTCTGTGTCCCTGACCGATCGATGTGTGGCTCGGACCGTGCTGCGTCAGGAGGTTCTCGAAGAAGATGTGGCGAGGATGTCGAGACCGGCCTGGCGGCTCCGTCCCAGGGGCAGATGCGGCCACCGTGGCCGCACCACAGCAGGGAGACCCAGCATGACGAAGTATCTGCTTCTCAAGCACTACCGCGGCGCGCCCCCGAGGCCGTCAACGACGTCCCGATGGACCAATGGACCCCGGAGGAGATCGAGGACCACCTGCAGTTCATGGCCGACTTCGCCACCCGGCTCGAGGGCACCGGTGAGTACGTCGACGGCCAGGCGCTCTCGCCCGAGGGCACGTTCGTCCGGTACGACGGGGAGGGCCGACCGCCGGTCACCGACGGGCCCTTCGCGGAGATCAAGGAACTCATCGCCGGCTGGATGGTGATCGACGTCGACACCTACGAGCGCGCCCTCGCGCTCGCCGGCGAGTTGTCGGCAGCCCCCGGAGCCGGCGGCAAGCCGATCCGCAGCCGGACACCCAAGCACAGTCTCGGCGGCTATGAGCGGACGGCTACCGCGGCGCGGTGAGGGCGCCCCGCTGATTAGCGCGTCAGGCGGCTGCCGGACCGGCCGCCGACAACGAAGCCGACAACGATGCCCAGCACGCCGAGCGTCAGGTGGATGAGGTTGTCCAGCACGGTCTCGTACTCGCTGGGCAGCAACCCGAACAGGTCGGGCACGAATATACCGAGCACGCCAACGAGCAGGTAGACGACGCCCAACCCGCCGACCACTGAGCGGACGGCACTATCCGAGCCCCGAAAGCCCACTGCAGCCATCAGGCCGCCGGTGAGAAGGTGGATGAGGTCCTCGGCGATGTCGATGTTGAGGACGCCCCCCAGTGACTTCTCACCCAGCACCAGGCCGGCGACGCCGATGAGCACGATGACGACCCCGGCGACCTTGGCGTACGTACGCACAACATCCATGTCAACTTCCCCCGCTCCGTTGGCCGCGAGTCTTGTCGGCGCGTCCAGTCTGGTCAACCAGCGCAGCCCTTGAGCGCCCGGCGTCGTTGGGGATCCGCTACCGGATCAGGCGAACGCGGATAGGCAGTTCCAGCTTGGCCCAGGCGCGATCGGCGGTGAGCACCTCGGCAGGGTTGCTTCTGACCGTGAGCGCAAGGCAGCAGCGGTCGCCTAGTGAGAGTGTCCGGCCGCCGAGCAGGGAGCGCATGGCGCCCGCGAGCTCGGCATCATCCGCGCTCAGAGGTTCGACCGTGACGCCGGCGGCGCTGAGTAGCTCGCGCAAGCGGGAGACATCGAGCTCAGCGTCGACAAGCTTGCCGACGACTTCGGCCAGATTCGCCGCACCGAGAACAGCGCCGACGATCTCTGCGGCGACGACGTCGCTTCCGGGTTCGTCGTGAATCAACGCGAGTACGGCCGAGGCATCGAGGACGGTCATTCGGCGGCGGCAGCGAGCCGGCGTTCGGCGAGCAACTCCTCGACGAGCGAGCGCGACTTCGGCACATCACGGGCCAGCGTGCGCAACTCCGCGACCGCGTCTTGCTGACGCTCCAGAACGAGCCGCGGCCCAGCCAAGTGCAGGTGCAGTCGGTCGCCGGGAACCAACCCCAGCGCCGCGCGAACCTCCGCGGGGATCACAAGCCGACCTTGCTGACCCAATACGAGCGTGGCATCCATGAGACCAGTGTGCCACGTACCCTTCGGTCGTGGCAGAACGGGAGTCGGCCATTCCCACCTTAGGATCCTCATGCGGCACGGGCTTGGACGTGCGTTAGCTCAAGACGTGTGAGGTGCTGGCCGGGTCGTCCCTGTCGGTCGAGGTACGCACCGCCCACCACCTGGAGACACCGAGGGCCGCGAGGACGGGGAGCACCAGGAACAGCACTTGCATGTAGGCGTTCGCTTCCGTGGCGGTGTAGTCAGGGGCGCGTGCCACAGCGACAGCGCCTGCGATGCCCGGCGAGTGCCCCGAGCGGTGTGAGCAGGGCAACCCTGATCAGCGTCTCGCGGACGGCCGGTCGACCTGCCAGGAGGCGCTTGAGGGCGGCGAGGAGGCCTAGCAGGCTGATCAGCCCGGCGGTGCGCACGCCATGTGAGAGCCACGCCAACCAGCCGCGGGCAGCCGATGTGAGAACGACCCGCCAGACACCTCGACCCAAGCCTGGCCAGGCCCGAGCCGTACGTCCATCCAACAAGTAGCCGATGTGCGTGTTTGTTGCCGTCGCGGTGGCGCCAGGGGGCTCTTCAGGCGGTATCTCAGCCGGCCTAGGACGGGGTCGAGAGGCGGTAGACCGAAACGTGCGACCGAGATTCGGCGGTGAACTCGGTGCCTGCCCAGTCCGCGTGCCTGGTCTCCAGCTCGAAGCCGGCGAACTGTGCCATCAGGTCAAGTTCAGCCGGCCAGATGTAGCGGTGGGGGCTGCGGAAGAGCTGCGCCTGCTTCCCCTCACCGAAACGGAAGTGGTGCGAGACGACGCGCTGCTGCAGGACGTCGTAGGTGTCCAAGCCGATGTATCCGGGCTCGGAATGCCAGACCGTGGCCTGCTGCCCGGGCGGGAGCTTGCGCAGTTCGGGCACCCACAACTCGATCACGAACCGGCCACCGGTTGTCAGGTGACGCGCCGCATTGTGGAAGCAAGCGACCTGCTCGGACTGGGTCAGCAGGTTGGAGATCGTGTTGTAGACGAGGTAGACGAGTGTGAACTGTCCTGGGGCGTATGCGGTGGCCATGTCTCCGACGACAACGGGGATCGTGTCTTCATCGCTCTTGGTGTGCAGCTCGTCGACCATCGGGGTGGACAGCTCGATTCCGGTGACCGGTACGCCCCGTTCGGACAGGGGGATGGCCACGCGGCCAGTGCCGATGGCGAACTCGAGTGCTGGGCCTTGCCCTGCGAGCTGCGCCAGGCGTTCGACGGTCGGCTCCAGAACCGCGGGAGTAAACATCCCGGTGCCCGGCGTGTCGTACGTCCGGGCAGAGTCTGCGTCCCAGATCTCTTCCTGTCGCATGCAGCCACCTTGGCAGCGGATGTCCTCCTGACCCAACGATTATCCGAACCCGGCGCACAGTCACCGAGGCTCGCTCATGCCGCTGGTCAACGGGCGCTCTCAGGCCGCGGAGCGGACGCGACTCGCTAGGCCTCATACAGAAGGTTCGGAACGCCGTCGAGGACTGCCAGGCACGCCGGCGCCGTACCTGTTCGGCCGTGGCCGCCGCTACACGCCACCTCCACCCGCTCAGCCTCCGCACGTCGCAACAGCTCAAGCAGCGCGTCTAGGGCGTCAGCGCGGTCGATCGGCAACCACCAGTCCAGCCATCGGACCCAGCGCGACGACCAGCTCATCGGCGGGGCGGCCTGCCCTGCAGGTACAGCCCGAACTCGGGAGCGACACCCTCAGCGGCGCCGCAAGGAAGTCTCGCCCGCGCACCAGCCGTCCTGTCGGCGGCCGGAGCACGCCAGGCCGCGTCTTGACCCATTGCTCCACCCGGTCGACGGTAACGCGGCGCTCGACCGACCCGTCCCAACAGCCGATCGCCTACCGGCGAGGCCCTGGGCGACATTGCAACGGGTCGGGCTGGATCCGCTGAAAGGATGCGACATTCTGATGGGATGAGCGAGGATGGCGAACCGGTTCCGCCTCTTCCGCCTGCAGATGCTGTCTTCAGGCAGAGCGACGCCATACGAGATCATGTGTTCCCGCTGTTCGACGTGGGGTCTGGGTGCCTGCTCGCACCGGCCCGGTTCCTCGGTACCGGCTTTTCCTGGGGCGGCATGACTTTGCTATGACAGCCGCCCACGTCATACGCGGCGTCGAGCAGGCTGTCGCGCTGCTGGCTGGGCCCAGCGGTTGGCTTTCCTTCGCGGCGAACGCCGCTGAGCTTCATCCGCGGGAGGATCTAGCGGTCCTAGCGATGCAACCCCCTGGGCTTGAGCACCATTGGTCCGCTTTCGTGACGCTCAAGGCCCTGGAGACGAGATCGTCGTTGCCTTACCACCTCTGGGGATACCCAGAGGATGCCGCGCTTGACCTCGCCGAGACCGGTCAGGGACTACGCCCCGACCTGGTTTACAGCGAGGGTCATGTCCGTCGCCGGGTCACGGATGTCCCGCTGCCTAGTATCCGTGGGTCGCGCTTCATCGAGCTGAGTGGTGTTGCCGGGGCTGGATGTTCGGGAAGCCCAGTGCTTCGCCGACGCCCCGGCGAAATGTGGGACCTGTGCGGCGTCTACGTGGGCGAGCGAGTGAACGAGCGCGCCACGAGCGTGGGATATGCCGTAGTCCTGGACGAACTCGCGGAATGGATTCCAGCCTTGGTCGGGCGCTCCCTCCGCGAAGAGGCGAACGACGTCGACCCAAGCTGGTAGGCATCCACGCGGCAACGAACGGTGAAGCCGGTGCCGTGGCCGGATCGTCGGATGGGACAAGCATCTGTAGCGACCGTTGTGACGCCCGCTGCTGCACGTATGTGGCGGTTCACATGGTCATCGCGGCCGTCATGAACGGCGCGCGAGCGGGCAACTGATCGTGGGCGTCCAGGCCGTTCTGGTAGAGAACGATGCTGCGCCCCGTAGTGGTCCGCATGGCGACGGTGCTGAAGCCCGGTGTCGCACCTTGGTGCCCAAAGGCGACTCGTCCGCCGCCGAAGTCGTAGCGGACCAGGCCCAGTCCGCGGCTCGTGTCCGCGTTGATTGTCTCCCGGCAGTCCATCATCAAGCGCAAGCCGTCAGGGTCGACGACCTTGCCGTCGAGCAACCCGTCGAGGAACCGGGCGACGTCCCTGGGGGTGGCCACGATCGCCCCAGCCGTCCATCCCTCGGACGGGGACAGGGTGGTGCACTCGTCGTAGCGCGCGCCCGGACGGTCGCGCAGGTG
>Ga0136620_10001674_pt1 | contig 10559 bp, 9 predicted proteins | sample AntDrymUQ4162106_2_FD_104806 | JGI IMG/M metagenome (GOLD analysis project Ga0136620, IMG submission 104806) | Polar desert sand microbial communities from Dry Valleys, Antarctica - metaG UQ416 (21.06) | ecosystem: Environmental > Terrestrial > Soil > Desert | place: Antarctica: Dry Valley... | reverse complement strand
AGCGTCCCGCAGATGTTCGTGCCGAACGTCTTCTCCTTCGCCACCGAGGGCAAGAGCTACCGCTACGGCTCGGTGCGGATGCCCGTGGAGATCTGGGGTCCCTGGCACGAGGGCGTGCGCGAGGCCGAGGGGACGCTCGCCAGCGTCCGGCGCTCCGTCCGGTCCATGCTCCAGCCCCGCGTGGTGCTCGACGTCCTGCAAAACTTCACCCTCTTCGCCACCGACAAAAAGCATCGGCGCATCAAGGTCATCTGCCGCTACCAGCAGTACGAGACCGCCAACCTGCTGGTCTCCCGCGTGGTGAGCGGCTACCCGAGGAAGGGCCTGATCTGGCACTTCCAGGGCTCGGGCAAGTCCCTCCTCATGGTCTTCGCCGCCCAGAAGCTCAGGATGCACCCGAAACTCGGCAACCCGACCGTAATGATAGTCGTGGACCGCATAGACCTCGACACCCAGATCACCGCGACCTTCAACGCCGCCGACATCCCCAACATGGTCGGGGCCGCCACCCGTGGGGAGCTAAAAAACCTGCTCTCGGCAGACACCCGCAAGATCGTCATAACCACCATCCACAAGTTCGGCGAGGCGGAGGGCCGGCTCAACGACCGCTCCAACATCATCGTGATGGTGGACGAGGCGCATCGCACCCAGGAGGGCGACCTCGGCCGCAAGATGCGCGAGGCCTTGCCCAACGCCTTCCTCTTCGGCCTCACCGGAACCCCGATCAACAAACGCGACCGCAACACCTTCTGGGCCTTCGGCGCGGAAGAAGACGAGCAGGGCTACATGAGCCGCTACTCCTTCCAGGACTCCATCCGCGACCACGCCACGCTGCCGCTGCACTTCGAGGCCGTGGACGTAAAGCTCCGCATCGCCAAAGACGCCATCGACGAAGCCTACGAGGAGATCACCGGCGCCCTGGGCGAACAGGACCGCGACGACCTCGCCCGCCGCGCCGCCCGCATGGCCGTCCTCATAAAAACCCCCTCCCGCGTTGGGGCCATCTGCGCCCACATCGTCAACCACTACCGCCAAAAAGTAGAACCGAACGGCTTCAAGGCCCAGGTGGTCACCTTCGACCGCGAGTGCTGCGTCCTCTACAAACGGGCGCTCGACGAGCTAGTCGGCCCGGATGCTTCGGCGATCGTCATGCACACGGCGGGCGGCAAGGCCGACGAGCACGCCGAATGGAAGCTCAGTAGGGACGAAGAAGAGAAGCTCCTCGATCGCTTCCGCGACCCGTTGGATCCGCTCAAGTTCCTCGTAGTCACCTCCAAACTCCTCACCGGTTTCGACGCGCCCATCCTGCAAACCATGTACCTCGACAAACCCATGCGCGACCACAACCTGCTCCAGGCTATTTGTCGCACCAATCGCGTCTACCCGGACAAGACCCACGGCCTCATCGTCGACTACCTCGGCGTCTTCGACCACGTAGCAAACGCCCTCGATTTCGACGAAAAGTCCGTCCAGCGCGTCATCACCAACCTGGACGAGTTGAAAGACGACCTCTCGGGCAGGATCGCCCGGTGCCTCGCCTTCTTCCCGGACGTGGACCGCAGCGTGGGCGGTTACGAGGGCCTGATCTCCGCCCAGGACCGCCTCCCGGACAACGTGACCCGCGACGCCTTCGCCGCCGAGTATTCTGTCCTCTCCCGCCTGTGGGAGGCACTCTCGCCGGACCCGATGCTCGAACAGCACCAGACCGACTACAAGTGGCTCACCCAGGTCTACGAGTCCGTAAAGCCGCCCAGCGGCCACGGCAAGCTGCTCTGGCACGCTTTGGGAGCCAAGACTATCGAGCTGGTCCATCAGAACGTACATCTGGAGACCGTCCGCGACGACCTCGACACCCTCGTCATGGACGCCGAAGTATTCCAGGGCTTGATCGACGCCGCCGACCCGGAGACGAAATCCAGAGAGATCGAGATAAAGCTCATCGCCCGCCTGACTCGTCACAAGGACAACCCGCAGTTCGTCGCTCTCGGAGAACGTTTGGAGAAGCTCAAAGAGAGGCACGAGCAGGGCCTGTTGCACAGCCTGGACTTCCTCAAGGAGCTGCTCACGCTCGCCAGGGACGTGGTCCAGGCCGAGCACCGCGTGGACCCCGCCGACGAGCAAGACCGGGCCAAAGCCGCGCTAACCGAGCTCTTCTCCGAGGTCAAGACCGGCGAGACTCCCGTCGTCGTGGAGCGCATCGTCGCCGACATAGACGAGATCGTGCGCCTCGTCCGCTTCCCCGGTTGGCAGAACACGAAAGCCGGCGAACGCGAGGTACAGAAAGCCCTCCGCAAGGTGATCTACGTGAAGTACAAGATCAAAGACCAGGATCTCTTCGACAAGGCGTTCGGATACATCCGCCAGTACTATTGAGAACCTCGAAGGTGGTAACCTGAGGACGAGGAGGTTGCCGATGACCGACAAAAAGACCAGACTCAAACCGTCGCGCAAGGCGAGCGGCGACCCGAGGGGATGGGCCAAACGCGCCCGCGAGTTCTCCGACAGGCTCGCCGCTTCCGGCCGCACCTTCTCCGACTCCACCGAGATCGTCCGGGCCGATCGCGACTCCAGGACTTGAGCGACCGGGAAGGCCCTCGCGTGCTGGTCCTGGACACCAGCGTCGCGGTCAAGTTCCACGTTCCGGAAGAGCAGCACGAAGAGGCCCGCGCCCTCCGTACTGCCTTCGAGGAAGGTCGGACAGAACTGCTGGCCCCCGACACCATCCTGCCGGAGGCGTTCAACGCTTTCTGGCAGCTCCACCGCCGCGGAGAGCTCACCCGCGAGGAGATCCAGGAGGGATGGGACCTGATCTCGAGCCTGCCGCTCTCCCTGTACGCTCCAGAAGACCTAATGCCCCGGGCGGTCGAGATAACCGTCGAGACGGGTGTAATCGTCTACGATGCCCTCTTCCTCGCGCTCGCCGAAGACGCCGAGGCGGTAATGATCACTTCCGACGGTAAGCTTCTCAAGACTCTGAACGGCACACCCTACGCCGGTCTCGCGCACCCCTTATCCGACGTCGGTAGCCTCGTTCCAGAGACGGAATGACGGGCGTCGGTGTAATTCAACCGAACTGGTACAGAGCTATACGCGGCGGCATGGGCTCGTTGGGGTTGGAAATCGCGTAGGCATTGTAAAGGCGTCTCGAGGGTTCGAATCCCTCCCTCTCCGCTCCGACCGGCTCCGGCGCTAAAGTTTTTCTGTTCGCCTTCCGATACATACCGTATAGTCCCATCGGACGTTCCTCTGGAGGAACTTCAAAGAACCTGGCATGGAGGGGGAATGATGCGGCGTCTCGTACTGGTTTTGTTGGTGGCGATTTTTGCTTTTGGGCTGGTTTCGCAAATTGGAGGGGAACCCGAGCCAGCTTACGCGGCGAGTACTGTCAGGGGTCCGAATCAGATATTCGGCAAACCTCTGTACAGGCAAGCCAGAGTGGAGCGATACGCGCGTTCTGTGGGAGCCACGCGCTATATCAAGAAGACCATCCCGATCTACTACCGGCTCGCCCCGAAACGGAACATAGCCCCCGACGTGCTCGTGGCGCAGGCCATGATCGAGACCGGGTACGGCCGCTACGGCGGCGACTCCCGCCCCTGGAACATGGCCGGCATCAAGAAGGGCGGCATCGTGGGGGACGCTCCCAAAGACTTCGAGCGCCCCAAGACCCCATATGGTGGCGTGAGGATGCACGTCAACCACATGGCCGCATATATGGGCAAGAAACCCATACAGCGGTTATCATAGCAGTTGACCCACTCGTCGGTAGCCGCAGTGCCCGAAGAAGCCCCGGGCATCCTGGGCCGTCACCGCGTCCAGTGCCCTACCTATCGCCTCGATCAGCGCTTCGCGGGTTCGGGACTCGGCCTTGCGTAAAAGCCCCTTGACCTTCGAGAACGCCTCCTCTATCGGGTTCATGTCAGGCGAGTACGGCGGCAGGAACAACACCTCGCAGCCCCTCTCTTCCACGAGCTCGCGAACCTTCTCGCCCTTGTGGGCGGAGAGGTTGTCCATCACCACGACTTGTCCCGGAGAGAGCGAGGGCGCCAAGACCTGCTCGACGTACGCTTCGAAGACGGCCTTTGTCGCGCTGCCCACGACCGCCAAGCACGGACCCATCCCCTCCACGCTCATGCTCGCCAGCAAGGTCGTGTTCTTGCCGCGGTTACGCGGCGCCTTGCCGTAAGCCCGCTCGCCCCGGCGAGCCCAGGCGTAGAGTGCCGAGAGCGCCGTGTTCGAGCCCATCTCGTCCACGAACACCAGCCGCCCGGCGTCGACCTCGTCGGCTACCAGTGCCCGCCAAGCCGCCCTCAAGAACTCGTCTCGCTCGTCCGCTCCCAGCGATCTTTTTTTCTGCTCCACCCCAGGCGCTTTAGCATCCGGCTCACCGTCGCCTTGCTCACCGAGACCCGGGCCACCCGCCCGAGGAACTCGCGCCTTTCTTCGAGCGTGGCGGTCGGGCGCTCTTGGAGGTCGGCCTCCAGGAGCCGCTTGGCGTTCGCGCCGATCTTCGGGGGCGAGCCGGGTCGCTTCTTCGGGGTGAGCGGCCGGCCTTCGTCGTCCAGCTTCGCGTAGCGTTTGACGGAGGAGAGACTGACGCCGAAGGCGCGGGCGGCCTCGCTCTTGCCCGTGCCTCGACGAAGGGCCTCGACTATCTTCTTGCGCAGGTCTGTGGAGTAAGCGTTCATGCCTGCATGATGCACCATAGTTCAGCTACGCCGCAACCCGCTGCAGGAGGCAAGCCTGACAGCGGCACTATGGACAAAGGCATCCTGGAGTCAGCCGGTGACGCGGAGATCTCATCCAGCGCGCAAGACGTGGTGGCGCAGGGTTCTGCGACAACATCGGCGGGCGTTGCGGCGAGCGCCGGCAGCGCGCAGAGCCAGACGCAGTCAATAAGTCAGGCGATGCCGGAGGATTTCGGACGCAAGATCGTGAAGTCCGCCAACCTCGGCGTCCGCTCCGAAGACGTGCGCGGCAGCGCGGCAGAAGCGCAGCAAGTCGCCGCCCGCTTCGGCGGCACCGTCCTCAACTCTCAGGTCAGTCAGTTGGATCCTCGCAAGGAAGGCCGAGTGTACGCGGATCTGGTGTTGTCGGTGCCGTCGGAGGAATTCGAGAACGCGCTCACCGAACTGCGCGGGCTGGGAAAGAAGGTCACCGATGATAGCGTCGCGGGTCAGGACGTGACCGAGGAGTTCGTGGACCTGGAATCCAGGGAACGCAATTTGCTGGCGGCCGAGAGAAGTTTGCTTGAGCTTTTTGATCGTGCGCAGAGCGTTGACGACACTTTGTACATCCAGCGCGAACTGACGGCCTTGCGCGGTGAGATCGAGCTGGTGCAAGGGAGGATCAAGTACCTCGAACAACGCTCGGCGTTCTCCCAGATCACACTCAGCATCCAGCCCGTCGCAGCCCTGACTCCACCCCCGAAGCAGCCTGCCTGGGACCCCGGCGCCGTGGCCGCCAAAGCCTGGGCCGCCTCCCTGAACGTCCTCCAGGGCGCGGCGACCGTCGCAATCTCCGCCGCGGTCTTCGGATGGTGGCTCAGCCCCCTGCTAATCATCGGGCTCGTGTGGTGGCGGCGCCGGAACCAGACGACGAGCCCAGCCGGCACTTCATAGGCTGACGAAACCAGGCATAGCTGTGCTAAAAAAGGGCGATGCGCCGAACAACCATCGTAGCCGTCTGTCTGATCTCCGGTCTCGTGGTCCTCGCCATCGCCCTGTTCGCCCTCGCCCGCACGGAACCCCGGCCCGCGCAGTCCCCCGATCCAGAGGCATCTTCCGCGCTGCGCGAGGCGGTCTCCCCGGAGGGCATCATGGAGCACGAACGCCGGTTCCAGGCCATCGCGGACGACAACAGCACCAACCGCGCCGCCGGCACGCCCGGCTACGATGCCTCCGCGAATTACGTCGCGGAGAGGCTTAGAAAGGCGGGGTACCGGGTCACCATCCAGGAGTTCGAGTTACCGGTCTTTCAGGAGACCGAGCCCGCCCGACTGCAACTCGGAGGCCCGGACGCCCGCGACTACACGCGAGGCTCGGACTTCGCCGTAATGGAATACTCGGGCACGGGATGGGTGAAGGCGAAAATCACGCCGGTGGATGCGGTTGGCGAAGACATGGGCTCCAGCGGCTGCGAGGCGGATGACTTCGCCGGGTTTGCGGAAGGTGGCGTGACCTTGTTGCGGCGGGGCGCGTGTACCTTCGAGCAGAAGGCCCGGAACGCCGAGGCGGCGGGGGCTTCGGCGGCTGTGATCTTCGACGGCAGGCCATCGGGGACGGAGACGCTCGCCGCGACGCTAGGGTCTCCCGGCGCGAGAATCCCCGTAATCGGGACGAGCTTCAGCGTCGGGGATGCGTTGCTCAGGGAAGCTGAAGATGGCGCCAACATCCACATCTCCGCCCGGACAATCTCCGGTACACGCACCACGAGCAACGTCATAGCCCAGATGCCGGGCCGCCTCACGGAGAACACGGTGATGGTGGGAGCCCATCTCGACTCGGTGGCCGAGGGACCGGGAATCAACGACAACGGTTCGGGGTCGGCGACGATTTTAGAGATCGCCGAGGAGATGAGCGAACTCGACAACCGGCCGCGCAACCAGGTCCGGTTCGCCTTCTGGGGAGCCGAGGAGCTTGGTCTGATCGGCTCTACGCACTACGTGGATGGGTTGGAAGCAGAGGAGCTAGACGCCATCTCCGCGTACCTCAACTTCGATATGGTCGGTTCCCCAAACCACGTCCGGTTCGTCTACGGCTCGGAGGAGGTAGTGACGGTCTTCGAGGACTACTTCGCCGCCCGCAACCTCGATAGCGCCGAGACGCTGAACCTGAGTGGCCGTTCGGACCACGGCCCGTTCGAGGAAGAAGGCATCCCCACCGGAGGAATATTCTCCGGGGCAGGAGGGACGAAGTCCGGCGCGCAAGCCAAAGACTTCGGCGGCGAGGCGGGCCAATCCTACGACCCCTGCTACCACGCAGCCTGCGATGACATCGGCAACGTGGACCGCGAGGCGGTGGACGAGCTATCCGACGCAGCCGGCCACGCAGTCGCCGTGTTCGCGCAGCGGAAGTAGCGGTGCTTCCTCACAGCGCCGTCAGCCGTCAGCAAAAACAAAAAATTGAGTGCTGAACGCTGAAAGCGGGTTGCGAACGGTTGATTCTTCCGCAACCCCGCTTTCAGCCGGGCTAGTCCAACTCCGCGAGAAGGCCCCCTACGTCGAGCGGACGGGTGACCATCGCCAGGTGGCCACTCGGGTCGAGGGGCCACTCTTCCCTGGGGCGGTCTGCCGCCAGTTCGACGCCGTTGCCGTCGGGGTCGCGCAGGTAGAGAGCTTCGGAGACGCCGTGATCCGAGGCTCCGTCAATTGGGTACTCCGCCTCCATCAGCCATCTGAGGGCCTGCGCGAGATCCCGGCGTTCGGGATAGAGGATGGCGAGATGAAATAGACCTGCGGACTTGCGGGGAGCGGGCGGCGCGCCCCGGCTCTCCCAGGTGTTCAGGCCGATGTGGTGGTGGTATCCCCCGGCGGAGAGGAAGACCGCGTCATCCCCGTACCACTGCGTCACCTCGAAACCGAGGATATCCCGGTAGAAGTCCAATGCCCGCTCGATGTTCGCCACCTTCAGATGGACGTGTCCGATGCCGGTGCCCGCGCTCACCTTGCGGGGCGTCTTCTTCGTCTCCATGCCACTCACCCGTCTCTCGTCGCCACAGCATCTATATTTTACCGTTCATTATCCGTGGGTGGCTGAGAATTCGTCACCGCAGTGACCTATAGCTTTGTCTCTTTCGGGACGATAACGCAAACACGCGTGATTAGAGAAGGTCCCGAAAACCGAGGAGAGAGCGACCGTGAATAGAGCCATCGAAGGCGTGACGCCGGGGGGATGGAAAGCGTGGACGACGATACTCCTCGCGGCATTGCTGGCGGGCGTGATCGCGGCTACGCTCGCATCCCCCGCCGATTCGAGGACCCGAGCGAGGATCTCCGTCTCCCCAACGGTTGCGGACCCAGGCGCGAGCGTCTCCACCACGGGCCGCGGCTTCCCGCAACGGGCGAAGGGCTCCATTACGTTCGGCGGCAAGGTCGTCGCCCGCTTCACCACGTCCAGGCAAGGCGGTTTCTCCAAACGGTGGAGCCTCCCGGCGAGAGCGAAGAGCGGGACCGTGCTGGCGAAGTCGTCCTCGCGCCACGCAAGCGCATCGCTCCAGGTGCGAGTTCCACCGCCTCCGCCACCTCCGCCACCATTTCCCCAGTGCGACGACGGGCAGGACAACGACGGCGACGGGAAGACGGATCATCTCGCCGACCCCGGTTGCGATTCCATCGCGGACGGCTCCGAGAGCCCGGACCCGGCCTCGCTCCCGGCGGACGCCGAACTGTGGTCAGACCCGGCTACCTGGGGCGGCCCGGTCCCGCAAGCCGGGGCCGGAGTCACCATCCCCGCCGGCAAAACCATCGTGCTCGACAGGGACGTGGACCTTGCGAACCTGACGGTGGAAGGGACTTTGATCTTCGACGAAAGGGACATCGAGCTATCGTCGGATTGGATCATGGTCCACGGCACGCTCCGGATCGGGACCGAATCCGCCCCCTTCCAGCACCAGGCAAACATCACCCTGACAGACGACATCCCCGGCGAGAACCCGATGAACATGGGAGACAAGGGGCTTGGGGTTATGGGCGGCACGCTGGAGATCCACGGCGAGCGGCGTCTCTCGTGGACGAAGCTCGGCGCGAATGCCGCGAAGGGCGCGAACAAGATCACGCTCTCCGAGACCCCCGACTGGCGGCCTGGGGACCGGATCGTCATCGCTTCCACCGACTACGATCAATCCCAGGACGAAGAGGCCACCATCACGGCTGTCTCCGGAATGACCGTCACGCTCGACCGTCAGTTCCAATACGCGCACTGGGGCACGGTCCAGACCTTCGATGGCCGCTCCGTTGACGAGCGGGCCGAGGTCGCGCTGCTCTCCCGCAACGTGACTATCCAGGGCGAGCCGGTCTCCAGCGCAGCCGGGTTCGGGGGACAGGTCATGGTGATGGACATGACGATGGACGGCGTGATCCACCACGCCGCGGCCCGCCTCGAAGGCGTCGAACTGAAGGCAATGGGACAGAAGAACGTCCTCCGGCGCTACCCGCTGCACTTCCACTTGCTCGGCAACGGCGGGGCGAATAGTTATCTCAAGGACTCCTCCATTCATCACACGTTCAACCGTTGCGTCACCATCCACGGCACCAACCAACTCCAGCTACACGACAACGTCTGCTACGACCACATCGGCCACGGCTTCTTCTTCGAGGACGGCGCGGAGACGGACAATATCCTCACGCACAACCTCGGCTTCATGACCCGGCGGCCCGCGAGTGGCGAGCGGCTCTTGCCCAGCGACGAATCTCCGGCGACGTTCTGGATCACCAACCCAGACAACGTAATCCGCGGCAACATCGCAGCCGGCTCCGCCTCCAACGGCTTCTGGCTCGCCTTCCCCGAGCACCCGACCGGCCTCTCGACGAACCCGAACGTCTGGCCCCGCCGCACGCCGCTCGGTGAGTTCAGCGGCAACACTGCCCACTCCAACGGCGACGACGGCCTGCACGTAGACAACGGCCCCAGACCCGACGGCAGCACCGATAGCGCGTACTACGATCCGGTCTCCGATCCGTCCAACCGCGACTCGGCGGCGGTCGTGGCGCAATTCCGGGACTTCACCGCCTACAAGAACCGCGGCCGGGCGGTGTGGCTGCGCGGCGAGAACCACAGGCTCGTGAACGCCACGCTCGCGGACAACGCCATCGGCGCGACCTTCGCCTCGCACGAGAGCTACCTCGATGATTCCCTCGTCGTGGGCGAGACGGCGAACAAGGGCACGCCGGAGAGTTGGCAGGTAAATCAGGGCGAGGTCGGCCTCGACAGCCGCAGCCTTCCGCGCCCCTGGGAGCCGGACTTCCCCATCCGCGGCTACGAGTTCTACGACGGCCTGGTTGGCGCCCGCAACACCACCTTCGTGAACTTCATGCCCAACACCCAGCGAAAGGCCAGCGGGCTCGGGGTGCTACTCGAGGATGCCTTCTCGCTCCACCCGGATAACTTCGCCTCGAGCCTGCGCTTCGTCAGCGCCACCCGTTTCTACATGCGCGGCCCCGTGCCCGGCTTCGACGGGGACCTCTCCGCCGTGTTCACGGACACCGGCGGCTCCGTGACGGGCACCGCCGGCGCCGTCGTGACGGCGAACAACCCATTCCTCGCGACCGGCGGATGCTCGCTGAACAGCGACTGGAACGCATTCGTCTGTCCACCTGGCACGGACCACGTCAGCTTGATCGTCGAGGCTGTCACGGGCGGTCCCGAGGCCATCAAGCCGCTGACCATAACGCGCGGCGACGGCGTGGCGCAAACCCTCAACGGCTGTTGCGAAGACTCCACGGACGCCTACACCAATGTCTTTCCGGATAGGGAATACGGGGTCGCCTTCAACGGGGGGACGCCGACGCACGCCAAGTTCGTCCTCTGGAACGGCGCGGGCCACAACCTGCGCCTCGTGGT
>Ga0136620_10001673_pt1 | contig 10563 bp, 9 predicted proteins | sample AntDrymUQ4162106_2_FD_104806 | JGI IMG/M metagenome (GOLD analysis project Ga0136620, IMG submission 104806) | Polar desert sand microbial communities from Dry Valleys, Antarctica - metaG UQ416 (21.06) | ecosystem: Environmental > Terrestrial > Soil > Desert | place: Antarctica: Dry Valley... | reverse complement strand
TCGACCACTAGGTACGAGTGGGTGGTCGCCGACCTCGCGATCATGTGTGCCGGCGCCGCGACGACAACGGTCTACCCGTCCACGATGGCCGAGGACGTGGCGTACATCCTCAGCAACTCCGACAGCAGGGTGGTGTTCGCCGAGGACGCCAGCCAGGTGGACAAGCTGCGCCAGCAGCGCAGCGACCTGGAGAACGTGTCGAAGGTGGTCGTCATCGACACCGATGGCGTCGAGACCGACGACTGGGTGATCTCGCTGGCGCAGCTGTCCGAGCTCGGCCGCCAGCGGCTGGAGGACAACCCGGACACCGTCGACGAGCGGGTGGCCGCGATCGACCCCGACAGCCTGGCGACCCTGATCTACACCTCCGGCACCACCGGCAAGCCGAAGGGGGTGCGGCTGCGGCACAGCGGCTGGACGTACGAGGGCGCGGCCGTTGCGGCAACGGGCATCCTCGACGCGGGCGACCTGCAGTACCTGTGGCTGCCGATGGCGCACTCGTTCGGCAAGGTGCTGCTGACCACCCAGCTGGCGTGCGGATTCCCCACCGCGGTCGACGGCCGGGTGGACAAGATCGTCGAGAACCTGGCCGTGGTCCGCCCGACCTTCATGGGCGCAGCACCGCGAATCTTCGAGAAGGCGTACGGCCGGATCTCCACCATGGCCAAGAGCGAGGGCGCGGCGAAGGCGAAGATCTTCGACTGGGCCACGGCCGTCGGGCTGCGGGTCGGGCACGCGCGCCGCGAGGGGCAAGCGGTGCCGCGGCTGCTGGCGGCCCAGCACGCCGTCGCCGACAGGCTGGTGTTCACCAAGGTCCGGGCCAGGTTCGGCGGCCGGGTGCGGTTCTTCATCTCGGGCTCGGCGGCGCTGTCGTCGGACGTCGCCGAGTGGTTCGAGGCCGCCGGCATCCTCATTCTGGAGGGCTACGGGCTCACCGAGACTTCGGCCGGCTCGTGCGTCAACCGGCCGGAGCGCAACAAGTTCGGCACCGTCGGGCCGCCGCTGCCCGGGACCGAGGTGAAGGTGGCGTCGGACGGCGAGCTCCTGATCAAGGGACCGGGAGTGATGGACGGCTACCACTCGATGCCGGAGGAGACCGCCAAGACGCTCACCGAGGACGGGTGGTGCAAGACCGGCGACATCGGCGAGGTCGACGACGACGGCTTCGTCAAGATCACCGACCGCAAGAAGGACCTGTTCAAGACCTCGGGCGGCAAGTACGTGGCGCCGTCGAACATCGAGGGCCGGTTCAAGGCGCTGTGCCCGCTGGCGGGCCAGATCGTGGTGCACGGCAACGAGCGCAACTTCTGCTCGGCGATCATCACGCTGGACCCGGACGCGGTGTCCGACTGGGCCGAGCGCAACGGGATGTCCGGCGCCTCGTACGAGAAGGTGGTCAGCTCGGACAAGATGCACGAGGTTGTGCAGGGTTACGTCGACAAGCTCAACGCCAAGCTCAACCGCTGGGAGACGATCAAGAGGTTCCTGCTGCTCGAGCACGACCTCACTGTGGAGTCCGGTGAGCTGACGCCGAGCATGAAGGTGAAGCGGCGGGTGGTCGAGGACAACCACCGCGACGAGCTGGACGCCTTCTACAAGTAGCGCACACTGGTGCCCATGCCGTCCACCTTGCCGGTCGGTGACCCAGCGCCTGCCGACGGCCGGCTCTCGAAGGCGGCCCTTGACGGGCTGGGCGACCAGCCGTTCGGCATCTATGTCCACGTTCCGTTCTGCACGGTGCGTTGCGGTTACTGCGACTTCAACACCTACACGGCCGACGAGCTCGGTCCGCCGGAGCAGCACGGCGCCTCTCGGTCCACGTACGCCGATGCGGCGATCGCCGAGCTGCGACTGGCCGCGGACGTGCTGGCCGGGGCTGGCCGTCCGTTGCCGCAGGCGCAGACCGTGTTCTTCGGTGGCGGGACGCCCACGGTGCTCGACGCCGACGACCTGGTGCGGATGCTGCAGGCCGTCGACCAGCTCTTTGGTCTCGCCCCTGACGTGGAGGTCACCACGGAGGCCAACCCCGACAGCGTGAGCCCGGACTCGCTCGCCCGGCTGCAAACGGGCGGCTTCACCCGGATCTCGTATGGGATGCAGTCGGCGGTGCCACACGTGCTGGCCACACTCGACCGCACCCACCACCCGGACCGGGTGCCCGACGCTGTGACCTGGGCGCGCGCCGCGGGCTTCGAGCAGGTGAGCCTCGACCTCATCCACGGCACGCCGGGGGAGTCGCTCGCGGACTGGCGGCTCAGCGTGGAGACGGCGCTGGCGATGGAGCCGAACCACATCAGCGCGTACGCCCTGATCGTCGAGCCGGGGACGGCGCTGGCCCGGCGGGTCGCGCGCGGCGAGGTGCCAGAGCCCGACGATGATCGCGCCGCCGACTGCTACGAGCTGGCCGACGACCTGCTCGGTGCGGCCGGCTACGAGTGGTACGAGCTGTCCAACTGGGCCGCCGAGTCGCAGGCGCGCTGCCGGCACAACCTCACGTACTGGCTGAGCGGCGACTGGTGGGGGATTGGGCCAGGCGCGCACTCGCACGTGCAGGGGGTGCGGTGGTGGAACGTCAAGCACCCGGCAGCGTACGCGGCGCGCGTCGGCGACCAGCTGAGCCCGGCACACGCGCGCGAGGTGCTGGACGCCGGGACCCGTCGGGTGGAGCGGGTGCTGCTCGAGACCCGGCTCGCTACCGGCCTGGATCCGCAGGTGCTGGACGGCGCGGGTCGAGAGCAGGTCCCCGCGTTGGTCGCCGACGGCTTGGTGCAGCCGCCCGCCGGCGGCGACGGGCGGCTCGTCCTCACCCGGCGCGGTCGGCTGCTGGCCGACGAGGTGGTCCGCCGGCTGGTCAGGTGACGAGGCGGAGCGTCAACGGGTAGCGCCAGTCCTCGCCCCGCGATGCCCGCACCGTGCCGACGATGACCGTGACCAGGTAGAAGACCGCGTACAGCGGCAGCAGCACGAAGCCGACCAGCACGAACAGGAGGGCGAAGAACACGACCGTGTAGACCAGAGCATTGATCTGGAAGTTCAGTGACTCGACCGCATGCCGACGTACGTACGGCGACTCGCCGCCCTTGAACAAGAGCACGGCGAGCGGAGCCAACAAGCCGAGTGCGATCCAGGCGGCCACGAACGATCCCACGTGGGCGGCCATTGCCCAGTTGCGCTCCTCGGCTGTGGGTGTCGGCCCGGGTTGGAGGGAGTTGCCGTCTTGCCACGGGCTCGGGGCTGGCTGCTGCTGGGTCATGGCACCCAGTGAAGCACGCGCCAGGAACTCACTCCCGTGACGTTGCGGCGGTCCCAGCCACCACGTTGTCTCGAGATCCGTCCGATTGCGAGGCGGACCGACGGTCGATGTCGCGCCACTCGGGGCGTACTGCGGGGAGCATGGTCGCGAGCAGGTATGCCGCGCCGGCGACGAGCAGGGCCGGGGACAGGCCGAACCCGGCCACCAGCACGCCGCCGACGACGCCGCCGAACGGGATGCCGGCCCAGCACAGCGAGGTGTTCAGCGAGCTCACCCGGCCGACCAGGTGCGGCGGGATGCGCTCGAAGATCACCGCGCCGAGGATCGGGTTGATGAACCCGGAGGCGAACCCGCCCACCGCCGCGGTGGTGAGCACCGCGGCGAGCGGGAGGTCGAGCGCCAGCACGACGAACCGTGGCGCGCCGCACAGCAGGAAGGCGAACAGGTACGTCTTGAACCGCGGCAGTCGCTCGGCCCAGCCGGCGGCGACCACCGCACCCAGCAGCGACGCCCCACTGAATACCGCGAACAGCACGCCGATGACCGCTGCACCTCCGCCGGACTCGCGCGCCCAGACCGGCACCAGCACGGCGACGTACGCCTGGTCGAGCAGGTTGGTGGCGCCGACCATCACGGTGATCGCGACCAGCACCGGGTCGCGGCGCAGGAAGTCCCAGCCCTCGCGGAGCCGGCGCAGGTAGCGTTCCTCCGACTCGTCGGGCGGCTCGGCCCGTCGACGCGGCGCGGTGGTCGCGATCAGCAGCGCCGAGAGGCCGAAGCTGGCAGCGTCGACGACCAGCGCCTGCGCCGGTCCGATCAGTGCGACCAGGACGCCGGCGAACGCCGCGCCGGCGGTGCTGGCGAGCCGCTCGGCGGCGCCGGCCAGGCCGGTGACGCGTTCCATCGACTGCCCGCTCGTGTCGGCGATCGCCGGCACCAGTGCGTGCTTGGCGCCGTCGGCCGGTCCGCGCAGTGTCCCGGCGACCGTCACCAGCACGAGCAGCAACGGGAACGACAGCAGGTCGAGCGCGTGCAGCAGCGGGATCGCGCCCACGACCGCGACACTGCTGCCGTCGGCGGTGGCCGCCACCCGCGCGGCGCCTACCCGGTCGACCACCGGCCCGGCAAGCGCCTTCGCCGCGACGTACGGTCCCATCTCGGCGAACGCGACCAGCCCGGTCTGGGTCGCGCTCCCGGTGGTGGTGAGCACGAACCAGGGGATCGCGATCATCGACACCCGGGTGCCGGTCAGCGATATCGCCTCGGCGGCCAGCCAGCCGACCAGCGGCGTCCGACGGTTCATGCGCCGTCCGGGTTAGCGGGGGCAAGCCGGCCGGGTCGGGGATAGGTGTGCAGCACGACCTTGAAGTGCTCGGCGTCCTCGGTGTCGTCATCGTCCTCGTCCCAGCCGTCGGCGACGGCCACGATGGCCTTCATCAGCTGCTCGGCGCGTTGCGGGGTGAGCCGCAGGCCCCAGTCGCTCAGCGTGGATGCGCGCCGCCAGGCGGTCGGCAGGTCTGGGCGCTCCTCGACCGCCCGTTGCAGCTGCTCGGTGTGGACCACGGCGACCGCCTGGCCGAAGGCGTCGTGGGCGTCTCGGACGGCCGGACTGTCGTCGGCCCCGTCCTCGGTGCGGGTCGACTGGTGCGCGGCCCGCCACCACCGCTCCCGCGCGTTGCCACGGTCGGCGTCGTCGACGACGAAGCCGTGCTGCGCGAGCTGGCGCAGGTGGTAGCTCGTGGCGCCGGAGTTGAGTCCGAGCCGGGTGCCCAGGGCGGTCGCCGTGGACGGCCCGTCGCTGCGCAGCAGGCCGAGCAGGCGCAGCCGTACGGGGTGGGACAGCGCCCGCAGCGCGGTTGGGTCGGGAGTCATGCTGGACAGCTGCATGGCGCGACCGTACAACCGCAAAGACTACTTTGCAAATAGTTCTTTGCGGTCAGCCCAACTGGACGTAGCCGCGGCGCACCGCGTGTTCCAGCCGGTCCGGGTCGTACGGCCAGCCGTCCTGACCGGGCGCGTCGTCGACCGCCACCCCGGCGGCGGCCAGCTCGGCGATTCGACCCGCGATCTCCGCCGCGTCGAACCGCTGTTGCTGAACGAACTCGCGGTCCACCGCCGTGCCGTGCCCGGGGACGACCACGGTCTGGCCGGTGAGCAGGCCGATAACGAGGTCCAGCGTCGCCGGCCACTCCAGCGGCCAGCAGTCCCAACCGTAGTTCAGCGGCGCCGACTGCTCGACCAGGTCACCGGCGAGCAGCACGTCGGCGTCGGCCACCCGGACCACCGCGTCGCCGTCGGTGTGGCCGCGACCGAGGTGCACCACCTCCACCGACCGGTCGCCCAGGTCGAGAGTCCACGCCGAGGAGAACACCGTGTCCGGCGCGACCACCTCGGTCGCCAGCACGTCGTCGCGCTCGGGGTCCGACGGATCGTCGGCGTACAGCTGCTTGATCCGCTCCTCGTGTGCCGGCATCGCGAGCGGGACCGACTCGTGCGCAACGATCGGCACGCCTGCGAATGCTCCGTTGCCGAAGCTGTGGTCGAAGTGGACGTGGGTGTTGACCACGGCGCGGATCGGCAGCGGCGTCAGCCGCCGGACATCCTCGGCAAGCTCGCGCCCCTGGGCGGCGCTGGCGCGGGTGTCGACGACCAATGCCCCCTCGCCGCCCGCCACCACCGTGCTGGTCACGTCGAGGTGGGCGTAGCGGCGGCAGAAGCAGCGGTCGGCAACCTCGACCCAGTCGGTCGGCACGCGTCGTAGACTGGCACTCACCCGCTCGGAGTGCCAGCCTGGCGTACGAACCCTGGCCTGGCGGGGGAGGAGATGCCGTGCTCGACGACCGCAAGCTCGACGTGCTGCGCGCCATCGTCGAGGACTACGTGTCCACTCGGGAGCCAGTCGGCTCCAAGGCGCTGGTCGAGCGGCACGCCCTGGGGGTCTCGCCGGCGACCGTCCGCAACGACATGGCGGTGCTCGAGGAAGAGGGGTTCATCGCCCAGCCGCACACGTCGGCCGGCCGGGTGCCGACCGACAAGGGCTACCGGCTGTTCGTCGACCGGCTGGCGACCGTACGCCCGCTCAGCTCGCCCGAGCGGCGTGCGATCAGCTCGTTCCTCGACGGCGCGGTCGACGTCGACGACGTCGTGCACCGCAGCGTACGGCTGCTCGCGCAGATGACCCACCAGGTCGCGATCGTGCAGTACCCCACGCTCAGCGGGTCGACCGTCCGGCACGTCGAGCTGGTCGTGATGGCCCCGACCCGGCTGATGCTGGTGCTCATCACCAGCACCGGTCGGGTGGAGCAGCGGGTGGTCGAGCTGCCGAACCCGGCCTCGGACACGCTTGTCGCCGAGCTGCGCGCGCGGCTCAACACGATCACCCTCGGCACCGGGCTACCGGATGCAGCCAGGGCGGTCGGCGACCTCGTCGACACCGTCGGCCCGGCCGACCGGCCGACGGTGGCGGTCGTGATCAGCGCGCTCGTCGACGCGTTCAGCGCCGAAAAGTCCGACGAGCGAGTGCTTGTCGGCGGCACCGCCAACCTGGCCCGCTTCGGCACCGACTTCGACCGGTCGATGCGCCCGCTGCTGGAGGCGCTGGAGGAGCACGTGGTGCTGCTCAAGCTGCTCGGCGAGGCGGGCGACGCCAGCGCGGTCACCGTCCGCATCGGCCACGAGGTCCCGTACGAGGAGCTGTCGGAGACGTCGGTGGTCGCCAGCGGGTACGGGCCCGAACGGGATGCGCTTGCCACCCTTGGCATCGTCGGGCCGACACGGATGGACTACCCCGGCACTATGGCGGCGGTCCGGGCGGTGGCCCGCTACGTCGGTCGCGCGCTGGCTGACGAGTGACGATGAGGGACTACTACTCGACGCTTGGCGTCGATCCGGACGCGTCGCCCGAGCAGATCAAGCGGGCGTACCGGCGGCTCGCCCGCGAGCTGCACCCCGACGTCAACCCCGACCCGGCGACCCAGGAGCGGTTCAAGGAGGTCTCCGCGGCGTACGAGGTGCTGTCCGACCCGGGCAAGCGGCAGCTGTACGACCGTGGTGGTGATCCGCTGGGCGCGGCCGGCGGCGGGGCGGGCTTCGGCGCCGGCTTCAGCTTCACCGACATCATGGAGTCGTTCTTCGGTCAGTCCGGTCCGCGCGGGCCGCAACCCCGCAGCCGGCGCGGGCAGGACGCCCTGATCCGGGTCGACATCGAGCTCGCCGAGGCTGCGTTCGGCACCACCCGCGAGCTGACCGTCGACACCGCGGTGGTGTGCTCCCGCTGCCACGGGTCCGGCGCGGCCGAAGGCTCCCAACCGGTCACGTGCGACACCTGCCGCGGCCGCGGTGAGGTGACCCAGGTGCAGCGATCGTTCCTCGGCGAGGTGCGTACCGCGCGGCCCTGCCCGGTCTGCCGCGGCTACGGCACCGTGATCCCGAACCCGTGCCCGGAGTGCAGCGGCGACGGCCGGGTCCGCTTGCGTCGCACCATCACGGTCAAGGTCCCGTCCGGTGTGGACGCCGGGACGCGGATCCAGCTGTCCGGGCAGGGCGAGGTCGGGCCGGGTGGCGGCCCGGCCGGCGACCTCTACGCCGAGATCGACGTGTTGCCGCACAGCACGTTCACCCGGCGCGGCGACGACCTGTTCTGCGACGTGTACGTCCCGATGACCGCGGCCGCGCTCGGCACGACGCTCGAGCTGCCGACCCTCGAGGCCGACGCCGGTGGCGCCGCCGGGTCGGACGGCACGGTGCCGATCGAGGTGCTGCCCGGCACCCAGTCCGGTGAACCGGTGATGGTGCGCGGACGGGGTGTGCCCCGGCTGCGCGGCACCGGCCGCGGCGACTTGGTGGTGCGGATCGTGGTCGAGACGCCGAGCAAGCTTGACGACGAGCAGACCGAGCTGTTGCGCCGGCTGGCCGCGCTACGCGACGAGGAACGTCCGGCGGGCACGGTTGTGGCGTCGCAGAAGGGTGTGTTCGGTCGGCTGCGAAACGCGTTCGGCACCCGCTGAGCTCATGAGCGTCCCGGTGTTCTGGTCGCCGACGCTCGGCGGCTCCGACGTCTTGGTTTTGGACGGACCGGAGGGTCACCACGCCGCGGTCGTCCGCCGGGTTCAGGTCGGGGAGCGGGTACGCGTCACCAACGGGCGGGGCTCGTACGTCGAAGGTGCGGTCGTCGTGGTTCGCGACCGCAGCGTCGAGGTCGCCGTCGACCGGCGCGAGTCCGCGTCGGCGCCGCAGCCGCGGCTCACGGTGGTGCAGGCGCTGCCCAAGCGGGAGCGGGCCCAGCTGACAGTGCAGGCGCTGGTCGAGGTGGGGGTCGACCGGATCGTGCCGTGGGCGTCCGAGCGCAGCCAGGTACGGGTGACGGGTGCGCGGGGCGAGCGGCTGGTCGCGAGATGGCGGGCGTGGGCGGCCGAGGCGGGCAAGCAGGCCCGGCGGTCGTGGTTCTGCGAGGTGGCCGACCTCGCCTCGACCGCCGAGGTGGCCCAGCTGCTGGCCACCGCCGACGTCGGATTGGTGCTGCACGAGGAAGCGGACGAACCGCTGGGCGGGGTGTCGCTGCCGAACGAGGGGGAGGTGGTGCTGGTGATCGGCCCCGAGGGAGGGCTCAGCGAGGCGGAGCTCGCCGTGGGCGTTGCTAGGTCGTCGAGTGGCGCGTTGACGGGCTCTGAGGCCGGCTCCCAGCCCCGCAACGCGCCACTGAACGAAGGGGTGCGGGCGGTACGGCTGGGCGACACGGTGCTGCGTACCTCGACCGCCGGTGCCGTCGCCGCCGGGATTGTGCTTGCCCAGACCCGCTGGCGACCCGCAACGTCATAGCGAACGTGGCCTAGGGCGCTCGGTCTTTATGACGTTGCGCGGGTGGGTCACTCGACGGTGAAGGTCACCGTGTCCTCGGCGAACAGGCCGCCGGTCTCCATGTCTTCGGCATACGTCCGCGCGGTGTAGGTGCCCGGCTCCAAGTCGACGGTGAACTCGAACGGTGCGCGCGCGCCCATCGTTCCGCCCATCGTGAAGCCGTCCTCGACCACCCTGCCGTCCTGGAGCACCTCCCACACCACGTTCGCCTCGAACGTGTCGCTGGTGCCGGCGATCGTCCCTGGGCTCGACACCGTGGCGCCGTCTGCCGGCGACTCGATGATGATCGGCGACAGCGCGCTCGGATCGATCTCGGCGGGGGGTTCGGTCGGCTCGCCGTCCACTGTGACCTGGACCGGCAGGTCCGAAGCCGTCGTCCGGTGCACCGTCCACACCATCTGCTGCATTCGTGCCGCGGCCCCCATGGGCGACATGTCACAAAGTGCAGCACCAGACGGGCCCGGTGAAAGTTCTACGACGATCCGGCTGGCTGATGCCTCGACTGACGAGACGTCACCGCCCAGCGGACACTCGGCCAGCATGTTGTAGCGGGCATCGCGAGTCGGCTCGTAGTTGAGAAGGGCGCGCACGGCGTCTACCGCCGGATCGCCGGTGTCCTGCGTGGAAACCCGTTGGGGGAAGAGCCACTCCCGATCTCCGACCTCGCCGACCTCGTACACGGTCACCTCGCGCAGGTCGCCGCCGGCCACCGGCGGTTCGTCAGACGACGGTTCAACCAGGACCACCGCGGCAGCGACAACCGAGGCAGCGACCAGGCCGGCGCCGCCGGCGAGCGCCCACGGCCGGTTCCACCACGACGTGCGCGCGGGCGCCGACCCACCCTGCGTACGCGCTCGGATGGCGCCGAGCCGGTCGGTGGGGCGCACCGACTCGGCCTGCGAACGGATCGCCGAGCGCAGTTCGGTCTCCAGCTTGTCGTTCATGCGTCTCGCTCCAACGTCGTGCTCAGCGCGGCGATGCCGCGCGAGGAATGGGACTTGACCGAACCGCGGGAGATGCCCAGCGTCGCTGCGATGTCGGCCTCGGACAGGTCGAGCCAGTGCCGCAGGACCAGCACCTCGCGCTGGCGGCGAGGCAACGCCGCCACCGCGGCGAGCACGGTGGCCCGGCGTTCCACCGCGAGTACGGCCGCCTCTGCGCTGGCCGCGTCGGTCAACGGTTCCGGCCGGTGCCTGTCGGCGACCGCGGACCGGCGGTGCGCGCTGCGGCAGCCGTTGACCACGCTGCGACGGAGGTATGCCAGGGCGCGGTCCGGGTCGCGCAGCCGACCCCAGCGGCGGTGCAGCGCAATGAACGCGTCCTGGGTCACGTCCTCCGCGGCCCGTTGGTCGCGCAGCAGCAGCGCGGCCAGCCGGACGAGGCCAACCCAGTGCGCCGCGTACAGCGCCTCGACCGCCTCATCGGCGGAGGCTCGGTCTTGCGGATCGGCCGAC
>Ga0136620_10001671_pt1 | contig 10567 bp, 8 predicted proteins | sample AntDrymUQ4162106_2_FD_104806 | JGI IMG/M metagenome (GOLD analysis project Ga0136620, IMG submission 104806) | Polar desert sand microbial communities from Dry Valleys, Antarctica - metaG UQ416 (21.06) | ecosystem: Environmental > Terrestrial > Soil > Desert | place: Antarctica: Dry Valley... | reverse complement strand
GAGGGTCGGCACGCCGCAACGGTACGTCGGATGCGGGTCGGGGAGCAGTTGATGCTCTCCGACGGGGCGGGGGGCCTCGCCCGGTGCGAGGTCGTGACGGCGCACCGGGGCATCCTCGAGCTGCGGGTGCTGCTCCGGCGGCACGAGCTCGCCCCGGCGCTGCGGGTGACGCTGGCGCAGGCGCTGCTGAAAGGTGACCGGGGCGAGCTCGCCGTCGAGCTGGCCACCGAGGCCGGCGTGGACGCGGTGCTGCCCTGGAAGGCGGAGCGCGCCGTCGCGCGCTGGGACGCCGGACCGCGTGGCGCGAGGGCGCTGGAGCGCTGGCGGGAGACCATCCGGCAGGCTGCCAAGCAGGCCCGGCGGGCGGTGGTGCCCGATGTCGGGGCCGCGGTGGACACCGCGGAACTCGCCGTCCGGTGCCGGAGCGCCACGGTGGCCCTGGTCCTGCACGAGTCGGCGGTCGAGCCGCTGCCCTCGGTGGCGTTGCCCGGAGCCGGTGACGTGCTACTGGTCGTCGGCCCGGAGGGTGGCATCACCGACGCCGAGCTCGCCGTGCTGGCCGCCGCGGGCGCCCGATCGGTCCGGCTCGGACCGCAGGTGCTGCGGGCCTCGACCGCTGGCGCGGTGGCATTGGCGGCGGTGGGCGCGCTGTCCTCCCGGTGGGCCGATCAGGTGATAGTTGACCAGGAAATCTCCGGTGCGCGATACTCTGAGTGAGCGAAACAGCTCCGCCGGGCACCTCCCCCCTCGGTCCGGCGGCGCCGCGCCGCGGCGGGCCACCCCCCAGGCTCCGCCGCGGCGCGGCAACCCCGCGCACTCCCGGGTATGCCGGATGCGAAGGTCGGTCCGTGATGACTCGCCGTCGAGCGCTGAGCCGGCTGTCCGCGCTGGCGGCCGGTGCCGTTGCCGAGTGCGGCGGTCCGGGCGGCACGGCGCCTCCGCCGGCGCCCGGCGTGCCGCCGCTGCGCCGAGTCTCCTACGGCATCCAGGCCGACCAGTTCGGCGAGCTGCACCTGCCCGCGGGAGTTGATCCGGTGGGGGTGGTCGTCGTGGTGCACGGCGGCTACTGGCGACAGGCCTACGGCGCGGAGCTCGGGAGGCCGCTGGCGGCGGATCTGGCGAACCGGGGTCTCGCCGCGTGGAACCTGGAGTACCGCAGGGTAGGCGGGGCCGGTGGCTGGCCGGGCACCTTCGAGGACATCGCCGCCGGTCTGGACGCACTGGCCGGGCCGGTGCAGCAGGCGGCGGGCGGCCGGCTCGAGCTGGACCGGGTCGTCACCGTGGGGCACTCGGCAGGCGGCCACCTCGCGGTATGGGCCGCGGCGCGCCACCGGTTGCCCTCCGGTGCCCCCGGCACCGAGCCGGCGGTGCGCCCGATCGGTGTGGTGTCCCAGGCGGGCCTGTTGGACCTCGTCGCGGCGGCCCGGCAGGGACTCGGCGCCGATGCGGTGCTCGACCTGCTGGGCGGCCCACCCGACGCGGTGCCCGACCGCTACGCCGCCGCGTCACCGGTGGCGCTGCTTCCGCTGGGGGTGCCGGTGGTGTGCGTGCACGGCACGGCGGACGACATCGTGCCCCTGCAGCAGAGCGAGTGGTACGTGACGGCTGCGGGTTGCGCCGCCGAGCTGATCGTGATCCCGGGTGCCGGGCACTTCGAGCTGATCGACCCGGCGGACCCGGCCTGGGCCAGCTGCCGGGACGCGGCGCTCCGGCTCCTGGCGGGAGCGTGAGCCACCCGGCGTGGCAGGGTCACGGCGGCGTCGGATCGACCGGGGCACCCCGGCGGACGACGCGGGGCGCACGCAGCGGCGAGGTGTCCCGCAGCGGCAGCGCGGCGACGGCCTCGGCGATGTCGTCGTGCACGCGGTGCTGGTCCACGAGGAGTCGCCAGACCCGGGTGCGGCCCAGGACGTCGCGGACCGGGCCGCGCACCGTCGCCAGGTGCAGTTGCACGTCGGCGGCCCGCAGCTCCCCCTCGATCTCCGCCAGCGTCTCGGCTCCGGTGTAGTCCACCGACGTGATCGCGCTCGCGTCGAGGACGACGGAGCGCAGGTCGGGGCGCGTGGTGGCGATGTCGGCGATGGTGTCGGCGACGCTGCGGCTGTTGGCGAAGTACAGCGGCGCGTCGAGCCGGAGCACCGCGGCCGCCCGGTCGGTGAGCACCGGGTAGCGGTTCACGTTGCGGTAGATGTCACTGCCCTCCAGCCTGCCCAGCTCGGGCAGGTGCGGGCGGGCCGACTGGCGCAGGAAGATGGCGAGGCTGACTGCGACTCCCACGGCGAGACCCGGTGCGGGGCCGAGCAGAACGGTGGCCGCGAACGTGGTGAGCAGGGTGGCCAGGTCGCTGCGCCGCACCCGGGTGATGGCCACCGCGCCGCGCAGGTCTACCAGTGAGCTGACGGCGACGATGATGATCGCGGCGAGCGCGACCTTCGGCAGCATCGCCAGCAAGGGTGTGAGGGTGAGCAGCGCGATCGCGATCCCGGCGGCGGCGACGACGCCGGACAGGGGGGTCCTGGCGCCGGCGTCGATGTTGAGCGCGCCGCGGGAGAACCCGCTGGAGACCGCGAAGCCGCGGAACAGCCCGCTCGCCACGTTGGCGCTGCCGACCGCGATCAGCTCCATGGTGGGGTCGATGCGGCTGTGGGTGCGCCGGGCGAACGCGCTCGCGGTACTGATCGACTCCATGTAGGAGATCAACGCGATCGCCGCTGCCGCCGGCAACAACGCGCGCGCGTCGGCCCAGTTCAGCGCAGGCAGGGCCGGGCTGGGCAGGCCGGTGGGGACCTCACCGATGACGTCGACGGCGCCGCGCAGACCGGGCAGCGCGACCACGACGGCTGCCGCGGCCACGACGAGCAGGGGCCCGGGGAGCCGCGGGACGAAACGGCGCACCAGCACCAGGGCGACGATCGACCCCACGCCGACCGCCACCGTCAGCAGCCGGGTGTCGCCGAGGCGGGGCAACAACCCCCGGACCGTGTCCAGGAGCGTGGCGGAGGTGCCCGACGCACTCACCCCGAGCAGGTCCTTGACCTGGTTGGCCGCGATCGTGAGTGCGGCGGCGCTGGTGAATCCGCTGATCACCGGCACCGAGAGGAAGCTGACCAGGGTGCCCAGGCGCAGCAGCCCGGCCCCGATCTGCAGGCCACCCGCGAGCAGCGCCAGCAGCCCCGCCAGGGCGACGTAGCGCGCCTGGTCACCTCCCGCCAGCGGCGCGACCGCCGCAGCGACCAGCAGCGAGTCGATCGCCACCGGGGCCACCGACGCCTGGTTGCTCGTCCCCAGGACGGCATAGACGACCAACGAGACCATCGCCGCGTAGAGCCCGGTGATGGGGGGCATGCCGGCGAGTGCCGCGTACGCCATCGCCTGCGGGATGACCAGCACGGCCACCGTCAGTCCGGCGCGCACGTCGGCGCCGAACGTCGCCCGGCGATACCCCCTCGCCCAGCGGAGGAAGGGCGGGAAGGGACGCCAACCCCGTTGCGCGGTGGCCGTCTCGCTCACCGGGCTGATTGTGCCGAGTCCAGCATGTATCAGCGACGCCCGTCGACGCTCCTGTCTGCAGTAGCGTGCCGCCGGTCTCCCCGTCGCAACCAGTGCGCGACGTATAGTCACCGGCGAGCACCCCGTTCGACCGGACGAGGAGGTGCCGTGGCCCCGGCGACATCGCAGCACCCCGCGGTCGGGTCGCGCGCCGGGCGGCCGGAGCTGTGGGAGGGCGCCGCTCGCGAGTTCGCGGTCTGGCGGGCCGGCGAGGCGGACGCTTTGGCCCGCCTGGTGCGGCTGCTCACCCCGGTGCTGTGGCAGCAGGCGCGGGCCTACGGGTTGGACCGGCAGGCCGCCGAGGACGTCGTGCAGGCCACCTGGCTCGCCCTGGTCCGGGCGGCTGATTCGGTGCGCGAACCGCAGGCCGTGCTGCGATGGCTCACTGTCACCACTCGCCGGGAGGCCTGGCGGGTCGCCCATCGGGCGCACCGCGAGTACTTCACCGACCGGGAAGCGCTCGACGCCGCTGTGCCGCCGGTGGACGGTCCGGAGGACGGGGTGCTCGCCGAGGGCGCGGCCGGCAACCTCTGGCGGCAGGTCAGTCGCCTCTCGCCGCGCTGCCGGCGCCTGCTGCGGGTCATCGCATTCGAGGACCGGCCGGACTACGCGTCCCTGGCCGGGGAGCTGGGCATGCAGGTGGGCAGCATCGGGCCGACCCGCGGGCGCTGCCTGGCCAAGCTGCGCGCGCTGCTCGCCGACGACCCGGAGTGGGGCGATCGTGACGAGTCCCAGAGCGGTGGAGCTGGAGCGGAGGCAGCACGATGACCGAGGATGAGGCACTGCTGGCGCAGCTGCGGGGGCAGTGGACGTCGGTCGATCCGGAGCCGGCCGACCTCGCGGACCGGACACTGCTGCTGCTGCAGCTCGCCGACCTCGACTTCGACCTGCTGCGGCGCAACGAGGACGTCGGCAAGCTGGTCGGGGCGCGCGGCGAGGAGACCGCGACCACGATCAGCTTCGACAACGACAGCCTCACCGTCATGATCACGACGTCGGCACCGGCCGCCGGGGTGCGCCGGGTGGACGGCTGGCTCGCGCCGGGGGCGGCCCTGCGGGTCGAGCTGCGCACCGTCGACGGTTCCCGCCATGTCGAGGCCGATGCCGACGGCCGGTTCGCGTTCACCGACGCACCGGCCGGACTCGTCCAGTTCGTGGTGCACCCCACCGTCGGAGCCGGCGTCGACCTCCCGCGGTCGGTGGCGACACCACCGCTGCAACTCTGGTCCTGATCACCATTTCCGAAGTGAGGGGCACGTCATGCTGCCGAACGGCCCGGTTCCCGATCCGCTGCTCGGCGACACGGATCCCCTGTTGCCGCCGGCGGCCGTGCTGCGTCGTCATGGCGCCCGCGAGCTCGACCCGGCCCGCGTGCAGGTGTTCCCCGGCCAGCAGCTCCGGCCCACCGCCTACGTCGGTGACCGGCTGCTGGTCAGGGTGGCGGAGCTCCGGCGCAACGGCCTGGACCCGCTCGCCGAGGCCGCACGGCAGCTCGGGCTCGAGTTGGTCGTCGGCGACGACCAGGATCGCTTCGAGGTCCAGGCGGCCAGGACCGTGCAGCGGATGTTCCTGCGCCCGGCCTCCGACGAGATCCCGGTGGAACCGCCCGACGCCTGGCGGGTCTTGCAGCGGGCACGCGCCCTCGGCAATGGCAACAGGAACGCGGACGCGGTGGCCGGTGTCGGCCTGGACCACCTGCTGTTCGCGGCCGTCGGAGTGATCGGCTCGCCGTTCTCCTCCCCGCATCCGTTCTCCTCGCCACACCCGTTCTCCTCGCCGCATCCGGTGGGCGAGGGCGCCGCCATCAGCCAGTACGCCGTTCCGGGCTGGGGCGGCCGGCAACCCGTCCGATGGATGGGGCCACGCCCCGTGCGGACCGAGCGGGCGGTGCGGCCGGTCGTCGCGGTGCTCGACACCGGCTGCGGAACCCATCCCTGGTTGACCGGAGACCCGAACGTGGCCGGCTCACGCGGCGTGGTGACTCGCGACGGTCACGACCCCGACGGTGGGGTCGCCGCCCGCATCGGGCTGCCCGCCCAGCCTGATCCCGAGGACACCGGCGACCTCACCGGGCCGCTGGACGGGATCATCGACGCCGTATCCGGGCACGGGACGTTCATCTGCGGGCTGGTCCACCAGATCTGTCCCGACGCCGACCTGCTGTCCATCCGGGTGATCCACTCCGACGGCATCGCCGTGGAGTCCGACCTCATCGGCGCTCTCGAGGGGGTCTTGGAGCTGGTGGAGCGCCATGCGCAGGGAGAGGGGGGCCGCCGAGTCGACGTGGTGTCGCTGTCGCTCGGCTACTACCACGAGCAGGCTGCCGACGCCGACTTCGACCTCGTCATGCTGCCCGTGCTCCAGCGGCTCGCCGACCACGGGGTGGTCGTGGTGGCCGCCGCCGGCAACGACGCCACCCGGCGCCCGATGCTCCCCGCCGCCTTCACGCCCCATCCGGGGGGTCTGGTCTCCGAGGCCGAGCACGATCGCCCACCAGTGATCGGTGTGGGTGGGTTGAATCCCGATGGCTCGGTCGCGCTGTTCAGCAACGGCGGCCCGTGGGTCCGGCACTGGGAGCCCGGCGCCGCCCTGGTGAGCACGATCCCGCCCACCTTCCGCGGCGCCGCGAACCCGGCGGTCGCCAGCACCGACCCGAGCGGAGCTCTGCGCCAGTCGCTGGATCCCGACGACTTCCGCGCCGGGTTCGCGGTGTGGAGCGGCACCTCCTTCGCAGCCCCGCTGTTGGCCGGTCGGCTTGCCCAGGCACTGATCGTGGCTGACGGGCAGATCGAGGGCGCGTCCGCCAGCGCGGTGGATCGAGCGTGGCACGCGGTGGAGCAGACGACGCAGTTCCAGCGACCCTGACCGGATGCCCACCGGCAGCGCTGCCGAGCTGCACGCCCGGGCGGTCGCGGAGGCTGAGCGCGGGCGGCACGCCGTCGCCCTGCGGCTACTCCAGGCGGCGCTGAAGCGCGATCCCGAGGCAACGGTGCGGGCGCGCGTGCTGCTCAGCCTCGCCTTTCACGAGGCCGAGCGGCGCAGCCTGGACGCGGGTCTCGCGCTGCTCGACGAGGCAGATGCGATGCCCGACCTGCCGCGACCGGTGCGCGGACTGGTCGCCGGCCAGCGCGGGCTGCTGAACATGCGCGCTGGGCGGGCGGTCGAGGCGCTGGCCGGGTTCCACTCCGCGGAGCAGCTGCTCGACGAGTCCATGGCTGAGGACCTGTGTCGAGCCCTGCTCAACCGGGGGATGCTGCACCTGCGATACCGGACGCTGCCTGCGGCGCGGGACGACTTCACCCGCTGCCTCGACGTCGGCGCCCGGCGCGGACACGACGTCCTGGCGGCCAAGGCGTCGCACAACCTCGGCTACCTCTCGATGCTGGCCGGCGACATTCCGCGGGCACTGCAGCAGATGGACATCGTCGGCCCCGTTCTGGGAAGCCTGTCCCCGGCGCATGCCGCGGTCTGCCACGCCGATCGGGCGCAGGTGCTGCTCACCGCCGGTTTGCTTCGCGAGGCCGACGACGATCTGGCCCGGGCGGCGGAGCTGCTGGGGGTGAGCCGGCTCCGGCAGGACCAGGCGGAGGTCTCGCTGGCACGGGCGCAGGTCGCGCTGCTCGCCGAACGGTGGGCCGACGCCCGGCGTCTCGCGGTGCGGGCCCGCCGCCTGTTCCGTAGCCGCGGCGCGGACACCTGGGTCCTGCTCGCCGAGCAGGCGATCGTCAGCAGCGACGTCGGCGCGGGCCACCGGCTGCGCGCCGCGGCGGACGCCGGTACCGCGCTGGCTCCGGCGCTGGCTTCGGTGGGACTGTACGACGAGGCGCGCCGCGCGGCGCTCACCGCGGCGACCGCGCTGCTGCGCTGCGACGACGTCGACCTGGCCCGGGTCGCCGCCGGCACCGCGACGACGTTATGGCGCACCGATCCCCTTGCGACACGGCTGCAGGCCCGCGAGGTGCGGGCCGGGCTCGCCGACAGTGCCCCGCGCGCCGACGCGGAGCTCCGTGCCGCCGTGCTCGACCTGCACCGGTACCAGGCGTCGTTCGGCAGCCTGGACCTGCAGACCGCGGCGAGCGCGCTCGGGCGGCGCCTCGCCGGCCAGGGTCTCGCGACGGCGCTCGCCGGCGGGCGACCGGCCGCGGTGTTCGCCTGGGCGGAGCGGGCTCGCGCGCTCTCCACTCGGCTGGCGCCCGTGGTGCCGCCCGAGGACGAGAATGTCGCCCGGCTGCTGACCGAGCTGCGGCTGGTTCGGGTCGAGCTGCGCGAGCAGGAGCTGGCCGGCCGCGTGGACCAGGCCGCACGCACCCGCCGCAGCGAGCTCGAACGGCTCCTGCGGCAACGGTCCTGGTACCGGCAGGGCTCCGGGCAGCTCACCGCGCCGGTGCCGCTGCGGGCGCTGCAGGACCACCTGGTGGCCGCAGGCGCAACCTTCGTCGCACATCTGCTCGTCGAGGGCCGGATACACGCACTCGTCGCGGATGCCCGTCGACGGAGCCTGCACTCCCTGGGGCCCGCCGCTCCCGCCCTGGAGCTGCGCCACCGAGTGCGCGCGGACCTCGACGCGCTGGCGACCCGTCGCCTGCCCGACCGGATGCGTGCCGCCGTGCAGGTCTCGGCTGCCACGTCGCTGCGCCGGCTGGAGGCGCTGCTGTGGACGCCCCTGCGGAAGTCACTGCGGAAGCCACTGGGCAGCGAGATCGGGGACGGGCCACTGCTGCTCGCGCCGTCCGCGGCGTTGGCCACGGCGCCCTGGACGCTGCTGCCGGCGCTGCGCAGTCGCCCGCTCAGCGTGGTTGCCTCGGCGACGGCGTGGGTCACCGCGCGCCAGCGGGTCCACCTCCCGGCGCGGCCTCGGGTGGTGCTCGTCGCCGGGCCCGGCGTGCCGCAGGGGGAGCGGGAGGTGCGGCGGATCGCTGCCGAGTGGCCGCAGACCGAGGTCCTGGTGGGTGACACCGCCACTCCGGACGCGGTGTGCCGCGCCGCCGCCGTCGCGGACGTCCTGCACGTCGCCGCGCACGGAACCCACGAGCCGGACAATCCGTTGTTCTCGAATCTGGCTCTGCACGGTGGCCCGCTGTTCGGCTACGAGCTCGACCAACTGCCCCGCCTGCCCGCCCACATCGTCCTCTCCTCGTGCGAGTTGGGGCTCGCCGAGACCCGTCCGGGCGACGAGACGCTCGGGATGACCGCGGCGTTGCTGCACGGCGGGGCGGGCAGCGTCGTCGCCGGGGTCGCGCGAATCTCCGACGACCTCGCGGCACGGGTGGGAGCCGCGCACCACGCGGGTCTGTGCCGCGGGATCGCACCCGCCGCCGCCCTGGCCGCTGCGCTCGCGATGTCGTCGCAGAACGAGCCGGTGCCGCTGGTGTGCTTCGGTCTGTGAGTGGGGGCCGGTTTCCCGGCGCCCGGAGCGGGGTAGCCGGTGGTGACGACAGGTTCGTCCATCGAAAGGAAGGGACCACGGGTCTGCTATTGGGAAACAAGATCAGCTCATCGCGAGCGGAGCAGGCCCGTGCCCTGTTCGGTGACATTCCCAAGATCCGCCTTCCCACCGCTGAGCTGACGGAGCGGGTCTGGTCGCTGCGACACAATCTCGGTGCCCACGACGCGTGCTTCATCGCCCTCGCCGAGTCCCTCGAGGTGCCGCTGATCACCTGTGACGACAAGCAGGTGGGGGCGAGCGGGCACCAAGCGGAGGTCCACGCGTTCTCTCCGAGGAAGGAAGGGTGACCGGTAGAGAACTGCGGGCGCGCATGTACGGCCCGCAGGACCTCAGTTCGGAACCGTTGTTCGCCGGCGGATTCATCAACTTCGGGTACTGGCGCGGCATCCCCCTGGACGATGAGCTGTCCGTCGAGCAGCGGATCAGCAGCCAGCAGCAGCTCTACCGGCTGGTGCTGCGCACGCTGGACGTCTCCGATGCCGATCAGGTGCTCGAGATCGGGTGCGGGCACGGCCTCGGGTGCGCGCTGGCAGCCGAGGAGTTCGGCGCGAGTGAAGTGCGCGGTATCGACCTGGTGCCCGACCAGGTGCAGCGTGCGGAGCGGGTGAACCGCGTGGCGATGGCGCGGCGGCCGGGTCGGCTGGGGTTCCGCGTCGGCTCCGCCTCGGCGATTCCCTACCCGGACGGCTCGTTCGACGCGGCGATGTCGGTCGAGGCGGCGCAGCATTTCGACGACCTGCCCGGTTTCGCGACCGAGGCGTCGAGGGTGCTCGCGCCCGGCGGCCGGCTGGTGGTGTCGAGTTTCTTCGCCGTCACCGCGGACAGCGTTGCCCGGTTGCCCGACCTGCTCGAGACCTTCGCCAGCGGAATCGACCTCGCCCACCCGATCGACGGGCTCGCCACGGTGCTGCAGCTCGCCGGGTTCGTCGACGTGGAAATACTCAGCATCGGCGAGGACGTCTGGCCCGGCTGGGACCGGTGGATCGCCGGGACCGACTACCGCGACACGTGGTCGCGCAACTGGCTGGTCGCCGCCCGGCAGGGACTGCTCGGCTACTTCGTGATCTCCGCTCGGAACCGCAGTTCGCCGTGATCGGCAGAGCCGGGCGACGATTTCTGGTCCCCGGACTGGGCTCGGGAGGTGCATCGGGTCGTCGCGCTCGGGGGGACGAAGGTGGCCAACGGCGAGCAGTACGGCGTCAGGTGGGTGGAGTTGCACGATCCCGAGAACAACGCCTTCTACATCACCTCCCCACGGCCGGAGGGCGACGCCTAGCCGGGTGCGCGGCACCGCTTGCAGCCAATACTCGCGGCCATCGCGGCCATCGCGGCCATCGCGCTGGAGGCACGGACGGCGGGACGGCGCCGGGGTGCCTGGACTTCGCCCTCACGGCCGACGCCGCGGGCTCGCTGCGGGTCCGGCGGCTCCCCGGGGTGCGACGATGCGCTGGTGAGCCTGTACCGCGACACCGGGGTGGTGCTGCGGGTGCAGAAGCTGGGCGAGGCCGATCGGATCGTCACGCTGCTGACCCGCCGGCACGGGCGGGTGCGCGCGGTGGCGAAGGGAGTGCG